>Ga0105094_10000574_pt1 | contig 18572 bp, 19 predicted proteins | sample PPLLak1March2015_2_FD_87023 | JGI IMG/M metagenome (GOLD analysis project Ga0105094, IMG submission 87023) | Freshwater sediment microbial communities from Prairie Pothole Lake near Jamestown, North Dakota, USA - PPLs Lake P8 Core (3) Depth... | ecosystem: Environmental > Aquatic > Freshwater >...
CGCTCGCGGGCGACGAGCTTCACGATCGCGGACGAGTCGAGGTAGAGCATGGCTAGAGGCGCTCGGCGCGTTCCTCGAGCAGGGCGTCGCTCGTGCGGGTCGACGATTGGCCCTTGGGGGGGAGCAACTGGAGCAGGTCCCTTCGGGGTTGGGTCACCCGGCCGGCGGCGACCAACCGAGCGAGGGGGCTCTCCGGTTCGCCGAGTGGCCCGAGGACCGCCACCGGGCGCCCGTGCTCGGTCACCTCGAGCCGTTCCCCACGCTCGACACGACGGAGGTACTTGCTCAGGTTCTGCCTCAGCTCTCGCACGCCGACCCGTCGCTCTTCCATGTAGCACAAGGTAGCACATCGCCGTCGCTGGGAACCGCGCTCAGGTCCCGAACCCCGGTCTGCCTAACCGGAGGGATGCTCGGCTCCAGCGATCGTGTGCTCCGCGCCGAGCTCCGGGAGGGCGGCACCGTGCGTCGTGAGGGTACGGACGGGTTCGGCGACGGTGAGGACCCCCCTCTAGGAGAGGCGTTCTTAGACGACCGCTCCGTCGAGCAGGTCATCTCGACCGTTGCCTCGCCGATCGCCTCGGGGGTCGGCGAACAGGTTCGCGGAAAGGATCACCAGGTCGGCTCGTTTGCCTACCTCGATCAAACCCTCGACAAGCACTAGAAGGGGTGTGTGAGAGAGGCCCCGACCGGAGCCGGGGCTCTCCTCAGCGGTTCGTCTTCGCGTCAGGGCGCGGTCGCCGAAACGATCCGCGGTCCGGACCTGCCCTCGACCCGTCTCCGTGGAAGGGCCGGTCCGAAGACCGGCCCCTTTGTCCGACGCGAGGTCGCGAGTCTGGTCTGCCGATGACTTGCAGCAGGTCTGCTACGCGGCGTCGATCGCGCCGATGCAGTCGATGACGCCCTGTGCCTCAGCCACCAGCTGCTCCGCGACGGCAGGATCGAGCTTCGGCTTCGCGGCGGTTGCGAGGGAGTTCAGGCTCGCCTGATAGTTCGACACCTTGGCCGCAGCGTCGGCGTTCTTTCCCGCATCGAGTTTGGCGTCGGCGGCGTCCAACTTGGCGATCGCGCCGGTGAAGTCCTTCGCGTTCGTGAACGAGCCCTGCGCCGCGACGGTGTCCGCGCGGAGCTGAGCAAGCAAGGCGTCGCACTCGGAAGCCGTCTGGGCGATCGCGGGCGAGATACTCAGCAGCGTAAGGACAAGCAACACAGCAAGGGAAGCGGCGATACGTCGCAACATGTGGAGACTCCCTTCGACAGTCATCTACGGCGAGGGCGAGAGCCCTCGTGACGGGAGATCCGTCGTCCTACCGGGGTGGTTTTCCGGGTGGGACCCCTTCAGTCTCGGCCCGAACGTCGAGGCCGTCAACGCGACAAAGGTCCCGAGACCCCTGCACGTGTCCAGTGTGTATCGGGCTCGGAGCCCGATTCCGGCGCCCGACGCCGATTCTCGTCGCGCGACGAGAATCGCCCGACGGAGCGCATATCCGCGTGGGACGCGCATATCGGCCTGCCAGGCCGAACCGCGGCGCACGCCGCGGTTATCCGGCGGGCCCGCCGGACTCGGGCGATGATCCGCCGACGTCCTCGACCCGGCGCCCGAGGTCGCGCTCGACGTCGGCGGCGACCTGGTCGTCGAGGCCCGGCATCAGCGACCCGTAGGTGTCGAGCGTCGTCGTGATCGACGAATGCCCGAGGCGTTGCATCAGCGCCCGCGGGTGAGCGCCCACCTCGATGGCGAGCGCCGCGGAGGTGTGGCGGAGGTCGTCCACCCGGAGCGGATCGAGCCCGGCCACCGTGACCGCCGGGTGCCAGTACCGGCGCCGGAACCTCGACGCGACGAGGCGCCCGCCGCCCGACCGGTTCCAGCCTGCGACTACCGACCGACGCCCGTTCTCGACTCGAAGATGTCTGGCAGCCGTACTTCTTCGACGCACCAGAAGTTCTCCTTCCCAGGACGCGAGTCGGTCGCGATCGGAGCTTCGATGAGGGGTACCGGCTAGTTCAGGGCAGATACCGCGCCAACGCGGACTCATGGAAGTCCAAGCCCTCGACCAGACCACAGACCACGATCCTCCCATCAGCTTGGATCGCCACGCTCCTTCCTTCGGCATCCGGGCCTGCCCAGTTCGTCGTGACCATCCCGTCGCCACCGAAGCCCGAGTCCAGAGAACCGTCCGTCTCGTAGCGCGCCAGGGCGAAGCGCTGACCGTAGAACTCATGGCGACGGCGGGTGAATCCGGCGGCGATGACCTTCCCGTCGGTTTGGATCGCGATCCCGAGGGCAACCTCGGCACCTCGACCGAAGTTCGTCACCACTTCGCCGTCGCGACCGAAGGACAAATCCAGGCTCCCATCCCTGCGGTACCGAGCGAGGGCGAACTTGACGAGGTTCCCCCCAGCGAATCCGGCCGCGACGACCTTGCCGTTGGGTCGGACGAGCACCGCGTACGCACCGGCCCTGATCCCCTCCGGACCGAAGGTCGTCTTGACGGTGCCTTCATCGCCGAAGGACGGATCGAGCCTGCCTCCCGGTCGGTACCTCGCCAGGGCGAAGTACCGGTTTGCTGCGCCGCCAGCGACGATGATCCGATCGTCGCCGTCGATCACAAGGGCCTCGGGGAAAGCCATCCCCGTGAACTCGGTGCGGACCTTGCTATCGTGCCCGAATGATCTATCGGGCCGTCCATCCGCCCCGAACCGAAGGACGGCGAAGTCCCAACTCGTGGAGTCTTCCCCGGTGACGACGATCTTGCCGTCGGACTGGATACCGACCGCCGTAGCGCCCGCCGCCAACGTGGAGACGAGTGTCCCGTCCGAACCGAAGGTCGGATCTGGGTCACCATGCGCGTCGTATCGAGCCAGGGCCACTCCGTCTTCGGAATCTCCCGCGACGACGATCCTGTGGTCCGGCTGGAGCGCGAGCGCGTGGGCGTCACCGTTGAAGGACACAAAGCCATCTGTGCCGAACGAAGTGTCGAGGCTGCCGTCCGAGAGATACCTGGTCACCACGCCGGATCCGGCTACCACGATCCTGGCGTTCGGCTGGATGGCAATCGCGTTGCCGTCACCTCCGAACGTTCCCATGACCTTCCCTTCGACCCCGAACGTTGGATCGAGGGACCCAGCCTCGGGCGTCGATCCTGCGATCGACGGGGTACCGAGCACGACGGCTACTAGCAGAGCAACGGTCGCGTGGATGCACGCGCTCGTTCGCATCATCCCCACCTCCTCAGCGGGGTGCGCTCCTTCCCGTGGGGAGCGTGCGCCCTCCGATGCGAATCGACAGCCCGAGCCTCGTCCCGGTCCTCCACACGGTCCAGGTCCGAAGGTCCTGTCCCAGCGCGGGACGACATCGTTCGCTGGTGTCGGTCTGTCCGGGGGCACCGCCGTGTTGGCGTGCATCCGACCGCCTGGTCAGGTCCAGAGGTCGGGATAGCGCTGGGATCGGCTTTCCGTCCCGCTGTGCCCCCCGGGATTGGGTCTGTGCCCCGACCGGCGGGCGCATCGACGCCGGGCGGCGCTTTGTTGCACGCATGGAGGAACGCTCGCCGTCCAGGGCAAGAAGGACGGAAGACGCCCATCACCGGCAGCACGGGGCCTTCGGTTCAGCGAAGAGGGACGGGGCAGGGAACCTGCTAGCTCAGGGCCTCACAGACGAGCGGCAGGTTTCGGTCCCAAAGGCCATGGATGAAGACCGTCCCCGACTCGAAGTCGTAGCGATCCTGGCCGACCAGCATCTGCACGCGCTTCCCGTCGATCGTCGCCGTGTACCTGTAGGTGTCCACTCCCCTGTCGGCCCACGTCCAGTACCCGCGACCGTCGTACGGCACGTGCTTCGAGAGGTCCTCGCTGTTGTACAGCGTGCCCCTGAACGAGAAGTGCAACGTCGTGAGGGTCAGGTTCCCGTCGCTGTCGTAGAAGTCCATCCATAGGTGATGCGCGCTCGCCGTGAACATGATCTCGAACCCCTCGCATGACGCGCCCCACGGAGTGGGTTCGGCGTACTCGAACTGCTCCTCGGTGATGACGGGCGGCGTTGCCCCGGCAGGCACTGCGAACCACAGCACCATGGCCGTACCGAGGATCAACGGGATCGTCCTTCGCATCTTCCCCACCTCCTTCGTGAAGGGGGGTGCGCTCCTCCCCGTGGGGGAGCGTGCGCCCTCCGATGCGAGAACAAGCCGACCCGTATCACGTCCCCTTGAAGGCTCCAGGGGCTCAGGACCCCCGGAAACGCAGGACCGCTCAGCGGCCGAGTTGCAGGAGCACCCCGACGAGCACCGCTCGCAGGTTCAGGCCCTCGTCGGGTCAGACTCCGAAACGCCTAGCCGACGAAGAGCAAGTACGCAGGATTCATCAGGATCGAGAACCCTGCGTCGGGCCCTGTCGGCCCCTCGATCCTGCACGTGGCCAGCTTTGCGACGAGTCCGGCAGGTGGGTCTATGGCCCAGTACGTCGTGACGCCTGCCTCCGTGCGCCAGAACTCCCCGCCCATGAGCAAGACGGGCGGCCCGACTCCGGTCCACCCCTGCATCGTGCCGATGCCCGTCACCTCGAACGTGTCCATCCCGGGGCAGGTGACCTCGTACGTGAGACCTCTCGGCGGGGCACCGGCCGCTGCTGGCGCAACCATCACCAGCGCGAGCACAACGAGAGCCACCAGCAGGAGTGTCCTTCGCATCTTCCCCACCTCCTCAGGCGTGGGGGGTGCGCTCCTCCCCGTGGGGGAGCGTGCGCCCTCCGATGCGAGCGAACACGTTGAACCTCACGCCAGGCACTCAGCCACCAGGGCGGCCCGGCGGGTCCGGCCTCAGTCCAGGGTCACCTCCGTACAGGCGGTGTGGTACGCGACCGTCCCAGAGACCGCCAGGGTCCAGATGATGCCGATTGTGAGGCCGTGGAGCCCGTCCGCGTCCGTTGGCGAGAACCGCGCGTGACCGACGCCGTTGCCCGCCCCGTTCGTGGTGAACGAGGCGGTCTCCAACACGGCGGCTGGAATGCCGGTGCAGGCCGTGTTACCGACCCAGATGTTGAGCGCGACCTGGTAGGTGGTCTCTGGGGATGCACCGTTCAGCACGTAGCGTTCCATCGCGAAGACGACGGGACCGTTGGCGTGGATGTTCTCAACGAACCCCGTGCGGAGCGGTTGGGTCCCGACGGGCGTCAGCGCGATGTGCTCGGAGTGGTAGACGCCGTCGGCCGATGCCGTCACCGGAACGAACAGGAGCGCGAGCAGAACCACGACGAGGAGCAGGATCGTCCTTCGCATCACCTCACCCCCTCCAGATGAGGGGTGCGCTCCCCCGTTGGAGGCACCCCCGTGCCCTCCTCAGTCGTCACTAGTGGTTCGCGTTTGACCTGTTGTCGATGACCGAGATCCAGTAGTCCTCCTTGCCCGGGTTCCCACCGAGCCAGAAGGTGCAGAACTGGAGGTCCCCGTTGAAGTCGATGGAAGCGACGGCCTCCACGGCTATGTCGTACACCGCCGCTTCCTCATCCGGGAGGTTGAGGTCGTACCCGTAGTACGCGGCCAAGGCCTCGGCGGCCTCCGAGTAGGTCACGAAGTAGAAGGTGTAGAACGAGTCATCCTTGTAGTTCTCGGCACCGAAGGAGACCAGCGTCCAGACAGACGCCTCGGCCGGGCACCCCTTCGGTTCCTCCGGGATGGCCGTGGCGGCTGGGGCGACCAGCACCATGGGAAGCAGAACGCCGACGACGAGCAGGAGCATCCTTCGCATCTTCCCCACCTCCTCAAGGCGTGGGGGGTGCGCTCCTCCCCGTGGGGGAGCGTGCGCCCTCCGATGCGAGAACAGGGCGAGTCTTATCCTCCCTGGTCAGGCGTCTAGGGCCACAGGTCCCTCCGGCCTGTGGGACTGCATCAGCGGTCGATCTCGCGCTCCAGCATCTCCCGCACCGTCAGCCTCGCCACCGGCTCATCCCGAAGCTCCCGCAGCATCCCCGCCCATCCCTGCGTACGTGGATCAGACCCCCAGCGAGCGATCTCCTCGTCGAGGGCCTCGGGCTGGAGGCGGAGGGCGCGGAGCAGTTCAGCGCGGACCCGAGGAGGGCATACGATTGAGCGCCGCTCGGAGTCGGCCTCTCACCGGCTGAGCATGGCGGGAGCCGAGCGCTCAGGGTCCAGATGCACCCCGGGCCTTGGGACTCATCCACGCAACGGGGGGCGGCGGGGCCCATACCCGCCTCTGCCGTCACCGGAGGGCACGGCGCGGACTCCCGCAGCACTCCGACGAGGACCGTCCGAGATTGGGGGGCGTCGCCTCTGCGTGCGGATCAGATGTCACTCGTGCAGAAGTCGTTGCCCCTCCACACGTTGCCTGTGCCGTCACCGTCGTCGTATCCGTCCCAGTCTCCGTTGCCGCAGGCCGCGTTCCTTCGCACGGTGTTGTGGCTGGAGCCAAGGACGAAGAAGCCCCACATCTCATTCGCCCTGGCGCGGTTACGTTTGAACGAGTTGCGGTTTGAACTGTCCGTCGCGCCGAGCCCACTGGTCCCATTCCGGTTCGCCACGTTCGATCGCAGCGTGTTGCCGTTAGCGTGCCAGACGACTAGGAAGCCTTCCTCTCCGTTCCCTACGCTCCAGTTGGCGTTGAGACGGTTGCCCGACGAGTTCTCGATATGGAACCCGGGAGTGCCGTTCTCTCGGGCCGTGTTGCCCACCAGGTGGTTGCCATGCGAGCGACCGAAGAAGTTGAACCCCATGAAGTCGTTCGCGATGGCGCGGTTCCCGCGGAACTTGATCTGCGACGAGTTGATCATGTCGAAGCCGTTCGCGAGGTTACCTCGCGCGAGGTTGTTCGTGAATCGACCGCCGCGGGAGCCGTGGACGATGAAACCGACGCAGCCGTTCGCGTTGGCTTCGCTCTCAAACACCGATGTGTCATCGGCGTGCCTGAGGAGGACCCCGTAGCACGTGTTCGAATTGGACGAGCTCCACTGTACGGTGTTCGACGAGGCTCCACCGCGGATCACGATGCCGTGACCATGGCCGGTGACTACACAGTTGATGATCGTCACACCTGTGTGACCCACCAGCAGGATGCCGACACCCTCGCCGCTGCCAATCACGCTGAATCCCGCACAATCCAACGTCACGTCGTCCGCATCAATCACGATGTTGCCAACGTGGTCCTCGATCAGGGTCGTGTCCGACGTGACGATGAGCGTCTCGGGAGCGACGAGTGTGATCCGGCCGATGCTGCTCGGATATGCCTGTGAGAACCAAAGGTTCCCGTCGGGCCCCATCGTCATGTCGCTCGGCCAGCCCTTAGGGGTTGGGACCGAATACTGGTTCAGTTGTCCGCTCGTCGAGATTCGGCCAATCGAGTGCGCACCGCCCTGCGCGAACCACAGGGCTCCGTCGGGCCCCGATACGATCCCGCCCGGCGGCCAGCCATGGCCCGCGGATATGGGGAACTCGGTAATCGTTCCCGAGAGTGTGATTCGCCCAACGCTCAGAGCCGCCGGACCCGTCTCCGTCACCTCCCACGTCGTCCATGTGAACCACAGGTTGCCGTCTGATCCGACCGCGATATGACCTGCGCCGCTGTTGTAGCCAGAAGGTGTAGGGAGGACGTACTCCGTTAGGGCTCCTGCGGTCGTGATGCGCCCGATTGCCCCGCTCCCGCCGTCCACGATTCCGTCCTCGGTGAACCAGAGCGCACCGTCAGGGCCCGTGACGATGTTGAGCGGTCGGTTGTGGAGCGGCACTCGGAAGGCCGTAAGCGCCCCCGAGGGTGTCATCTTGTAGATGCTCGACCCCGTGAACCAGAGGTTCCCGTCAGGTCCCGTCGTGATGCCGTGGGGATTGGTGTCGGCACCCATCGGGAACTCGGTGATTACGCCAGACACATCGATGCGTCCGATCCCAGCAGAGCCCGCTTGGCCGCCGCCGGTCTCACTGAACCACACAGCACCATCTGGGCCAGCAGCGATGCCACGCGGTTCCAGGTATGGGGTTGGGAGGGGGAAGCGGGTGACGACGCCTGATGGATCGATACGACCGATCGTGTCGTCGCTGGGCTCCGCGAACCACACATACCCGTTGCTGCTGCCTGTGATCGGACCCGGTCCATTCGGTGAGGGAACCGGGAACTCGTCGATCAACACGGCCCCCTGCGCGACATCGGCCGGCACCGCGAACCACAGCACCATGGCCGCATCGAGGATCAACGGAATCGCCCTTCGCATCTTCCCCACCTCCTCAGGCGTGGGGGGTGCGCTCCTCCCCGTGAGGGAGCGTGCGCCCTCCGATGCGAGAACAAGCCGACCCGTATCACGTCTCCTTGAAGGCTCCAGAGGCTCAGGACCCCCGGAAACCCAGGACCGCTCAGCGGCCGAGTTGCAGGAGCAACCCGACGAGCACCGCCCGCAGGTACGGGTCCTCCTCGGCATCGATCAGGAGTTCGGCGGTCTCCGGCATGGGCCCGGTCGAGTGAAGATCGCCGATAGCGCGAGCGCGGTCGTGGGTGTTGTGAGCCTCGACCACCGCGAGCATGGCCGAGCGGAACCCCGGGTTCGGCGTCATCCGCCCCAGCCGGTTCTGCGCGGTCACGGTCTGAAACAGCGAGGTACCAGTTCCGCCTCTCACTCCCGGGGGATGGACTGACTCCCGCCCCCCGTTACCGTCTGCCCGAGGGCGGAGGTCCGCCTCCAACGGCGAGGAACAGGCTGGGAGCAGCCGTTCCATCCGTCAACGAGTACCCATCGGGTGCGCTTCCAGGGTGGCTCCCCCGCATGATGCTTGCGCAATTTGCCGATACAGGCTCCGATTCGGCAGCCGTCCTAGGGGTGCTGTTCGCGCTGGTACTCCTCGGCTTGCAGGTCTTCCTAATCGTGAAGTTCGTGCAAGCAGCAAACGACATCGCCGCCCTTCGTCAGATGGTAAGCGACTGGTTTGACGCCTATCTCGACATCGACGAAGAGGAAGAAGACAACGATGAGGGCGAGGACCTGGCTGTCGCCGAGGTCCCGCCAGCGGAAGGCGAATGGAACGCATCACAGATGTCTGGCACCGGGAAGGTATGTCCAGACTGCGCTGAAACGATCCGTCCGGAAGCAAGAGTGTGCCGGTTCTGCGGCTACAGATTCGAGGACCCAACATAGGGTGTCGGGCACCTACGACCGTCGCCAAGTTCCTGGTCGGGTCTCCTGTATGGGACGGGCGCGTTCGACACAGAGGCGCTTCCTGTACGAGAAGGTGCCGACGCACGACACGATCGTCGCGCAAGTCGTGAGCATTGATCCGTCGGCCGTGTGAACCTCGTTTCAGTCGAGGCTGAGCCGCTACGTCACGCCCCGACCAACTCGATGCCGAGATCGCGTAGCTGGCGGGCGTGCTTGGCACAGACGCTCAATACCCGAACCATCGGGTGGCCCGGTTTCCCCGTCCTCGTGGATTTGATCTGGAGGGTGACGACCGCACGCGCAGCCCTGTGGTGGTCCAGGTCACAATTCCTATCTGGCACGAGTGACTCTCCTTTGAGTGCGCCGGCAAGGGCTGCTGTGACATCGCAGCAACCAGGTGTCTCGATCGTGTCCAGTGTCGTCGGATGACTCGGCCTAGGCTGCCGGCTTCTCCCAAACCGACACGTGCTTGTTGCTCTCGCTCGTGAACGGCTCCCTCTTCCATCCGCCCCATCGCTCGCGCAACGTCATCCCGGCGAGCTGGGCCATCAGATCGAACTCGGCGGGCCACGCGTAGCGGAAGGGGATCGAGAGGCGCTCCACCTTCCCCTCGACGATCTCGAAGTGATGGGACGTCAGGCCCTGCGTCGCCACGTCGTACTCGTCGAGTCCCCACCGGGTCTCGCTCACGTGGAAAGCGCGGAGGGTCTCGCCAGGTGGGAGGCGCCGGAGCTCGGGGACGCCGACCTCGAGGACGAAACGACCGCCGGGCTCGAGGTGCCCAGCCGCGTTACGGAAGCACGCGACCTGCGCCGCCTGCGTCGTCAGGTTCATGATCGTGTTGAAGACCAGGTAGACGAGCGAGAACGACCCGCCCACCGTCGTCGTGGCGAAGTCGCCGATCGTCACGCCGATGTCTCCGGCGCCCGGCTTGGCTCGCAGCCTCGAGACCATCGCTTCGGACACGTCGATCCCGTGCACCGGCACGCCGCGGCAGGCGAGCGGCAGCGCGATGCGGCCCGTCCCGATCCCGAGCTCGAGCGCTCGTCCGGTCCCGACGAGCTCGACGAGGAAGTCGACCGTCGGGTCGACGACGGCCGCGTCGAACATCTCGCCAGATGACTCGTCGTACCTCGCCGCAACGCGGTCGTCGAAGAAGCCGTCGTCGTGGTGCACGGCCGGAATCTAGCGCACGGCACCGGAACGCAGCGGCGTGGGTGAGAGCGTTCGGGTGTCCCTTGACCTGGTGCCAACCGGCCACGTCGGTCCCGAGGTGAACTCCGGTCCGCCTAGCTGTGCGTCACGGCCCGATGAGCCGCGGACAGCCTGCTCGAGTGTCGAGACGCTGCAGGGGTCGAGGTCAGGAGCCGCAGTCGAAACCGGCGTAGCCGTACGTGGCTCGGACGGATACCTGCTCCGTCTGGGCTATGAGGTCACGCTTGCCGGTACCTTGTCCGAGCGGCCCATCGAGCCCGAGCCTGTCATCCGCTGACCCAGCATTCCGCCGGGCTCGCACAGCCAACGATGGTGGTTGGTCCACCCCCTCCCCACCACGTGAGAACGTGGCAGGACACCTCACGCTGCGAAGGAGGAGACGATCTACTGGCGACGTGGCCATATCGACTCTCATCCACCGTCCTCCCTGAAGGACCTGAGGAGCGATCTCGTCTAGCGTGTGGGCGATGACCGTCTCGAACAGGAGTCCTCGACCGAAGGAGGAGCTCGACCGCGAGCTCGGCGAACTGCTCAACGAGGTTCGGGTCGGCCTACCCGGCGTAACGGTCCTGTTCGCCTTCCTGCTCACCCTTCCGTTCGCGGCGAGATTCCAGCGGCTCTCGGGAGCACAGCAGACGGCCTACTACGTGGCCTTCTACTCGGCCGCCATCGCGATGGTCTGCCTGGTCACGCCCTCGGCCTTCCACCGGATCAGGTGGCGTCGGGGCGACAAAGAGGCGATCCTCCGCGCGTCGAACCGAGTGGTGTTGGCAGGCTTCGCGTGCCTCGCCGTTGCCCTCGTCGCCTCGGTGCTGCTGGTCTCCGAGCTCGTCCTTCCCGAACCGCTGCCCTTCATCGCCGCGGCGGTGGTCGGTGGACTCGCGCTCGCGCTGTGGTTCGGTCTGCCGGTCTCGCGGCGGTTGCGTGGGAAGGGGGACACGGAGTCCGGAGAGTGAGGGACTGCCAGGGCGCGAGCTCCGTCGCTTCTTCGACAAGGATGCAGGTCACTGGATCCTGCGCCGTCAGATCGGAACGGCCAGCTGCTTCATGTCAGGATCCTGACGCGTTTGCCGCAGGTTATTGCATCCGACGACGTGGACAGGGTGTCCGACGGCCCGATACCGAGCGCTGAAGCATGCGTTCGGATCGGTACGCGGTCCGGTACCCCTGTGTCACACACAGACCTGCCTTCCGGTCCGCGGATCTCGAGAGCGATGACCTTGGGGATCGACCATGGCATCCCTCAGAGACGGACGACTCCATCACTTCGATCGCCGAATCACCCTCGAGCCCCAGTGGGCGGCACCGCGCTTCAGCTCGGAAGGCCTTCGTACCGCACCCCCGCACGTCCGAGCGCCTCCGTGCCTCTACCCGGCGCTGCTAGCCTCGAGAGCTTGAACCCCATCGCGACGACGCGGCGCCTCGAGGTGTATCGGCTCTCCGACGTCCACGCGCGATCCCTCGTGGAGGCGTTCGCGGATCCCGCCGTTCGCGCGTTCGTTCCGGACGAGCCCGCGACGGTCGAGGCGATGGTCGAGCGAATCGCGGGTGTGGCAACTGGTCCTCCAGCAGATCGTCCGGACGAGGTCTGGCTCAACTTCGCGTTCCTGCTCGAAGGAAGGCCCATCGGAAGGATCGAGGCGACGGTTCAGAACAGCATCGCGGAGATCGCGTACGTCATCGGCCCGGCCTACGGTGAGCGTGGTCTTGCGACGGAAGCGGTCGAGTGGCTGATCGACCACGTGTGGCAACGATGGCCGACCATCCACATCTACGCCTGCATGGCTGAGGGCAACGAGAGGTCTCGTCGACTCGTGGAGCGTCTTGGCTTCATCGAGACGCCTCCCGACGGCATCCCGTTGCTGTCGTTCGATACGGGTGACGTTGCCTACGTGCTCGAGGCGGGCGACTGAGCCGCACGTCCCACAGGAGGGCCGTCAGCCCAACCTGCGTCGACTTCCGATCTTGCTGATCGAGACTCACGCGAAGCGCGGTCGATGCGACCGTGTGTCGCAGGACGGAGCGGGTTCGAGGCGAATCGGGCGGACTCACGAGCGCGGCATTGAAGCGAGGCACATGAGTTCATAGCACCTCGCCCGAACGAGCCCCAACGTCCTCCACTCCGGGAGCCCCGGGTTGACGGCCCCTTGGGTGTCGCTTGTTTGCTGGCCGGACTGATGTCCCGAGGGACACTCTGGATGCCCGGGTCGTTGGATTGCGTGCGCGCGAGACGACCCTCTCCACGCGTGTCGGACCCGGCGGATATGTTTCGAGGTGCATCCAGAGAGGCCCGGAGAACGGGGCCCGGCAACCTGGGACGGACACCCAAGGTGCTTCCGCGAGAGCGGGATGCGGTCGCGAGAGCGGCAACGAAGTGTCCGAGGCTCCGCGCCTCCGACGCGCATGGCTCTGCCGGCGCGCCCGGCGTCCGTCCCGCGGAAGGAGGCACCGTGGGAACGGCACGCGAACAGCTCATGGCCTTGCTCGAAGAGGCGCTGTTCTTCACCAGGAAGTCCTTCGGGATGTTCGGCCAGATCCAGATCACGATCCACGGGCTCACGCCCGGGCGCCTGGAGGTCGCGATCTGGACACGGCACGAGCTCCAGGGCGCATCCGTGGCTCTCAACGTTCGAAACGCGGTGCTGAACTTCCTGCAGGACCTCCTGCCGGTGCAGCGGTTCGTCGCCACCTACGAGAACCCGACGCTCGGGATCTCCGGTGAGGTGCACGACCTGCCGTACGCGGAGGACCTGCCGCGAGCGGGCGAGCTGTGGAGCTCGGTCATCCTGATCCCCCAGAACGCCGATCCCGCCCGCGAGGAGTTCCGACCGAGGTTCCGCGAGGCCTGGGACCGGTTCATCGCGGAGCAGGCGGGGTGAGTGATGCCGAGCCGGACCGCGTGTGCTCGACCCGCCCGTTAGCGGAGCCAGCCGGCCGCGGGCAGTCCGAGGAACTCAGAGAGCGGCACGCCCTGGCCGCCAACGAGCAGCACGCGCGTCGGGGCGAAGGCCGCCGTGAACGCGGCGAGTCCCGGAAAGGAACCCTTCCGGCGGCCGCTCGTCACCTCGATCGCTGTGAGGCGACGACCCCGACGGAGCACGAAGTCGACCTCGCGGTTCCGCTCCCGCCAGTAGAAGACCTCCACCTCGGTGCCCTGGGCGGTGTTCACCAGGTGCGCGCCGACAGCGGTCTCGGTCAGTCGACCCCACAGGTCTGGGTCACGCCGGGCATGCCTGGCGCTCACGCCGGACGTGGCCGAGACGAGCGCCGTGTTGAGCGCAAGCAGCTTCGGGCTCGACCCGCGCTGACGTACCCGGGAACCGGAGAACTTCTGGAGTCCGGTCAGCATCCCGGCACCCGCCAGCAGCTCGAGATAGTGCGCGAGCGTGGTGGTGTTCCCCGCTTCCTGAAGCTGCCCGAGCATCTTCTGGTACGAGAGCACCTGGCCCGAGTAGTCGCAGCCGAGCCGGAAGAGCTGTCGGAGCAGTGCCGGCTTGTCCACGCGCGTCAGCAGCAGGATGTCGCGCGAGAGCGTCGTCTCGACCAGGGAGTCGAGGATGTACCGGGCCCACCGCTCGTGGTCGCGCACGAGCGGGGCCGCACCAGGGTACCCACCGAAGAACACGTAGCGCTCGAGATCGAAGCCGAACGCCTCGTTCATCTCCGGGTACGACCAGTGGGTGAGCCGGATCATCTCGAAGCGACCCGCGAGGCTCTCCGTGAGGCCTCGTTGGACGAGCAGCGGAGCAGACCCGAGGAGGATGACCCGCAGAGGCACCTGAGCGGCTGAGTCCTCGTCCCAGAGCCGCTTGATCGTCTCGGACCAGTCGGGGACCTTCTGGGCCTCATCCAAGACCAGGAGCGCGCCGCGTCGGCCGGCATCCCGCGCCTGGAGCCGCGCCGCGTCCCACTGGGCCTCGAGCCAGGTGCGGTCCCGGAGGGAGGGCTCATCGGCCGAGGCGTACGTCGCCGACAGTCCGGAGGCATCTATCGCCTGCCTGGCGAGGGTCGTCTTGCCGGCCTGTCGGGGTCCGGCGATGACCTGGATGAACCGTCTCGGCTCACGGATCCGTGTGAGCAGCGTCTTGAGTTGGGGACGGCGGTAGGCTCTGTCAGCCATCGGCTACTCCGTTCCTCGCAGCGCTGAGTAATTCTACTTAGGGTGCTGAGTAATTCGCAAGGAGGAACCCGGACCCGTAAGGACTTCCGGCGCGCTGTTACACCACCTGGCCGTGCGCGAGCCGCGGTCCACCTAGTCGCGTCTCCCCAGAGCCGCGATTGGGCGGCGCCGCGCATCAGCCAGCGGTCTTCGATGAGCCGCCGATCGGATGGTGTTTGACCGCGGCGCGAGCCTTCACCCAGAGCTCAGCGAGGATCTCGCGCTTTGGATGGGCTCCAGCACCACGGCCTGTGATGTCGTGGTGCCCGCTAGCTCACGTTACGCCCTGACCTTGACCACCGCCTTGGCGACGTCCTTGATCACCCGGTCGCCGGTCCATGCGGCGGTCACGGAGGCAGCCTTCTTCGCCCCGACGACGGCCGTGGCCTTCAGCCTGATCTCGACCCTGACCATCTGCGAGAGGCCGGGATCGAGCGTGACGCCGTAGCCGCTCGGCGACAGCATCGCGGTCGTGATGTTCGTCGCCGTCGTCCCGAGGAAATACTTCACCGAGGCACCTCGAGGTGACGTGGTCCCCTTGACCTTGAACGTGTTCGCGACGTTCCCGTCGTTGGAGACCCGCACGTAGAAGACCCGCTTCTTCCCCCGCACCTGTGAAACCAGCTTCGTCTGATCGGCTCCGGTCGTGTTGTAGACGCCGTCGCCGATGTACCCCGAGGCCGCCTTCAGGCTGATGAGCGCATCTGGCTGTTGGTCGCTGGCCTCGATGGTGACGGTGGTCGTTGAGGGCACGCCGAGCACCGCCCCACCACCCGGAGCGGAGAGTGCGACCTGGATGGTCTCGGGCCCCTCGAGCGCCATGTCGTTCGTGATGCCCAGGCTGATCGTCTCGGAGGTGTCCCCCTCCTCGAACGTCACGACGCCGGGCGTGAACGTGAAGTCCGTTCCCCCCGTGGCCGTGCCACCGCTGACGGCGACGTCCGCGGCCACCTGCAGGCCCGCGTACCCGGCTCGCGTGACGGTAAGCTCGACGATCCCATCAGCCTCACCGAACGCAGCCGAGGCCTGGCTGAATCGGATGGCCGGCGGCGCGGTGTCGACGGTGAACGTGTAGCCAGCCGGCGTGGGATCGACGTTGCCGGCGTCGTCGATCGCTCTGACGTTGAAGCCGTGAGCCCCGTCAGCGAGCGGCGCCGTCTCGTGTGGGGATGTGCAGGTGGCCCACCCGCCTGCGTCGACGCGGCACTCGAACGTCGATCCACCGTCGTAGGAAGTGAACTCGAACTCCGGCGTCGCGTCGTTCGTCGCCCCCGTCGGCCCACCCGTGAGGACGGTGTTCGGTGGCTGCGTGTCCACGGTGAACGAGCGCGAGGCCGGCGAGGGGTCAGGGTTCGACGCTGTGTCGATCGCACGCACGTAGAACGTGTGGGCACCGTCGTTCAATGTGAGTGTCGTGTGCGGAGACGTGCAAGGTGTAAACGCTGCACCATCGATCCGGCACTCGAACGTCGAACCACCCTCGGTAGAGGCGAAGGTGAAGGAGGGAGTCGCATCGTTCGTCAGCCCAGACGGACCGCCCGTGATCGACGTATCCGGCGGGGTCAGATCTTGATCCTCGATCGTGAGGGTCGCCGAGTACGGGCTGCCGAGGGACGCTCCCCCCGTCGGCGTGTCCAGCCCGAGAGCCACCGTCTCGGCTCCCTCGACCAGCGCGTCCGTCGCAATCGGAACGCTGAACGTCTGTTCCATGTCGCCGCACGAGAACCCCAGCGTCCCATCCGAGTCGGTGTAGTCGGCACCGGCGGTGGCGGTGCCGTCGCTCGTTGTGTGGTTCACCCCGACCGAAGGCAGCGGGTCACCGGTCCTCGTCACCGTGATTACCGCCGACCCGCTTCCCTCGGCGGTGGAGTACGTGGCGGACGAGAACTGCAGGCTGGGGCTGGCCGCGCCCTGCAGACCGGTCGTCGCCCCGTTCTGGGCACTGAGCGTATTCCCCTTTCCCGAAGAATCGCTGAAGCTCGATGCACAGGGCGCGTCGTTGAAATGCCACAGGGCGCGGGTGCTCGCGTCCGGAACAAACTCGGAGGTCGGCACCGTGTACGCGCCCGAGTAGCGGACGACGTCCGAGAAGCGGGCCTCGTCGAGCCAGCCGGCGAACGGCACGCCCCCCGAGTTCGCGCCGACGCTCAGCAGGTTCGTCGAGGCGTAGATACCCGGGGTGTACTCGAACGCCGTGCTCGACGCGAACTCGGCGCCGTCGAGGTAGATCGCGAGGCGATCATATGTCTCGCTCCACTCGTTGTCGTAGACCACCGCGACGTGGTGCCAGCCGGTCGCCAGGTCCGTCGAGTTGAGGAGCTGACTCGAGGTAACGGGCGAAGTGTAGATGTTGGTAAAGATTGCGTCAGCGGTCGCCGTGTTGAAGTTGATGGTCAGCGTGTACGCGGATCCCTTGTAGAAGATGACCTGGTTCGTCTCGCTCGTCTCGTCGGGTACGTAGAAGAACGCTTCGATCGTGAAGTCCTCACCCTCTTGATCACCGAGGTCGAGGCTCGTGTTGTCGGCGATGTTCGCGTAGTCGTTCGCGCCGTCGAGCTTCAACTGGTTCCCCGATGGCATCGCGGCAAGCGCGCTGGGCGGCGAAGGCAAGACAACCAGAGCTGCGACCAGGAGCACCGCCGCTCCGCCTCTTAGGAGCGGCCGGAGGGCACGCTGGTAGGACTGCCGGGGCATCGTTACCACCTTCCAACGAGGACTGAGTGCGTTGGGTCGATGTTGCGCGCCGACACACCGCGACGGGAGGGCTGAGGGACCCGGTCGACAGGGGACCAACGAGTGCCAGCCACCCGGGCCCTCCGCTCGTCTGACGTCCCTAACGCCACACGTGCCCTGCCTGGAGTCGGCCCGGCAGCGTTCGCACGGTGCGGCTTGGCGGATGGCGGCCTCGCCAGACTGGGCGCATCCCTGCCCCTTGCGAGCCTGGTCACCGTCGGGTTTGCCCCTCATGTTGGGGGGATATAGCCTTTGGGTTGACGGGCATCACGCCACGCACCCGAACAGGTCGGGGCGTCTCCCAAGGGAGGTAGATCATGGACCGTCACCATCGGATCCGACGTGGGATTCTCGCTGGCACTCTCGCCGGTATGTTGATGGCCATGGGAGTGCCCGCTGCCCACGCCGCCGTCGACTGCGTCGTGAGCCGCGGCGTGACGCAGACCGCTACGACTGTGACCGGAACCAACCGTAATGACACCATCGATTGCGGCGGTGCGAGCCGCGGCAAGGTGATCCTTGGCAAGGCCGGAAACGACACCATCACCGGTACGTCGTTCAACGACACGATCAAGGGCGGCGCCGGCAACGACACGATGACCGGCGGCCGCGGCAACGACACCATGATCGGTAGGGGCGGCGACGACACCCTGACCGGCAGCCGGGGGAGAGACACCCTGAAGGGTGGCCGCGGCAACGACACCCTGACCGGCAGCCAGCAGAACGACCATCTGAAAGGCGGTGCAGGCGACGACACCCTGAGCGGTGGCACAAGAAGGGACGTCCTGAACGGAGGCGTCGGCACTGACACGCTGAACGGCGACGCCGGCAATGACAACCTGAAGGGGCCTGCCAACGATTCGAGCGTCGACACGCTCATTGGTGGCGCTGGCAACGACACCTGCCAGGGGCCCGGGCCGGACGGTGACACTCTCACCACCTGCAACCCCTAGCCCTCGCTATAGGCAGACGACCTAGCGCGGGGTAGGCGTTCGCGTTCCGTGACGATGTTCACGGACATGCTCCGCGTCCCCCGGAGTTGTTCTGCACCCTCGAGGGCCAGGTCTGCCCCCAGTCCTCGACGAAGCCCTCGAATAGGTCGTAGGTCACCGCCGGCTGAACCGTTCTGTCCCGGACGCGGCGCATCGGAACCCGCGGGAAGGGGTCACCCGGCTGCCGACATCCGTGATTGAGCTGGAGTGACGCGGCTGCTGCATCTTGACCGACAATGGGTCAAAGGTCGTGGTGCTCCGGCAGCATCCCCACGAGCACCGCCCCCGTATACGCAAGCCCATTGGGGTAGCGGGGGAAGCCCCCCAGC
>Ga0105094_10000580_pt1 | contig 18463 bp, 10 predicted proteins | sample PPLLak1March2015_2_FD_87023 | JGI IMG/M metagenome (GOLD analysis project Ga0105094, IMG submission 87023) | Freshwater sediment microbial communities from Prairie Pothole Lake near Jamestown, North Dakota, USA - PPLs Lake P8 Core (3) Depth... | ecosystem: Environmental > Aquatic > Freshwater >...
CAGATCGACGAACAGCTCGCGAAAGACACGCTGTCCGAGCCCTCGCTCAAGTCGAAATTCAAGAAGCCGGTCAGCCTGCAATTCCGTGATGCCAATCTCAAGATGGTGTTCGAAGCCTTGTCGCGTACCAGCGGCATCAACATCCTGCTTGACCGCGACGTCAAGGGCGACCTCAAGACCACGATCTTCGTCAAGGACGTATCCGTCGAAGACACCATCGACATGATCCTGATGCAAAATCAGTTGGAGAGAAAAGTCCTCAGCGAGAACACCGTATTCGTCTACCCCAACACGCCCGCGAAGACGCGCGATTACCAGGACCTGAAGATCCGCAGCTTCCAGCTCACCAACACCGACGCCAAGCAGATACTGACCATGCTCAAGACGCTGCTCAAAACCAAGGACCTCTTCATCGACGAAAAAACCAATACCGTGGTGATGCGCGACACGCCGGAAGCGATACGCCTTGCGGAGAAATTGGTGGCGACGCAGGACACGGCCGAGCCCGAAGTCATGCTGGAAGTGGAGGTGCTGGAAGTCGGGCGCAACAAGCTGCGCGAACTCGGCATCCGCTTCCCCGACTCGCTGACCCTGGTCCAGCCCGCCGGCACCCTGCAACAGCTGCAAGACCTGAATACGTCGACCATCCAGACCACGCCCATCAGCGCCACCATCAACCTCAAACTGGAGGAAGCCGACTCCAACATCCTGGCCAGCCCGCGCATCCGTGCGCGCAACCGGGAGAAAGCGAAAATCCTGATTGGCAGCCGGGTGCCGGTGATCACCAACTCCGTCACGCCGGTGGCGAGCGGGACCTCGGTGGTGACCGGCAGCGTGCAATACCTCGACGTCGGACTCAAGCTCGACGTCGAGCCCAACGTGCACCTCGACGGCGATGTGGCGATCAAGATCATGCTGGAAGTCAGCAACATCATCCGCGAGGTGACCAACACCACGCCTGGGCAATCCGGGACCGTCGCCTACGAGATCGGCACGCGCACCGCCTCGACCGTGCTGCGGCTACGCGACGGCGAGACGCAGATTCTCGCCGGACTGATCAGCGACGACGAACGCTCGACCTCGAACAAGATACCCGGCCTGGGCGAAATACCCATCATCGGCCGGCTGTTCTCGAGTAACAAGGACGACAGGAAAAAAACCGAGATCGTGCTTTCCATCACGCCCCACGTGATCCGTAATCCGCGCCGTACCGATGCGTCCCTGATCGAATTCTGGTCCGGCACGGAAGCCAACCTGCGCACCAAGCCGCTTACGCTTCACCCCGTAGGCATGATTGCGATTGGCCCCACGGGTGCGCCGACCCAAGCGCCGGCGCGTGTGCCTCGGCCGCCGGCGTCCCGGGCCAAACCGCAAGCAGCCGACCCGCTAGCCGCTGCGGCGGGGCCACACGGCCAGCCGACCAAGCCGGCCGAAACGCAAGCCGTGACGCTCAGCTGGCAAGGACCGGCCAAGGCAAAAGCCGGAGAAGAGTTTCGCGTGGTCCTGAACGCGCAGGCACCGCAGGAAGTCCCCAGCCTGCCGTACCTGATCGGGTACGACCCCGAGGTGCTGAGCGTCGTCGAAGTGGCGGAAGGCGATTTCCTCAAACAGCAAAACCTGCAAGGCGTGCTTAGCCAGAACGTCGACGCAGCGAGTGGCCAGATTGCCCTTGAGCTCATACCGGCGGCTGGGGGAGGCCTCAAGGGCCGCGGCGGCTTGGCGACGATCACTTTTCAAGTCATCGGCACAAAGCCGCAGACGAAGATCTCCGTTAGCGGCACGGCGCCCGCGGGTAGCCCGAACAAAACGCCGACTACATTGCCCGCGCCGCATACCCTTGCCATCGCGCCATGATTACAACAGCCCGCCGCCCCGCTTGCGGCTTTACCCTGATCGAACTGGTGGTGACCGTCGTCATTCTCGCCCTGCTCGCCACAGCGGCTTTGCCCATGGTCGAAGTGTCGGTGCAGCGCAGCAAAGAGCAAGACTTGCGCACCGCCCTGCGGCAAATCCGCAACGCCCTCGACGCCTACAAACTGGCGGTGGAAGAGGGGCAGATCATCGACTCAGCGAACAAATCGGGCTACCCCGCGACGCTGGAAGCGCTGGTGCAAGGCGTACCGGACGCGCACAGTCCCGAACAGAGCAAGATTTATTTTTTGCGGCGCCTGCCGCGCGACCCGATGGAGCGCGACCCGACGCTCTCGGCGCTGGAGACGTGGGGGCTGCGCAGCTATGCCAGCGACCCCGACGACCCGCAAGTAGGCGACGAAGTATTCGACGTGTATTCGAAATCGGCCGCCATTGGACTCAACGGTATTCCCTATCGGGAGTGGTGACGATGCGAAAAATGGCCGCATCGGATCATCGGAGAAACGGGCCGGGCAGCGGGCCAGGCAGCGGAATAGGCGCGCGCCCCGCGCGCTTTTCACGCTGGTCCGGCTTTACCCTGATCGAACTGCTGGTCGTCATGGTGATCGTCTCGATCCTGATCTCGCTGGCCGCGCCGCGCTACTTCAATAGCCTGGAAAAATCCAAGGAAGCCGTGTTGCGGCAAGACCTGGCCCTCATGCGCGAAGCGCTCGACAAATTCTACGGCGACCGCGGCAAGTATCCCGACACGCTGGACGAATTGGCCAGCCAGAAATACTTGCGCAGCATTCCGACCGACCCGTTCACCGAAAGCGCGGCAACCTGGGTTGCCATACCACCCGCCGACGTAGGGCAGGGCGGCGTCTACGACATCAAGAGCGGCGCCGTGGGACAGGGCCGGGATGGATCGGAGTATCGGGAATGGTAGCGCGGAGAACCGGGCAGACTTGCAAAGGGGCTGCGCGCGCCGCTGGCTATACTTACTTCGGCGTGCTTTTCCTCGTCGCCGTCCTGGGCGCCGTCATGGGCGTGGGCGGCGAGGTGTGGCGCACGACGCAACAGCGTGAAAAAGAGCAGGAGCTGTTGTTCATCGGCAACCAATTTCGCCTGGCCATTGGCCGCTACTACGAACAATCGCCGCCCCCGGTAAAACGCTTTCCACCCAACCTGGAAGCGCTGCTCAGGGATCAACGCGTTCCGGGCGTGCAGCGTTATCTGCGCAAACTGTATCGCGACCCCATGACCGGCGATGCGGAATGGGGGTTGGTGCCAGCGGCGGATGGCGGCATCTTAGGCGTGTATAGTCTCTCCGACGGGCGGCCGATCAAGACCGCGAACTTCGCCGGCGCCGACCGCGATTTCGAAGGTAAGGAGCGCTATTCCGACTGGGTGTTCTATTACCAGCCGAAAGTCGGCAAGCGGAAATCTTGAAGACGCAAATAAGCGGTTTTTTGCCGGACCAATCGGGAGGACAAAGATGAACCAAAGACTGCGCATCCTAATTGCCGAAGACCACACCATTCTGCGCGAAGGGCTGCGGGCCTTGCTCTCCTCGAATCCCAATAACGAAATCGTCGGCGAGGCGGAAAACGGCCGTGCCGCGGTTCGGCTGGTGGGAACACTCAAACCGAATCTGGTACTGATGGACCTCTCCATGCCCGGCACCAATGGCATCGAAGCGATCTCCGAAATCAAAAAACGCTTTCCCGAGACACGCGTGCTGACCCTCACCGTGCATAAAACCGAAGAGTACATACGCGAGACGCTGCAAGCCGGCGTCGACGGCTACGTACTCAAAGACGCCACCTATACCGAGTTGATGATGGCCATAAAAAGCGTCGTTAACGGCAAGATCTATCTTAGCCCCGGCATATCGGACAGGGTGATCAACGGCTACCTCGACGGCAACAAGGCCGCCGGCATCAACACCGCATGGGACACCCTCACCCACCGTGAGCGCGAAGTCTTGAAACTCGTCGCCGAGGGGCACACCAACAAACACATCGCCGGCTACCTGTGCTTGAGTGTCAAGACCGTGGAAAAGCACCGCTCCAATCTCATGAAAAAACTCGACCGGCACAACGCGTCCACGCTGACGGCGTTCGCGATTGAAAAAGGATTGATTGCCTGAACAATATTGCGGGGTTGCTTGCATGATACGGCCCCTGCATTGCGCCGGGGGATCGCAAAGGTCGTTCATTGCATATTGCAAACCCCGGTTTTCGGATTGCAGCAACGCCAAGCGACGTGAATCCGCGTGCCTTCCCCAACATGGGATTGAATGGCGAAACTACCGCCGGATGATTCGGCACGCTCGCGCATGCTGGCGAGGCCGGCGCCCCGGTGGGCCCGTTCGCGGGACAAAACCTCTTCGGTGTCGAACCCCACGCCATTGTCCTCGATCGCCAACTCGATCGCATTTCCGGTCTTGTGCAAAGCGAGTTGCACGCAGTCCGCTCCTCCGTGCTTCGCGATGTTGTTCATGGCTTCCTGCAGGATACGATAGATAATCGTTTTGAGGGGTGCGGGCACATCTTGTTCGCGGATGTCGATGTGCTTTTCAATCCGGATATCTTCATAGACGGTCTGATACTCCCGGCAGAACCAGCCGATCGTGGCGAGAATGCCCAAGTCGTCGAGCGTCGATGGCCGCAATGCCATGGAGATCCTTCTGACTTCCTCGATTGCGCCTTGTACCTTGGGGATCGTGCTTTCCAGCGTCTTGATACCATGCGCCGCCGTATCCCCCGTCAACAAACGGAGCGCGTTCTCCACGCAGAATTTCACCGCGCTCAAGGATTGCCCGATCCCATCGTGCAGTTCGCGGGCAATGCGCTTGCGTTCTTGTTCCTGCGTCTTGAGAAGCTGCGCGGAGAGTAGACGGAGTTCGGATTCCGATTCGCGCAACTCCACCTCCGCGCGCAGCTGCGCGCTCAAGTCGGTGACCACCGAGAAACTGCCGCCAAAGCTGCCATCCGTCTCAAAAAGCGGCCGCGGAGAGATTCGTGCGAATAGTTTTTCGCCATCCTTGCGCACCAGCATGATTTCGTAGGGAGCATATTCGCCGCGTTTTCTCCGTTGCATCTGCTCCTGCAATAGCAGCAGGCTGCTGCTCGCGACAAAATCCTTCGTCGGGCGCCCAATCATTTCCTCGCGCGGGTAGCCCAGCATCTCGCAAAGCCGCTCGTTCACATAGCTCAAGATGCCATGCGGACCCTGAATCACAAACCCCTCGTTCATCGACTCCAGCAGCATGCGATATTGTGCGCGGCTGTTGCTCAAGGCCTGCTCGACTCTTTTCCGTTCCTCCATTTCACGCCGGAGATGCTCATTGGCGCGCGTCAACTCCATGGTGCGTTGATCGATGCGTTGCTCCAATTCCTCATTGAACTTCTGCAAAGCTTGGTGGGCCTGTTTGAGCGCGGTAACGTCGTGGACCGTTAACACGACGAAGCCGGCATCCGCGCCGATGCCGGGATTCGAGCGCATGTCGATCTGGAGATGGCGTCCCAATATGGCGTCGTCCGCTTCGCAGCGGGCATGGGATTCCCGGTCCAGCGCATGCCATGCGTTCAACCAGAACGCCTCGAAATAGCAGTCCGTATCGCTGCAGCCCGGATGCAGTAAATCGTGCAGCTCGCGACCGTTGATGTCCTGGACCCGGCCCAGCTTCCAGTGTTCCACGGCGCGGTTGGCGCGCGTAATGCGCCCTTCGGCATTGAGCAAGAAAATCAGGTGAGGGAGAGAGTCGGCGGTGGATTCCCATTCCCGCTTAGCCTGTTGGATGTTATCCAAGGCGGTCCGCTGGCAAGTTGGGAACGGGCAATCCGCAGGGAAGTCCTCACGCACTACGCTTTGCATTTGAAGTACATTCGCCATGGCCAATCCCCCCCCGATGGGCATTTTTTGCCGGGAAGGAGGAGCGCCAAAATCGCCGACGCATAAGCCTCCTCAAGCCCGGAGAAACCACTGCTGTGAATTCAACGCACTACAAAAAGCAATAAGCGCGCCGACAACAATAATGCATCTTTTAAATTATGGTGTTGACAACATTAATCATTTTTTAGGCCACTGTTCATGAAATTTAAGTAAAAATTTAGATAATTTCAATGACTATTTCGCACCAGAAAGCCATTCCTGCTTCATGGTCATGGTCACCCCCTACCGTTTTCACCTTACCGGCAGCGCCTCAGCCCCTTGCGGCTACCAACTAGACCTACCCCGAAAATACGGAAAGCCCCGCGGTGTTTTACGGCTATTACCTAAGGGCTTTCGTTTCACTGGGTAACTAAAGTGAGGGCTAAGTCGTTGTGCGTGTTGGCGACAAGGTCATCTCACGGCGCCTTACCGAGAAGTGGATCGAGCGATTTTAATGCGACGTTCCGTGTGCTGAACGTCGCCACGCTCTTTTTCTGTTCGGCTAATTTCGGTTGATGCAGTGCCGTCCCAAAGCGAAGCGTAAACGGGGAAGGTAATCTAACGGGGGTTGTTATGGCAAACAGCGCGAAGAATACTCAGGGTGCGTCGAAAAACAATTGGTTCGCTGTCTTTGCAGCATTCCTGTGCGGCGCGGTGCTTTGTTTCGATGCTCAGGCAGTGACGATCAACGTGGTGAGTCCGGACGGCGTGCCGCTGCCGGTGGGATACCGTTGGTTGGTGGAGGAAGACACCACCCACGACGTGCAGCCCGGCATCAAACCCGGGCCGTTCGATCCGAAAACGCTGTCATTGCGCTTTCACACCAGCTACGCGCCGGTCGTAAGCAAAGGTACTTCGGCCAACAATGTCGTCGAAAATCTCGATCCTGCCAAGCGTTATTTCGTCTCGGTCCTGCCCGACTCGGGCTATACCATGAGCGGCGCGCCGATCGCCGCCGGCCAGGCCGAAGTGACGGTCACGGTCAATCCGACGCCGATTCCCACGGCGCAGATTTCGGTCTTCGTCTACAACGACAACGAGCCGATAAACAACATTCCGGATGCGGCGGAACTGGCGCGCGGCCTAGGCGACTTCACCATCATCCTGACCGAGGCCGGCGGCCGTTACGGCCACAACGGCGGTCAGGTCAGTCAGGACGCGTTCGGCAATCCCCTCGGAACGACCTATAACCCGGACGGCTCGCCGGACGTCATCGGCACCGGCGTCATCAAGACCGGCGCCAACGGCGTGGTGCGGATCAAGAACCTCGCGCCGGGCAAGTACGGCGTGACGGCCGTGCCGCCCGCCGGCGCCGACTGGCACCAGACCCACACCATCGAGGGCACGCGGACCATCGATGCCTGGGTCAAGGCGAACGAACCGCCATTCTTCGTCGAATTCGGCCCGCCCGGCCATCATGCCTTCATCGGCTTCGTCAGCACCATCAATGACGCCAGCGTGCTCGACGGCTCGCGTACTGTGAGCGGCAGGATCGTGAACCTGCACACTGCGCGCCCGCCCGACTTCGCATTCTTCGATGGCCATCCCGTTCCCAACTGCTGGGTCGGCCTGAACGAACTGCCCGCCATCGGCGGCCGCGGCGTGTACACGCAGCCGTGCAACCCCGACAGCACTTTCTCCATTCCCAATGTGCCGCCGGGGGACTATCAACTGGTCGTTTGGGACGATTACCAGGACACCATTTTCGCCATGCACAACTTCACCGTCGGCGCGACCGACGTCGATCTGCAAGACGTAGCGGTGTTCAACTGGTTCAACCGTCTCGAAAGCAGCGTGTTCTTCGACGCGAACGGCAACGGTTTCCGCGACGACGGCGAGGTGGGCATACCGGAGCAGGCGGTGAATCTGCGCTTCCGCGATGGCAGCATCTATCAGTCCTTCCCCACCGACACCGTCGGCTACGTGCCGTTCGACGAGGTGTTTCCGTTCTTCCACTGGCTGATCGCCGAAGTGGATTTCCTGCGCTTCAAAGCCACCGGTGCGACTGTCATCGTGGATGCCGGCGGCGAAGTCCCGGCCGACGCCGGCGCGGCCCTGCCGTCGCGCGACAAGCTCAATCCGCAGCCGCAGTTCGAGACCGATCCGTTCACGGGCGAAGTCACCACCACGCCCTTGATCGGGCCGGCGGGCAACAACCTGTCGCGCACCGAGACCGGACCCGTGCTGACGCAGGCGTTCCAGGGCTTCCTCGGCCAGACCAACGTGATCGAGTGGGGCAAGGGGCTGTACGCCAACGGCGAGAACGGCGGCATCTCCGGCATCGTGTATTACGCCGTGACCCGCGCCGAGAACGACCCGCGCTACGCCGCGGCGGAAACCTGGGAGCCGGGCATACCGCGCGTCCAGGTCAACCTGTACCAGGACTTCACCGGCCCGCTGGGCCGGCCCGACGGCGTGATCGACGACCTGAACGGCAATGGCATCACCCTCGCGGATGTGGACAACTATCCGTTCGACAACTTCCCCGGCCCCGAGGACATCGACCACAACGGCAATTTCTCGTTCGATCAAGGCGACGCGGTCCAAGTCGTCCATACCGACAGCTTTGACGATGCGCCGCCCACCGGCTGCCAGGGCGAGCAATTCATCTCCAACGGCGTGGTCACCGACTGTTTCGACGGCCTGCGCAATTTCAACCAGATGCGTCCCGGCGTGTTCGACGGCGGCTACGCCTTCAACGGGATACCCGCCGGCACCTACATCGTCGAAGCGATCACGCCGCCCGGCTATGAGCTGTTGAAAGAGGAAGACAAGAACGTCGACTTCGGCGACAGCTATTTCCCCAGCCCGCTGGCGCTGCCGCAGCCGTGCGTGGGCGATCCGCACATGGTGCCCGCCGAGCTGAGCCTGATGCCGGGCGTGCCCTCGTTCTATGCCGGCCAGTCGCGCCCACTGTGTGACCGCAAGCAGGTATTGTTGGCGAACCGCCAGAACGCGGCGGCGGACTTCTTCATGTTCACCGAAGTGCCGGTGGCGGCCCATGTGGTGGGCTTCGTGCTGGATGATCTATCCAACGAATTCGACTTTAACTCGCCGCAGTTCGGCGAGAAGCACGCGCCGCCCTTCCTGCCCGTGTCGTTCCGCGACTACACCGGGCGCGAGATCACGCGCGTCTACACCGACGAATATGGCAAGTACAACGCGCTGCTGCCGTCCACCTATTCGGTCAACATCCCGACGCCGTCGGGCGTCTCGGCCAACATGCTGACGGCCTGCATCAACTCGCCGACCAAGCCGGATCCGTTCGATCCGACACGAGTGGTCACCGACCCCTTCTTCAACCGGCAGTACAGCCAGTTCTGCTACACCTTCCAGTACATGCCGGGTACGACCACCTATCTGGATACGCCGGTGGTGCCGATCGCGGCCTTCGCCGGTCCGGGTCAGTTCCCGCTGGACTGCGAAATGACCGACGGCACGCCGATCATCTACACCGCAAGCCGCCTGAACGGCAACGGACCGTGGGTGCCGACGCCCCCGGCCAATATCAACAACCAGCCCCGCGTGGATATCGTGTCGTCCGGCGTTATCGAGGTGCCCAACCCCGCCTATGACGGCACGACTTTCACCGAACCGACCACCTTCCGCGACTACGGCTTTGGCGGCACGCCCGGCACCGTCACCCTGACGCAGGCGAATGGTGTGGTCGTGAACTTGCCCGTGGTGAGCTGGAGCGACGGTGTCGTGAGAGTTCGCGTACCGCGTTTCTCGCAAGGTACACAAATCATCCAGACCGGGCAGTTGGCCCTGACCCGCGGCGACAACGGGAAATCCACCAAGACCGGCGTCACGCTGAGCGTTGCCGGTCCCGCGCCGATCCCGGTCGCCCCCAACGGCTCGATCCAGGCCGCGATCGACGCCGCGCCGCAGGGTTCGCTGATCATGGTTCCGCCGGGTCGGTACGAAGAACTGCTGGTCATGCACAAACGCGTGCGGCTGCAGGGCTGGGGCGCGCCGGCCGTCACCATCAACGCCGTCAAGGCGCCGGCCGAGAAGCTCCAAGCCTGGCGCAACGAGATCGACAGCCTGTTTGCCGCCAACCAGTTCACGCTGCTGCCCGGCCAGGCGCTCGGCTTCGACATCCCGAACAACGAGCCGATGCTGTTCAACACCGAGGAGGGCGCCGGCATCACTGTGGTGGCCAACCCGGGCGAATTCAACGCGGCTCTCAACAACCTCAACGGCCGCGCCCGCATCGACGGCTTCACCATCACCGGCGCCGATCATGGCGGGGCGATCTTCGTCAACGGTTATGCCAACAACCTCGTCATCAGCAACAACCGCCTGGTCGGCAACGCCGGCACCTTCGGCGGCGGCATTCGCGTCGGCAATCCTTTCCTCGTCGGCGACGCCGGCCCGGTCGATAACCAGAACGACAACGCCAACATCCATCACAACCACATCGCGCAGAACGGCGGCCTGGGCGGTGCGGGCGGCGGGGTCTCGCTCGCCACCGGCGCCGACAACTACCGGGTCACCGAGAACCACATCTGCGGCAACTTCACGACCGGCAATGGCGGTGGTGTCGGCCACATCGGCCGTAGCAACAACGGCCTGATCCAGGACAACGACATCATCTTCAACCAGACCTTCAACCAAATGATCGGCGTCTCCGGCGGCGGCATCGCGATCGCCGGGCTGCCGTCAGTGGCGGCCGGCGGCCTCACGGCCGGCTCCGGCACGGTGCGCATTGACAGCAACCTGATCCAAGGCAACCTGGCCGGTGCTGGGGATGGCGGCGGCATCCGGCTGCAGTTCGTCAACGGCCAGGACATCGCCCGCCGGCCGAATGCTCCGGCGCAATGGTTCACCGTGGACGTGCTGAACAACATGATCGTGAACAACGTCGCCGGTCTGGCGGGCGGCGGCATCTCGTTGCAGGACGTGGCGCGTTCCAACATCATCCACAACACGATCGCCAACAACGACAGCACCGCCACGGCCGGTGCGGCCTTCGCCCCCGGCAGCCCCAACGAGTCGACGCCGCAGCCGGCCGGCATCGTGTCGCGTGCGCACAGCACGCTGCTGAGCAATACCATCGGCAACGGCCCCGCAGTGCAGTCGCTCAAGGAGTTCGCCAACCCGACGCTGCTCAACAACATCGTCTGGCATAACCGTTCCTTCTACTTCACGATCGATACCACGGTGTTGCCGTCCTTCTACACGCTGCTGCCGGACGTGAACGCGGGCGATGCGCCGGTGTATGCCGACTTGGCCGTGCTCGGAACCGCGACGCCGCGCCTGTTGAACCCGCGCTTCAGCCTGCTGACCGACATCACGCCCTATCCCGGCGCCAACAACCTGGCCGCCGATCCCGCGTTCGTCGCCGAATACACCAACGGCGACACCAGCCAGGTCGTGATCCGCGAGGTCACCACCGGCTTGGCGGTGCAGCCGGCCTTCGACGAGGGCGGCAACTTCATCGACGTGCGCTTCGGACCGCTGACGCTGGTCGATCCGGGAACCGGTCTGCTGTTCGGCGATTACCACCTGCAGGCGGGCTCGCCGGCGCTGGTGCGGGGCAACTTCAACAACACCAGCCAGTTCCCGCTGTTGATCCGCGATTTCGATCGCCAGATCCGCTCGATCCCGCTCGGCAGCCGGCCGGACATCGGCGCGGATGAGCGATGACCACTGATACCGGCCAAGCGGCTGCCAAACGGCTGAAGGGCGCGCCCTCCAGCCGGAATAAACGCAAGGAGAAAAACATGATTACGATGACGTTGCGCTCCACTCTGTACCCGATGGCCATGTTGATCGCGGCACTGTTCGCCGCACCGGCCACCGCTGCGGTTTTCGTGCAGTGTCCCGGCGACACCAATGGCGACGCCATCATCGATACGCCGGACCCGGCGCATCCCAAGGCCGTCTGCAAACACCTCACCGGTGGTGATGGATACATCCAGATGGCGGACGGGCGCGTGCAATACATCTTCGGATTTGCCGACGTGACCGGTGTGCTGCCCGAGGGCCCCCTGGGCGACGGCACGGACGGCGTCATGCAGAAAGGCATGCTGGCGGCGAACTTTTCCGCGCCCACCATCGTGGTGAAAGAGGGTGACGAGTTCTATCTCACGCTGACCAATGTCGGCATGGTCAACCGCCCCGACCTGTTCGACCCGCACTCGGTACACTTCCATGGCTTCCCCAATGCGGCCTCGATTTTCGACGGGCTGCCGGAAAGCACCATTTCCATCAATATGGGCGCGAGCATTACCTACTACTACAACGTCGTCGAGCCCGGCACCTTCATGTATCACTGCCACGTCGAGGCGACCGAGCACATGCAGATGGGCATGCTCGGTAATCTCTATGTGCACCCGGCCCAGGACGGCACGCCGATCGTCTACCAAGGCAAGACCTACACGCGCTTCGTGTACAACGACGGCGACGGCTCGACCGGCTACGACGTGGAATACCCGATCCAGATCGGATCGTTCGACCCCGAGTTCCACGATGCGAGCCAGAACGTGCAGCCGCTGCCCTTCGCCAATATGCGCGATACCTATCCCATGCTCAACGGCCGCGGCTATCCGGATACGGTCAACCCCGCCGCGTTGCCGCTCTCGCCGTTTCCCGACAACAACGACCAGCGTTCGCAGCCGGTCAGCTCCCTGATCACCGCCACCGCCGGGCAGCGCATTTTACTGCGCATCTCCAATCTCAACGTCACCGCCTTCTATACCCTAAGCACCCTGGGGCTGCCGATGAAGGTGGTGGGTGGCGGCGCGCACATCCTGCGCGGGCCGGACCCGGACGGTGCCGGTCCCTTACACGGCAAGGACCTGTACTACGACACTGCCTCGGTCACTCTGGGCGGCGGCGAAGCAGTAGACGTGATCGTCGACACCACGGGTGCCGCGCCCGGCAAGTACTTCCTGTACACGACGAATCTGAATTACCTGAGCAACAACACCGAGGACTTCGGCGGAATGATGACCGAAATCGTCATCAACTAACGGATTGCGCACAGCAAAAAACCAGGAGAAGTGCCATGACACACCTTACTTCACGACTTGAGCGGCTGTTCGCCGCGGTCCTGCTGCTGCTGATTTGTTCGTGGCATGCCGGCGCGCACGCGGTGGTGGACGGCGTGACCGGAACCACGTTCAACTTCACGGCGCGCGCGGATTACGTCAGCACCGGCGACGGGGAAAGCCTGCTGGCCTGGGGATACGCCAACGACGACAGCACCGGAATCATGCAATATCCCGGCCCGACGCTGATCGTGAATCAGGGCGACACCGTCACCATCAACCTGCGCAACGAACTGCCGGTTCCGGTCTCCATCGTCTTTCCCGGGCAGCAGGGCGTGACGGCGACGGCCGGCAGCCCCGGCCTGCTGACGACCGAAGTGCCGCCGGACAATGGGCTGTCGGTGGTGAGTTACACCTTCACCGCGACGCATGCCGGCACTTATCTCTATTACAGCGGCACGCGCCCCGAGCTGCAGGCGGAAATGGGACTACTCGGCGCCATCGTGGTGCGGCCCGCCACCGCCAATCAGGCCTATGCCCACGCCGCGACCAGCTACGACCACGAGTATCTGTTCCTACTCACGGAGATGGACCCGGTCATTCACAACCTGGTGGATACCGGGCTGATCGATCTGGTGGACAACACCACGGCGCGGCCGGTGCTGTGGTTCATCAACGGCCGCAATGCCCCGGACACCCTGGCCGACGCCTACGTGCCCTGGCTGCCGACGCAGCCCTACAACAGCCTGCCGCGCATGCATCCGGGCGAACGCATCCTGATGCGCGTCGCCAACGCCGGACGCGATCTGCACCCGTTCCACCACCACGGCAACAATGCGACCGTGATCGCGCGCGACGGGCGCTTGCTGGAAAGCGCGCCGGGCGCCGGACCCGACCTCGGCGTGTCGGACTTCACCATCAAGACCGTGCCCGGCCAGACCTATGACGCGTTGTTCGAATGGACCGGCAAGGGCCTGAACTGGGACATCTACGGACACCAGCCGGGCGACCCGATGGAGCCCAACGAGTATGCGGCCGATCACGGCAAGCCGTTTCCTGTGGTGCTGCCCAACCAAAGCGATCTCACCTTCGGCGGGTTCTACAGCGGCAGCCCCTTCCTCGGCCAGTTCGGCGCGTTGCCGCCGGGACAGGGCGGCTTGAACCTCAACGCCGGCTACTTCCACATGTGGCATTCGCACACCGAAGTGGAGTTGACCAGTAACGACATCTTCCCCGGGGGCATGATGACCATGGTGATCATCGAGCCGCACGGCGTGCCCATTCCTTAGCGAGGGAGTAATAGCCATGAACATCAAAAAATCACTATGCAAAGCGTCCGGCGCGCGGGCGCTGCTTCTCGCCCTCGCTCCCTTGGCCGCAGCGCCGGCGATCGCGGTGACCTTCAATCTGGTGGCTGCGCCCTTTACCAAGACCATGCCCGACGGCACCGCAGTGACCATGTGGGGTTACGCGCTGGACGACGGCGTGTCGGCGCCGACCGCACCCGGGCCCGTGCTGACAGTGCCGCCGGGCGACCCCGTGCTCACGGTGAACCTGCGCAATGCCCTCACCGCGGCGGTGTCGATCGTCATCCCCGGACAGACGGCGGCGCTGGCGCCGGTTACGTTCACCGATACCCAGGGGCGGCAGCGGGTGCGCTCATTCACCAGCGAAACCGTGCCCGGAACCACGCAAAGCTATACCTGGAACAACCTCAGCCCGGGCACCTACCTGTACCACAGCGGCACGCACCCGGCGGTCCAGGTGCAAATGGGGCTGTATGGCGGCGTGGTGAAGGACTCCGCGGCAGGCGCCATTTACGCCGGGGTCACCTACGACAACGAGGCGATGCTGTTATTCAGCGAAATCGATCCCGCGCTGCATGAAGCGGTTGCGAACGGAACCTATGGCACCTTCCCGACCAGCACCATCGACTACGCGCCGAAATATTTTCTGATCAATGGCGAGCCGTATTCGGCCGGCGCGCCGCCGATTCCGGCAGGTAGCGCAGGCCAGAAAACCCTGCTGCGCTTCCTCAATGCTGGGCTGCGGACACACTCGCCCGTCATCCAGGGTACCCATGTGCGCCTCGTGGCCGAGGACGGCAAACCCTACCCCTATGCCCGTGAGCAGTACTCGGTGTTCCTGCCGGCGAGCAAGACCGTGGACGCGATCATGGAACCGACTGGTGCGGCGGCTAGCTACCCGGTCTACGACCGGCGGCTGCACCTGACCAACGGCGCGGCGCCGGACGGCGGCATGCTGACCTACCTCGCGGTGGCGGGCGCAGCCGGCGCGCCGACAGCGGCGCCCGATAGCGCCACGGTCAACGAAGACGGCGTGCTGGTGGTCGCGGCGCCCGGCGTGATGAGCAACGACACCGGTACGAGCGCGATCCTGGTCAGCAGCACCAGCAACGGCACGCTCACCTTCCCCGGCGATGGCTCCTACACCTATGCGCCGGCGGCGAATTTCAGCGGCACCGACACCTTCACCTACCGCACCAGCGACGGCGCGCAGACCAGCGATCCGGTGCTCGTGAGCATTACCGTCAGCCCGGTCAACGACGCGCCGGTCGCGGCCAATAACACCTATAGCGTCGTGCAGGGCGGCACCCTGGCCGTGACCGCACCGGGCGTGCTCGGCAACGACAGCGATGTCGACGGCAACCCGCTGACGGCGGCGCTGCTGGGCGGACCGGCCGCCGGTACGTTGACGTTCAACGCCAACGGTTCCTTCACCTACGTCGCGCCCACGACGACCGGCACCCAGAGCTTCAGCTATCAGGCCAGCGACGGCGCCTTGACGAGCAATAACGCCACGGTGACGCTGACCGTGTTCGCCAACCGTGCGCCGGTGGCGGTGGGCGACACCTTCTCGGCGCCGGCGCGCCGGACCGCGGCTTACACGCCGCGGGTACTCACCGTGCTCGCCAACGACAGCGACCCGGATGCGCCCGCCAACACCATCAACCCGGCGACGGTGGTCATCAGCACCGCGCCCAACCGGCACGGCACGCTCAGCATCAACGCCAACGGCACCATCAACTACACGCCGCGGCGGGCGTTCCGCGGCACCGAGACCTTCAGGTACCGCGTGCGCGATACGCTGGGGGCGCTCTCCAACGCGGCACAAGTGCGGGTGAACGTGCGGTGAGCGGCGGTCGACAAAACGCGGCTGCGGGAACCGGGTTGCTGCTGCTCGGTGCCTTCGCCGCCTTGGCCGTCGCCCTGGGCTCCCTCGGCGGCTGCGCCAGCACAACGATGCAGGCCGATAAAAGCGAAATCGCCCAAAGTGAAACCGGCGTCGCAAGCACGCCGCCGGCCACGGTGCTTATTCCGCCGGCTGCCCTGACCACGCCGGAACAGCGCTGGGGCATCGAGGTCGCCGGCATCCGCCTGTCGGCTGCGGGCTACATGCTCGATTTCCGCTATCGCGTGCTCGACGCGGGAAAAGCCTCACCGGTGCTCAATCGCCGCGTGAAGCCCTACCTCATCGTCGAATCGAACGGCGCCAAACTGTCGGTGCCGAACACGCCGAAACTGGGCTTGTTGCGCCAGGTGGCCTCGGGCGCAAATCCCGACCGGACCCACTTCATGCTGTTCGCCAATCCGGGCCAGATGGTCCAGTCGGGCAACAAAGTCACCCTGGTCATGGGCGACTTGAAGCTGGAGGACATCGTGGTGCAGTGAGGCGCGATGGATAAAAGGGTTTGTCTCCATGACGCCCAAACATTTCTTGCCGCAAATCGCGCCGAAGAAATTGGTAGGGTGGATAAGCGCAGCGCATCCACCTCAGGTAGCAGCAATGGTGGATGCGCTGCGCTTATCCACCTACGAAATCGACTGCTGAACTTCGTGGCTAATCGGGATAAAGAACACCAAAAACAAGGCGGGGGCGAAGCGATGAAAACAAGCAATCCAATAACAATTATTACAGTCCTGGCGGCGGTCGGACTATCGGCCGCCGCGCCCCTTGTAGCGGCCGGCGTGATGGCGCCGGAACTCGCAGCCGAGTTGCAGGCGCGTGCGCCGTACGAGGAGGTGGCGGTCATCGTCACCTTCAGCGACCGGGTCGATCCGAAAATTTTCAAGAAGCGCGACAAGCACGCGCGCCGCGCCGACATGACGCGTGCCCTCAAGACCAAGGCCGAGTTCAGCCAGCAATCGCTGCGAACGCTGCTCGCGCAGCGCGGCGCACGCAAAATGAAGCAGCTGTGGCTGATCAACGGCATGGCGCTCAGGGTGCGGGCAGAAGTGGCGAAGGAGTTGGCGCAACTGCCGGGAGTCGAGAGCGTCCGTCCCGACCACGTGCTGCAGGCGCCAGCCGTGACGCTTAGCGCGGGCGCGCCCCTGGAGTGGAATCTGAACACCATCGGTGTGCCGGACTTGTGGGCCTTGGGTTATAGCGGCGCCGGGGTGGTGGTGGCCAACATGGACAGCGGCGTGGACCCGAACCATCCGGATCTGGCCACGCGTTGGCGCGGCGGCGCAAACAGTTGGTTCGATCCGCACGGCGAGCACACCACGCCGTACGACGCCCTGGGACACGGCACCCAGACCATGGGCATCCTGGTGGGCGGCGCGGCGAACGGCACGGCCATCGGCGTCGCACCCGACGCGCAGTGGATCGCCGTCAAGATCTTCGACGATGCGGGTCAGGCGCAGTTGAGCGACATCCACATGGGCTTCCAATGGCTACTCGACCCGGATGGCGACCCGGCCACGCCGGACGCGCCGGACGTGGTCAACGCGTCCTGGGGCCTGCCGGGAACGGCCGGTCAATGCCTGCCCGAGTTCGATGCGGATATCCAGGCCCTGAAGGCGGCGGGCATCGGCGTCGCCTTTGCCGCAGGCAACGACGGCCCGGCGCCGCTGACCGGTGTGAGTCCGGCCAACAGTCCCGGCGTGCTCTCCACCGGTGCGGTCGACAGCACGCTGCTCCTGGCGGACTTCAGCAGCCGCGGTCCTTCTACCTGCGACGGCGATATTTTTCCCAAGCTCAGCGCGCCGGGCGTAGGCATCAATACCGCGGACCTTTCATTCGGCGGCCTGCCGTTGTATGCCACCGTATCCGGAACCTCCTACGCCACGCCGCACGCCGCAGGCGCGATGGCGCTGCTGGTGAACGCCTTCCCGGGCGCGGATGTGGCGGCGCTGGAATCGGCGCTGACCCAGTCGGCACAGGATTTGGGCGTGACCGGCGCCGACAATGGCTACGGCTACGGCCTGGTGAATGTGCTCGCCGCCTACAATGTCCTGAATGGCGGCGGAGGTGGCAGTGCGCCGGTCATTGGTTCGGCGCCGGTGACGGCAGCCACGGAAGGTCAACCCTACGCCTACCAGATTACGGCAAGCGATGCCGATGGCGATGCGCTGAGCTACGCGCTCAACGTCGCACCCGCCGGCATGCTGATCGATGCGGCATCGGGCTTGATCACTTGGACGCCGGGCGCGACCCAGGTCGGCGTGCATCCGGTGACGGTTGCCGTGCAGGACAGCAGCGGCTTGTCGGCAACGCAGAGCTTCGCCATTACCGTGGCGAACTTGAATGCGGCGCCGCTGGCGGGCAACGACAGTTACAGCGCGAGCGCGGGCGCCACCCTCAGCGTGACGGCGCCCGGCGTGCTCGCGAACGACAGCGATCCCGACGGCGATGCGCTGACGGCGGTGCTG
>Ga0105094_10000582_pt1 | contig 18445 bp, 15 predicted proteins | sample PPLLak1March2015_2_FD_87023 | JGI IMG/M metagenome (GOLD analysis project Ga0105094, IMG submission 87023) | Freshwater sediment microbial communities from Prairie Pothole Lake near Jamestown, North Dakota, USA - PPLs Lake P8 Core (3) Depth... | ecosystem: Environmental > Aquatic > Freshwater >...
AATAGGTTCCCGTGATAGTATTCTGCCCTTGCTGTATATCACCCCCCGGTGTTATTGCACCCCCCGAATTTGAGTTGCCACTTCCCCCGCCACTACAGGAGCATAGGAATAGTGCTATTATCAACGCTGTGAGTAGTCTCATTTGCCACGCTCCAGTTCGTTCCTTCTTACTATAATCTCATCAGCAAGTGTAATATACTGCTGATTGATAATGTAGTTCTGCCACCTCTTCAACCTCTCCGCTTCCTCCTTCACCTGCTTCCTGAGTTCATCCCGCTCCTTATAGGCGAGTGCCGTGTAGTCGGGTTCCTTGAGTGGTTTGTAATCGTCTGATAGGTGACACATTATTTCTGCACCTCCCACGTTTTCCTTGCAAGCCAATCGCTGTAGATGTTGGGCGGTGTCATTAAAACCCCCGGATTCCAGATCCCCCACAGCCCCGTATTGACAACTGACCCGCCTGTGGGGTGAGTTGAAAGCCAGGAATCGCAATTAGTGAAAATGAATCGTGTCCCTGCCGGTCCTGCATAAGTCCCATCGAAAAAATAGCCCCCGTTAAGTCTGATTGCGCTTACCCCTGCGGCAGAGCGAGTCATGGTGAAACGTGTTCCAGGAGTGGAGCTTGCAATATTGACTTTGTTTACTATGCCTGTGGTCTTTATGTCGCCTACTGTGGTATTTCCAGAAGCAGGGAAAGCAATCTTCATTCTGCCGAGAGTAGTATCACAATTCACTGTTCCTGAAAAAGTATTATTTCCTGTCACCGAATACACTGTGCTTGCGCTGTCACTTGCAGGGGCGAAGGTGAGGTTGTTGTAGGTGAGGCCACCACCCTGAACCCATACTGAAGTACCTGACCCTGTTAATTTTATTGTGCTTGTTTCTGGGGTTAAGGTTAAATTTGTTGATGTTCCTGCCGACCACTGGCCATACCAAATACCCTCTCCCATTAAACAAGTCCTTAACTTGTTTGCGTCCTCTGCGTCCATATAATTTGTATTGGATGTTACGTTATAACCATTCGCATCAAAAGTTCCATTAACTAAACCAAAAATATTTGATTGAACTCCTGCTTCTGTTAAGTTTCCTGTAAGTGTTACAGTTGCACCAATACCTTTCATATACCATCTATTTATATCCATAGTAGTTGGAGGTTTGAAATTAGCATTACTTCTGCCATAGAAATACAATATCTCTCCAGATGACGGCCCCGTAAGCGTTGACCAATCCTGATTTCCCCAAAAGTAGGTTGGGCTCCCAAAACTCAACGTCCCACTACTAGCCCCACTCGCATCAATGGCAGGGTATATCCGCATATTCATAGTCACAGTCCCAATCGCCCCGTTAAAATCGCATGTATCCTGCATGATAGGCACTACATGCCCTACCCAATTCAGCGGGTCATTAAACAACCCTGTGCCATTGCCGTTGTCCCACACTATTGTTTCCGGTGCCTTAAAAGTAATCCCGCTGTCGCCTGCCAATGCTCCCCCGCCTACGCTGTTGTCGATTAGTTGGACGGAGTCGAAGAGGGTGTAATCTCCATCCGTATCGCTTTGAGAAATGAATAGAATAGTTGATGATGTTGTAGTTGCCGTGAAAGTGCTACTATATACAGTTCCTGATCCTGGTGAAACCACTCCAGAACCATATAGATCACCAGTAGTAGTAGGATAGTTGGACCCAATTTTCAATTGACACTGACCAAGGTTTCCTTCTTTTGCCCATGCCTTGAATGTGTAACTGTGTCCTATTACTGTAGTAATAGTTTGATATGCCCATCCATAATTAGTGCCTGCGCTATTAAGAACCTTGAGGCAATTCCCACTTAAGCCCCCTGCTTCACTTGATAATGTTGCAACCGGACCAGAATCACTCCCTGGTGTCCACCCCGTTGTCACAGAGGTAAACTGCCCGTTAGTCACGAGTCCGTTTGCAAAGCCTTCTCCAACGCCGTTGAGATCCATCAAATCAGCATTGGAGATATTAACTGTCCCGTTCACAGTCAGGGTTGCTGTGGTGCCGAGGGTGTTTGATTGCACCCATAAGCGATTTACTGCTGAGTTGCCGGTGATGGTTGGAGTGTTGGTTACTGTATTTGATTGCATTGCATCATATAATTGTATTGTTGTTGTGTTATTTGCAGGTCCTGAAAAAGATAAGTTATTGAATGTGCATCCTACAGTCTGCCAATAAAATATGTCATTGTTTGGAATTATAGCAACATCATAAAACGTCTCACCACCGCCGCCGGAACTTCCACAAAAAATTGCATTATTTGTTGTTGTAATATCACTTGTCCCTGCATTTAATGTTAGATTTGTAGTGGTGGCAAAAGATATACGGCCACATATTATTGTTGAGTCATTGAGATTTAATGCTCTTGTAGTAGAATTATCAGAATCCATAGTTCCACACGTAACTGCATAATTCCCCACTGCTGATGTATCAAAAGTCCCTGCTGTTAATGTAAGTGTATTACTCCCAATATTCAAATCACTCCCAGGCGTCACAGTTGCCCCCGGTGCGTTGATTGTGATTGGAGAAGCAAGCGTCACTCCGTTGGTGGTAATAGTTCCTGTCCCATCTGCCCCTGTCATAGTAATCGGGCCGGTGAAGCCTGTCATAGTAGCCCCTGCTGTCACTGTGAGGTCATTTGTCACAGTTTGAGCCTCGGTGCCTGTAATTACCCCTGATGCTCCTACCCCCAAGTTACTGAAGGTGTTTACTCCACTAAGCAACCCTGTTCCGGTGAGGTTGACTGCTGTAAGGGAAGAGTAATCAACTCCCCCACCAGAAAAATTACCAGAACAATTTATTGTTGCTGTTGCAGTAACAGTCCTACCAGCAGCTATAGAGAATGATGAACAATTTAAAACTCCTGAACCGATAAAAAAACTGTTTCCTGGGATAACTGTGCCACAAGTAAAAGTATTCCCTCCCAGATCCAAACTGCCATAGTGATAAAAATTACGAATAGTTGCATCACTACTTAGAACAAATAAACTATCTACACCAACCTCAACAATATTACAACTTGTTAATGTGGCACCATTCGCATTGAGAGTTACTGTACCTCCAGTATTCCCAATAAATATACCACACTCTCCAGCATTGCTTGTAATTGTTGTTGTGGCACTCAAAGTTGATGTTCCATTATATAATATGATATAATATGCACCTATAGCGATTGTTCCATTAAATCCTGTAGTTGTAAGTGTCTTGGCATAAGCAGCAGCATCAACAGTGCAATTCGGACTTCCCGCATCAAAATAAACATTATTGGTAGCAGTAGGAGGGTCGTGCTGACTACCTCCTCCGTTTGTTGCAGTATACCAACCACTATCTACTCCTGTATCCCCCCATTGATGTGTTGCGTTGTCGTCCCAATAGAGGTCTACGCTGTCAGCATACACAGCGTTGTTTGGGTTTGGAGGAGACATGTGCAGGGCAAAGTAGAAAATGCCACTCAGGCAGAGTAATATAATTAACGAGAGAAAAAGTTTTCTCATAGTGAGCCTCCTATTCTAGCTTAAATCCGTAAGACAGGCCACGGCACACAGTCCCAACAGGCGTTTCAATATACGGATATATCCGATCTCCAGTCGCCACCGCATAATCGGCAGGGGTTGCCGAGAGAGTAAACGGTGCTGCTGCGGTCATACTGTCGGTTTCTCCAATGTCTATTGTTGCGGGAGTGTTGAGCATGTCTACTACTACACCATCAACCTGCCGTTTCTTCTTTAGCTTGATTGTTGTCACCACCGCATCGTCTGCAACATCCAGGCAACACCAGAAGTCTGATAGACTTTTGCCATTCCAGGAGGAAGGCACTCGTTTGCCTGCATCGAAGCCGTCACCGACATTGAGTGGAGCTTGTGAGATTGCTACCCTGTTTCCGTCTTCTATGGCAGTTGAACCACCGCCCCCGCCCATCTGCACGAGTGCATCGGCATTGCTGTTGTAGTAGAATGAGTATGTGCCGTATGCCTTTAACCCTGCTGCTGCAATAGCCACGCCAGGAGAGCTTTGTAATGCCTTTTGTGCAAGCGCACCGCCACTCCCCGTAATCGTGAGCATGGGACTTGCTGCACAATCTGCAGCAGGCATCGTAAAGCGGAACTCCTGCTTGTTGGCGTAGGATGCAAGAGTGGTATCGGTGAGGGTGTAGGCAATGTTGTCGGCAGTTGCCAACGTCCCGCCGTGTTGCATTGCGCTGGCTGTTGCGGCGTTGCCTGTGGTGTTGGCAGCGTTGTCGGGGATGTCGCCTGATACCAGAGTCTCAACATCAATAGTAAGCGTCCCAGCACCATCATTGTAAGTGAGATCAATATTGTTCCCCGCCACCAAGAGCGCATTAACCCTGTCATCTACGCCCTCAGCAAAATCCGGTATATCACTGCTCCCACACCCGAGAGACTGAAGCATCCAGGCTCCTGCAGCAGTATCCGCAGAGGCGTTGTAAGTCACGGTATAAACGCCGTTGGCAAGCAGATGTCCTGCCCCGGCCTGAGTAGTGGAATTGAGCATAACCTTTTTCGCGCCAAGACCACTTTCATTGAGCGTCACACTCCCCGCGCTGGCGGCATTGGGCATCTTGATCTTGAGCTCCAATCCGTTTTCCAGAGCAGTATACCCGTATGAGGATGTATACGCTATATTGTTCGCGGTTGATAGTGCCGTATATTTCAGCGGTCGAAGAAACCTCCAGAGCCCTCGTATCAGCTCAGCCTTAAATTTATTCGTAATTAACGGCATAGTCATCACCTTCTCTCATATTATTTTCCAGGCTCCCCGATGCCGCCCGGGTGAACTTATTATCAGCATTGCTGCACTGGAATCTTATGGCACAATCGCCCCCGGCTCATTAATGAAAAAAGCCGATGTGGTTGAGTTGGCTATCATCAATATTTTCACCACCTGTCCGGGAGTTGTCGGCGCAGTTGCAGTGTATAGGCCATCTGTCGCCGCACTGAGATAATATATAGCCCCATCCACCAATGATGTAAGAGTGCTTATAGCGCCATACACGAGCAGAGAAAAACTGTTCACACCACCCACTGCGCTTACAATTCCAACCGCATGAGAGTTGGCGATATCATCAGCTTTGGCTTTTACATAGCTGCCTGCTGATCTTTTTAGAACATCACCCACTACAAAGCCATGTGCGGTCTGTGTTACCACAAGCGTGATATTATCAATTACGTGTGTATGTGTCCCAGGCGCGTGCAGGTAAGGAGCTGTGAGCAGGCTATGTTGTATGCTTGCCGGGAGAACGTCTGTATGATCGTCCCTAGTAACATAAGTAATATCATCCTCTTCTACATCAATCCCCGGCTCAATCAAAAAATCATCGAAGTAACAGCAACCATCTCCCTCGCTATTCTCATCCAGCGCCTCAATGACAATGCTGCTCAGAGTCTTATCAGTATTGACCTCTATCTCTATTTCAACAGCAGTCCAGTTGACCGTAATGGTTCCCTCTGCTCCATCTACCCATGAGGATATCGCCATCTACGTCACCCCCTCAGCTCCAACGCGGGGCACTATATAGGCTACAGATTGTTTGCCAGTTTTTATTCTGCACTTAATCAGGCGCCTTGGTGTTACCTCGTAATACTGATCAGGGCCAAGGCCTGCAGCAGGAAAGGGCTCCCATGTCGTTCCCCTGTTTGCAGAGTAGTGGAACAACTCCGGGTTGTCCTCAGAGCTTCTTTCCTCTATCAGCGTATTATGCTCTGCATCAGCGTAAGCCGCGATCTTAAAATGCAGCATCCATTGAGGATCGTCGTAATTAAGGTGCGGGCACTGAATCCAGATGTCTGTATGCTCAGAGTATGTATCGCCTTCGAATGTTCCATCCCCGGAGTCTGTGTCATAATCCGGCTCAACTACGCCCATATCGCTTACCGTATCTTCATCAATCATCACCCCGCCTGTGTAAAATGTAAACTCATACTGCTCTGTAAGGTATGTGCCCAATACACTTTGTATTTGTGTTGTGCAGGTCACTTCTATTTTTGCATCATCCGGGAAGCTCGCATCAGGCGTTATCTCTACATACTTTTCCACACAATCCTTCAGCGTCCATGTCACCGGAGCGCCATTGACCTCTACCTGTAGATTGTCTGCGGTGATAGAGTTGTAGTCTACATTCTCTGTGAAGTCAATGCGGATAGTTGAGTCTGTTGCTACATCTGTTTCATCTGTTGCAGGAGTTGAGGAGATAGCGGAGAAGGTGTTTGCCAATGTGTTGCAGAGAGCTTCGATATAAGTATCGTATCCAGAGCCCGCATAAGTAAAAATATATAGATGTTTCGTACTTATTGCAGAGCCATATATCCACCCCTTTGCAGAGTGGGAAAAGAGAGCTTCCTTCTCTGGTGATATACCATATACTTTATTGAGCCCCACCACATAGAGCCCATAGCCTGCCTCATTTATCACAAGCCCTCTCACAGTGTTGGAATAAGAATGTCTTACTACAGTAGTAACCCAATCATAAAGCGGGCTCTGATAAGGATCAGCTTTTGAAACCATTGAGCCGCTGTGCATCACCAACGCTATAGGGATTTCATCATCGACTTCGTTTTTATAATCGTAAGCCCCGAACCCTATATAATCATTGCCAAATATGCTATAGTTTTCTACCCATCTCTGCACAGCCGTTGTCCCATTGAGATAATAACCTTTCACCTCGCCGTTGTCTTTACCCATATACAGGCGCTGCTCGTCGGAGTGTGTGAATATCGCAGGGTGTTGGAAGAAGTAGGATAGAGGGTAAGCGTCCCCGCCTCCCGTTTCTGACACCTTTGAAGTTCCAGTCCATATCTCCCATCCGGTCCCTTTATTTGTGTCTATGTCCCTTCCCCCACTTTTTACTATCGTATTGCTTTCCCCAGCAGCCATTCCCACATAATAATAGTCCCTGCCGGTAATCTCAGAAGATGCAGAGAAGGATCCTCCAGAAAACTTAATCATAATTCCAATCCCGCACCAACCCCCCACTTGTGCGCGAAGCTGTCCCGGATCGAGAAAAAGGTATATGTCATTATCAATCGCCAGGGCATCTTTGATTATGTTGCCAAAAGAATTACCCGAGTTGTCGTAGTATGTGATGCCCAGGTAAGTGGTGAATACCCCTGCTACAGCGGTATAAATAACATGCGAATAATGCCCTGTGTAATTACCGTCCAGATCTGTCTCATAGCAACAGAGCTTTATTACGTGAGGATAATAATTGGGATTGATAAACTCTGTAGTAACCATCCCGAAGAAATAGAGTATCTTGTCTTCAATTATGAACAGATTGGAATTCTGAACATATGCAGTTCCACCGCAGGCTACGTCATAAGAATAATCCCCGCCCAGGAACTTTGTGAAATCAACTTCGTGCGTCCACAACACTGTGCCATCAACAGTATCACTGCACTTGATTTGATGCGATATTACAGGCAGATCGTCTGACACCACATAGAAGAGTCGATCTTCATATGTGTTCTTCGTCACCATTGCATTGCCTTCAATAGTGGTATAAGACCCTGTTTTTATGCGGTGACAAAGAAGGTTACTATAAGGGCGGTGTGTATCAGACACATCTTTTTGAAAGGCCACCGTCCCGTCAACCACCAGATTAACGCCGACAGCAGGACAACGTCCCTTCACTCCATATGGCTGCGGCCATATGTTCTCATTCTCAAGCGTTGTTGCCGCCCATTGATCTGCTGCCGTATGGCCAGTGATAGCGGCAAATTTAAACTGCACATCATCAGAGAGATCCTGCCATCCCCCTGTGATCAGAACGTCTTCCACCCACGCGCCCGCGTCCTTGCGCCACTTGAAAGAATCAGTCGCCCCCGTGTGATCGATCACTGCGGTATAAGTGGCGGCAGTTATAGCAGCATCAGGGCCACGGGCAGAGCAGTCGTTCAGCCCTGCGCCGGTGAAGGTTACGGTGAGAGTTCTCATACTGCCACCTCACACGGTATCGTCACTATATCTTTACTGCCATCTGAATAATTCAGCGTGCAGACCATCTTCAATTTTGTCTCCCGGGCAGTCTCCTCTTCCGCAGGAAACTCCGGGAGGAAATAAGCCGTAAGTCTGAGCGCCACCAGATCAGAGGGGGGAGCGATGGACTGCTCCATGCTACCGCCCTCATCGACCTGGAAGCAATAATCTGAGTCGTCATGCCCGACTGCCACAGCAGAAGCAGAGGATACCGTCCATGAGGTAGTATTGCCGCCCTCTGCGTCTGGATTGAGAACAATATTATCGCCGTAGTAATCGGGCATTGTAAGGCTCCTTATGACTGTTTCAATACTGCAGTAACCACAAAGTTGAATGACTGACCATGAGCGCCGCCGTCAACAATTGCATAACGGCATCTGAGCGCATTGCCCAGGAAGCTGCGCGGTGCATCATGTGCAGCAAGGTCTGAGGTCACGTCAACATCAGTCAGATTTGCTGCTGAATGAACTGCAGCAACATATTTTTTAGCGCCACCATCACCAACGCATTGCGTGAAGTGCACCACGTTAACCCATGTGGTGCCGCCATCCGGGGAGGCATCAATCAGAACGTCAAGAGTATCTCCTGCTACATTGGCAGCAGCAGTAAGATTGAATAGAAACTCTGCATGGGTATACATTCCTGTTCCTGTCACTGCGGTGTCACTTGCTCCTGCGGTAACTGCTCCAGCAGTGTGAAGAGAGACACTTCTTTCTTGCTTCATCGTGCGAAGCTGTCCATACAGATCGGTAGAAAGCTGGCTTCTGTCGCCTTCCGTGACTGCGCTCTGAAGAGCTGCGGTTGCAGTTGCGCCGACTTTGAGAGGTGCGCCTGCATCTGCCTCGCCGTGGGCAATGTCGCCCATTCCTCTTACTACACCACGGAGGTCAACGGAAAGAGGAACCAAGTCGCCCTCATCCTGAGCAGCAGGCACAGCAGCATTTCCAAGGCCGCCCACCATAAGAGAGGAAATAGGAGCGGCGGCATCTTGAACAGCGGTAACGTCAGGGATTATGACTCTGCCCTGTCCGGTGAGGTCCATCGACCATGCCAGAATATCCCCCTCGTCATCGGCTGCATGTTTGGCCGCATTTCCAAGGCCGCCGATCTGGAGAGCTGAAGCGGGAGCGGCAGCGTCAAGAACTGCAGTGGTGTCTGGCTGAATTGTGCGGAGCTGCCCCTGCAGATCTACGGAGAGTCCCACTATGTCGCCTTCGTCCTCTGCAGTAGGCTTGGCGGCGTTTCCTCTGCCGCCTATGCCAAGTATGGAGCCTGGGAAAGCTGCGTCAGCGGCGGCCAGGAATTGATCGCTGGTAATTGTGATTCTGCCGTATCGGTCGAACCACGCATTAACCCTGTCACCGTCTGCGTTTGCAATGGTTGGCGCAGCAGCCTTAGCGTAGCCGCCTATTTTTACTGGATTCCCAGAGTCTACTTCGTCATGCGCAATACTGCCCTGTATGAATGGCACGCCTGCAGAGTCGCCTTTGAGCAGTCGGGCATTTGTCCCGTCTGTAACTGCGATAGCTGCGCCAGTGGCAGGAACGGCTGATCCTATTGTTGCATCGTAAGGCGTTGAGAGCGTTTCTACCTGCACATTTCCAGAGCTGTCAACTTTGATTGCCCTGGCATTGGTTCCGTCGGAACCGCCTGCCATAAGCACCCCTGCGGGAATCGCTGCGGCAGCCACTCCATAAACTTGATCCATCCATACCGTGAGTCGCCCGTAGCGATCAAACCACGCATTGACGCGATCTGCATCACCGCTCACAGCGGAAGGAGCGGCAGCTTTTGCATAACCCCCGATCTTCACGGGTTTCCCTGCGTCCACTGCATCATGAGCCAAATTGCCGATCATCCTCTGAGAGCCCTGGAGATCGGTTGAGATCGGAAGGATGTCTCCCTCATCCTGAGCTGTCGGTGCAGCAGCGTTACCGAGGCCGCCGACAAAGAGAGCCGAGGCGGGCGCTGCGGCATCCTGAACTGCCATCGCATCTGGAATAATAGTTCGGAGCTGCCCCTGCAAGTCAACCGATGGAGCGATTATATCCCCTTCATCGTCTGCCGTTGGCTTTGCTGCATTGCCACGGAAACCTACCGCCAGCATTGCGCTTGGGAAAGCGGCGTCAGCGGCTTTGGTCACACTGTCGGCAACCACTCTAACCTGAGAGTTGAGGTCCATTGAGAGATCGCCTCTGTCACCCTCATCAAGAGTGTTCGCTGTTGCGTTACCTATACCACCGACTTTTACCGGGCATCCTCTATCAGCAGCGTCAGCGGCCACGTTACCGACAACCTTCTGATTGCCATAGAGATCCAGTGATGCGTTAACCACATCGTTTTCATCTACCGCAACGGGCTCTGCTGCATTGGCTTTACCGCCTGTTTTTACCGGAGCATCTGCATCTGCAGTGCCATGCGCTACAGTGCCTTTTACCGCGTCCTCAAGGCCTGCAGCGAAGTCTTGCACTGATACATACATTGCATTGCCTGCAGTCGCTTTCACATTGGTAAAGGCAGTCCCTGCAACATCTTCACACTGGCACACTACCAAGCCATTATCATCAACATTTTGTTCGTAAGCCATCTTTAATTCATCTCCTTTTCAATGTTTAATCCCGGTCCAATCCAGGAGGTATGCACAATCTTTGACTTTGTGATTGTGCATTGTATAAGGTGTGGCGGGGCTACACGAGCCCATTTCCAGTTTGATAGAGCGATACGGCATTGAGTGTCAGCGGAGAGTATGCCTCTCCAGGTAAGCGACCTTCTCACGATTTGAAGGTTTTTGTCGATTACATTTGTCGCGTCATAGAGCCGTATCTTATCCCCTATCTCAAGCGCTGGATTCCCCCTTTCAATAATTGCATATTTTGAGAACAGCTCACTCACGAAATGGAGCACAGAATCTCCATAAGAGAGCGCCACGTCTCTGTCTTGAATGAGCCAGTTTGAAACGCTAAGTATTTTTTTTGCATCCTCTTCCCCAGGCAGCACAGAGGTTTTCTCTATGTGCGTGTTAAAGAAGCGCAGTTTCTTTCCCCTTATAATGAGCGTTACGGTTTCAGCAGCGACAGCATTCGAGAATGTAATCGCCGCCCGCGTTGCGCCCGGGTAGAAATCAAGAAGGGAGCTGTTTGTCGCTCCCTCCAGTTTTACTTGTGTTATGAGTCCCACAGGATCGGGGAACTCTATATAGAGCTCAGGACCACCCCCAAGAGGTATCCTCATATCAGCTCTGTATAGTTCCGTCTCATTTTCAAGCCCCGTCTGTTCCCTGTATCTTATGTTTACTTGCTCATAATAATCATTGTAATCCTTACTTTTCTGCACAGAGAAAACAAAGTCATCATCCTTCAGCGTTGCGTCAACATCGCCAGCCAGAAAGTTGCTCTTCACAACCACCTGCCCGAAGCGGTTACAACGCACATAACAGCATCCCGCTTCTGAGAGCACATTAAGAAGCTCCCCTACCGTCTCGCCCGAAAAGTTAGAGCCCATCTCCCCGGCGAAAAATCCCGCTGGCACCTTCTGGGAGAGCGCCTTGTCTATCTTGTAATCCTTGCCGAGCCGTAGCCCAAGCCCGTCAAACAACAGCTTGAAGAGCTGGTATATTGTCGTATCATACTGCACTGTAAGGATTGGCGGAGTCAAATCTATTATGCGGCTCATTGCGTCATAGCCGACATAGTAAGAGGTGATGCCCTCTGTTTTCTCCTCCGCTATATTGCAGTAGAACTCCCCGAGGGGCATGAATGAGAATTCGTCATCTTCCCCCAGCTCTGAGAGCTTCAGCCCTATATAGGGACGAAACGTAAAATTCGATGCCAGGAGCCCCCGAAATAGTGAGCTTGCATTGTCCGGGTCCGTCATCCTGTCTTCATTGCTCAGGGCAAATTCTACATAACTACTGCATACGCCCGAAAGTGGCGAAGCGTTATACTGCCGCATCTCTTCTACGAGCTTCATTATATCGTTGTCATAGAACTCGAAAGCTACTGTGGTTACTGCGCCCGCCTGGAGGAGTTTTACCGCTGCTTCTGCTGCAAATATCTTCGTGATAGTGAAACGCACGTATCGGAATATACGCTTTGTTGGTTTCCTCAGTGCATAATGGTAAGCAGTATTACCCGTCACTGTCTCAAGCGTCTGCCATGTCGCCGCATCATCGGAGATCTCAAGCGTGAAGTCAACAGGGTAATTAGTGCTGAGTCCCACCAGAAAGAAGTTTTGCGATCTTATGCTCTGCAGGTAATCTATTTCTATCACCTGCGGGGTTGCCATATCCCCATTGAGGTCAGAGAGGTCTGAGCTATACCACCCCGGATGAGCGCCCCTTATGGTGAGCGGCGTGTATCCGCACGAGGTGTATGTGACCTCACGAATTCGCCCGTCTATGAGCTGCTCTGCCGCATGTGCTGTGTCTTGCTCACTGGTTGCGGTTACAAGCCCGATGGGATAGCGCACCTTCGGATTGAAGTAGCATATCACCAGAGATCGTGTCTCTCGCACATCTGCTTTGATTTTTGTTTCGTATCGAGTAGATGTACGTAGCATTCATTGCTCCTCCAGCACCAGGGCAAAGTCGCTGTAAATCCAATCATTTGCGGCGGCTTCCATATATTTCAGCATCTTATCAGGTGCGTTTACGATCTTGACTGTGGCGGTTGCCTGTGCCCCTTCATCTTCGTAGGTGAAGGTAAAGAATGAGGAGGCCAGATATAAGGTGAAAATAGGATCCATGTAGAGCCACTCTATCACCGGCCATCCTATCTCAAATTTCTTTTTGTATGTGACAATATCTGTTACAAGGCGGCCATTCGCCAGGCGCTGATCTGAGCCAATAGGGAACTCTGTGATCTTGAAGGCGCCAGGATCAGGGAGGTCATTGCTATCAATCTGCCAATTGCTTGCCATTACGCCCCCCTCAATGAGCGCTCAACATTGAACCTGTGCAGCAGATCTTCAAGCTCCCTGAGCCCTGATGAGCCGCCATACACAGGGCCATTAATGATAATGTTGCCGCCTCCCCCGCCGCCGTTAGAGAGAAAGCCACTATCACCAGATCCCCGGACAGTGCCGCCGGTGCCGGTTGAAGTGCCACCAGTAGAAGTGCCACCCTCGCCACCACCCTCTGAGCTTTGCAGATTGTTGGCCTCTGTTTGAGCGCCTCTGATTCTATTAATCAGCGCAAGAAGCTGATTGAGTTTCTCGGTTAGCTTTACAAATACGCCGCCCGTCCAGGCGTTGATCGCTGCGGTTATGTTGTCTATCGCTGCCTTAATTGCTTTTTTAAGATTCTCCCATATTGCGATCATATTCGCCTTGAAGGTCTGGTATTTAGTAAGCTCTGCGTTCAGGAATGTTGCTATCGCACCAATTACAATTTTTATATCATTAAGTATCACTTTTAGAGTCGCGATAAAGACTTTGATTACAGTAAGTATTATAGCGAGATCTGTCATTACTGTGGTTTTGATTATAGCCATTATCCCCTTTATGATAGGATCTATAAAGGGCTTCAGTTCATTCCATATCTTTTTTATATCCTCCCATATTACCAATAATTCAGGGTATATCTCTGCCCAAAATTCAAGCAGCGTTTGTTTCAATAGGGCAAACACTTCTTGAATCTTTACCCATGCTTCCTCTGCTACATCTTTTATGCCGAGGAAATTATTCTGGAAAGCTATATATAGAGCACCTGCAGCGGTGATGAGTGTCATAATAGCCGCCGCTATAAGCCCTATAATGGCGGCTATCGGAGCAAGGAAAGGAGCTATTGCAGAGAATGCAGCGGTAAGCGTTGGTATAATTGCAACTATCCCGCCGAAAGCAGTAATCAATCCTGTAATAGCTATCCCAATAGATCCGAATATTGTTAACAGCGTGCCTATTACAAGCGTCAGAGCAGTAACAGCCGCAGCAATTATCACCATCACTCTGGCAAGCTCAGGATTCTGATCCACCCATATTTTTATAGCCATCGCCACTTCTTTTATTCTCTCAATGAGCGGCGTTATTATTGGCATCAGAGAACTGCCTATCACTTCAACAACTTGCATAAAGGCTTCCTTTGCTTGTGCCAGTTGAAACACCAATGTTTTCTTTGTCTCGGAGAAACCACTCTCAAGAGTATTGGCTTCCTGCAATTTCTTCGAATACTCATCAAGAGAAACGATTACATCTTTTTTCATGATACTGGCGAACTTTGCATAATGCTCTGTCCCTGCCAATGCTATCAGCGCATTATTACGCGCCTCCGGGGATAACTTTTCAAAGCCTGCCTGCATCTCTGCAAGGATAGCATTGATAGGTTTCATCTTTCCGGTGCTGTCATAAAGCTGAACATTGAGAGCGGTAAGCGCCGCCTGAACTTCATCTGTAGGCTTTGCAAGCCTGGCGAAAATCCCTTTCAGGGCATTGCCCGCTTCGCTGCCTTTGAAGCCTGCATCTGCCATCTTAACAAGTATTGCCGCCGTATCCTCCATTGAAATGCCAAGAGCTGCAGCAGCGCCGCCCGCCATCGTCATGGCTTCTGCTAATTGCCCGACTGTTGTGTTACCCATCTGTGAGCCTTTAAAGAGGAGGTTCGCGGTGTGAGCGGTTTCCTCCATACTCTTTCCCCAGATCTTTGTATTGTCTGCAATCATTGTAACGGCAGAGGATAGATCAAGTTTTGTCACCTTTGAAAGTTTAAGAGAGCTTTCTGAAAGCTCCTCGAAGCCTTTGCTTCCTGCTTTTGCTCCGGTGCTGAGAACATAATAATATGATTCCAGAACATTCTTTGTATTAGTTCCCAGATCTATAGCTTGAGTCTGGGCCAGTTTCTTTACGGTCTTCTCCATCTCCGAGAATTCTTTGCCGGTGAGCCCCGTCATAGTCATAGTGTTTTTCAGGGCATCTTCAAGATCTGCGGATGCCTTTACCGCAAGGCCGAAACTTACAACCCCTGCACCACCAATCTTAATCAGGGAGTCGCCCATATCTTTCGCCGCCTGGAAAGTAGGTCTGAGGTTATCGGCTAATTCTTTAGTGCTTTTTTGTATGCCCTTTATAACGGGAGTCGCTTCATCTATCGCTTTAATGATGAGCTGTGCCACTGTTGCCACGCCGCTTCTCCTCTACCTTTTTTCTGAGCCGCTCCCTTATTGCCTTTGGATCAGAGTAATCCTGAGCGCTGCCGCCCCTCTTTGATTCTCGCTCTGTAAGCTCTGCCTCTACTGCCGAGGCAAAAGAAAGGAAGTCCCCCTGAATGGCGGAGAGACTTCCCGCATTATCACATAACCTATAGCCCTGCTTATGCAGGTTCCAGAGTCTCATCCCGGCTATTGTCCTCACGAAAGGATTCCAGCTCTCGCTGGTCCTCCTCCCCCTGCCCGGAGATCTGCCGTATCTTCTCAGCCACCGCAGGCACAATATCGCCGCTCCACTGCTTCACCTCATCGAGAGTGAACACGCTCCTGCCCTTCTCGTCTATCACACACCAGGCCACGATCTGAAAAGATGCTTCTGCGCTGTTCATCGTTATGCGCCCGAGCTGATCGCCGTCCATCTTCTCTCCGAAGCTCTTCATGAATTGCTTCTGCATATCTTTGTCAGTATCGAGCTTTGTCACGTCAATATTGAGATTCATCCCGGCCAGGGCTCTGCTCTGCAGGATGCTCTTCTCATAATCGGCAAGCGGGCGAAGGAGAAATTCTACCTCCTCACTATTGGGGAGCGTTACTGTTATCTTCTCCCTGATACTCATGCCTGCCATTACCATAGCGTGAATATCCATGCATCCTCCTTATACTGTCAGCAAAATTTTGTATTTTCTCTATCGCTGCTTTTGCCTCCGACTGCATACCTTTCTTAGTTTCTTCGATATGGCAAAGCAGGATGAATTCATCTTCGCTTATTTCATTTTCTCTTCCGATGTTCCAGAGCGCTTTCATTAAGTCTCCTTATATCGTCATCTCTGTGAAGTTGGCTCCTGTGTCGGTGGTCTTCATTATCTTTTCAAATGTCCCGGACAGGAACCACGTTGAGGCCGATGCCATTGAGATGCCGTAATAATTGATCGCATCGGTAAGCCCGTCATCCTTCTCTGCCCATGCGGTTCCTGCGTTGGCGGTATAATAGATAGTGTTAGCGTCACCAACTACCACGGCCACAGTTGCGGAAGTGCAGTCAACCCCGCGCAGTTCTGCGGTAACAGCGGCCACGCTTTTGTCAGCCCATGTCTCTGCATCGGCAGAGGTTACCACTGTGCCATTCTCGCCGCAACAGATCCACAAGTCAGGCGTCCCTTCAAAAGCTGTGCAGGCAAGGAGGTCAACCGCCACTCCAGAGGTTCGGGCTGTCCATGTCGTTCCGTCCGGGCTATTGAGGATTTTCCCTGCAGCGCCACAGCAGATATACTCGTCTGATATCCCGGTGATGGAATAGAGGTCAGTCGTTATGCCGCTCGTTTTCGCTGACCATGTTGCCCCTGAATCACCACTATAGTATATCTTGCCACCTGAACCACACACATAAAGATGTGTCGCATCAACCACAAAGAGCCCATACCAGTCGTATGTAACGCCAGAGGGAGAAACGTCTGTCCATGCGCTCCCATCAGTGCACTTGAGAACTTTGCCATCCATGCCGCAGGCATACCCTGCAGTATCACTCACGAACTCTATCCGGTTGATTCTGTCGGCATAGGTGGTAAGCCCTGTGGTAAGCTCACTCCATGCAGTTGCGCCGCCATCGGTGGTCTTATACATCCTGCCCCTGGTCCCTGCTGCGAAAACAATTGAGGCGCTCCTTGCATATATACAGCGGAAGAAACACTCAAGAGCGTAGGCGAAGAATGAGGTATCAAGCGTTACCTGCACTGCATACTCTTCTGTAAGGTCATGCATTGCCACAAGCTCAAGCGTCTGCACCATCTCATCGCGCCCCTTCACTGGCTGGCTGATTGCCTTATAGTAGCAGCGTGGGAACGTGAATGTCATCGCATAATAATTGGTATCATCTATGAGCGTATCATCTGAAGTAAGCGTGATTGTCACTGCCTTACTTGTCAGCGTTGTAGGCGTTGAAGCGTTACCCCAGAAGTTTGTCACATGGGTGTTGGCTGTCGTATCATCGTAAGGTAACTCCACAGTGATGGGGAGCTCCAGGGCGTTAACATCGAACTGCTGAGGGAACCTGCTACCAATCCTTACTCCTGCGTCAGCGCTGATGTTGTTATTGATATCGAAAGATATTGAGTTACAGACAACAGTTGAACCGCCTATATCAAGCCCACCGTGGCAGAATGAGAAGAAGCCGCTGGAGGATGGATCGATATCGTCCTCATCTTTGAGCGTTCCTGCGCTGTCCTGTTGCGCGACAATACTGGCGGTCATCATTGCGAAGTCACCTTTGGGAATCTCTATAGTGCAGGATCCTATTTTGCACCCCTCGAAAATCTGCTCCATCTGCTCCTTACCCAAACGTGCCGTGAAGCTCTTGAGAGAGTTACCACTCTTGAACGTATGCCGGTAAGCCTCTTTGCCGCCATCAAATTGCAGACAATCTGAGTAAGTGCCAAGAATCCACTTGAGAAGCCACCCGACAAAGATTCCTTCTATTGCTTGGCTCATGTCGCCTTCGGGGATATACTGCCCCTTACTCACTACCTGCGGGCTCCTGCGCGTGATGCCTACATACGAGAGCATCGAATCCTTTGGGGTGTCAAGTCCCACCTCGCTCGCGTCTATATAATTGAACGAATCATCATCAGTGATCTTCGTCCCGAAAACTGCTTCTTCTGCTACTCCGAAATACCTTGCTCCGCTCATATTCCTTTCCTCCTATGCACTAATTTTTTTCCTTGCTCTGAATGTGAAAAAGTTCCAGATCGGTGCGACTGTTGCGCCCTCTGGATCGATATCAGTCAGAATCTCCTCTGCAAAACAATCATTACAAGAGGAGAGTAACGTCCTTTTATTGTGCGTGCCGATCTTATTGTAGAGCGCATCCCTTACACTGCAGGACACTTCCAAAGACTTTTTAAAGCTCCCCCAGAAGTTCGGCTCATCCTTGTTTACTGTGATGATACGGAAGTTGAGGTTAACGTTCTCGGTTGAGAAGCTCACAGTCTCAAAGCGAATGGATGTAAGCACCACATAAACCGAAGGGAACTGCATATCAGCATAACCCTTCTTGCCAAGAATAACTCTGCGTATATCAGGATTCGAAGGATCGTTATCCACAGAGAGCCCAGGATGCACCCACGAGCGGGCATTGTGTGCCAGGTCCGGACAGTAAGTTTCTATGAGCATCCTCATGTTCTCAAAGATCGGCTCTATGTCCGTCCAGGTGCTCATCTGTTCTCCTTATTGAAACGCCTTCAAATAGTGCTTAATCGCATTATCCACGTAGCCCTCACCGTTTTTCTCCACGAGCTCCTTCGCCT
>Ga0105094_10000584_pt1 | contig 18435 bp, 18 predicted proteins | sample PPLLak1March2015_2_FD_87023 | JGI IMG/M metagenome (GOLD analysis project Ga0105094, IMG submission 87023) | Freshwater sediment microbial communities from Prairie Pothole Lake near Jamestown, North Dakota, USA - PPLs Lake P8 Core (3) Depth... | ecosystem: Environmental > Aquatic > Freshwater >...
ACACTGATCGTCGGCGCAACGCTGGTGTTGCCCCTGGCGGCAGCCGCGGCGGACAAGCAGGAAACCGCCGACATGGAGCTGATTGAATTTTTAGGAAGCCTTGAAACCAAAGGCGACTCGGGAAAGGAAGTCCTGACCGCCATCGATGCCGGATTGCTCCCGGATTTGCCGGAGGAACCGCCTTATGATGAAGCCGAATAGACGCCTGATTATCGGATTGCTGTTGCTGTGGCCGGTCATCACGCTGGCTGCCGAGAGCAGCGCTGACCTTGCCTGGGACCAGCTCAGTAAGGAGGAACAGCGGACCCTGAAACCTTTTCAGGAGCGCTGGGACAGCCTGCCGCCGGAGCGGCGCGAGCGCCTGCAACACGGCGCCAAGCGCTGGCAATCCATGACACCCGAGCAGCGCGCCCAGGCGAAGGAACGCTTCTCCCGCTGGCAGAACATGGCCCCGGAGCAGCGCGAAATGGCGCGCCAGCGCTACGAGCGCTTCCGCCAGCTGCCGCCGGAACAGCAGGAGCGTCTGCGCCGCCGCGCCCAGTGGTTCAAGAACCTGCCGCCGGAACGGCGCGCCGAACTGCGCGCGAAGTGGCAGAACATGACGCCGGAACAGCGTCAGGAATACAAGGAAAAATGGCGCCGGGATGACAGCGGTCCGGGCTTCGATCGTGGCGGCATGTCACCGCGTCCGGAGCGGCCGGGACGGATGGGGCCGAGGTAATAAAAAGGAATTAGACAGGATTAACAGGATTTCCTGCTCTCAAATTGATTTTATATGTTGTCATTGTTTCGGACGTGACGGGATCGACTCATTGCTTTGCTCCGGTTTGCGCTCACGTTCCCCTTTGGTAGAGCAGTTTTCAGACTGGGGACTGCAGGAACAATACCTGGCCTGGTCATGGACATGATAGTCACCCTGCTTCCTGTCCTTGTGCCCGCCGCACTTGTCGAGCCCACCGCCATGCGCGAAAACAGGTCCCGCGAGAAACATCATCAACAAAATGATAATCAAGAATTCAACTTTCATTTTTAATTGTTAGTTATCTCTTATCCGCTTTTCCCCTGACTTCATGCGCGGGATATTTCTTCGCGTTGAGTTCCATCTTGCGGCGAGCGGCATCGAGCAGGTCGATGCCGAGCAAATCGGCCATGCGGTTGAGGTAGATAAAGACGTCCGCCATCTCCTGCTCGACCTCGCGCAGGGTTTTGTCCGGCAGCTTCCGGCTCTGCTCCTGCGTCAGCCACTGGAAATGCTCCACCAGCTCGGCGGCCTCGACGATCAACGCCATCGAGAGGTTCTTGGGCGAATGAAACTGCTCCCAGTCGCGCTCGCGCGCGAACTCGCGCAGGCGTTGACGGAGGTCTTCGAGGGTATCCATGGTGGTGCCTCGTTGTGGCCGGCTATTTACCGGCTTTCTTGAGACGCTGGCGGGCACGCTTGATCGCGGCCTTCACCTGCGAGGGCGCGGTGCCGCCCAGGTGGTTACGGGCCTTGAGCGAACCTTCGACGGTCAGCACCCCGTACACGTCCTTGCCGATGGCCGGACTGAGTTTTTTGTACTCATCGAGGTCGATCTGCGACAGGTCGCGGTCGGTGTCGATGGCCAGGCGCACGGCCTTGCCCACGATTTCATGGGCGTCGCGGAAGGGAACGCCCTGCCGCACCAGGTAATCGGCCAGATCGGTGGCGGTGGCATGGCCCATGACCGCCGCGCGCAGCAGGTGGTCGCGCCGCACCTTCATGGACGGGATCATGCCGGCGAACACGCGCAGGCTGCCGAGCACGGTGTCGAGCGTGTCGAACACCGGCTCCTTGTCTTCCTGGTTGTCCTTGTTGTACGCCAGCGGTTGCGCCTTCATCAGCGTCAGCAGTGCGACGAGGTGCCCGTTCACGCGCCCGGTCTTGCCGCGCACCAGCTCGGGCACGTCGGGATTCTTCTTTTGCGGCATGATGGACGAGCCGGTGCAGTAGGCATCCGACAGCTCGACGAAGCCGAACTGGCTCGAGGACCATAGCACCAGCTCCTCGGACATGCGCGAGAGATGCGTCATGAGCAAGGCACAGGCCGACACGAATTCGATGGCGAAATCGCGGTCGGAAACGGCATCGAGCGAATTCTCCGCGGGCGCGTCGAAGCCGAGCAGCTTCGCGGTGCAGGCTCGGTCAATCGGGAAACTCGTGCCGGCCAGCGCCGCGGCGCCGAGCGGCATGACGTTCACGCGCCGGCGGCAATCCTGCAGCCGCTGCGCGTCGCGCACCAGCATCTCGAACCACGCCAGCAGGTGATGGCCGAAGGTGATCGGCTGCGCCACCTGCAGATGCGTGAAACCGGGCATGGGTGTGGCGGCTTCGCGCTCGGCCAGATCGAGTATCGCCTGCTGCAGTTGCCCGAGGGCGTGGGCCACGACGTCGATGCCGTCGCGCAGGTAGAGGCGCAGGTCGGTCGCCACCTGGTCGTTGCGCGAGCGGCCGGTGTGCAGCTTTTTGCCGGTCTCGCCGATGCGCTGGATCAGGCACGCCTCGATGTTCATGTGCACGTCTTCGAGCGCCACGCTCCACTCGAACTTGCCGGCGTCGATCTCGGCTTCGATTTCCTTCAGGCCCCTGACGATGGCGTCGCACTCTTTTTTCGTGAGCACGCCGACCTTCGCCAGCATCTGCGCGTGCGCGATCGAACCCATGATGTCGTAGACGTACAGCCGGCGGTCGAACTCGACCGAGGCGGTGAAGGCCTCGACGGCGGCGTCGGTGGGTTCGGTGAAGCGCCCGCTCCAGGGTTTTTGTTTTGCCATGGTTCCTTTCAACGACGAGAGTACGCGACAGCGCTTAAGACCGTTGCTCGGGCAAAAACCTTTATCCGGCGCCGCTTGTCCGTATGTGGCTCACGATTATCGGCCTTTTATTGTTGTGGTGAAACGATCCGGCTATGTTTTCGCTTGTAGCGCCTGGTTCGGACTCTCCTTTGTGCACCCCCACCCCGAATTCCGGATCAGGATTAGGCCCCCCGCCTCAAAACGGGGGGTTTTTTTATGTCCCGCGCCGCCGAAAGTATACTTGAGAAGCCGTCCAAATAAATCGGCCATTTTTCCCGCCCGAACCCCATCCGTACGCGGTAACTTATATAATTAAGCTATAAATTCTGACGTGGGACGCGGTGGTCTCATAGTGTACCGGCCACCCGACCCGAGAGGAATAAATGGAGCCCTGCTCGCTACGCTCGCTCGTCCTGTCATATGATGGGTAGCCCTGCTCGCTACGCTCTCTCGTCTTGCCATATTATTTGATCCGGCACAGCGGTATGCCGGAAAGATGTACGCCCGAACGGACTCCATGCCCAACTCAAGCAACGAAAAACAATCGTTCCTCCCCGAATTCGGGAGCTTCAGCATGCTCCTGCAGTTCGTCATCCTGGCCGAACTGATCGCCATCATCATCACCATCGGACGCAATGCCGACTTCAACGAACAGGCATGGCAGGATTTCTCGCTGCTGTCGGTGTTCGCAGTGTCGATCGCACTGTGCAGCATCGTGGTGCTGAAAATAGTATCGCCCCTGTTACGGCGCGCCTCGACCGTGACCGGCTCAGCACTGGTAATCACCATGCTGCTCCTCGTTACCTCGCTCGGCATTGACGGCATCATCTACCTGCTGCATCACCTCCAGATCCTCGAGGACCGCTGGCCGGAATGGCGCGAAACACTCCTGATCCGCAGCCTCATGATCACCGCCATCGTCGGCACCCTGGGCGTGCGCTACCTGATCATGCGCGAACGCTCCGATACGCACAGCCGGCTGCAACAGGAGTCCAAGTTGCAGGCATTGCAGTCGCGCATCCGTCCGCATTTCCTGTTCAACAGCCTGAACAGTGTGGCTTCGCTCACGCGCAGCGACCCTTCCAAGGCCGAGGCGGTGCTGCACGACCTGGCCGACCTGTTCCGCGTGCTGCTGGCGGACGCACGCAAGCTCGTGCCCGTATCCGCCGAGCGCGAAATCTCGCGCCAGTACCTGGAGGTGGAAAAAATCCGCCTCGGCGACCGGCTGCAGGTGAAGTGGAATGTCAGCAACATCCCGCGCGCGGCACTGATCCCGGCGCTGACCCTGCAACCGCTGCTGGAAAACGCCATCTATCATGGCATCGAGCCGCGTTTCGCCGGCGGCACCATCAAGATCGAGATGTGGGCCGAAGGCGAGATGCTCAACATCATGATCAGCAATCCGCTCCCGGACGTGCGCAAGGAAGGCCACAACAAGGGCAACAAGATCGCGCAGGACAACATCCGCCAGCGCCTGGCGACGCAATTTGGCAGCGCCGCCAGCATGCAGGTCATCCAGGAAGGCGGCCAGTATCACGTGAAAGTGAAAATACCGATCGTGCGGGGCTGATCCATGGAACTCGCCGCCAAAGCCCGGTTACTGCTCGATCGCCTGCGCGGCGGCGCGCGTACGGCCGAGCAGCGCCTGCTGCCAGCGGCCGAGGCACCGCCGGGAGAGAAGACCGAATTCCTGCCGAATTTCTGCACCGGCGAGGTGGTATTCAACGTGGTCGTGGTTGCGGAAATGCTGGCGATCGTGATCAATCTCATCATCCCGCGAAATTTTCTCTCGGGCACCGCGTTGCAGGACCTGCTGCTGATCTCGATCTTCATCCAGTGGGTGGCGCTCGCCGGCACCGCCGTGCTGTGCTACACGCGCAAATACCTCAACCGCCTGCCCAACCTGCGCGCGCTGGGCGCGGCCTACCTGCTGCTGTTGCTCACCACCTTCGTGGTGAGCGAATGCCTGGTCTGGCTGCTGTGGGCTCTGGGCCGGCTCAATAGCGCGCGGCCGGCATGGTATGCGGATTTTCACATCATCAATCTCACCATCAGCGCCATCATCAACGGGCTGCTGCTGCGGCTGTTCCTCGCCAAACACGAATTGCAGAGCCGCACGCTGTCCGAGGCGCGCGCCAGGCTGCAGGCACTGCAGTCGCGCATCCGCCCGCACTTCGTGTTCAACAGCATGAACATCATCGCCTCGCTCACGCGCAGCGCGCCGGAGAAGGCCGAGGCCGCGATCGAGGACATGGCCGACCTGTTCCGCATGATGCTGTCGCAGGACGAAATGCTGGTGCCGGTCAAGAACGAGATCGACGTCGCCAAAAAATATCTGGCCCTGGAAGCCCTGCGCCTCGACAACCGGCTCACGGTCAACTGGGACATCGGCAAGTTCCCGCGCAAGGCGGTGATGCCGGTGCTCACGCTGCAGCCGCTGCTGGAGAACGCCATCCGCCACGGCATCGAGGAGTTGCCGGCCGGCGGGGCCATTGACATGCGTCTGTGGGAAGAGAATGACCGGATTCATATCCGGATCGCCAACCCTCTCCCCAAAGCCCGTCCGAAAAAGGCAAAATCCACCCCCGGTCAGTCGCTGGACAACATACGCCAGCGGTTCCAGAGCCATTACGGCGAACAGGCCGCGCTCACGAGCGCCGAAGAGAACGGACTGTTCACTGTCACGGTCGTACTGCCGATACGCGGAGATAACTTATGAGAGTATTGATCGTAGATGACGAAAAACTGGCACGTGACCGCCTGCGCGAACTGCTGAACGACATCGGCGGCTACACCGTGGTCGGCGAGGCCATGAACGGCACCGAAGCGGTGGAAAAATCCGCCGAGCTCAACCCCGACGTGCTGCTGATGGACATCCGCATGCCCGGCATGGACGGTCTCGAGGCCGCCATGCACCTCATGGGCATGGAGAACCCGCCGGCGGTGATCTTCACCACCGCCTACGACCAGCACGCGCTCGACGCCTTCGACGTGAACGCCGTGGATTACCTGCTCAAGCCGATCCGCAAGGACCGTCTGGCCAAGGCGCTGTCCAAGGCGCACAAGCTCACCGCCAAACAGATCGCCGAGATCAGCCAGGCACGCCCCGAACCGGCCTCGCGCACCCACATCAGCGTGCACCTGCGCGGCAATATCCGCCTCGTGCCGGTGCCGGACATCCTCTATTTTCTGGCCGACAGCAAGTACGTCGTCGTGCGCACCGCCGCCGAGGAGCATTTGATCGAAGACTCGCTGGTGAACCTGGAAAAGGAGTTCGGCGACCGCTTCCTGCGCATCCACCGCAACGCGCTGGTGGCCACCGGCTGCATCAAGGGCATCGAGAAAAACCCCGCCGGCACCTGGCAGATCAGCCTCAAGAACTACGACAAGAAACTCGACGTCAGCCGCCGGCACACGGCGCAGGTGCGGAGATGGGCGCGGAACCGGCCGATGAGTTCTTAGCCTGCTGTCGTCCCCGCGGAAGCGGGGACCCAGGTTGTAAATAACGAAGCCGCCCTTTGGGCGGCTTTTCTTTTTGTCCCCTCTCCCCTTGCGGGAGAGGGCTAGGGAGAGGGGTAATTGTCGAGCGGGCTTCGCCCGCGTTATTTGAATCTGGGATGCTCCGCCCCCGACCCAGGGTGACTTTCTTTGCTCGTGCAAAGAAAGTCACCAAAGAAACACGTGGCCCCGAAGCCGCCGAATACCCCCTGCGCTTCTCGCCCGCCTCGGCGCTCGCCTAACTCGCCGGGCGCAAACAACGCGCCTCGGGCTCGATCAAAAGTCTCGCGAAAACCCCGAGGCGGGCTGCGATGCTCGGCGGCGGCGACGGGGCCTAAGCAACACCTTGCCCTGCCCACTTTTAATTTATGCCCTTTGCAGGGTTTGTCGTATCAGTTAATCTGCATGGCCATGTTTGCTAATGACATGTTCAAAACATCCCTAATGAACCCAATTTTAATATCTCTCCGCTTTCTTTCCGCCATAACGGCATTCTTGCTCTCATCAACCACCTCAGCGCAGTCGTTCGACTGGAGCTTGTTACAGGGAGAATGGGCGGAAAGTACGAAGAATCAGTTCGGGTGTCGACCGGACAATCTTCACCACCGGTTCGAGGTCAGTGCCGACAAAAAATCGATAGTTTTTAAGCTTGATCGAAAATGGAGGATTGGCACCGGCAAAGAAGTAGAGCGATACGCCGCAACGATCAAGAAGGTTGGGCCGAATGCCTTGGTTATCAGCTATGGGCCAGAACTCGGCGAGATGTCAGCTGAGATGAAAGAATGGGAACTACGCTTCATCGGTCCGGGAACGTATCGCTGGCGATCAACATCATGGCCAGAGGGTAAGTACAATACCGTCATAGGCGTCAAGTGCGGCCCATAAAAGCCTGACTCCACTGTCGAGACGACAGCCCTGCGCCAAGGAAATGACCTCAACCCTCAACCAGAGACCTCAATTGAAAACCCTCCGCCTCGGAACACGAAAAAGCCAACTCGCCCTGTGGCAGGCTCATTACGTAAGCGACGCGCTCGAGCGGCATCACCCGGGCCTGAAGGTCGAGCTCGTCACCATGACCACCGAGGGTGATCGCATTCTCGACCGCAGCCTGGCCCAGGTCGGCGGCAAGGGACTGTTCATCAAGGAGCTGGAACAGGGCCTGCTGGAAAATCGCACGGATATCGCCGTACATTCGCTGAAGGACGTCACCGCCACGTTGCCCGACGGCCTGCACCTCGCCGTGATCTGCGAGCGCGAGGACCCGCGCGACGCCTTCATCTCCAATAAACATGCGACGCTGGGTTCGCTGCCGCGCGGCGCGCGCGTCGGCACCTCCAGCCTGCGCCGCCAGTGCCAGTTGCGCGAGGCCTTTCCCCATCTGGAGATCATCACGCTGCGCGGCAACGTCAACACGCGCCTGGCCAAGCTCGATGCCGGCGAGTACGACGCCATCATCCTGGCCGTGGCCGGCATCAAGCGCCTCGGCATGGAGGCGCGCATCCGCGAGCGGCTCGACCCGTCCGTGAGTCTGCCGGCCGTGGGCCAGGGCGCGGTCTGCATCGAATGCCGCGTGGACGACCGCGCCACGCATGAGTTGCTCGCGCCGCTGAATCATCATGCCACGCAAATCTGCGTGACCGCGGAACGTTCGATGAACGCCCACCTCGAGGGCGGGTGCCAGGTGCCCATCGGGGGCTTCGCCGAACTGCACGGCGAGGAATTGCATCTGCGCGGCATGGTGGGCGAGCCGGACGGCAGCCGCCTGCTGCGCGCCGAAATCCGCGGTCCCGCGGCGCAGGCGGAGCAGTTGGGCGCGCAGCTGGCGCAACAGCTGCTGGCGCAGGGCGCCCGGCAAATTCTCGACAAGGTATACGGCCGTGCCTGAATCCCCTGCCCCGCCACACACGCTCGCCGGCGTGCGCGTGCTCGTCACCCGCCCACGCGAGCAGGCGGAGAATCTGGCGCGCCTGATCGAGGCGCGCGGCGGCGAGGCCATCCGCTTTCCGGTGATCGAAATCGCGGAACCACAGGACCCCCGGGCCCTGTTCGCCGTCATCGATCGCCTGAAGGATTTCGCGCTGGCGATTTTCATCAGCCCGAATGCGGTCAACCGCGCAATGAACCTGATACTCGCGCGTGGCGGACTGCCGCTGGGCCTGCGGGTAGCCTGTGTCGGACGCGGCAGTGCGCGCGAACTCAAGCGCTTCGGCGTCGACAAGGTCATCGTGCCGCCGGACCGTTTCGACAGCGAGGCGCTGCTGGCGCTGCCCGAACTGCAACAGGTGGCGGGAAAACGTATTGTCATTTTTCGCGGCAACGGCGGCCGCGAGCTGCTCGGCGACACCCTGCGGGCACGCGGCGCGGAAATCGAGTACGCCGAATGTTACCGGCGCCTGCGCCCCGACACCGACACCACGTCGCTGCTGCGCTGCTGGGCACGCGGAGAGATCGATATCGTCAGCGTCACCAGCGTGGACGGCCTGCGCAATCTTTTCGACATGGTCGGCAAAACCGGCCAGCCGTGGCTGGTTCGCACACCTGTCGTCGTGGTCAGCGAACGCATGGCGCAGGTCTGCCGCGAGTTGGGCTTCGCGACCGAGCCGCGGGTATCGGCGACGGCCGGCGATGAAGCCATTCTGGAAGCCATCCAGGCATGGCGGGACGGGCAAAACACCTTATAATCGTGACAAGCACACAGCCGGAACCCCCATGACCGACACGGACGCCAATAATCCCGCCACCGAGGCCATACCGAAGAAATCCGAGACTGGCCCGCGCCACGGCCGCGTGCGCGGCGGACTCGCCGTGATTCTCGCCATCATCGCGCTCATCGCCAGCGGCTACCTGTGGTACGTCATGTTCTACCAGAGCGCCGATCTGTTCACGCGCGATATCGTCGGCGCGCTCGACCGCATCGAGTCCGATTCCAACCAGGCGCTGGAAACCGTCGCCAATACCGAAAAGGACATCAAGGCCCTCAAGGAAACCCAGGACGCGATCAAGGCCTCGCTCGAGAAACTCAACAGCGACCTGCGGCGCAACCGCATGGAATGGTCGCTGACCGAAACCGAGCAGCTGATGATCATCGCCAACAACCGCCTGCAGCTGGCGCGCGACACCCATTCCGCGCTGGCCGCGCTGCGCGCCGCCGACCAGCAGCTGCAACAGCTGGCGATGCCGAAATTCCTGCCGGTGCGGCGCCAGCTGGCGCGCGAGATTTCGCTGCTGGAATCGCAGGACAAGCTGGATATCAGTGGCGTCACCCTGCGTCTCGTCACGCTGGCGGAAACCGTGGACAACCTGCCGCTGGCGCTGGACATCCGCTTGCGTGAAATCGACGAGACCAAGACACCGGTCAAGGAAGGCGACGCACAGGTTGCCAGCGCCGATGGCAACTGGCGCCAGACCGCGCGCAGCCTGTGGCAGGACATCCTTTCGCTGGTGCGCGTCCGCGGCGACGTGGCCTCGCAACGCCCGCTGTTGCCGCCGGACCAGCAGTACTTTCTGCGCGAGAACCTGCGCCTGATGCTGTACGGCGCGCAACAGGCGCTGTTGCAGGGCAACGTCCCCACGTATCAGCAGAACCTCAAGACCGCGCAGCACCTGCTCAAGGACTACTTTGACGTTGAGTCCCAGGTCGTCAACGCGATGCAGGCCGAACTTGCCCGCTTGCAGGCCATGAAGCTGCTCACCGAGATGCCGGACATCACCGGATCGCTGGCCGCCCTGCGGCGCCTGGGCGAGCAGGGCGAGGCGCCGTGAAGACGCTGATTTTCATCATCATCCTGCTGTTCACGGCGGCGCTGATCACCTTCTACGCCCTCGACAATCCCGGTTACGTGCTGATTTCGCGCGCGCCGTGGAGCATCGAGATGACGCTGACGGTTTTCATCCCGCTGATGGTCGCCGGGTTTTTCCTGTTCTACCTGCTGCTGTTCATGATCGTGCGCCTGTGGCGCATCCCGCGCGACGTCGGCCGTTGGCGCGGGAAACGCCAGGCACGCACGGCGCACACCTCGCTCATCCAGGGCCTGACGAATCTGGCGGAAGGCAACTGGGTCGAGGCCGAAACCCAGTTGCTCGCCGGCATGCGCCATGGCGAATCCCCGCTGCTGAATTATCTGGGTGCGGCCATGGCCTGCGAGGGCCAGGGCAACAGCGAAAAACGCGACGAATATCTGGCACTGGCACACAAGAACGCGCCGCAACACGACCTCGCCATCGGCATGACGCAGGCCTGGCTGCAGCACGAGGCGCGGCAGATGGAGCAGTCGCTGGCGACCCTGAACGAACTGCGCGCCGAGGCGCCAAAGCACCGGCAGGTGCTGAAACTGCTGGCGCAGGTACACCTCGAATTGCGCGACTGGACCGGCCTGATCAACCTGATACCGGATCTGCGCCAGAGCTACGCCATGACCACGCGGGAAATCGACGAGCTGGAATTGCAGGCGCACCGCGAGCTGCTGAAGCTTTCCATCCCCTCCGGCCGGCCGGGCGTGCTGGACAAGGCCTGGAACGCGGTGCCCAAAGCCCTGCGCCGTCATCCTTCGATGATCGCCATCTATGCACGTCATTTGATCCAGCAGAACGAAGTGGCACAGGCCGAATCGGTGCTGCGCGCCGCCATCGAGGACAACTGGGATTCGGCGCTGGTGGAGCTGTACGGCCAGGCGCAGGGACCGAGCCCGGCGGATCAACTGGAAACCGCCGAGGGCTGGCTCGCCTCGCACCGCGACGACCCGAAACTGCTGCTGACACTGGCGCGCCTGGCGTCGCGCAGCAAAGAGGAAAACAAAGCGCGCGGCTATTACGAAACCTGCCTGACGCAACACGGCCCGGTGGATGCCTATCGCGAACTGGGCAACCTGCTGGAAAAACTCGGCGAGAAAGACAAGGCGCTCAACGCCTATCGGCGCGGTCTCGAAATGGTCGCCAGCGAATCGCGCGCCGCCCCCGCGCGCGGACCGGGATCAAGCGTCTCCCGTTTCCGCGCGGCGCGGTGAATGAAATGAAGTTCAGAGTTCAGGGTACAAAGTACAAAGTTTAAAAACCTACCTTGTACTCTGAACTTTATACTCGTAATGCCCTGCTCTAGTTCGGTAGATCCTGAAACGGCTGTTGGGCGCGGAACATGTCCATCGAATAGGTAAAATCGCCGATCCATTTTCCGCCGCGATAATCGATGGATAGCAGGTCCGGCACGAAGCGGCCGCGGTCGCCCACCACCGGGTAGTCACTGGCCTCGGCGCCGTTGTCTATATCGTCGAAACTGCAGGCCTTCGCGTAACGCGCCGGGCGGAACCACACGTTCAGTTTTGAATTCACCGGAACCGCGCTTTCCGCCGGCTCGTCCCGGAACCACACGCGCTTGGCGATCATGCAACCGAAGATCAGCTGCACCTCGGCGAACAGGGGGTGGCGGCGTTTCGCCAGCGCGCGCTCGGCGGCGGCGCTCAGCTCCACGCGCACCGGCTTGCCATGCAGCTCGATGGTTGCAATCATTCCGGAATATTTCTTCTAATAACCTTTTTGTTGTTCCGACCCGTCATCCTGTTCGGATGCCTTGAGGGCCTCGCGGTTTTTCTCCGCGCCCTCCCTGAGCTTGTCTTCCACCGCGCGGGCCTTGTCCTTGGCCTGTACCGCCGGCGCGAATACCGTATCCTTGATTTCCTTCTTCTCGCCGCAGGCGGACAGCATCACGGCGAGGAAGAGCACCGCCAGAATCATGCGCATGGTTTTTCTCCCTGAAATACGCCTCCCCTATGGGGCCGACGCGTGTGCGAACTCGAAGGAATCATAATACAAACGCTCTTCCGGCAAACCATGTTTTTTTACCGCGGCCTTGAGCGCCTCAACCATGGGCGGCGGGCCGCTGGCATACACCTCGTGCCGGCTCAGATCCGGGTAATCCTCGGCCACCGCCTCGTGCACCCAACCCTGGCGCCCGTCCCAGCGATCTTCCGGCCGCGGCTCGGATAACACCGGGGTGAATTTGAAATTACCGTGTTCCCGGATCCAGGCCTGCGGCAGGTCCGGCAGATACAGATCGCGTTTGGCGCGCACGCCCCAGTACAGGTGCAGCGGTCGCGCGGTGCCCTTGGCAAAGGCATATTCCAGAATGCTCTTGATCGGCGCAAAACCGGTGCCGCCGGCGACCAGGATAGCCGGACGATCCGATTCCTCGCGCAGGAAAAACATCCCGAACGGGCCCTGAAACCGCAGCAGGTCTTTTTCCTGCATCTTGGTGAACACGTGCCCGGTGAAAAAGCCGCCCGGCACGTGGCGGATGTGCAATTGCAGCAACTCATCCGAAAGCGGCGAGGTCGAAAGCGAAAAGCTGCGCCGCTGGTTGCCGCTCAAAAGAATGTCGATGTACTGCCCGGCGAGGTATTGCAGGCGCTGGCCCTCGGCCAGTTTGAGCGAGAGGCGCATCACGTCATCCGCAAGCTTTTCCATTAGCACCACACGCGCCGGCATGATGCGGATGGGAATATCCCTGGCGGCGGCGATTTCCTTCGCTTCGATCACCAGATCGGTCAGCGGCTTGGCCTGGCAGAACAGAGCATGGCCCTGTTGTCTTTCCGCCTCGCTCATGGCCTTGGTCTCATACGTCCCGTAATCGACCCGGCCGGCGAGCAGCTTTCCCTTGCAGGTGCCGCAGGCGCCGTTGCGGCAACTGTAGGGCAGCATCACACCCTGGCGCAACGCCGCCGCCAGCACGGTTTCTTTTTCCCCGGCGGTGAATTCACGGCCGCTGGACTGGATACGTATCTTGAAGGTCATGGGAACCGGGCTCGATGGTTTTTATGGTGCGAGACGCTATTGTTCCCCAAAACGGCGGGGAGAAAAACCATTTAGAAAGTATAAAGTTCAGAGTTCAGGGTACAAAGTTCAGGATTTGCCACCCTGTACCCTGAACCATGTACTTTGTACTCGTTACTGCCCCGTGTTCAGAATTCCGTCTTGATTTTGGCAGAGGCCTAAAAAGACATGACCGGCGCTCAGACCGGCGTAAAACTGAATGGGGGAATATCGATTTGGAGGGTACGACTTAAATCCAGGAAACGCCGCCAACGTTTTCCCAGATGCGCACGGCGCGGTCAATCTCTTTCTGTGTGATCGCCTCGCTGGCGGCGTGGCGGCATTCCTCGCGCGTGCCGCATTCCACGCCGTCCACGTTATAGACCAGGCGGCTGGCGGTGCGGTCGTAGGTCTTGCCAGTCCACTCGTAGCGGCTGTAGGCGCCCTCGGTGGTGGACATTCCGGTATAGCTTTCGATCACCGGGTAACCGCCCTTGTCCTCACGCACGCGGAAAGTGGCATCGAAGCTGAGCAGCGTGGTCGCGGCGGCTTCGGTTTTCTCCACCAGCCAGGCACGGCAATCGCTGCCCGTGCAGCGTTCATTCGTGACGATAAACAGGTCGCCCCGGACGGTCTTGGCCACCCAGCGGCGGTCGAATGAAGATTCATGGCAGACTCCGATGTCCCCGGCCTGGGTCAGCGCGCAGGTGCTGGCGATATCGGCCGGCATCTCGCGGTCGGCAAGCACCGGGTCGGAGCTTTCACCGGTGTCGGTCCAGACGATGGCGGCGAAACCGATGATCAGCGTATTCAATAGTGTCAGGGCCTGTTTCATGGATCCTTACCTTCTCTTACCGATATGAGAGGCATATTCCGTGCCAGCGATTCCAGCCGTGGAAAAGTCCATTATTTACAGCAGATTACATCGGGGGCGGCAGGCCACTCCCAAACCGGCCGCGGACCGCAAGCGAAATCTTCGTTACGGGCTGTGTCACTCTGCGGCAAAACCCCGTGCCGTGTCAAACCGGAATGCATTTGACATTCCCGCCCCCGCTCCCTTAAATGCGGCCCATGCTTGAACGGACCCAAAGCACCGATTTTGACGCTTGATGAGCCATAACACGCTGGTCGAAATCAGGAATCTCTCGCGTTTCTACGGTGCGTTGCAGGCGGTCAGGGACGTCAGCTTCACCATCCGGCAGGGAGAAGTGCTCGGCTTCCTCGGCCCCAACGGCGCCGGCAAAACCACGACGATGCAGATCATCAGCGGCAACCTCGCGCCCTCGGGCGGGAGCGTCACTATTGCCGGCCATGACCTGCTCGAAGACCCGCGTGCCGCCAAGAGCCAGATCGGCTACCTGCCGGAACAGCCGCCGCTGTACCGCGAGCTGACGGTGGACGAATACCTCGATTATTGTGCGGCACTGAACCATGTGCCGCGCGCGCAGCGCCTGCAGGCGCGCGACAACGCCAAGGAACGCTGCGGCCTGCACGGCGTCGGCCGGCGCCTGATCGGCAACCTGTCCAAGGGCTTCCAGCAGCGCGTGGGCATCGCGCAGGCGATCATCCATCTGCCGCCGGTGGTGATCCTGGACGAACCCACGGTCGGTCTCGACCCAATCCAGATCCGCGAAATCCGCGCGCTTATCCGCGAGCTGGGGAAGGAACACGGCGTGATCCTGTCCACGCATATCCTGCCCGAAGTGCAGGCCACCTGTGATCGCGTGCAGATCATCAACAAGGGCGAGCTGGTGCTGAACGAAAGCATCGAGGGGCTGGAGCATCACATGAAATCGGCCTCGCTCACGGTTGCTTTTCATCGCCCGCCGGCACAGGAGTCACTGGAAAAGCTACCGGGTGTGAAATCGGTGCGGCCCGAAAAGGACGGACGCATGCACATCTTCCATGAAGCCGAACAAAATCCGACGGACATTATCCTGCGCCTGGCTGTCGACAAAAACTGGGGGCTTTATGAAATCCGCCCCGGGCGGCTCTCGCTCGAACAGATTTTCATGGAATTGACCACGGACGCGGCGGCGGATGACGTCCATGCCCACGCGCCCGCCATCACGGCGGAGCTCACGCCATGATCCTGACCGTCGCCCTGCGCGAGTTCAAGTCGCTGTTCCTCTCGCCGCTGGCGTGGTCCATTCTCGCGGTGGTGCAACTGATACTCGGCTTTCTGTTCCTGAGCCGGCTCGAGGTGTTCCAGCTGTACCAGCCGCAGCTGATGGCGATGGACAGCGCGCCGGGACTGACGGAAATCGTCCTGCCCGACCTGCTCGGCAACGCCGCCGTGATCCTGTTGCTGGTGGTGCCGCTGCTGACCATGCGCCTGGTGGCCGAAGAGCGGCGCAACCGCACGCTGGCGCTGCTGTTCAGCGCGCCGCTGTCGATGACCGAGATCGTGCTGGGGAAATACCTCGGCATCCTGCTGTTCCTGCTGGTGCTGCTGGGCATGATCGCGCTGATGCCGCTGTCCCTGCTCGCGGGCGCGAGCCTGGACCTGGGCCTGATGGCCTCGGGTTTTCTCGGGCTGGCGTTGCTGCTGGCGGGCTTCGCGGCCGTGGGGCTGTTCATGTCCACGCTCACGCAATACACCACGGTGGCGGCCATCAGCAGTTTCGGCGCCCTGCTCCTGTTCTGGATACTCGACTGGTCGGGACAGGGCACGGCCGGCGGCAACTGGCTGGCGTATCTGTCGCTGTTCAATCACTACAAGCCGTTCCTGGAGGGCGTCTTCGACAGCGCCGATGCCGCCTACCACGTCCTGCTCATTGTCACCTTTCTGGTGCTCAGCATCCGGCGCCTGGATGCCGACAGATTGGGAGGCTGAGCGATGTATCACACGCCAAAAACCCACTGGCAACTGCGGCTGATGAACCTCAGCTTCGTGGTGCTGTTCCTGCTGGCCGTGGGGCTGTTGCAATGGCTGGCGAAGGAATACCACCTGCAATTCGACTGGACCCGGATGCACCGGCATTCGCTGGCGCCGGCGAGCGTGACGGTAACGGAGCGGCTCAAGGAACCGCTCAAGATTACCGCCTTCGCCAGCCAGCGCGGTGAGACCCGCCGGTTCATCCATGAAATGGTGGGACGCTATCAGAAGCACAAACCCGACATCACCCTGGAGTTCGTCGACCCGGACACCGCGCCCGAGCGCGTGCGCGAGGCCGGCGTGCAATTCGACGGTGAACTGGTGTTCGAATACGGCGACGCGCACGAAAACCTGTCGCCGGCACAGTTCAACGAACAGAATTTCACCAACGCGCTCACGCGTCTCGGCCATCGCGGCGAGCGCTGGGTGGTATTCCTGAGCGGTCACGGCGAACGCAGCCCGGACAAGCAGGCGAACTTCGATCTGTCTACCTGGGCCGCGCAACTGCGCCAGCGCGGCTTCCAGACCCGCACGCTGTCGCTCGGCGAACACCCGCGGATTCCGGACAACACCACGGTGCTGGTGATTGCCGGACCGCGCACGCGCCTGCTCGCGGGCGAAGTCAGGGAAATCCAGAACTATCTCGATCGCGGGGGCAGCCTGTTGTGGTTGCACGACCCGGGCCTGCTGCTCGGGCTGGAACCGCTGGCGGAAAGTTTCGGCATTGAATTCCATCCGGGTGTGATCGTGGACCCGGCGTCCGAAGACATCACCGGCAACGCCGCGGCGATCGTGGTCACCAAATACGGCTCGCACCCGGTGGTGCGCGGCTTCGGGGACAACACGGTGTTCCCGCAGGCCGCCGGCATCAGCCTCAACGCCCCCGAAGGCTGGCAGGGTTCGGTGCTGATGGACACCCGCCCCGCGAGCTGGTCCGAGACCGGCGCGCTCGACGGGCCGATCCTGTTCGACAAGGGCCGGGACATCCGCGGCCCGCTCAATCTGGCGGTGGCGCTCACACGCACGCTGGACAACAAGCGCGAGCAACGCGTCATCGTCGTAGGCGACGGCGACTTTCTGGCGAACACGTATATTCCCAATGGCGGCAATCTCGAACTCGGCATGAGCCTGACCAACTGGCTGTCGCAGGACGATGCCTTCGTGAATATTCCGGTCAAAACCGCGCGCGACCGCTCGCTGGAGCTGTCGCGCGGCGGCCAGCTCGCCATCGTCGCGGTGTTCCTCGCGCTGTTGCCGATCACGCTGATCGGCAGCGGCGTCTGGATCTGGCTGCGGCGGCGCAAGCGCTAAAGGGAGACGCGGGTGTCCAAAACCGAAAAACCCTGGAATCCCGGACCGGACTCGGCGCCCGCCGCTCCCCGGGGCCTGCGGCAGCGCTGGCTGCTCAATGCCGGCCTGATGGTGATAATCGGACTGCTCGCCTGGCTCGCGCTGCATCGCAGCGGCCAGGAAAACGACGGCGCGGGACCGCCACTGACGGCGCTCGCCGCCGACAGCATCACGCAACTGCGTATTGAAAGGCCCGATCATCCGGTCATTGCGCTGGAAAAAACCGGTGCCGAATGGACGCTCACGGACCCGGTGAGGGCGCGCGCCAATCCGTTCAACGTAGAGAATCTGCTGCGCATCCTTACAGCTCCGGGCGAGACACGTTTTCCCGCTGGCGGGCAGGACCTCGCCAAGTTCGGTCTGGATCAGCCGCAGTCGCGCGTGCGCTATGGTAACGCTGAAATCGCCTTCGGTTCCCTGCATCCGCTCAACGACCGCATCTACGTCCTGCACCACAACGAGATCGTGCTGATCCCCGCCCATTACCTGGCCAGCGCGGTTTATCCCTATACCAATTTCATCGACAGCCGCCTGTTCGAAGAACGGCGCAAGATCACGGCCATCAAATTGCCCGATTTCACGCTGGTGCAGCAAGAAGGCGCCTGGCGCAAACAGCCGCCGGACAAGCAGCTGACCTCGGACCGGCTCAACGAGTTCGCCTCCGAATGGCAGAACGCGCGTGCTCTCGGCGTTGAGAAATATTCGGGCCGCGAAATCCTCGACCGGATTGAAATCAGCTCCGTACGCGACGACAAGACCGAAAAGCTGGTGCTCGGCATACTCGCCTACAAGCCGGATTTCGTGCTGTACCGGCGGGATGAAAATCTGGAATACCACTTCACCGAAGACACCGGCAAGCGCCTGCTGAACCTGCATCCTGAATAATATTATTCAGCCACAGAGCACACAGAGGACACAGAGTATTTCTGTATCGACTCAAATTATCTCTGTGATCTCTGTGGCTAATCCATCTTATGCCTGAGCTGCCCGAAGTCGAAACCACCCGCCGCGGCATCGAGCCCTGCGTGACAGGTCGCACCGTGATCCGGCTGGTGGTGCGCAACCCGGCCCTGCGCTGGCGCGTCACGCCGAAA
>Ga0105094_10000585_pt1 | contig 18414 bp, 15 predicted proteins | sample PPLLak1March2015_2_FD_87023 | JGI IMG/M metagenome (GOLD analysis project Ga0105094, IMG submission 87023) | Freshwater sediment microbial communities from Prairie Pothole Lake near Jamestown, North Dakota, USA - PPLs Lake P8 Core (3) Depth... | ecosystem: Environmental > Aquatic > Freshwater >...
AATAATTCCGATTATTGTCCTGGTATTCATTTTCACTTCCTTTCTTTTAGCAAAACATAAGGCTAATCCGGAATGAGTACTGTGATTAAAAATGCAGGAGAGTAATATTAATCGAAATGAAGGAAAAAGGAAAAAGGAAAAAGGAAAAATAACTCACTCTAAATCTCCGCCGGAGGCGGACAGGTCTCTATTGGGAAGAGAGAGAATTATAGACATTCAGAAAGTTATATTAATTAATGCTGTCAAGATGTAAATAATAAAGTATATTTCTCAAACAAGTCCTTCTCTTCTAAGAGGCTGTGTGAAAATCCAAGTTCGGTTTATAAATACTCTTAAGATTGAATAAAGCATAATTTAGTTTCAACATATAAATTATTAATTAGAACATTGAACACCTAACGGTGTTCCAATTTTTGTGGGAATTTTTTTTCTACAAACATTGAATTCCTAACGGAATACCTGCCTGCCGGCAGGCAGGTTTGTAGACAATTTTGTTCCCTTGGATTAAAGAACCTCGTAGAGGTTCAACAAAAAAAAATATGAACAGTTATTCTGTAGCTTCTAATTATCACACAACCTTCTCTAAGAGAAGGACTATAGGATGAGTTCTCCTTATGCCTAATACTGTTTGGTGTGATTAAAATGTTAGAGAGTAATATTAATCTAAACGGGAATTATGAGCGGTTTGTTATATAAAGTTCTGATTACCACCTATTCGTGGTTGCTGTATCATCCTGTCATAACATAACCCACCCCTTCGCCTTGGCCTGCCTCGGCTTAGCCGAGTCAAGACGGGCGAGCCAAGGCGAGACAGGTTCTTCCCTGCCTACCGGCCCTCGGCTTCGCCGCGAAGCGAGCAGGCAGGCCCTCCGTTGGAGGGGACAATTTTCTTTTATTTAAATGATAGAACTAAATATTTTAAGTTATAGCCTAAAATAAAGTCTCCTCCTTGCCTGTCCGCCATAACAAAGTGAAGGCGGAGAGAGCCTGTCCCGATTGCTATCGGGAAGATTTAGACCTGTCCGCCTCTGGCGGAGGTGGGTAAATGTCCTTGCTCGGCATATCTAAAGATTAATAGTAATTGTTTTGTTGCCTCTTTTAAAAAAATCTCCGGCAATGCCAAAGTTCCTCTCTTGAAACGTAATAATAATTATAAACCGGGAATATTTAACTCTACAGAAAATTTCATATATGCAAATGCTGCTTTCTCATTAAGCTTCATATTTTCAAATTTCATTTCAAGTATCTCTAATTTGCCATTCCCTTTTTTTATGCTGCCGAATTCAGTTTCGGCTTCTGTTATTTTTTTAGAGCTGATATTACCGGAATGCAGTATTGTATTCAATAAGGCTGCTGTTTTTTCATAACCTTCTTGATCTAATACAAAATTGAATTCTCTGATTTCCTGCGGAGCATTTATATTCTTTTCACCTGCCTCGTTAGGACCTGAATTATCTGTATTTCTAAAATGCCATCCTTCTATATATAAAGAATTTATTCCATGAAACGGCGGAGTTGCAATTCCGCAATAGTTTTCAATTTGATTTTTATTCCGGATTGAAATTATCCATCCATATTCTATCGGCAGCAATTCAAAAATCAAATCTTTTGAAATTTTGTGATTAAATCTTTCTCCTTTTTTTATTTCTCCCGAGAATTTAATCTGCTGTGATACGCTGTTATTCGGCAGCAGGATAACCGCCAAAAATATTCCGAATATATTTTTTAATTTATCAATCAATTTTTCTCGGGTAATTTTAAATTTTAATGTTTAAAAGTAACTTCTCGGCAATGCCGATGCCTTTCTCTTAAAACGCACTAATAATTATAAATCGGGAATATTTAAGAAGCAATAAAAACTTACTTTACCATCACCATCTTCATCACTTTGATGTATTCCTTCCCGCTTTCTCCCCTGGCATAAAATCTATAAAAATAAATACCGCTGCTTACTTGCCTGCCGTATGTATCAATTCCTTTCCAATTCTTTTCGTGATTACCCGGGGAAAGACTGCTGTTCTCAAGTGTTATGATCTCCCGTCCTAAGATATCATAAATTATTAATTTAACTTCAGATTGTTCCGGAAGTGAAAAATTTATTTTAGTTTCCGGATTAAAAGGATTGGGAAAATTCTGATTTAAAACATAGCTTTTGGGATATTTTATATCTTCAAGTTCTTCATTATTAATTGATGTAACAACCTCGCATGAATCTTTAAAAGGACCTCCGGTGCCGGCAAAATAAAGCCAGGAAGTGGGTGCTATTCCATGCCATTTTGTTAGCCAGACAATGTATGCTGAAAGACTATCCGGGGAACCCGGGAGACCGCCGTCATGAGCCTGCTGTTTAATAATTTTGTCCCAGTAGTATTGGCTGTTTTCCCCGCCTGCTGCAATATATTGTAAAGTGCCTTCATTCCAGATACTAAATGGACCTGCCCCGTCGAAACCGCAGATAGTATCATCAGCGGAAACTGATTGCGTGACTAAATTATGGGAAGCGTAACTTAAAGCCCGGCGTGCATACTCACTGCTGTCAATTGCATATAAAAAAGATGCTCCCCATGTTTGATTGTCTAAAAAAATATGATAATGATTCGGGCCCGATTTAAACCTGCCGGTAGCATTATCCCAAACATTATTCAGCAGAAAATCTCTTAGCTTAACGGCATTTGAATCTAATCCGGTGCAGTGAAAAGCCCACCAGCCGTCCAGATTTGTTTCTGTCGGAGCATCATTTTCAGGTGAAGTGTGAAGTGTCGGAAGACTTCCATCTTCCCTTTGTAATGCAGCAAGCCAATTCGCCCCTTTTACTGCAGAATAGTGGGCGGAAGTATCTAAGGTGCACCGGTAATAGTACATCAAGCCTTATATTGTCCAGGCAATAGCTCCTAACGGCTTTAACTGGCTGAGCGGAATCTCATTGACATAATTATAACCTTCATACCATGAACCATCGGAATTTTGTAAATGAATTAACTTATATGCTAATTTTTCAGCCGATGTTTTATTTGTCTCAGATAGAACAATGAGTCCTATTCCCTGGTCGTATAACCAGGCAAAATCTGCCTCTTCTTCTTTCCAAGACTTTAGAAGGCTGTCCGGCTGCTGCTGCGCCTGAATAAAACCTGCCGCCTTATTTGTAACAGACGTATCGGAAATTATTGTGTCTTTTTGTTCATAAATTGTACGTGAACCAATATCAAGATACTGCAGCTCATCAATTACAAGTGATCCTTCTCCTCCGGTATCATTGAAGTCTTTATTAGCGACAGATATAAAAACAGCTTTTACCTGGCTAAAATCGGGGAAAGGCTGATCATCTTTTCTAAAATCCTTTAAATCCCATGTAGCATAGGTAAACTTCGGCATGTGTGTAACGCTTTGCCAGCTTCCGGCAAAATAATTTTGATCATCTCCTGAAACCAAACCAATCTCCAAAGTGTTTTTTGCAGTTCCTTTATAATAAAACCTGATATGATCACCGTGGGACATATCTATCGGCGGATTAAAATCGCAGCGGATTTGCGCCCACACTCCTTTTGAACTGCCTAAATCGTAACTTAGCTCAATAGCTTTATTATTATACCCGTCAACTGTTATTAATGAAGAGGATACTGCACCGCTTCCCATTAATTCACGCCAACCTCCAATGGATTCCATCGAGTCGATAATGGTTCCGGCAGGAGGGATACAGAATGGAAAATCATCGATAGCATCCGGTTCGATTGAACCACTCCTGTTTTGTGCATTTACAGATTCATTAAAAGAAAATACCAAATTGAAAAAGAACAGAACTGATATTAATAAGTTTTGGTTTTTCATCGCGGTGCTTTCCAAATTATTTTAATATAATCATTTTTCCAATTTCACTTTTGTTGAAGATCCTATTTTGTAAAAATAAATTGGAGTAACCTTTTCATTTTTATCATGTTCCATCCACACTACAGAATATTTACCTGCTTTTTTTCGAAGAATTCAGGGGAGTAAAACAAATTCATTTGTCGGTATGATTCCCATTTAACATTTGTAACTTAGGAATTAATTTTGAGAATGGAAAGGGAGGAAGCAGAAGTTAGGATATAGTCTGACCCACATTTTGGCCCCCGTTGGAGGAGACAAGTTCCTGATCTTATAGAAGCCTTCCGAAACTCGTCACGAGTCATCCTAAACTTCTTACGAGCCTTTCAAATGTCGTCACGTCACATCCTAAACTTCTTACGAGCCTTCCAAAAGTCGTCACGTCACATCCTAAACTTCTTACGAGCCTTTCAAAAGTCGTCACGTCACATCCAAAACTTCTCACGAGGCTTTCGAAAGTCGTCACGTCACATCCTAAACTTCTCACGAGCCTTTCAAATGTCGTCACGTCACATCGTTAACTCCTCACGAGTCATTTTAAACTCCTCACGAGTCATTTTAAAATTGTTACGAACCTTTTTAAACTCCCAACGAGCCATTTTAAACTTCTCACGAGCCTTTAAAAACTTATCACGAGTCTTTCCAAACTCCTCACGAGCCATTTTAAACCTGTCACGAATCTTTCAAAACTTCTCACGAGTTTTCCAAAACTTCCCACGGGCGATCCGAAAATCCTCACAAGCCATCCAAAAGTGGTTACGGCTTTCCTAAACTTCTCACCTCTCTTAGGAAGATCCCGAAATGAACCTGTCTGCCGACAGGCAGGTTCGGGATGACACTACGTTTTTAGACTGACCAATGACCGCATGATTAAGATTACTCCTTTAGTTCTTAAATTCTTCACAGAATTGCAACAAAATTTTTAAGTATAGCTGTCAACTTTATATTAATAAAGGATTATAAGCACAAAAAAATAAGCTTTTTTAATTAAAGTAAAATAAATAATTTATGTTCTTTTCTTGGCGCAAGAAAAGAACCAAAAGAACATGCACTTAAAAAGAATTGCTAAAATTTTCTTTCCGCTACACTGCAACAAAATAACTCATCCCGCCTACTGAATCTAAACGCAATTTAGGCGGGACTCAAACAAATTTTGTTGCAGGCGTTCCGCTCCAAGAAAATTTTTAACGCAATTCTTTTAATGTGCAACCACGATCTTAGCCTTTGCCTTAGCATTTGGTTCCGGCTATGCCAGTTTAGGATTAAGATTGGAAAATCCACAAACAACAAACAACAAACCACAAACAACCTGCATCCAGCATCCGGTATCCAGTATCCGGTATCCAGTATCCGGCATCCGAAGTGATTTGAATCTCCCTAATCCCTTTTACAAAACTTCCTGAAAAAATAATATATATTTTTCATAAAACATTTTATTCAAACTTTTATGATAAAAACAAAATCAACACAGCTTTTATTTCCTCCCGATATTAATAAAGCTAAGGTTGCTAAAAGAGCAAAGTATTTATCTGAAAGAATAGATAAACTATTTACAAGTTTTGAAGAGTGGATTAAGGATCTTCCCGGATATAAAATAAAAAAATACCCGGAAGAGACAGAAGACAAAAAAAATAAAATTAAGTTTAAGCTCCCGGCAGCGGATATCCTGGAGAAAGATAAAAAAATTGCTTCGGTTAAATCCGCAGGCTTATTTGCATTCGGTTATAACTGCAGAATTGATATTATATCTAAGAAAGGAACCGGCATTATAGTCGATGCATCTAAAGAATCAAGTGAACCGGATTGGCAGATATTTCCGCTGCAGGCCGGAAAAGATCCTAAAAAGCTGACTAAAATTATTTTCCGGAATCTCTTGAAGAGATTAAGCAACGCCGTGTAAGGTTGACGATACTATCTGGTTCAACTAAACTACCCTCCAAAGACCGGTATATTGCTCTGCGAAATTCTTACTGCCTCTCTAACCAGCTGATTTGTATACCCCCATTCATTATCATACCAGCTCATTACTTTTATTAGGTCGCCGTCAACAACCTGTGTCAGTTCAAGATCAACAATTGAAGCATGTGAATCCATAATAATATCTGAAGAAACAATGGGATCATGTGTCACTCCCAGTATTCCTTTATATCTTTCGCTTTCTGCTTCTTCCTCAAAAATAGAATTTATTTCCTCAACTGTAGTTGCTCTTTCTGTTAAAATGACAATATCTGCAATTGAACCGACCGGGACCGGTCCCCGGATTGCCACACCGTCAAACTTTCCTTTAAGTTCAGGTAAAGCTTTTGTTGTTGCAAGTGCGGCACCTGTTGAAGCGGGAACGAAATTAGCAGCGGCAGCTCTTCCTCTCCTCATTTTTTTATTCGGACCGTCTACTATTGCCTGAGAAGAAGTATAAGCATGGACGGTCGTCATTATTGCTTTCTTTATACCTATGCGGCGTGAAATAATTTCCATAACCGGTGCAATACAGTTTGTAGTGCAGCTTGCACATGAGATTATTTGAGCGTCTTTATGAGAGTTGTTTACTCCATGAACAACAGTTATAATTTCATCGCTGTTAGACGGTGCAGACAGGATAACATATTTTGCTCCGGCCCTTGTATGCTTCTCAAGATCTTCCTTTTTTGTAAATTTGCCGGTAGATTCTATTACAATATCAATATCAAGATCTTTCCATGGCAGTTTGGACGGATCTTTTTCATTAAATACTTTTATCTTTTTCCCCTCAACAATTAAAGTACTCTCTTCATATTGAACCTTTTTATTGTAACGCCTGTAGACGGTATCATAATTAAGCAGGTAGGCAAGATTTTCAGCCGGAATCAGATCATTAACTGCGGCCAATTCCAGGTTAAGTTCTTCCAGAATTATCTTGAATGCGGCACGCCCGATTCGCCCTAATCCATTTATTGCAATTCTTCCCATCTCCTTCTCCTTTCTTTTTAACAAAATTATTTTATTAAAAACTAATTAAAAAATCCTGTTTCCAATAAGTTTTTTTCAAGCAATAAAAAATATTTGACATAAATATGTAACCGGAATCAACATGGTGGACAATTTCCAGGAAGGAATTAGATTACAATTGTTTTGTTTGTAAGAAAATGGATCATAACTAATAACCTATGGGAAAATAATTCATAACCGGTTCGGAGATCTGGGATAGATGGCGCTCAATCTTTACTGCGGGATTAGGGTGGAGTTAAAAAGATATCTCGAATTAAAAGAACGGCAGTTTTGCTGTCCTTTCAATCCGAGATATAATAAGGCTTAGTATCTTAACTGAATTGAGTTTTGAATTTTTCGTAATCAAGTATTTTTAACCTGGAGCCGTCCAATTCAACCAAACCTTTTTTTGCGAAGTGGTGAATCGTCCTGGAAATAGTTTCTCTTGAGGTGCCGGCCATATTTGCAAGGTCATGCTGAAGAGGGAGCTTCTCTATTTCCACTATTCCTTGTTTAATTTTTCCTAAGTCATCTGCAAGCTGAAGAATAACCGTTGCTACTTTTCCTTCGGCATTCTGTAGCGAGAGGGATTTGATTTTCATATCTGCCGTACGCAGCCTCTGCGTTATTTCATGCAGAAGTGCAATGGCGACCTCGGGATGAGTTTGAAGAAGATTAAGAAATTCGTTGCGCTGTATTATAAATAATTCAGCTTCCGTCATCGCGATAACACTTGCGGATCTTGTAAAGCCGTCAATGATTGCCATTTCACCGAAAAAATCAGATTCACCTAAAATAGTAAGTATTACTTCATTTCCATTATCATGCTGACGTGTAACTTTTACTTTTCCTTTTGTAATTACAAACAATGCCGAGCCTGTTTCATGTTCCAATAAAACTACCGAGTCTTTGCTGAAAGTTTTTCTTACGCCAAGACTTGTAATTTCATCAAGTGTTTTCTCATCTAATTCCGAAAAAATCGGAACATAGCGAAGGAAGCTGTTGTTCTCATTCATATTGACCTCTCTTTTTGTATGATTGTCTGGTTATTTAAATAGATATTGTATCTTTTTTATTTTTTAGCGATCTAAAATGTTTTTTTAGATGAAAGAGAAATTTTTTTCAAAGCTAAAATTCTGAATTCTTCTTCTTCTTTCTCCAGCTCCTTAAATCTTTTCCGCAGGCTGGTAACAAAATTTGTTATTCTTTTATTTTTCCCGACTACTTTCCTTTCTGCAACCAATCTTTTTCTTTTCATAATCGTCCTGATTTAAATACTTCGGGCAGTTCTTTAACATAGATAAAGATTTATGAAGGATTTTTTTGTGTTTTGAAGTTATCCCCTGATGGAACAAAAAAAAATGGAAACAATCACAATATATTGCCGCATATCGTGCGACTGTGTTTACTATCATTCTGATTAAACGTTCAACCATTGTAACACTTGAAAGATTAAGAACTTTTGGATAATCTGCGATCAATAATTAATAAATTTAATAATGTGATATGGATTCTTTAAAATTTAAAATCAAAAACGGTGTGAGATTATATCCGATTTTATTGCTGGCTGTAATTTTTCCGGGACTCTTCATGATCCTTAATGATGAAAAGCAAACTCATGTGCTTTTTCCGACTAATAAAAATGAACTGAATGGTCCCGCAATTGATTTTATAAATTCCTTCACAGGAGATCAATTGGAAAGTTTAATATTTGATTTTAAAGATGATGAAAGACTTAACTGGGATTATGTGCCTGCCGGCAGAGAAGGGATACCGCTTAAAGAATTGAGCAGCAGTCAAAAAGAGTTGTTGAAAAATCTTTTAGAATCTTCTTTAAGCCGGAGCGGAATTATAAAAGCGGAAGGGGTGATAATTCTTGAAAAAGTTCTGCAGGATTTATCCGGCGGTGGTTCTTACAGGGATCCCGGCAAATATTTTGTAACGATCTTCGGCAATCCCGGAAATAAAAAACCATGGGGATGGCGTTATGAAGGCCATCACCTTTCTTTGAACTTTACTGTTGTTAAAGATAGTGTAATAATTTCGACTCCAATGTTTTTCGGTGCAAATCCCGCGGAAGTGAAATTCGGGGAGCATAAAGGCTTAAGAGTGTTAAAGAATGAAGAAGATTATGCGCGTGAATTGGTAAAATCATTAAATAAAGAACAGCTTAAAGAAGCGTTAATTGAAAAAGATGCTCCAAGTGAAATTATAACCGGGAATGATGAAAGAATAGATCCGCTGCGTCCAAAAGGAATACCGGCTTCAAAATTAAATGATGCTCAACAGAAAATTTTAATTGATTTGGTTAAAGAATATATAAATAATTCCCACTCCGAACATGCCGAACAGAAATCTATAGATTTAAATAAATTGGACTTGAACGAATTATATTTTGGGTGGGCTGGGGAAATGGAGAAAGGTAAACCGCATTATTATCGAATTCAGAGCAGCACGTTTTTAATTGAATACGACAATACTCAGAATAACGCAAATCATATACATTCCGTCTGGAGAGATTTTGAAAATGATTTCGGAGAAGATCTGCTGAAAAAGCATTATAAGGAATTTCACCTATAGAATTTCTGAGCCAGAGGCTCATCAGCCTATGGCTGAGGATTTCGAATTACCAATTGGAATGCATGATTGCATGACAGCATGATTGCAGGGGTAAAATCTTAATATTTATAATTCTTAAATCTTTTAATCTTTTAATCTTTTTAATCTTTTTAATCTTTTTAATCTTTCAATCTTTAATTACATCCCATAATTCCCTCATTTTTCTTATTTTATCAATTAAAATCTAAGAAATAAAGCTACTACAACCTGCTGGAGGATTATTGGAAGAAATTCAACAAGATTTAAACGTTCTTATAAAAAGAAGGTTTGAAGAACTTAACGAACTCAGGCGTAAAGGGATAGAGCCTTATGCTTATTCATTTGAAGTCGATTCCGACTCTCAAAGGATAAAAGAGACGTTTAAAGAAGGTGAAAATCAGAATGTAAAAATTGCCGGGAGATTAATTGCCTTAAGGAGAATGGGGAAAGCTTCCTTTGCACATATTCAGGATAATAAAGGAAAAATTCAAATTTACCTTAAGCAGGATGAAATCGGTAATGCATATGATGCATTTAAATTGATGGATATAGGAGATATCATCGGTGTAGAGGGATTTGTTTTTAAAACCAAAACCGGTGAAATATCGGTTCATGTAAAATCATTGACTCTTCTTTCCAAATCATTAAGGCCTTTGCCGGTTCCGAAAGAAACGACCGATGAAAAAGGGAATAAAATTATTCATGATCAGTTTTCCGACATCGAACTTCGGTACCGGCAGCGTTATGTTGATCTGATTGTTAATCCGCATATTAAAAATGTCTTTATAAAAAGAAGCAGAATTATTTCTTCCATAAGAATTTTCCTGGATTCAAAAGGCTACCTGGAGGTAGAAACTCCTGTTCTGCAGCCTCTGTACGGCGGTGCGGCTGCACGTCCTTTTATAACGCACCATAATACGCTGGATACAAATCTTTATCTGAGAATAGCAGACGAGCTCTATTTAAAGCGGCTGATTGTAGGAGGTTTCGACGGCGTTTACGAAATTTCGAAAGATTTTAGAAATGAAGGGATGGATAGAACCCATAATCCCGAATTTACAATGCTCGAATTGTATGTCCCGTATAAAGACTATGAATGGATGATGTTATTTGTAGAAGAGATGTTTCAAAAAATCTGCACGGATGTTTTCGGAACTTTAGAGTTTGAATATGAAGGTAACAAGATTAATTTTGCTTCACCCTGGAAAAGGATTTCAATGGTCGAAGCCATTAAAGAAAAAATTGGAGTTGATATTTTAAATGCAGGTGCGGATGATTTAAAATCTGCAGCCCGGGAGAAGAAGCTTGAGATCAAAAACTGGGATAATAAACCGAAGCTTATCGATGAAATTTTCAGCGAAGGAATTCAGCCGGATTTAATCCAGCCTACTTTTGTAGTGGATTACCCGGTAGAACTTTCTCCTTTGGCAAAAAGACACAGATCTAAATCCGGACTGGTAGAACGGTTTGAAGCATATATCGGCGGGAGAGAATTATGCAATGCCTTTTCTGAATTGAACGATCCAATTGATCAGAAGAAAAGATTTGAGGATCAGGCCAGGATGAAAGCAGAAGGGGATGAAGAAGCTCACGAGATTGATAACGATTTTATAAGGGCATTGGAATACGGGATGCCCCCTGCTGCAGGGTTGGGAATCGGGATTGACAGGCTGGTAATGCTTCTAACTAATCAGTCTTCAATCAGAGATGTTATATTTTTTCCGCAAATGAAACCCGAAGGAAAAACCGCCGGAGACGGACAAAGTCAATGAGCAGTGCTTAATGCATAAAATTATTTTTTTTGTTTTTATTTTTTTCTTCAACTTTCAGGTATTTTCTCAGTCTGTTAAACTTGCGCTGAACGACGGACTTTATCAGCCCTCTTTGAATGGGAAAATTAATCTGCAGGATTCTTTCCCGGTTTCTCCTGTTACTGAAATTGATTTTGACCCGCTGAGCACGGAAGTGGATTACAGTATACTGGCTGCGGTCGGAGGTGTAACTATAGCTAGCGGAATCGCCGTTCATATTTACCAGCGGAATGCATGGTGGAAAGATCAGAGAAGGAGTTTTCATTTTACAAACGACAGCTACTATGCGCTCGGGATCGATAAAGTAGGACATTTCTATGCAGGTGCTCTGTTTGCACATCTTTTTTCAGCAGGATTTGAAGCAGCAAATATTCAATCTGAACAGGCTGCCATTTACGGAAGTATTGCGTCGCTTGCTTTTGAGACTTATGTTGAAATTGAAGACGGATTCGGTCCCGACTGGGGATTCAGTCCTAGTGATTTTGCCGCCGATGTTTTAGGAGCAGGATTTTCTTTAGGACAATATTATTTTCCTTTTTTAAAAAACTTTCTTGTGAAATTCAGCTATTTCCCCTCTAAAGAATTCAGAGACGGTCTGCATAAAGGAAACAGCATTGATGATTACGAAGGACAAAAATACTGGCTGAGCATCAGAGTTAAAAATCTTTTACCCGATGCTGCATCCAAATTCTGGCCGTCATTCTTAAACATTGCGGGAGGCATGGGAGTAAGAGATCTGGACGGGGGAGGGGGAGGGCAAAGAGAATTCTATATTTCTCTCGATCTTGATACTGAAGAAATTCCTCTTTACGGGGGAGTCTGGCAGTTTGTAAAAAATTCCTTAAACTATATTCATTTCCCGATGCCGGGTTTAAGGATTACACCCGATGCAGCTTTTTTCGTTTTTTGTTATTAAAACTGCACGTAAATTATTTTAGAAGTGCGGCTCCTGTAAAATCGATTTTGAGATTATTCATTTTTCAGCCGCTTCTATTCATTTTTCGTAAGAAAATTTTATAAAATAAATGGAACTACGAAAGCTCCGGTTAAAAGAATTTGAAGATGGAATCAATCGATTCAGTTTGAGACTAGAGAAACTTCAGAAGAAAAGCAGAAGAATCGGCTATTACAGACTATTCGTTTTCGTTCTAGGATTATTTTTATTTCTTTTCTCCTTCTTTTACCTAACTCAATTATTTGTATGGATATCTTTAGGAATTTCAGTAATTGCTTTCGGAATGATAACAGCTATTTTTAATAAGATCGATCTGGGTATAAAAAAAAACAGGTTATGGATAAATATTAAAAAAGATAATCTTGCCAGAATGAAAATTGACTGGCCGGATATTCCTTTGAGAGATTTTCCTGAAATGGAAAGTGATCATCCGTTTGAATCCGACTTAAGCATCACCGGGAAGAATTCACTGCATCAGCTGATCGATATTTCAACTTCAGCTGAAGGAAGCACGATCTTAAAAAATTGGCTCTTAACAAAAATACCTTCGGCAGATATCATTCTGGAAAGACAGGAAATTGTTAAAGAATTAATCCCTTTATCGGGTTTCAGGAATAAGCTTATCTTAAATGCAAATTTATCATCTAAAAAAAGGCTTGTAGGGAGCAAACTTTCAGAGTGGTTAAATTCGCCGGTAAACGGTGAAAAGATTAAAAAAATATTATCGGTCCTTTCTGTTGTTATATTTCTCAATCTTTTACTGCTTGTTTTATTTATTACAAAACTATTGCCTGCTTACTGGACTATCGGCGTGCTGGTTTATACCGGAGTTTATTGGTTCAATTCAAAACATATAACTGAATTATTCGACAGATCGCTGGATATACAGACAGAGTTCGGGAGTTTCAGCAGAATTCTTGAATTCCTCGAAAATTATCCTGCTTTAAAGAGTATTAAAAATCAAAAACTTAATAGTTTATGCAGTATATTTTTCGCCGGCAAAAATACTCCTTCCGGTTATTTTAAAAAACTAAACAGAATTACCTTTGCAGCAAGCTTTCAAAAAAATCCTCTCTTTTTTTTACTGCTGAACAGTGTTTTTCCTTACGATTTCTTCATTGCTTATAAATTGGAAAAAGTAAAGGAAGAAATGAAAGATAAGCTGCCGGAATGGCTTGAAATTTATTATAATCTTGAGGCGTTTGTTTCTCTTTCTAATTTTGCATACATAAATCCGGAGTACAGCTTCCCATCAATATCAAATGAGGAGCAGAAGTTCAGTTCCGAAAAAATAGCTCACCCGCTGCTTCCGGCCGATTCGAACATTCACAACGACTTTTCTTTAGAGAAAAAAGCAGAAGTTGTAATTATCACTGGTTCAAATATGTCCGGTAAAAGTACATTCTTAAAAACTGTAGGAGTTAACCTGGTGCTGGCTTTTGCAGGAAGCGTAGTAAATGCATCAAAGCTTGAAGTAAGTCTTTTTAAGGTTTTTACCTGCATCAATATCAGCGATTCAATTACGGACGGCATCTCCTATTTTTATGCGGAGGTGAAAAGATTAAAAAATCTTTTAAATGAAATAAAAATAAAAAATGACATGCTGGTGTTCTACTTAATTGATGAAATATTCAAAGGTACAAATAACCTGGAAAGATTAATAGGCAGCCGTTCTTATATTAAAAGTCTCGCCGGATTAAACGGAGCCGGACTTATTTCCACGCACGACCTTGAATTAATAAAATTGCAGGAGAGTATTCCTCAGGTGAGCAATTATCATTTTAAAGAAGAAGTTTCAAACGGCAAAATGCACTTCGACTATAAATTAAGAAAAGGTCCGTCTCCTACTACGAATGCATTAAAAATAATGGAAATAGAAGGGCTGCCGGTTGAAAGGTGAGCATCTGAGAATTCCAATTAATTAATTTTAGAAGTTAAATCGGTCCAATAAACATTTATGGAGAGATACAGCATAATTATACCTGCTCTGAATGAGGAAAAGCTTCTTCCTAGACTTCTGAACCAATTGACGGATCCTTTGCTTAAAGAAAAATATAATTATGAAATTATTATATCCGACGGAAGGAGCACCGATAGAACCGTCGAGATTGTAAAAAGTTTTTCAGGAGTTTTGGTTGTTTATTCAGAAAATGAAAATCAAAATATTGCGGAAGGAAGGAATAAGGGAGCTAAGATTGCCTCCGGTGAAATTTTTATTTTCATTAATGCTGATGTTTTATTTAAAAATGCAGAGAAATTTTTTCATTACATGGAAAACCAGTTTATTTCTTCAGAATATTCCGCTTTAACATGCAAAGTGGGTGTGTTCCCTGAAGAAAAAATTTTTTCGGATGTTGTTTTTCACTGGGCATATAATAATTATTTTAGGTTACTCAATTTTATCGGCATCGGAATGGGCAGAGGCGAATGCCAGGTGATAAGGAGAGAAGCTTTTTTTAGAGCCGGGGGCTATAATGAAAAACTTGCTGCAGGCGAGGATTTTGATCTGTTCAAAAGAGTAAAAAAATTCGGTAAAATTATTTTTGCGGGGAAACTTTGCGTTTATGAATCTCCAAGGCGCTTTAGGAAAATCGGCTATTTTAATGTTACATGGTCGTGGATAAAAAATGCTTTTGCAGTCATTCTTAAAAACAAATCGATTTCAAATGAATGGGAGCAGGTGAGGTAATTCTCTTTCGGCTGCTTCGTTTTATTTCTTAATTTACTGGAGCAAGAAAAGTGCAGTCTTTCCCTTTAAGAAAATCAGGAAAAATATTACATCTTTTATTTGCTGCCGGAATCTTTCAATTCAAGATCTGCATTCTGCTATTTATTATAATTCTGAATTGTCCGGGCGCTGCACAAACTGAATATGTGCGTGCAGATAATCCGGTTTATAATTTTCTTGAAAGAATGGAATCGCTGCATCTTATAGACGGATATAATTCTTTTGAAATTCCGAAAACAAGAAGAGTTGTTGCGGTTTACTTGAGTGAAGTGATTCAAAATAAAAATAAGCTTGATGATGCAGATAAGAAAATCCTTGAAGATCTTAAGATCGAGTTCGAACTTGAAATTTTTAATACCCTTTCCAATTCTCAATCTTTAATCGGCCCCGGATTGTATGATCTTTTTTCGCAGAAAGAAAAATATTTATATTTTTTATCCGACTCCTCCAATGCAAATCTTTTTGTAAATATTCTTGGTGAAGCGGAAGGAATTTTTCTTAACAGCGCTTCTTTAAAGACTTCAGCATTTTTACCTTCAATCGGAGGAGAAATACGGGGAACTTTTCTGAATAAATTCGGTTTTTTGATTAAAGGAACTAATGGATTTGTTATGGGCAGCAAGGTTGCTGCTGCCGCAAGGAAAGATTTATCATACAATTATAAACTGTTTGAAACCGAAGACGAAAAATTTTTCGACGAAACCGAAGGCTACATTACTGCCGACTTCGATCTGATCCGTTTTAAATTCGGCAGAGACAGAATGAAAATAGGATATGGCAATATAAAATCTTTCCTGGACGACAATTCGCCTTTGTTTGATTATCTTTCTTTTAATCTTAAGTATAAATTTTTCAGCTTTTCATTCTTTCACGGCAAACTTCTGGGCAATGCTTCCGTTGAAATCGATTCGCTCTCGGGATCAACAAATTTGATAGAGGAAAAATATTTCGGGTATCACCGCATCGGTTTTAATATTTCCAGCGATATTGATTTTGGGTTGGGAGAAATGATTGTTTATGGAGACCGGCCTTTGGATTTTTCTTATTTAAATCCATTCAGCTTCTATAAAGCGATTGAGCATTCCAACCGGGACCGCGATAACGCAATGCTCTTCCTGGATTTTAATAATAACTCCTTGAAAGGCTTAAAATTGTTTTTTTCTCTGCTTATTGATGATATAAAATTTCAAAAAATCGGTACAGGCTGGTACGGGAACCAAACAGCATTTAATGCCGGCTTTAAAAGCTATAATTTTTATCCTTTGCTTCCGCTGGATATCTATTTCGAATACATTCGTGTTGAACCTTATGCTTTTACTCATCGTTTAAGCAGAAACAGCTTTACTAATTTCGGTTATAATCTCGGTTCATTTCTGCATCCGAATAGTGAATTGTTTTTTTTACAAATAAATTATAGGTTTAGCCACCGTTTAGATTTTTCGGCAGGATGGACTTACGTAATTCACGGCGCAAATCCGAAAAATTCTGACGGAAGTGTTAAAGAAAATGTTGGCGGCGATATTTTATTCGGCCACAGAGTTTTTGATTCTGAAGAAACTGAATTCCTTAATGGTGATATGGAATATTATCGTAGATTATCTGTATCTTTAACTTTCGAACCGGTAAACCAGTATTTTATCACTTTGAGAGTAATAAATTTTAACGATTCTCTGCAGTTAGAAAATTCTTTTAAGGAAACTCAAACCTTTTTAAAATTGGGAATTAGGTTCTAATATGAATGAGTTATTAATGAAATTGCGAAATTTAAAAATTCCTATGACGATTGTAGTGCTTACAATAGGAATTGTCCTCGGGATTCAAATCGAAAAAATATTTTCAGGTGATAATCTCAGGGACAGCATTATAAAATTCAATGACGTACTTACTTATACCGAAAAATATTACATCGAAGAAGTCGATACACAAAAATTAGTTGAAGCAGCAATTAATGGAATGCTTAGTGATCTCGATCCGCATTCGGTATACATACCTCCGAAACAGTTCGAATCAGTCGAAGAATCTTTCCGCGGCGACTTTGAAGGAATTGGAATTGAATTCCAGGTAGTGAACGATACCCTTACAGTAGTTTCCGCAATCAGCGGGGGACCAAGTGAAGCTCTAGGAATTATGGCCGGCGATCGGATAATAAAAATTAATGGAAAAGAGGTAATAGGAATTACCAACGATGAGGTCCGTCAGAAGCTTCGCGGAAAATCCGGAACAAAAGTGAATGTAACAATTGCACGTCCCGGCATTAAAAACACTATTGAATATGAAATTACACGCGATAAAATTCCTCTTTATTCCGTTGATGTTGGTTTTATGTGGGATAGTAAAACAGGTTATGTAAGCGTCTCCAGATTTTCTGAAACAACATATGATGAATTGGTTGAACAGCTTAAACAGCTTAGTAAATCGGGTATGAAACAGCTTGTGCTTGATTTAAGGGGAAATCCGGGAGGATACCTGGAGCAGGCTGTAAAAATGGCTGATCTTTTTATCGACGGAAATAAAAAAATTGTTTTTACGGTCGGAAGAAGAACCGAATTCAACGATGAAAGGAATGCTTCGGAAAGTTCCCCTTATGAAAAAATTCCTCTAATAGTTCTTGTAAATAAAGGAAGTGCTTCAGCCAGTGAAATTGTATCGGGAGCAGTGCAGGACTGGGACAGAGGCCTTATTGTCGGCGAAACAACCTTTGGGAAGGGACTTGTCCAGAGGCAGTTCAATTTATCGGATAATTCCGCTCTGCGGCTGACTATTTCGGAATATTATACACCTTCCGGAAGATTAATCCAGAGAGATTATAAAAACAGCGAAAGCAGGGAAGACTACTATTCCGAAATAAGCGAACGCGAGGAGAAAGAGGGTGAAAATCTTCATCATTCTGCGGAGAAGGATTCGGTAAAGCCGGTCTTTAAAACAAAAGGAGGAAGAATAGTTTACGGCGGCGGCGGCATTACTCCGGACTATATCGTTAAAACAGATAATGTCACCGAATACACAACAAATCTTTTGAAAAATAATCTCTTCTATTTATATGTTTTGTCTTATCTTGATATAAATGATAAGAAAATTAAAGAAAGATACGGCAATAATCTGGCGAAATTCAGAGATGAATTCACCCTCGGTGCTGACGAGATTAAAAGATTTCAGGAATTTGCGGAATCTAAAGGAGTAAAGTATAACGAGGAAGAATATAAGCAGGACCACGATTATATTTCTTCAAGATTAAAAGCTCAGATTGCAAGAAACTACTGGAAAAATGAGGGATGGTATTCGGTAATATTAAAGATTGATAATCAAATTCTGCAAGCGATAAATTTATTTGACGAGGCTAAAGACCTGGCAAACCTTAAATGAAAATTCTTTATAAAAGATTTTTTTTACCTGCATTATTTTTTTTTATATCTTTTACAAATTCAAATTCTTTAACTCAAGTATATGAATTTGAATTCCGCACGACAGCAGATTTGCAGGCCGGTGAAGATTTAACA
>Ga0105094_10000586_pt1 | contig 18402 bp, 16 predicted proteins | sample PPLLak1March2015_2_FD_87023 | JGI IMG/M metagenome (GOLD analysis project Ga0105094, IMG submission 87023) | Freshwater sediment microbial communities from Prairie Pothole Lake near Jamestown, North Dakota, USA - PPLs Lake P8 Core (3) Depth... | ecosystem: Environmental > Aquatic > Freshwater >...
ACGACGGCCTGGTGCGCCTCGCGTGGGAGCCGCCTCTCTCCGGCCCTACGTTCACCGGGTACGTCCTCGAGGCCGGCCTGTCCCCCGGGAGCACCGCGGTCACGGCGTCCTCCACGGTCCCGACATACGACGTGGCTGACGTCGCGCCGGGCCGGTACTACGTTCGCGTGCGAGCCCGCAACAGCTTCGGCATCGGGCCCCCGTCCGACGATCTCGAAGTCGACGTTCCCGTCTACGGTCCCTCCGCGCCGCTCGACCCGCCTACACCCCCCTTCGCGTGGATGAGTGGCCGACGCCTGACGTTGACCTGGGGCGGACCAGCTGCGGGCGTCGAGCCCACCGGATACCTCGTCGAAGTCGGCACCGCTGCCGGACTGACGAACATCGGCTCGGCGCTCGTCAGCGGGCGATTCCTCACCTACGATCCGGTTCCCGACGGCTTCTACTTCATCCGCGTGCGCGCGGTGCGAGGCAGCGACAGGAGCCGGCCTTCGGCCGAGATGATGCTGAACATAGGGAACGTGCCCGCTCCCCCGCGTGCACCGACCGCGCTGGCGTTCACCCTCGACGGGACGACGGTGAATCTCACGTGGACGGCGCCCGTGGAGGGATCGCCGACGAGCTACATCCTGGAGGCGGGATCAGGGCCTGGCCTGGCGAACCTGGTGACACAGGACACGGGGAGCGCGGCGACGACGCTCGCGTACGCGGGTGTGCCGCCTGGCACCTACTACGTGCGCGTCCGGGCCGTGAACAGCTTAGGGGCAGGGGTGCCGTCGAACGAGGTCGTGGTGACCGTGCACTGACGCCTGGCAGGAACGATGTCACAGTTGGCAGGCGCACCTGACGGTCCCATCGCGCAGGCCTGATGGCGCAGGCGCCGGAGCTCATCGCCCAGCCGCCGGGCATCGAGGCGATCGACGTGCTCGGCGCCAGGGTGACGCGAGGCTGAAGGTTCAGAACCTTGGCGCCTCCCTGTGCAACTCCCGCAGCACGATCCGCAGTGTCCCCGTCGCACGCGCGCCGTTCGCGCCGACAACACGCTCCTCGGCCTGGTAGCCTGACTTGGTCACCCTGATGCGATGGGATCGGGAGGGAAGGCTGCGGACCGTGAGCGGGGTCGTGCCCCACCCCAGCCCGTTGATCGTGACCCGGGCGCCCTCAGGCTCGGTGATGACGACCAATCCCGAAGGCTCCGGTGCGCGAGATACGGGTGGCACGCTCCTCGCGAGGCGCGGAGCGCTGGAGATCGGGGATGCCTTCCTTGCGAGGGGCCGGGTGGGAGGGGTTGGAGCGGGGGCCGGGAGCGGGGCGTTCACCACCAGCGTTCCGAGCACGGCTTCCGACTCAGGCGCCTGCGCCTCTTCGCCCGACGTCGAGGCCGCGTTGAGCGACTCGGTGCCCGGCGGCCGGCCCTGGCCCCATAGCCACATCATCAGCAGGGAGACGCTCGCCGATGTGACGGCAGCCGTGAAGACCGACGATACCCGCTCGTTGTAAGCAGGCACCGGCACCGGCCGCTGCCACAGGGCGACGGTCCACCGAACGACCTTTGCCGGGAAGGAGGCGGCGCCAACCGCGAGTTGCCAGCGATGCGCGGCCCCACGCCAGGACCGTCTTCGTGGCGGGGGCGGTGGTGCAGGGGCGGGAACGAGAGGGCAGGACTCGGATGCCTCGTCGCCAAACCAGTCGGTCGTCTGGATCTCCGGAAGGCTGTCCGAGGCCTCGGAAGGGAAGGCGTCCAGAGGGGAGTCCATGTGTGCCCCGTCTCGCCGATTCTGACCGAATCCGCCCTGGAAGGAAAGCTCAGCAGCGAGGGTTGGGTCCCTCGACGTGAAACGCCGCGGGGAGCGGCGTCACTATCCTGCATGAGCCCGCTCGAACAACTCTTCCTGGTGTCGCTCGCCCTGACCGCGGCGGCCCAGCTGTATATCGCGCGCCAGCTGCGCCGGCGGTGAGGGCGGGTCTTGGGACTTGGGTCCTGGGACTTGGGTCTTGGGACTTGGGACCTGGGTCTTGGGTGCTTGCCGTCGTGACTTCGTGGTTTCTTTTCGCTACTGCCCGGTGCCGGCACGCGCGGGCATCGCCTTCCGCGGCAGCTTCTCGGGCCAGTTGGCGGCGTACCACGCGAACACGGCGGCGACGGCGCCCTGCTGGGTGAGGTCCTCGCGCTGCACGTGGTCGAACGTGTCCATGCTCGAGTGGTGCGTGCGCGACTGGTACTCGAGCCGCTCCTGGATGAACTGGAAGCCCGGCAGGCCCGCCTGGTCGAACGGCACGTGGTCGGTGGAGGTCACGCTGCGCGGGCTCACGGCCTTGAAGCCGAGGTCCTTCACCGCGTCGCCCCACTGCTCGAGCAGCGTGATGGCGCCGAGGTTGCCCTGGCCCCACACACCGAGGATGCGGCCGGTGCCGTTGTCGAGATTGAAGTAGGCCGCAAGATTCCGGTGCTCCGGCTTCACGGTCCCGGTCGCGGCATCGTAGAAGTGCCGTTGCACGTAGGCGCGCGAGCCGAGCAGGCCCTGTTCCTCGGCGGCCCACAGGGCCACGCGGATGGTGCGGCGTGGCCTGAGCCCGAGCGCCTGAATCACGCGCACGGCTTCCATCATGGCCGCCGACCCAGTGGCGTTGTCGGTGGCGCCGCCCGCATACGGATAGCTGTCGAGGTGTGCGCCCAGCATCACGACCTCGTTCGCCAGGTCCGTCCCCGGGATCTCCGCGATGGTGTTGATGGCGTTTCCGGCAGGATCGGTTTCCGGGTGGAACTTCGTCTGGATGTTGACCTCCATCCGGACGGGCTGCCCGCGCTCGATCAAGCGCACGATGCGATTGTAGTGTTCGACGGCGAGGGTGGCGGACGGCACCTGCGCCGGCGCCTTGGGATCGCGGGCGCCGCCGTTGGTCGGGAAGATGGTGCCGCCGTCAACGCGCTGCTGCATCCACGACAGGTCGCTGCCCCCTGGCGTCTCGTCGCTGTTGCTGCCGCGCTCGAGCAGCGCGGCCGCGCCCTCGGAGACGAGGAACTGCTGCACCGACTCCTGGAACACCTGCGCCGCGCGCTGGGCCGCGCTCGGCCCGCCACCCGCGCCCGCCGCGGCAATCGGGGTGTGCATGGCCTCGTCCCATTCCTTCTCGCCCATCCTGAGGATGATGCGGCCGTCCAGCATCCGCACGGCTCGTACGGGCTGCATCACCACGATCTTGCCGCGCAGCTGGCCCTTGTACTTCGCCAGCTCCGCGTCGCTCGTGGCCTTCACGTGCACCACCTCCGACAGCACCGCCCCGGTCGTGGACGGCGAATTCCACCGCGGCTGGCCGACGAGAACCTGTGCGTGCGGCGCGACCATGTGCGCCGAGAAGCGCTCGATGGTCCAGCCCTGGCCGAAGGGGAAGCGCTCCTGGTGGGCGTTCTGCAGCCCCCACTCGGTGAATCGCTTCATCGCCCACTCGGAGGCTTGCTGGAACGCGGGCGTCCCCGTGGCGCGGGGGGCATGCACCTCGGAGAGCCACCACACGTGATCCACCGCCTGCGATCGCTGGATGGCCTCGGTGCGGATACGGCCGATGGTGGCGAGATCGAGCCCCTGCGGCGCCTGCGCGGAGAGCGTGGCGGCGACGAGGACGACGAAGAGAGCGACGGGCAGGAAACGTTTCATGGTCAGAACCCGGAATCACGAAGGACGCGAAGGACACGAAGCACGCACGAAGGCAAGGCCCGGGCGGTCACGCTGCCCTCGCCTGACTTCTCAGTGAGTTCTTCGTGCCGGTTCCTCGTGCTCTTCGTGTCCTTCGTGTTCCCGTAGACACCCGGAATTCTATCGCTTTGGCTTGCTCCGGCGCCGGGGGGCGGGGAGGGCCGGTGCCTCGCGGCCGATCATCACCTCGGTGGACTTGATGACGGCCACGGCCTCGTCGCCGCGCTTCAGTTTCAACTCGGACACGGCGTCCTGCGTGATGACGGCGGTGAGCCGCTGATCGCCAATCCGCAGCCGCACCTGCACGAGCAACCCGTCGCCGCGGACCTCCTCGACGATGCCGCGAAGCTGATTGCGGCCGCTGACGCTGATGAGTGCCGCAGACGCAGATGAACGACGGGCCGCAGATGGCGCAGATGACGCAGAGGAACCACGGGCCGCAGATGGCGCAGATGACGCAGAGGAACCACGGGCCGCAGATGGCGCAGATGGCGCAGATGAACCACGGGCCGCAGATGACGCAGATGGCGCAGATGAACCACGGGCCGCAGATGACGCAGATGACACAGAGGAACGACGCGCCGCAGATGGCGCAGATGAACCGGCCGGACTCGCACCCGACAGCAACAGGCGCTGCACCTCGAGCTCGGTGAGGCGGTGGTGGCCGCCGCGCGTTCGGACGGTCCGCACCGAGCCGTCGTAGATCCACTGCTTCAGCGTGGAATAGGCGACACCCAGCTGCTCGGCCGCGGCACGCACTGTCAGCAGGGCGCTCATGGCCGGCGAGGAGGCGCCTGGCAGGCGCGTGCCACGTGGTGCAGCATGATTTGCCCGATATCGTATACGAAATTGGCTAAAATCGACCTGACTTGCCGATGCCACAGTCTCGTTGCCGGGCAGCCGCCCGGATGGTCGCACTCCTGCTGGTCGTGGCGGCCCCCGCGCCCCTGGCAGCCCAGCCGCTCACCGTGAGCGCGGCTTCCAGCCTGGCCGACGTGATCGCCGACGCCGGTCGTGCCTGGCAGGCCGCCGGTGGGACCGGGATCACCGTGAATGCCGGCGGGTCGAACGTGCTGGCGCGGCAGGTGGCCGCCGGCGCGCGCGTGGACGTGTTCGTCAGCGCGGACCGCGCGCAGATGGACGTGGCCGCGAAGTCCGGCCGCCTGGTGGACGCGTCCATCCGCGATCTGCTCTCGAACACGATCGTCGTCATCGTGCCCGGCCGCACACAGGTGAAGGCACTCACGCCCCAGGACCTGGCGACGCCGCGGATCCGGCGCATCGCCCTCGCCAACCCCGACAGCGTGCCTGCCGGCGTGTACGCCAGGCAGTGGCTCGAGCGCATCGGGCTGTGGAGCGCGGTGGCGTCCCGGGTGGTGCCGACGCTCACCGTGCGCTCCGCGCTCGCGGCCGTGCGCGCCGGGCGCGCCGATGCCGGCGTCGTGTTCGCCACCGACGCGCGCACCGCGCCGGAGGTGACGGTGGTCTATGCGGTGCCCGCGGCCGATGCGCCCGGGATTCGCTATCCGGTTGCGGTGGTGCGGGGCCCACGGGAGGCCGACGCTGCGCGGTTCGTGCAGTTCCTCTTCTCGCCCGAGGCGAAGGCCGTCTTCGAGACCGCGGGCTTCCAGCACCTGGGCTCGTAGGCGATGGAGCAGGGTGTTCTCAGCATCGCGGCCTTCACGACCCTGATGGGCGTGGTCTCCACGCTCCTGGCGCTGCCTGCCGGCATCGCGGCGGCGTGGGTGCTGGCGCGCCGATCGTTTCCCGGCAAGCCGGTGCTGGAAACGGCGCTGGCGCTGCCGCTGGTGCTGCCGCCGGTGGCCACCGGGTTCCTGCTGCTGCAACTCCTCGGTCTGAACAGCGTCGTCGGGCGCGCGCTCGATGCGGCCGGCATCGACATCGTGTTCACCTGGAAGGCCGTCGTGCTGGCCATGGCGGTGATGAGCTTTCCGCTCATCGTGCTCACCGTCCGCGCCGGGTTCGAGCAGGTGGACGTGCGCTACGAGCGGGTGGCCGCCACGCTGGGCGCGGCGCCCCTGCGCGTGTTCCTCTCCATCACCCTGCCGCTGGCCGCGCGCAGCATCGTCGCGGCCGCCATCCTCGGCTTTGCCCGCGCGCTCGGCGAGTTCGGCGCCACTATCGTCGTCGCGGGCGGCATCCCGGGGCAGACACAGACGCTGGCGGTGGCCATCTTCAACCTCACCGAGGCGGGACGCGAGGCCGATGCCTCGAACCTGCTGATTGTCTCGGCGGTGCTGGCGTTCGGCGCCATGCTGCTGGCCAACATCATCCAGCGGCGAAGGCCGGTGGCGTGATCTCGCTGGAGTTCGACATCACGCTCCGACAGGGGGCGTTCACGCTCGACGTGGCCGACCGGGCGTCCGTGGAGGTACTGGGCGTCTTCGGGCCGTCGGGCAGCGGGAAGACCTCGCTCCTGGAGGTTATCGCGGGCCTGCGCGTGCCCAGCCGCGGCCACGTCCGCGTGGACGAGAGGCTGCTGCTCTCTACCGAGCAAGGCGTAAACCTCCCGCCCCATCTGCGCCAGGTGGGCTACGTGCCCCAGGACGTCGCGCTCTTTCCTCACCTCGATGTGCGCGCCAATCTGCTCTACGGCGCGACGTCCCACTCCCGTCGCGGCACTCGGCTCTCCCGGCTCGGCGCCGCCCCCTCCCGACTCCCGTCTCCCGACTCCCGACACGATCTCGCACACATCTGCACCACGCTCGAGATCGCCCACCTCCTCGACCGCCGCGTCGCCGATCTCTCCGGCGGCGAGCGTCAGCGTGTGGCCATCGGGCGGGCCCTGATGTCAGCGCCGCGCATCCTGCTGCTGGACGAGCCGCTCACCGCCGTGGATCGGTCCCGCAAGGACCGCATCCTGCCCTATCTGCTGCGCATCCGCCGCGAGCTGCACGTGCCGATGGTGTATGTCACGCACGACGCCCGCGAGATGGACGAGATTGCCGACCGGGTGCTGGTTCTGGAGGGAGGACGTCTCACTGCTCACTTTTCACCTTCTCGTCCGCCTCTTCCCTGACCTCCGTGGCGGTCCGGGCCGCACGCGCGGGAATCCGGACGATGAAGGTGGCGCCCTGGTGCTCGCCGGCGCTGGAGGCCGTGACCTGTCCGCCATGCCGCTCGGCCAGTTGCTTGACGATGGAGAGACCGAGGCCCAGTCCGCCGTGGATGCGCGCCGTACCCGAGTCCGCCTGCCGGAAACGCTCGAACACATGGGGCAGGAACGCGGGCGAGATGCCCACGCCGGTGTCGCGGACCTCCATCACCAGGTCGCCCCCGTCCTCGCGCACGTCCACGTCGATCGCGCCGCCCCTGGGCGTGAACTTGATGGCATTGGCCACGAGGTTCGAGAGGATCTGCTGCACCCGCGCCGAATCGAGCAGCAGCGCGCGGCCGATGTTGACACGGGAGGCGCAGACCACGCCCTTCGACTCCGCGGCCGGGCGGAGCGCCTCCATCACGTAGTCCACGATGCCGGGCACCATCGTGGGCTCGAGGTGCAGGCGCAGCTTGCCGGTCATGACGCCCGACACGTCCAGCAGGTCGGAGGTGAGCTGGGCCTGCAGGTGCGCGCTGCGCTCGATGGCCGCCAGGGCCCGCTCGCGCTTCTCCGGCGGAAGCTGTCCCGACTTGAGCAGCTGGATCCACCCGAGCAGGGCGTTCAGCGGCGTGCGCAGCTCGTGCGAGAGCGTGGCCAGGAACTCGTCCTTCAGCCGGTTGGCCTCCTGCGCCTCGCGGTACAGCTGCTCGTTCTCCTGCGCGAGGCGCCGCAGGCGATCCTCGGCGCGCTTCAGCTCGGTGATGTCGAGGAACGCCCCCACCGCGCCCCGCACCTTTCCCTCGTCGTCGAACAGCGGGGCGGCGTACTCGTACAACGTGATGGTTGAGCCATCCGGATGCACCACGTCCAGTTCCGCGTTCTTCACCTCGGTGCCAAGCCGCGCGGCCATCTGCAGAGGGAGGTCGTCGACGGGCACGGAAACGCCGTTTCGGCGGACTTCGACAGCGGGTCGCTGCTTCGGGTCTAAAGCGGACAGCGACGCGTTGTCGCGGGTGCCGATGCGAAGCATCTCGGCAAACGCGGGGTTGACCGTGATGTTCCGGCACTCGGGGTCGGTCGCCACGCCGATGCCCACAGGCGTCAGGCGAAAGAGCGTCTCGAACTCCAGCTGCCGCCGCTGCATGTCGACCCGGGCGCGCGCCAGCCGGCCCGCCAGTACGGCGATGCCGATGCCGATGAGGCCATAGAGCACCAGCGGGTAGGCGTCCTCGCCGATGAAGCGCAGCGTGAAGTACGGGCGGCGGAAGAAGTACTCGGCGGACAGGGCGCCGAGCAGGGTGGCGAACAGCGCGGGCAGCACACCGCCGAGCAGGGCCGCCACCAGGATCGGCGGCACGAACAGCAGGAACCACAACGCCGCCGACGGCGGCAGCGCCTGGAGGCCGAGGCCAACGGCGGTGGACACGGCCACCGCGCCCAGCGCCACGGTGAAGGCGCGCGCGCGCGTCACGCCGTGTCCTCGATGAGCGCGGCCGACGCGCCCACCCACCGCAGCCCCTTGTTGTGATCGACCCCCATCATCGTGCCCCGGCCCATCCGCAGCAGCGGTATCACCGGCCGCAGCTCGTCGGTCCAGACGTACATGATGCGGATCTCCACCTGCGTCGGCCCGTGCGGCGTGGCGATGACCGGCGCGAACGACATGCGCTCCTGCAGGATGTAGTTCGACCGCTCCTCGGCCGGGATCTTCGCGATGTCCTCGTTGGTCGGGCCGAAGACGATGCCGCCGCCGGCAAACGAGTAGAGCGGTTTCAGCACGTAGTTGTCGCGGTCCTCCGGCAGCCGATCCAGCTCGTGGAGAAACCGCGTCCGCGGCACCGAGGGGTGATTCAGCCAGGGAATCGAGAACTTGCTGATGCGGAAGTACCAGGCCGGGTGTCCGGCCCACTCCACGTCCAGATCGTCCCGGTAATCGAACGGCAGCTCGATGCCCTTGCGATCCAGTTCATCCGGGATGACGCGGTTGTAGATGCGGCGGATGCGCACCCGCCGGCCGTCGCGGTCGTAGAAGAGCTGTCGGCCCTCGCGGTGCACGGCGCTCGTGTCGATGGCGCGCACGCCCCAGACGCGCTCGGTGACCGCGAAATCGGGCCAGGTCTTCTGGCGCCGTGGTTCGATCTCCATCAGCACCACCTCCGCCGGATCGTGCCCGCCGACGATGGCGGAGCCGACCACGGCGTCGTAGGCGGCCTCGTCGAGGCCGCCGAGGTAGATGCCGAGCGACGCGGGCAGCGCATACGCCTCGCGGTAGGCACGGGCCATCGCGCGTTGCAGGCCGTAGAGCGACGGGAACGCCTGCAACTCGACGAGCTTCGGCTCGATGCGTCCCTCTGGCGTGCGCACGAGCCCGAAGTCGACCTGGACGAAGCGGGGCACCGGATCTTCGTTGGGCCCGGTGAAGCGGTCGGGCACGGCGCCGTCCGCCGCGTTGATCGCGGCAGGATTGCCGCCGAGCTGACGCATCAGCTCCGCGCCGGTGTCCGACAGCCCCTGGAGGAACGCCCCGGAGAAGAAGCACGGCGTCTCCGACACCGGGAACTCGGGCGGCACGCCGGCCGCGTCGCCCAGCAGCGCGAGCAGGCGCTGGTAGCCGGCCTCGCTCCAGTTCTCGTTGAACGCGCGGCGTCGCGACGGGATCATCGCGGGCTCTGCCTAAGCGGCGATCAGGAACCGGCCCTCGCGCATGATCGGCTCGTCGTCCACCCAGATGTCGAAGCGCGTGCCGACCACGTCGATGTGCGTGGACGACGACCAGTTGGCGCCGGTGTGAGAGCCGTACGGGTCGCCGAACGCGATGTGGATGCCCGGGAACTTCTCGTCCTGCAGGATGTGCCCGATGAGGTCGCGGAGCTCGATGTTCGTGCCGATGGCGAACTCGCCGACCCGGTCCGAGTTCTCGTCGGTGTGCGTGTAGCGCCAGAACGCGTCTTCGAGGTCCTTGTTGTCGCTGGTCGCCTCGACCAGGCGGTTGTCCCTGATGACGGCGGTGAGCGGCGCGTCACGGAGCAGGCCGAAGCGGTCGCACAGGTAGTCGCCGACCACGCCGTCGATGACGAACGTGCCGTTGACGCTGCCGGGCGAGGTGAAGATCTCGCCGCCGGGGAGGTTCCCCCACTTGTCGGGGCTGATGAGGCCGCTGGTCTTCAGCCAGCGGTAGTTGGGGTTGAGATCCGCCACCAGGTCGGTGCCGGCGGCCGAGCGCGCGCGCACGCGCGAGGCCTTCGTGACCAGGGCCATCACCTTCGCGCTCAGCCGGTCCACCTTCGCGAAGTCGGCACGCATGCCCTCGAGCATGATCTGGCGGTTGATGTTGACCATGTGCGCGTGCCGCATGCGGCGCCGGTTGACGATGTCGGTCATCTGCATGCGCGAGTGCAGCTCGTTCTTCTGCACCTGCGCGGCGAAGATGCTCACGTGGCTGCGCTCCATGTCGTCGGCGACGGCCGCGGGCAGGTTGACGAGCGGGCGCGGCGCCACGTCCTCGAGCAGGAAGGCCCGGTAGCGGGCGCCCACCTCCTCGATCTCGTGGACCAGGCTGGCCGCGATGTCCTCGCAGGCGCGATCGGCAATCACCGTCACGCGCTCGGACGGCTGCACGTTCAGGCACACCCGGACGGCATTGCGCGCCCCGGGAGTCAGCTCGGCATCAAACGTCGTCGTCATCCCACACTCACCCAATCACCAATCACTCAATGACAATCGTCAATCACCAATCGCCAATCGGCGATGTCACAGCCCGGCCTTCGTTTCTTCCACCATATACGCAACCACCCGTCGGAGGTCGCCTGTTTCTTCGAACACCTTGAGCTGGCGATCGGCGCCCGTGCCGCGCTCGAGGATGGTCTCGATGTAGGCCACTTCCTCCCGCGAATCCAGCTCGTCCACGACATCGTCCACGAAGTCGAGGTACTCGAGGATGAGGGCCCGCTCCGGCACCTCCTTCTGGACGCCGAAGTCGATGAGGTCCCCGTCGATGCCGTAGCGCGCGGCCCGCCACTTGTTCTCCATGATCAGCGAGCGGCTGTACATCCGGTAGCCCTGGTTGCGCGAGTGCAGCTTGTAGAGCTTGGCGACGGTGGCCTGGATGAGCGCGGCGATGGCCAGCGATTCGTCCACCCGCATGGGGATGTCGCAGATGCGCACTTCGATCGTGGAGAAGAACGGGTGCGGCCGGACGTCCCACCAGATCTTCTTCGCGTTGTCGATGCAGTTGGTCTTGACGAGGAGGTCGACGAACGTCTCGTACTCGGCCCAGCTCGTGAAGGTGTCGGGGATGTTGGTGCGCGGGAACTTGTCGAACACCTTGCAGCGGTACGACTTGAGCCCGGTGTTCATGCCCAGCCAGAACGGCGAGTTCGTGGAGAGGGCCAGCAGGTGGGGCAGGAAGTACCGGATCTGGTTCATCAGGTGGATCGCCGTGTCGCGATCCTCCACGCCGACGTGCACGTGCAGGCCGAAGATGAGGTTCGAGCGCGCCACCAGCTGCATGTCCTCGACCACCTGCAGGTAGCGCTCGTCCGGGTAGATGTCCTGGACGCGCCAGTCGGCGAAGGGGTGCGTGGCGCCCGCTACCAGCAGCAGGCCGTTGGACTGCGCCAGGTCGACCATCTGCCGCCGCAGGTTCACGATGTCGGCGCGGGCCTCCTTCATGTTGCGGCAGACCCCCGTGCCGACCTCGACCACCGACTGGTGCATCTCGGCCTTGACCCGCTCGTCCATCTGCCGCTTGCCCTTCGCGATGATCTCGGCCGCAATGTGCGAGCGGAGGTCGAACGTCTCCGGGTCGATCGTCTGGTACTCCTCCTCGATGCCTATCGTGAACGAAGGGCGCATGTTAATCCTCGAATTGATGATTGGGTGATTGCAGAGTGAGCGATTGATTGGTGATTGGCACATTGGTGATTGGTCGATTGATTGATGATTGGCGATTGCGGCATTGGGGGATTCGCCCACCGCCGTATCACGCGGATCACCGAATCACCCAGTCGCTCAATCACCCAATCACCCAATCCAATCGACCAATGCCGCAATCAGCCAATCCTCAATCAATCGCTCACTCTGCAATCACCAATCACTCAATGGCCTCGGCCCCGCCCGTCCCGGCCCCGGCCTCGCCACTCAGCAGCGAGGCCCAGCGGTACTCGAGCGGCGGCGGCGGCTCGACCGCCTTCCGCACGGCCAGCTCCGCCACGGCGTTCACGACCCACTCGAAGTTGGCGGGGCCCACCGAGTGGAGGTCCGCGTCGGGCGCGGGGTTCATGAAGTCGATGGCGTAGGGCACGCCGTCCTCGACGGCGAACTCGACGGTGTTCAGGTCGTAGCCGAGCGCCCGGCACAGGGTGAGGCAGTCGCGCTCCACGCGGTCCAGCAGCGCCTGGTCGTACGGCGGCGGGTTCTTCACGTACCGCTCGTGGAAGGGCAGCCGCGGATCGTAGGGCATGATGTGCACCTTCTCCTGCCCGACGACGTAGCAGCGGAAGTACTCGTTGAAGTTCACCCCGCGCTGCAGGGTCATGCACAGGTCGCGCGTCGTGTCGTAGGCCGCGAAGAACTCCTCGGGCGAGCTCACCTTGTGCACGTCACGCCAGCCGCCGCCGTCGAACGGCTTCAGGAAGGCGGGGAAGCCCACGTACTCGAAGATGCCCTTCCAGTCGAGCGGGTAATTGAGGTTGCGCATCGACCGGTCGGTGGTCCCCGCGGGGTGCTCCTTGTGCGGCAGCGCCACGGTCGGCGGCACGGCCACGCCCAGTTTCGCGGCCAGCGCGTAGTTGAAGAACTTGTCGTCCGCGCTCCACCAGAACGGGTTGTTGATGACGCGCGTGCCGGTGAGCGCCGCGTTCTTGAGCCACGTGCGGTAGAACGGGATGTCGTGCGAGATGCGGTCCACGACCACGTCGTAGCCGCAGGGCTCGGCCATGCGCGACGCGCCGGTCTGCACGAACTCGGCCGTGACGCCCGGCACCTCCATGGCGTTGATGCGCTCGACGAGCGCGCCGGGGAAGGTCGTTTCCATCCCGAACAGGACACCGATCTTGGCCATAGCGAAACCAGCTTATCCGATTCCCGGAGACCGGCGACGGTTTACGGCAGGTAGGCCTGCGCCATCGGGCGCCAGTCCGGCCAGTCGTGCTTCGAGTGGTTCCACACGTGCAGGCTGTGCGGGATGCCCCTGGCGCGCATCAGGCCCGAGAACTCCTCGTTGGCCGACCGGCAGATGTCCTGATCGCCGGTCACCAGCACCCACTTGTTGCGGCGGAACTGATCCAGGTAGTACGGGTCGTTCAGTCCCGGGAGGAACGACGTCGGGTTCGCGAAATAGCAGTCCTCGTCGACGTAGCCATCCAGGAGCGGCGTGATGTCGAACTTGCCCCCGATGGTGATGCACGACGTGAAGGTGTAGGGGAAGCGGAGGGCCATCGACGTCGCGTGCCGAGCAGCTCCATGTCGCGGTGGAGCGAGCGGGAGAACCAGCGGTGATACTCGCGATGCATCGAACGGAGCGATCCTATACTGAAGCACGTTGTCCGAAGACATCGCAGCGCCGGCGCCGAGGCTCCTCCGCTATCCGCAGTTCCCTTCGTCTTTCCTGCCAGACGACCGCGATATCGTGGTCTACCTGCCGCCCGGCTACGACGAGGGCGACGAGCCGCTGCCCGTGCTCTACATGCACGACGGCCAGAACCTGTTCGACCCGGACACCGCGCACATCCCGGGGCAACACTGGCGCGTGGGCGAGACCGCCGACGCTCTCATCGAGTCGGGTGCGCTCTCGCCCCTCATCGTCGTCGGCATCGCCAACACGGGTACCCAGCGGATTCACGAGTACACGCCCACCACGGACGCCCGGCTGGGCGGGGGCCGGGCCAACGACTATGGGCGGTTCATCGTCGAGGAGCTGAAGCCGTTCATCGACGCGGTGTATCGCACGCGGACCGACGCGGCCTCGACGGGGCTGGGCGGCTCGTCGCTGGGCGGGCTGGTCACGCTGCACCTGGGGCTGTCGCGACCGGACGTGTTCGGGAGGCTCGCCGTGATGTCGCCATCGGTGTGGTGGGACCGGCGGGTGATCCTGCGGACGGTCCGCGCCGCGCGCCCGCGCCCGCCGCTGCGGTTGTGGGTGGACATGGGCACGGCCGAGGGGCGCCGCGGCCTGGACGATGCGCGCCTGCTGAAGGCGGCCTTGGTGGGCGCCGGCTGGGTGCCCGGACAGGACCTGCACTACGCGGAGTACGAGGGCGCCACGCACACCGAAGGCGCGTGGGCGGAGCGGGTGGGCGCTGTCCTGAGGTGGCTCTACGGAGCCGGGACATAGTGGTGCCGCCATGACAGCGCGCCGGCCGCCGCCGCCCGCACCGGGCCTCGCTCCTGGGGGTCGCCGGCGTCACGCCGGTGCTCGGGCCGGGCCTCGGTGTCTCGAATGCGCCCATCGTTTCGATGACGTAGAGTCCTGGGTCGGCGATCGGTTCGCCAGCGAACCCCGTTGAGCGTTCTCACGCCGCGTTCGGTCAGCGCGTCGCGCTGAAGTCGTGCTGGGCCAGGGCCTCCCTGAGCGCCTCAGCTCGGTGTCGCACTCGGCGGCGAGGGTTCGTTTTCGACCGAGCGACACCGCCAAAGCGCGCACGTTGCTGTTCCGGCGCGACAGGTCGATGATCTCCGCCTGAATGGCCTGAAACGGTCCAGCGCGTTTCGAGCCGGGGCGAGTGGCGCCGGTTATCGCGCGCCCCGGGCCTTGGGGAACCTAGCCTGGTTGAGCGCCCTCGGAGGCCTTCCGATACAGCACGTAGCTGAACCGCCCGTGCAGCCACGCCTCGCCCTTTGCATCGTCGTGCTTGCTGTCGATGGACTCGTCCAGCACGTGCGCGTAGTGGCCGCCCAGCCGCGCCACCTCCTGCTCGAGGCGCACGCGCGCGGCCTCCATCAGCTCCTGGTAGCAGCGATCCCACAGCTCGTCGCGGTGGAGCAGGGTGCCCTGCACGCGCCCGCTGGTGGCCTCGACGACGTGCTCGTCCACGACGTCGGCGTCCACGGGGGGCAGGTCGCGGTGCCAATAGACGATGCCGTGAGGGGTGTCGGGTGCGTCGCTCATGCCGCTGGATGATGATTGTACAGGCCATCTGGCGGGCGGGTGCCGGATTCGAGACCCGTACGCTACGATCCCGCCCCATGACCCGCTGGTTCGTGCTGGCCCTCCTGCTCGTCGCCGTGCCCGCGGCGGCGCAACCCCAACCGGTCCCGGCACCGGATCTGCCCAAGGTGCGCGTCATCGCCACCGGCGGCACCATCGCCGGCGTGCAGGATGCGCCGGGCACGCTCGGCGGCTACCGCGCCGGCACCCGGAGCGTGAGCGAGATCGTCCAGAGCGTGCCCGAACTGACGCGATTCGCACAGATCGAGACCGAGCAGTTCTCGAACGTGGCCAGCCCCGAGATCATGCCGTCGCATTGGGTCGCGTTATCGAAGCGCATCAACGAGCTGCTCCAGCGCGCGGATCTCGCCGGCATCGTCGTCACCCACGGCACCGATCGGCTGGAAGAGACCGCGTTCTTCCTCTACCTCACGGTGAAGTCCGACAAGCCCGTCGTCGTCGTGGGCTCGCAGCGACCGGCGACGGGCATCAGCCCGGACGGCCCCATCAACCTGCTGTCGGCGGTGCGCACGGCCGGGGCGCCGGGTGCGCGCGGGATGGGCGTGATGGTGGTGATGGACGATCGCATCATCTCGGCGCGCGAGAACCGCAAGCTCTATCCGCGGACCGGCGGCTTCAGCGGCGGCGAGATGGGCATGCTCGGCGTGGTGGCGAGCCGCGGTCCGGAGTTCTTCTTCACGCCCGCGAGGCGCCACGGTGTGGACACCGAGTTCGACATCACGGCCGTCGACACGCTCCCGACCGTGGAGCTCGTGTTCTCGTACCCCGGCGGGGAGGGACCCCGGCTGGGCCCGAATACGCAGGGGGTGGTCGCCGTGACGACGAGCGGCTTCTCGCCGAGCGAGCGCGACGCGTTTCTCGAGATCCGGCGGCGCGGCATCGTGCTGGTCCAGGCGTTCCCGAGCGGCGAGCACGTCGCCGGCGGCTCGCCCGGGCCCGGACCCGGTCCCCGGGGCCCGCAGGCCGTGCCGCAGGGCGGCGGCCGACAAGGCGGCCAAGGGGCGCAGACCGGCAACCAGAACCTGCCGCCCACCGTGTCGGTGCAACACCTGCTGCCGCAGAAGGCGCGCATCCTGCTGATGCTGGCGCTGACGAAGACGAAGGATCCGGGCGAGATTCAGCGGTTCTTCAACGAGTACTGACGCCGATCGCGTCGCTCCCAAGGAGGCCCAGGCCCCGGTCCGAGGCCGTGCCGCCGCCCGCCAGCCCAGTCGAGACAACTTGTGACAGCGCTATCCCTTGGCCGATCGCTACACTGGCGCCCGATATCACGTGCGTTCTGTCTTTGTCCGCACCATCTGCGCGATCTGCCTCATCTGCGGCCCTGCGTTCTCGGCATCAGTGTCGGCGCAGCCATCGGCGGAATCATCCACGTCCGAATCGGTGTTGGACATCAAGTCGGTCGATCCCCACTCGTTCCGCGCCGTCGCCGCGAGGCTCCCCGACGGCCAGGCGCCGAAGATCGACGGGCACCTGGACGACTCGGTGTGGCAGCTCGCGCCGGTCCAAAGCAACTTCGTCCAGCGCGAGCCACGCTTCGGCGCACCGGCCACCGAGAAGACGGAGTTCCGCGTCCTCTACGACGAGCGCACCATCTACATCGCCGTGTGGGCGTGGGACAGCGACCCGTCCGGCATCCTCGGCAGCGAGATGAAGCGCGATTCCGGTCTCCGCAAGGGCGACCAGATCAAGCTCACCCTCGACACGTTCCACGACCACCGCAACGCGTATTACTTCAGCACCAATCCCCTCGGCGCCTACAAGGACGCCAACTCGGTCGAGAATGGCCGCACCATCAACTACGACTGGAACGCGGTGTGGGACAACCGGACGTCGGTGGACGAAAAGGGTTGGTACGTCGAGGCCGCGATTCCGCTCAGCCAGCTGCGCTTCCCGACAACGATGGGCGAGGCGCTGTGGGGGCTGAACCTCTGCCGCATCATCCTCCGCAAGAACGAGGAGGACTACTGGGTGCCCTTCCCGCGCGAGTGGGGCGCGTCGGGCTTTGCGCGCATGTCGAATGCGGGGGTGCTGGCCGGCCTCACCGATCTGCGCCCGCGCCGGCGGATGGAACTCGTGCCCTACGTCCTGCCCACCGTGTCGCGCGACTTCGTGCTGCCGGGCGCGAGCAGCGAGGCGAAGTTCGGTGGCGACTTCAAGATCGGCCTCACCAACGACCTGACCGCCGACCTCACCTATCACACCGACTTCGCGCAGGTGGAGGCGGACCAGGAGGTGGTCAACCTCTCGCGCTTCAGCCTGTTCTTCCCGGAACGCCGCCAGTTCTTCACCGAGGGCGCCGGCATCTTCGACTACGGGAAGTCGGCGTCGGGCCTGTCGGGCGATGCCGCCACCGGTGACCCCGGCCTGCTGTCCCTCTTCTACAGCCGCCGCATCGGGCTGGCGGACGGTCAGGAGGTGCCCATCCTCGGCGGCGGGCGCGTGACGGGCCGCGTCGGCCAGTACGCGGTTGGTGTGATGGACGTGACCACCGAGGCTGCTACGGTGCGCCGCGGCGGCGTGGCCCAGCCGGTCGACGGTGCCAACTTCACGGTGATCCGCGTGAAGCGCAACATCCTGAGCAAGTCGAGCATCGGGGGTGTGTTCCTCAACAGCCAGGGCGGCATTTCCGACTACAACCGCGCCGCAGGCGTCGACGCCGGACTCTTCCTCGGCCAGAACCTCACCATCATCGGGTTGCTGGCGAAGACCCAGTCGCCGGACGCGGTGCTCGCCAACGCCCCTTCCGACGGCACGGACCTGGCCGGCATCGTGGACGTGAACTACAAGTCCGACCGCTTCAACTACGGCGCGCAGTACCAGGACATCGGCTCGCGGTTCAACGCGGAGATGGGCTTCATTCCGCGCATCGACATCCGCGCGACGAAGGCCAAGGCCGGCTGGACACCGCGGCCAAAGTGGCGCGGCGTGCGGCAGATGCTCTACACGGCGCAGGTGGACTACTACGAGGATCACCAGGGCCGCGTGAACTCGCGCACGCAATCGATCGAGGCGCAGATGCAGCGGCAGGACACCTCGAGCGCGAAGATCACCGTCGAGCGCGAACTGGACAGCCCGCTCATGCCATTCGCGACTGCGGGCACCGTCATCGCGCCCGGCACCTACAGCTGGACCACCACCACGCTCAACTACGTCTCGAACCAGGCCCGACGGGTGTACGGATCGGCCACGGCGAACCTGGGCGGCTACTACAACGGCGAGCGGCAGAGCATCACCGGCGCGGTCAACCTCATCGTCGGGCGGACGCTGCTCTTCGAGCCCAACTACACGCGCAATCGCATCGCGCTTCCCGGCCGGCCCGTGTACACGAGCAACGTGGTGAACGTGCGCGTCAGCCACTCGTTCTCGCCCAACCTGTTCCTGAAGGGCTTCGCGCAGTACAACGACGACCGGCGCACAGCCAGTTTCAACTTCCTCCTCTGGTACATCTACAAGCCAGGCAGCGATCTCTACATCGT
>Ga0105094_10000591_pt1 | contig 18348 bp, 13 predicted proteins | sample PPLLak1March2015_2_FD_87023 | JGI IMG/M metagenome (GOLD analysis project Ga0105094, IMG submission 87023) | Freshwater sediment microbial communities from Prairie Pothole Lake near Jamestown, North Dakota, USA - PPLs Lake P8 Core (3) Depth... | ecosystem: Environmental > Aquatic > Freshwater >...
CAAATCTCACCTGTTGGATGGAATTCACATGTCTTCCGAAGTTCAGTCACCTCTTTACACCATTATCTCGCTTTTCCTGATCGTTTCCGGGCTTGTTGTCGTCGGGCTGATCAGCGGCTTGATCCCCGGCGTGTTTCCCGCCAAGCCCGGCGCCGACGAATCAGCCATGCAGGTGGAAGCGAAAGCAGAAGCCGCGAGCACAACGAACGCTGTTATCGGGAATCCGGTCAGCGACATGGTGATCGCCGATCCTCGTGCCGCCGCAGATCAAGCCGGGAACAGTGGCGCAGGGTCACCGGCGTTGTTGGCGGAAGCCAAGCCGAAAAATCCATAACGTCTGGTTTTCGACACAAATAGGGGTAGACCACGAAGATGTGAAAACCGACCCCGGCTTCGGCCGGGGTCGGTTTTTTGATTCCTGGATTCCCGCCCCCCGCTTACTACATGCGGGGACAAGCTTCGCGGGAATGACGACAAGAGATGGTCCTTTAAAAACATGCAGGTTGGGGTGAATGAAATGAACCCCGACAAAAAGCCTTAAAGTGTGTGTTGGGGTTCGCGATGCTCATCCCAACCTGCACATGTTGATTCCCCTCCCCTCAATCCCCTCCCGCAAGGGGAGGGGAGAAGCATTTTTTAATAACTGGATGCCGCCTTTCGCCGGCATGACGATATTTTTTGAGCCTTCGTCGCGCTAGACGTTTTCCGTCTGCAGTTCGTAGCGTTTCAGCTTGCGGTAAAGCGTGCGCTCGTTGATGCCCATGATGTTCGCGACGATCCGGCGATTGCCGTCGTTTTGCGACAGCAGGGTGGAAATGTAGCGCCGTTCCACTTCCGCGATCGACAGCCTGGAACCGTCAGCGGGCAAGGGATCTCCCGCCTTGTGATGCGAGTGGCCATGTTTTGAATCCGTCGCGTGATGATCGTGTCCATGGTGATCGTGGAAGTGGATGTGCTTGGCGTCGATGATGTTGCAGTCGCAGGTGGCGAGCGCCTTTTGCAGGATGTTTTGCAGTTCGCGCACATTGCCCGGGAAGGAATAATTGACGAGACGGGCGACAGCCGCTTCGGTCAGCCGGCACAGGCTGTGTCCGGGTTTGCACAGGCGCTTGAGCAGGATTTCCGCCAGGGCTTGGATGTCCGCGCGCCGTTCGCGCAGCGGCGGGATGCTCACGTTGATGCCCGCGATCCGGAAATAGAGGTCTTCGCGGAATTTTCCCTGCGTCACCATGGCCATCAGGTTGCGGTTGGTGGCGGCGACCACGCGCACGTCCACCTTGATCAGGTTGTTGCCGCCGAGGCGGCGGAACTCGCCGCTGTCGAGAAAGCGCAGCAGCTTGGCCTGCATCGTCAGCGGCAATTCCCCGATCTCGTCCAGGAACAGGGTGCCGCCGTTCGCCAGTTCGAACAGGCCCTGCTTCAGGCCGGCGCAACCGGTGAACGCGCCGCGTTCATGGCCGAACAGCTCGCTCTCGCACAGGGCCTCGGGGATGGCCGCGCAGTTCAATTCGACATAGGAATTATCCTTGCGCGCGGATTGCTCGTGCACGAATTTGGCCGCCAGTTCCTTGCCGGTGCCGCTCTCGCCGTATATCAGCACGGCGGCGTCGGCCTTGGCCGCTACGATCAGGTTTTCGATCAGCGCCAGGAAGGCGGGCGACTGTCCCACCATTTTCATGTCCTCGCAGCTCAGGTTGGTCGACGGTGCGAGGCGGTTGATGACCTCCAGCAAGTAACGTCCGCCGTTTGAATCGCGCAACGGGTGCGCCTTGATGCGCACCCGGTCCGGCCGGTTGGCGTAATCGTAATGCGTGTGCAGCACTTCAAACGGCTTGTCCGTGGTGAACACCTGCTTGTGCGGGCAGTCCTCGCCGTTCATGTGACACGGCACGGCGGAGTGGTGCGAGACCTCGTGACAGCGGTGATTGACGACCTGTTTCGGGTCGATGCCGTAAGAGGTGCAGTAGGCCTGGTTGGCCGCGATGATCTGGTAGTTTTCGTCGATGACGACGGCGGGTGAGTCCTGGGCGTTGATGAGGGAATGAATATCGATCGCCGGTGCTTTCATGGCTGCGTCTCCTCGCTTCCTCGTACTTATATTTATGTCGCGCTTATGGTTGTGCTCTCCATCCGCTGATGCCGGCGCGGACCTGCGACAATTTGTCAGGGCAGAATACCATGACACATTTGGAATTGGTCAAGAAGAATAAAATTTATCCAGCAAAAACAGTGTTTTTTATTTGTATTTTGTCTGGCACCCAACTTGCTTGCGCGTATCGACCCGCCGTTTCGGAATCCGTTCCGGGCCTGAAACCGGCAGGTTTTCGGCTGTATCGATGAAAAACAAAACCGAAGGGTTTCATCTGACACGAGTGAATTAGACACATTTATCTACATACATGGAGGTTGTCATGAAAGACCCGAAAGACCACGATTCCCGTAAGTCATCTCAATCCGACCCGGCCACCGATCCATCGCGCCGCGATCTGCTCAAACTGGGCGGTATCGCCGTCGGCGCCGCCGCACTGAGCGGTGCCGGCGGAATAACCGCGACACCGGCGGCAGCCACGACCGGCTTCGGGGGTGGCGACCACGATGGTCCGCGCTGCCGGGTGATCAACGAGCTGCTCAAAAACAACAAGGCCTATGCCGGCAACCCGGCCAACGCCGGCGATCTGGGCCTGCCGATCCGGCCGTCCAAGCGGGTCGCGGTCGTCGCCTGCATGGACGCGCGGCTCGACGTCGAGAAACTCCTCGGCCTGCGCGTGGGCGAGGCGCATGTCATCCGCAACGCCGGCGGCGTGATCACCGAGGATGCGATCCGCAATCTCATCATCTCGCATCACCTGCTCAACACCGAGTGCTGGATGCTGATCCACCACACCCGCTGCGGCATGCTGGCCTTCAAGGACGATCTGCTGCGCGCCGGTCTCGAAGGCGATCCAAATGCGGTCGCGGCCCTGAGCGGCGCCACCGGGCGGACCTTCGTAAGCCCGGAGGTGTCGATGGCGGATCCGGCGCACTTCGCGGCCTTCCGCGGCGGCGCCACGCCGCTCGACTCCGACAAGAACACCACGGACGCCAACGGAAACTCGAACTTCACGCGCCTGCAGTGGGACGTGCGCCGCGGGCTGTCGCGCATCATCAACCATCCCTGGACCCCGACCAAGGGCCCGGATGCGGTGCGAGTGCGCGGCTTCATCTATGACGTGGACACCGGCCTGCTTACCGAGGTGTTCCTGACGGGCGCAGCGGGAGAGATGGGACCCTTCGACGCCGGATTGCCGTTCTGCTGATAACGCACGAGTCGCCGGTACAAGGGAGGAAGCTGCTCAGGCGCTGTTAAACGCCTGGTGAATAATTTTGTGCGCTTATCAATCGAAGCCGTTGTGGAGCCGGGACAATTTGTCATGGCAGATTACCATGACAAATTCAGAATCGTTCAACGAGAAAAAAATTTATCCATCAAAAACAGAATGTTTGCGCGTCGCGATGTTGGCATCGAATTTGCTTTGTCGATCTGCATGCGGTGCTTTGCCGCAGAAGAATCCGTAAGGATCAGGAACCGGGAGATTCTCTAGTTTCACCGGGACATAAATAAACACGGCTGACTAGGAGGAGTTCCTCATGGCACAAATGAAACTGCTGAGCGTCGCCATAGCAGCGACATTGGGCGCCGGTGTAATCACCAGCGCCCAGGCATGGTATGACGGCCCGCCCAAATATCTGATCGTGGCGGCTTCGGATCAGTATATGGATGGCAGGAACGTGAGCGCGCTGGACGGCATTCTGGGTTTGCCGGCGGGCGCCCTGCCGGATGCCGACTTCCTGGCGGTGATCGACGCCAATCCCATTTCGCCCACCTACGGGAAAGTGGTGAACACGGCGGAAATGCCCGCGGTCTACGGACAGCACCTGCTTTCCGCGACGGAGAATTTCGTCGACGACGCGCTCGACATCGCGCTGGTGAACAGCTCGGATCCCGGCGCTCCGGCGAACCTCGCCGCGGTCGGCCGTACCCTGATGGATGACGATATCCTGGGCGGGGTGCCGAACTTCAACTACCCGGGCAACGGCCTGCCGCAGGTGGTCCCGGCGCCGTCATCGGTGCTCAACGAGATGCATCACCACAGCGTGGTGCCCACGGTGCACCCGGACGGCAAGATCGCGGCCTATTATGGCGGTCTGATCAGTGCCAATATTTTCGGATGCGATATCACCGATCCGATGAACATCAAACCGGCGCCGAACAGCACGCTCGAGAATATCCCGTTGCACGGCAGCACCACGCAAAACCTGTGCGGCCTGACCGTCAGCGGCGCGGTGAACAACACGCTGACCGGTACCGACGACCTGGAATGGAACCCGGTCAGCGGCCGTTACTACACGACGATGATGGGTGCGGGCGGCAACCGCGGCAACTTCGGCGGCGGTGCCGGCACCGTTCCGGTCAGTCTGCCGCCGGTGCTCACGACCCCCGGCGGCATCCAGGAACTGGACCCGTTCACCGGAACCGTGGTCGGCGAATACGGCGCCGTGCCGCTGGCCCCGGTTCCCGGTCACGGCAAGTACGTGAACGGCAGCGACATGCTCGGGCCGGAGCGCTATGCGCCGCGCAAGCAGATCCGCTTCGGCGGCGTGAACGGCAACGGCACCTGTACCGCCGGCGACGTCCCGACCGCGCTCGGTTTCAACGTGTTCAACCTGTGTGTGCCGGGTGTGGCGCCGTTCAACCAGATCGGCGCCGACAGCGGGGCGGTAAATCTGGACGCGGGCATCAACGAAGGTCCCGACACCGGCCTGCTGGCCCATCCCCACGGCATCGGTCTGCGCACCGACCTGACCGGCAAGAAGGGTAACGGAAACGGCAACCAGATCGGCACGACCACGGGCGGCATCCTGGTTACCTCCGACTACGCCGACCCGGTGAGCCTGGCGCTGACCGGTTCCGGCGAAGGCCCCGGAACCTCCGCGCAGGATCTCGGCACGACGGTGCGTTTCTGGGACGTCGGCAATCTGAGCAACGGTCCCTATGCCGTCGCGCAGATGCCGGACGGCCCGCGCCACGAGGGAAACCAGATCCACGAGGAGCCGGAAGGCCTGATGGCGATGCGCGTCACGCACAACCACGGGCACAAGGGTATGTTCGTGGCCTCCATGTGCGGCGGTGCGCTGTACTACTCGTCCGACATTACGGTGATAAACCCGAAGTTCAAGCTGGTATATGACTTCGGCGCCTGCACCGGTGCCTCGGTGTTTACCATCACGCAGGATGACAACTACATCATCATGCCGGTGTCCGGTATCCAGAAAGAGGGCGATCCGATCCATGACCGCGATTACGCGGGTGAGCACAACTCACGCATGGCCGTGCTCGACATCCGTAAATTGCTGTCCCAGGGCAACAGCTACAAGTGCAACGCCGCCCCGGCGGCGGCCTGGAACAATACCGGTGCCACCACTCCGCTCGGCCAGTCGGAGACGGTCGGACCCAGCGGCATCGTGTATAACAACTCGGGCGATCTGCATAACGGTGGGGTGTTCTGGCCTAACAACGGCAAATCGGATTGTCCGAAGCTGGTTGATCAGGTCGACTTCAGCGTACCGGGCGAGGACGGCGTCGTGGCCACCGCCGACGATCACCCGGACAGCGTGACCAGCCGCGGCGGACCGCACTTCGTGGTCCACGACGGTTTCGACCGCTATATCGCGACCTCGCTCTACTTCGTGGATCTGCGCAAGTACGCCATCGCGAACGTGGACGTCCTCCTGTCCGCGCTGGGTCTGGGCCACGCCTGGCAAGCCCCTGGTGGATTCGACAACAGCTATCCGCCCGGTGGCCCCAACGCCGGCGACTTCCCGCCCGGCGGTCTCGGCGCGGCCTTCCAGTTGCTGGACGACAACAACCTGTTGCCCTTCAAGACGGGCGGTTGGGGCAGCGTGTTGCCGGGCACCGGGTCGGTCGGTGACGACACCGTCTGCATGATGCGTTGGAACCGCTGGACCGGCAACCTGGAGCTGGATTCCCGCTTCAACGCGGGTGACGCGACCTCTCCGAAGGGTTGCAACGACATGGACTTCGGCGACGCGGGCAAGCAATGGCCGGCCAACGGGACGCGTCATGCGAACGCGGGCAACGCCTCGCCGCACGGCATGTCGTTCTACACCGTCGGTTCCTTCCGGTTCTTCAGCAACGGCGAGATAGGCCCCGGCACCCACTACACGCCGGGACTGGGATTGTCGGCGGAGAACACGTTCTGATCCGCTCAGGTTAGCGGGCTCTCCTCGCCCGCGCCGCGATCATGTTTCGCGGCGCGGGATTTTTTTGACGTACCGGGAAGCACGAATGCCGCGGGAGCGGCCTCGCGCGGGCATCGGCGAGTCGAGTTTGAGATTTATGCATCGCAGAACTGTGTTGTCGTGGATGATTGCTGTCGCTGTCGCTTTTGCCGCGGGCATGGTCGTAGAGCGATATTTTTTTCCCGCCGATCATGCGCCTGGGATCGCGGGCAACCGTTCCGTCCCCGGGCACGATCACGCGCATGCGGACACGTCTTACGTCTGTCCGATGCATCCCCAGGTTGTTTCCGACAAGCCCGGCACCTGCCCGGTATGCGGAATGGCGCTGGTGCCGGTGCAGCCGGCCGGCGCGGAATCCGGTGCGGACGCAGAACCGGTGGTCCGCATCGCGCCGGAGGTGGTCAATAATCTCGGCGTCAAGATCGCGCCCGTGATCCGCACCACGCTGACGCGGCGCATCGAAACGCCCGGTTTCGTGCAGCAAATCGAGCCGGCCCAGCACGTGCGCGTCGTGGCACCGTTCGAGGCCAAGGTCGCGGCGTTGCATTTCAAACCGGGACAATGGCTCGAACCGGGAAAGCCGTTGGTGACGCTCGAATCGGAGGAATTGCGCGCGGCCGAGCAGGCGCATCTTGTCTTGCTGAAGCAGGGCGCGCCGATGGAGACCAAACAGATTGACTCCACGCCACCTGCCGCGGCGCAAGCTGAAGACGGCATAACGCTGGAAGGGTCGCGCGCGCAACTGGCGCGTCTCGGGCTTTCCGGCGAAGACATCCGGCAACTCGAACAGAAGCGCATGGCTTCGTCGAAGCTGATGCTGCATGCGCCGTACGCCGGCACGGTCACGAATCTGCAGGTCGCTGCAGGCGATGCGGTGAAAAGCGGAGCGGCGTTGTTCGATCTGGGAGGGTTGGCGCGCGCCTCGGTGCTGGCCAACGCCTTCCAGCGCGATGCGGCCTGGATCCAGACCGGTCAGCCGGTTGAGGTCAGCCTGCCGCATGTCTCCAGCCGGACATGGCCCGGCGTGGTCAACCAGGCCGCTGTCTCCCTCGATCCCACCTCCCAGAACATCGGCGTGCGGCTGTCCTTCACCGCGCCCGCGCATCTGCTCAAGAGCGCCATGTACGTCGTGGCCACGATCCACGGCGACGCGCGCCGGGGCGTGCTCGCCGTGCCGCAGGAAGCGCTCATCCGTACCGAGTCGGAGGACCGCGTGATCGTCGCGCTCGGCGACGGCCGGTTCAAACCGGTGCGCGTGCGCGCCGGCATCGAAACCGGCGGCCAAGTCGAAATCCTGGGCGGCCTCAAGGAAGGCGACAGCATCGTCGTCTCCGCGCAGTTCCTGATCGACTCCGAAAGCAGCCTGCAGGCGAGCTTCCGCCGCATGACGGCGCATTAACGGGATGTCGAGAAAGGTTTTCCCTTCTCCCTCCGGGAGAAGGCGAGGATGAGGGGGATATAAAAATGTCTAGCAAAATAAGGACGCCCTCACCCCAACCCTCTCCCGTAGGGAGAGGGTGTTTTTCAACAACCTGCCGGTGGATCGCGGAGGTTGCGCGTGTCAATTAAACGACCATGATCGCCCGCCTGATTCGCTGGTCCACCGTCAACCGTCCGCTCGTGCTGCTGGCGACGCTGCTCACGGTCGGCTGGGGCGTTTATGCGGTGCGTCACACGCCGTTGGACGCGATACCGGACCTGTCCGACGTGCAGGTCATCGTCAAGACCGCCTTCCCGGGCCAGGCGCCGCAGGTCCTGGAGGACCAGGTGACTTATCCGTTGACGAGCGCCATGCTGGCCGTGCCCGGCGCGGTGCACGTGCGCGGCTACTCGTTCTTCGGCGAGTCGTACGTGTACGTCATTTTCGAGGACGGCACCGATCCCTACTGGGCGCGCTCGCGCGTGCTGGAGTATCTGAGCCAGGCACGCGAACAGCTGCCGCCGGGCGCGCGCACGCAGCTCGGCCCGGATGCCAGCGGCGTGGGCTGGATTTATCAGTATGCCCTCGTTGACCGCACCGGCCGGCACGATCTCGCGGAGCTGCGCAGCCTGCAGGACTGGTTTCTCCGATTCGAGTTACAGACCGTGCCCGGCGTGGCCGAGGTCGCCACCGTCGGCGGCATGGTCAAGCAATACCAGGTGGTGCTCGACCCCGGGCGCATGCGCGCCCATTCGCTGTCATTGTCGGTGATCCGCCAGATGATTCTCGACGCCAATCAGGAGGTGAGCGGCTCGGTCATCGAGATGGGCGAGGCGGAGTATCTCATCCGCGGCAAGGGTTACATCAGGAACCTGGACGATCTCAAGCGCATTCCGTACCTCACGCGCCGCGAGGCCGGCGCCGCGCTGCTGCTGCAGGATATCGCCGACATCCGCCTCGGTCCGCAGATGCGCCGCGGCATCGCCGATCTGGACGGCCAGGGCGAGGTCGCGGGCGGCATCGTCGTCATGCGCTCGGGTGGCAACGCCCTGACCACCATCGAACGGGTCAAGGCCAGACTGGAGGAGCTGAAAAAAAGCCTTCCCGATGGTGTGGAGATCGTCGAGACCTACGACCGCTCGGCGCTGATCACGCGCGCGGTGACGACGCTCAATCACCGCCTGATCGAGGAGTTCATTCTCGTGGCCCTCGTCTGCGCCGCGTTCCTGTTTCATCTGCGTTCATCGCTGGTGGTGGTGTTCACCCTGCCCGTGGGGATGCTCGCGGCCTTCGCCGTGATGCATCTCCAGGGTATCAACGCCAACATCATGTCGCTCGGCGGCATCGCCATCGCGCTCGGCGCCATGGTGGACGCCGCGATCGTGATGATCGAGAACGTCCACAAGCGTCTCGAACAGGGCGCGGCTTCCGGCGCGCAGCGCCTTGCCGCGATGCAGGAGGCGATGGTCGAGGTCGGGCCGCCGCTGTTCTTTTCGCTGTTGATCATCACGGTCTCCTTCCTGCCGGTGTTCGCGCTCGAGGCGCAGGAGGGCCGGCTGTTCGCGCCGCTGGCTTATACCAAGACCTACGCGATGGCCGCCGCCGCCGGCCTGTCCGTGACGCTGGTCCCGGCCCTGATCGTGTATCTGGTGCGCGGGCGTATCCGCGAGGAAAAGGCCAATCCGCTGAACCGCGTGTTGATACGCGCGTACCGCGCGGTGATCGATGCGGCCTTGCACCGTCCGCGCGCCACCCTGGCGGTCGCCGTGCTGCTGGTGGCCACGAGTTTGTGGCCGTTGTCGCGGCTGGGTTCCGAATTCATGCCGCGGCTCGACGAGGGCGACCTGCTGTACATGCCGACCACGCTGCCGGGTCTTTCCGCCGGCAAGGCGCAGCAGTTGCTGCAGCAGACTGACAAGCTCATCAAGACGGTGCCCGAGGTCGAGCGGGTGTTCGGCAAGATCGGCCAAGCCGAGACCGCCACGGACCCGGCGCCGCTGACGATGATAGAAACCACGATACGGCTCAAGCCCCGTGAGCAGTGGCGTGATGGGATGACACTGCTGAAACTGATCGAGGAACTGGACCAGCGGGTGCGGATTCCCGGCCTGACCAACTCCTGGCAGATGCCGATTGCCACGCGCATCGACATGCTGGCGACGGGCATCAAGACGCCGCTCGGCGTGAAGGTCGCGGGGCCGGATCTGCGCACGATTGACAAGATAGGGGCGGAGATCGAAGGGCTGTTGCGCCCGTTGCCCGGCACGGCGTCGGTCTATGCCGAGCGCGCCGGACGCGCGCGTTACATCGAAATCGAAGTGGATCGGGACTCGGCGGCGCACTACGGCCTGAGCGTGGCGGTCATCTATGAGACGATCGCCCTGGCGGTCGGCGGCATGAACATCGCCTATACCGTGGAAGGCCGCGAACGTTATCCGATCAACGTGCGTTATCCGCCCGAGGCGCGCAATTCCCTCGGCGCGCTGCGGGAACTTCCGGTGTTTCTCTCCACCGGACAACAGATCCGTCTCGAGGACGTGGCGGACGTGGCGATCAAGGACGGTCCCGAGATGATCCGGAGCGAGGACGCGCGGCTCAACGGCTGGGTCTACGTCGATATCGCGGGGCGCGATCTGGGTTCCTACGTCGCCGACGCCCGGCGCGCCGTGGCCAACCACGTGAAACTGCCGCCGGGATATTCGATCAGTTGGGCCGGTCAGTATCAGTATCTGCTGCGCGCGGGCGAGCGGCTGCGTTATATCGTGCCGCTGACACTGGTCCTGATCTTCCTGCTGCTGTATCTCAATTTCCGCAACATGACCGAGGCCCTTTTGGTGATGGGAGCCTTGCCGCTGGCGCTCGTCGGCGGCATCTGGCTGTTGTTCGCGCTGGATTACCGGCTCTCGGTCGCGGTCGGCGTGGGCTTCATCGCTCTGGCCGGTGTCGCCGCCGAGTTCGGTGTGGTGATGCTGGTGTATCTCGACCAGGCGGTGAAACGCCACCGTCCCGCGACACTCGCCCAGCTGCACGAGGCGGTGATCGAGGGCGCAGTGCTGCGCGTGCGCCCCAAGGCCATGACGGTCGCCGTGGTGATCGCCGCGCTCCTGCCGATCATGCTGGGCGGCGGTACCGGCTCCGAGGTCATGCGGCGCATTGCCGCGCCCATGATCGGCGGCATGGTCACCGCGCCCCTGGTATCCATGCTGGTCATCCCCGCGCTTTATGTGTTGTGGAAAAGGCGGGGACTGAGCGGAGGCAGACGTTGACGGCGAATGCAATCAAACACGGTGAAACACGGCGTACATCTGGCGGGTCATCACGATATGGAGAAGGGAGAATGAAAAAGATATTTTTTGTTTCAGGCATTCTGGTCCTGATCGTTTGTCAGGTTTATCCGGAGATCGTGTCCGCCGCCAAGCCGCCCGAGCCGGCCAAGGCCGTGAGCATCGACGTCGATCCGGAGGTCAAGGCGCTGGTGGAACTGGCGGGGCAGGGGAAAACCGAATTGCTGCTCAAGCTCCTCGGTCCGCAAACCGACGTCAATCGGGCGGACGAGTCCGGAACGACACCCTTGGTAGCGGCGTGCAAGGGCGGTCATCGGGATATCGTTTCGGCGCTGCTCGAGCGCGGCGCGGATGTCGATGCCAAGGACAAGCGCGGCTTGACGTCCCTGCTGCACGCCGCCGCGAACGGCCACGCGGATATCGTCCGCCTGTTGCTGGACAAGGGTGCGCGGTTGCGGGCCCAGGATATCAGCGGCGCCGACGCACTGATGCTCGCCACCCATCACGGTCATCTTGAGGTGATGAAACTGTTGCTCGACCGGGGGCTCGATATCAACATAGCCGATGACGACGGCAGTACCGCGCTGCTGGTCGCGTTGCAAAGCAAGCAGGCGGAGGCGGCGCGGCTCCTGATCGAGCGCGGCGCCGACGTCAACGTCACGGACGAACTCGGGAACATTCCGCTGCCTCTCGCGGCCAAGATGGGCGACGCCGCCATCATCAAACTGCTGGTCGACAAAGGCGCCAGCCTTTCCGCGCGCGATAGCTATGGCAACTCTCCCATGATCTACGCGATCTGGCAGAACAACATGGATCTGGTGAAACTCTATCTCGATCATGGCGTCGAGGTCGAAACCGCCTTCATGCAGGAAGCCAGGCCCTTGATGATCGCGGCCGGCCTGGGGAACCGGGAAATGGTCGAGTTCTTTCTCAAGAAGAGAGCGAAGCTGGAAGCCCGGGATGGCGGTGGTTCGACCGCGCTCACTTATGCGGCTCGCACCAATAAAGGCGACATCGTTGAATACCTGCTGCGGCAAGGCGCCGATGTCAATACACGCGACACCGCGGGGCGTACGCCTCTCGTCATTGCCGCCACGACCGGCGGCCTGGAGGCGATGAAGGCGCTTGTCGCCGCGCGCGCCGATATCGACGCCAGGGACACGATGGGTCGCTCGGCGCTGCAATGGGCGGTCGAACACAGGCGCGACGACGCCGCGCAGATGTTGCTCGACAACAAGGCGGCGCCGGATGTCGGAGATGGCAAAGGCGTCACGCCGCTGATGCGCGCTGCTTCGCTGGGCCAGGAAAAAATCGCCGTGGCGCTGCTCGACAAGGGCGCCGACGTAAACGCCCGCGCCAAAGGCGACGTCACGCCGCTGATGTTCGCCGCGCTCACCGGCCAGGCAGCGATGGTGAAACTGCTGCTCGACCGCGGAGCGAAAATCGACGTGCGTGACGAGCAGGGCCGCAGCGTGCTGTTTTATGCCGCCGGCCGCGGATTCCCCGCCATCACCCGCCTGTTGCTCGAAAAGGGCGCCGATCCCAACCTGGCCGACAAATTCGGCAAGACCGCGACCGACTATGCGATCGAGGCCGACAAGATGCCGGTGGTTGAACTATTGAAGCAGCACGGAGCGAAATTCTCCGCCAAACCTAAGGCGTCAGGTGCCGGATCGCCGAAGAAACAGGGCGCGGCGAACGTGAACAAGAAACAGAATGCCGTGGTCGGCAAGCCGGTACCGAAGAGCGGCGCACAGGAAACGCCGCGCCGGTAACGGGCATTCGAGCCTCCGATCCCTTTCTGGCCCGGAACCCCCGCTTTCCCGCGGGCTGAGTGTGGGGTCAGTTGCGGACGAGCATCCCGTCCACGATCTTGACCTTGTCGCCCACGTTCACGCCGATGGCGGCGTCGAGCACCAGCGTCTGCTGCGTGCCGTCATCCATGCGCAGGGCGATGCGGTAACGCGTGACCTTCTTCACGTTCTTTTCGATCTCGTGGCCGGCGACCGCGCCGCCGACGGCGCCCGCCACGGTGGCGAGGTCCTTGCCGCGGCCGCTGCCGATCTGATGTCCGATGATGGCGCCGACCACGCCGCCCGCGACCGCGCCGCCGCCGGAGGCCACGCCCTTCTCGGTGAAGCTCTCGATGGATTCGACCGTGCCGCATTCATGGCATATGACGGGCTTCGCCTTGGCTACCTTGGCCTTGGCGGCGGGTGCTTTTGCCGCTTCTGCTTTCGTCTCCTCTTGCTGGGTCGTCTGGAACGGGTTGGGGACGACGCCGGTCTTGACCGCGGCGACGCCGCCGACAGCGATCGCGGCCGAGGCGATCGCGGCTATTTGTAAGTTGCTGAGTGCCATGATTGTCTCCTGTTGAAATTCGATCTGCTTGGCGCGGATTCTACTGCAACGCCGTCACAAAGATAGCGAGTTTGACCGCGCGGCCGTCACGAGGTTTTGCCCGCGTGTCGGCGCCGGGTCGAAACCTAGGGATTTGTTGGGGCTCGCTGCGCTCGCCCCAACCTGCCTGATCTGGAGCGCTGTTCCAAAAATAAAACAAATTCATGTAGCCCGGATGCAGGCGCTTGGCGCCGGAATCCGGGAAGTTACCCGGATTCCGCTGCGCTTCATCCGGGCTACATATAAAAATATTTTGGGATGCCTTGCTAGCGCTGCTTCAATATGTCGCGCACCAGGCCGAAGAACGCCGCGATATCCACCGGTTTGGTTACCAGCGCGCGGATGCCGGAGCGGGATGTCTGTTCCTCGGTCAGGCGCTCGGTGTAGCCGGTGTAGAGAATCACCGGCAGCCCGGGGCGCCGCGCCATGAGACGTTGCGCGAGTTCGGTGCCGGTCATCTTGGGCATGGTCTGGTCGGTCACCACCAGATCGAAGTGCTGCGGGTTTTCCGCGAACAGGGACTCAGCCTCGGCGCCGTTGGGTTTCACGGTGACCTCCAGCCCCCAGCTTTCCAGCAGTTCGCCCATGAACTCACCGACCGCGGGCTCGTCGTCCACCACCAGCACGTGGCCATTGAGTTGACGCACTTCGGCGGTAGCGCTGGCCGGTTCTGCTTCCTCAATGCCGCTCCTGCCCTCAGTGCGCGACATCGGCTTGAACAGCACGCGGAAGGTGGCGCCCGCGCCCGGTCTGGTTTCAACGATGATATGCCCGCCGTGCTCGTGGACGATGCCATGCACGGTCGAGAGCCCCATGCCGCTGCCCTTGCCGACCTCCTTGGTGGAGAAGAACGGTTCGAACATGCGCTCCACGACCTCGGGCGCGATGCCGGGGCCGGTGTCGCGCACGACCAGTTCGATATAGGCGCCGCGTACCGGCTGGTGACAGGAGGTGCACGCGCCGTCATGGTGTGTGGTCTGTTTCAGCCCGATGCACAGCGTGCCGGCGCCTTGCATGGCGTCGCGCGCGTTGATGCACAGGTTCATCAGCACCTGTTCCAGCTGCACCGGGTCGAGCAGCACCGCCGGCAGCGCGGCGTCGAGCGATGTGTCGAACTCGATGCTGGACGGGAGCGTGGAACGCATGAGCTTGACTGACTCCTTCACCAGTGGCGGCAATTGCAGCGCGCGCGGCTCGCCGCGCTGGCCGCGTGAGAAGGTGAGCATCTGCTGGATCAGGTCGCGCGCCTGGCGGCCCGATCGCAGTGCGCGGTCGAGGTACTTGTCGAGCTTTTCGTCGCCCTGGCCCGCAACGCGCTCCTGCGCCATGGCGACGTAGCCCATGACGGCGGTCAGGATGTTGTTGAAGTCGTGCGCCACGCCGCCGGTGAGATGGCCGATGGCCTCCATCTTCTGTGCCTGGCGCAACTGCGCCTCGAGCCGGACGCGCTCGGAGATGTCGCGCATGATCAGCAGCAGGTGCGGCTCGTTGCCGTAATGCACCGGCACGCCGTGGACCTCGGCCTCGAAGATGGTTCCATCCTTGCGTTGCGCCTTGGCTTCGGATTTCAGGCTGTGGCCGGCGCTCGCGGCCTCGAAGAACGCCCAGCAGCGCAGGTGACTGTCCGGGTGCACGAACTGGAACGACTCGACCGCCAGCAGTTCCTCGCGCGTGTAACCCTGCAGGCGGCAGAACGCCGGATTGGCGTCCACGATGCGCCCGTCGGGTGTGCACAGGGCGATCCCGTCGACGGAGGCGTTGAAGGTCGTGTGATAGCGCTCCTCGCTCGCGCGTAGCGCCTCTTCGGCCGTCTTGCGCTCGGTGATGTCGGTGGAGATGCCGCACACGGCATAGGCCTCGCCCTGGGCGTTGTACAGCGGGAACTTGAGCGACAGGTAGGTGCGCATGCCGTCTTCCTGCGGCACCTGCTCTTCGAACTCGACGGGCGTATTGCGCTCGAACACCAGCGCGTCGTTGCGGTGCAGGTTGGCGGTGATCTCGGGCGGGAAAATTTCCGCGTCGGTGCGCCTGATAACCTCGCTCGCGCTCCGGCGGAACAGGTCGAGGAACAGGCGGTTGGCGAACAGATAGCGGCCGTCACGGTCCTTGACGTACACCACGGCGGTGGCGTGGTCGAGGATTTGCTGCAACACCAGCGCGCTGTCGACGTCGCGCGACAGGGGCTGCATGAAAGTTTCGGATTGCGTGGCCATGACTGATCAGACGCTAGTGTACCTGCGTCCCGCCCGCTGCCAAGAAGGTGTTACAAACCTGAAACAATTGAAACAAAACGCCGCCGCGCCGGGCCGGCTCAGCCGGAATTGGGGACGAACATGTAGCCCGAGCCGCGCACGGTTTTGAGGGTGGCGGGCTTGTCCGGGTCGGCCTCGATTTTCTTGCGCAGGCGCGCGATGCGGATGTCGATGCTGCGGTCGAAGGGGTCCCAGTCGCGGTTGCGCGTGATGTTCAGGATCTGGTCGCGGGTCAGCACCCGGTTGGGACGTTCGGCGAAGACCTGGAGCAGGTCGAATTCCATGCTGGTGAGCGGGATTTCACGGTTGTCGGCGTCGAGCAGCTGGCGCCTGTCGAGGTCGAGGGTGCAGCGCCCGAAGGGAACGCGCCGGCGCGAGGCATCGCCTTCCGCGGGCACGGCCGGGGCCACGCCCGGGCGCTGGTAGCGGCGCAGCACGGTCTTGATGCGGGCCCGCAGCTCGCGCGGATCGAAGGGCTTGGTGAGGTAGTCATCGGCCCCGACCTCGAGGCCGACCACGCGGTCCACGACCTCGTCGGCCGCGGTCACCATGATGATGGGGAGATCGAAGCGCTCGCGTATGTAGCGCGCCAGCGTCAGCCCGTCCTCGCCCGGCAGGTTCACGTCCAGCAGCACCACGTCCGGCACGTTTTTCGCCAGCAGTTCGCGCATGGCCTTGCCGCTGTCCGCCGCCATCACCTCGAATCCGTGGGAGTCGAGGTATTCGGCCAGCATTTCGCGGATGGCGGCTTCGTCATCGACAACCAGAACGCGCTGTTTTTTCTCCACGCTTGCTCCCGGGCCCGGCCTGATCAACGCCGGGATTATAGCAACACGCTGATACAAACCGGCAACAAAAATCCCCTGGCGCGAAATCATCCTGATACGTACCGGGCCTAGAGTTCGGATCGTACCAAGGCGGTCCGTGCGCAGACGAAGGACGGTCGCCAGGCGGATGGTTCAACCGGAAACGGGCGAGCCGCCCGAATCAAACATCAATTTGAAAAAGGAGACAAGTGTCATGCAAACAAGCCAGGCCAATGTAGTGGTGGATTTGAAGCAGGTGATCAGCCGCAAGCACGGCGATGAACTGGAAAGTGAGCTCGGTGGCATCCGGGGTGTGAGCCGGGTGCAGGTGAGCCCGCGGGCGCGCCGTCTGGTGCTCGTGGACTACGACCCCGAAACGGTCAATTCGCAGAAAATCCTCGGCACCGTCGCGCGCCACGGATTCGATGCGCGCCTGATCGGCATGTAACCCGGCGCCCGGACGCGCGCCACGCGTCCGGGCTCACCATCAACCATCCTTCGAGGAGACACATCATGAAAAGAATCGCGGCATTCATTTACGGCGTCGTGTGTTACGCCATTTTCTTCGGCACCTTCCTGTACGCCATCGGCTTCGTCGGCGACCTGATCGTGCCGAAGTCCATCGACTCGGCGCCGCAGGGCCCGCTGGGCCAGGCGCTGCTGATCAACGCGCTGCTGCTCGGCCTGTTCGCGGTGCAGCACAGCGTCATGGCGCGCCCGGCTTTCAAGCGCTGGTGGACGCGCTTCGTGCCGAAGCCGGTCGAGCGCAGCACCTATGTGCTGTTTTCGAGCCTGGCGCTGATCGCGCTGTTCGTGCATTGGCAGCCGATCGGTGGCGTGATCTGGGACGTGCAGGACCCGGTCGGGCAGGCCGTGCTCTACGGGCTGTTCGCCTTCGGCTGGGGGCTGGTACTGGTGGCGACCTTCCTGATCAATCATTTCGACCTGTTCGGCCTGCGCCAGGTGTGGCTGTACCTGCGCGGCAAGGAATATCGCCCGCTCAATTTCGGCACGCCCGCCCTGTACAAGATCGTGCGGCACCCGCTCTACGTCGGCTGGTTCTTCGCCTTCTGGGCCACGCCGACCATGACCGTGGCACACCTGTTCTTCGCGCTGCTCACCACGGCTTACATATTGATCGCCATCCGCTTCGAGGAGCGCGATCTGGTGGCCGAGCATGGGGCGCGTTACAGCGAATACCGCAAACAGGTGCCGATGCTGGTGCCGCGTCTCGGCGGACGTCCGTCCGGGATCGATTCGGAGGCGGCCTAGAGAAACCGGGTGGCGCGGCCTGCGCCGCGCCACCCGCAACCAGGAGGAAATGTCATGAGCACGCTGACGGGCAATATCGAAAAACATATCTGGAAACGTCTGGGCATGGCCGGCTTTGTGTTTTTCCTGGTGAAGGGGCTGGTGTGGCTGGCGGTGCCAGTCGTGATGTACCTGATGGGAACAGTGGGTTGAGGGTGCGATGAATACCAGCACATTCGATTCATTCAATTTATGTTCCTTCAGCATTTGCCGTGTGTTGTGGCGTCGGCAACTCCAAACCCGGAGCCGACGACGAGCCACAGGACCGCGGTCCTGAATCAAAACATGTACACATCCACATAACCAGGAGACCAACCATGTCCAAAGTCACTCCGAGTTTCTCGCCCGCCGTTGACCTGGCGGCCGCTAAAAACAAGCAGCATCTTGCCTGGTCGTCCGGCGACTACGCCGTTGTCGGCACCACGCTGCAGATCGTCGGCGAGTCGCTTTGCGAAGCGCTCGACCTGCGTGCCGGCGAGCGCGTGCTCGACGTCGCCGCCGGCAACGGCAATGCGACGCTGGCCGCGGCGCGGCGCTGGTGCGATGTCGTCTCGACCGATTACGTTCCCACACTG
>Ga0105094_10000599_pt1 | contig 18191 bp, 19 predicted proteins | sample PPLLak1March2015_2_FD_87023 | JGI IMG/M metagenome (GOLD analysis project Ga0105094, IMG submission 87023) | Freshwater sediment microbial communities from Prairie Pothole Lake near Jamestown, North Dakota, USA - PPLs Lake P8 Core (3) Depth... | ecosystem: Environmental > Aquatic > Freshwater >...
TCAGCGCCGCCGCGACCACCATGATCGGCAGGGGGGCCACGAACGCGTACCGCCAGCCGATCGTGCTGGCCAGACCCGCTCCGATCGGCGGGCCGATCAAACCGGGGAGGATCCACATCGCCGCCAGCAGCGCGAGTACCCGCGGCCGGATCCGCTCGGGATACGTCTTCGCCACCGTGCCGAGCGACACCGCGTAGATCGCCCCGCCGCCGAGACCCTGCAGCAGCCGGGCGAGCACCAGCACGAGCATCGACGGGCTGACCGCCGCCAGCACCAGGCCGGCCGTGTACACGACGAGCGCGGCCGAGAGCAGCTTCCTCGCGCCGAACCGGTCCATCGCGTGCCCGGCGATCGGGATCGCGGCGAACTGGCCGAGCCCCGCGGCGCTGAAGGTCCACCCGTAGAGCTGGACGTCGCCCAGGTCGCGTCGGACGGCCGGCATCACCGCCGCGACGACCAGGATCTGCATCGCGACGAGGACCTCGAGCAGCAGGAGCCCGGCCGACAGGCGCCCGCGCCGACCCTCGAAGACCTCGCGCCACCGCGCGGGTGTCTGGGCGGGCTCCTCGATGGTCGTCATCGTCGCATCACCTGGGACGGTAGACGTCCGCCCGATGATCGACCCGCAGGACGCGGATCTGGCGTGTGTCCTCGTCCACCTCGTAGACCACCCGGTACGGGCCTCGGCGGGCCGCCCACAGGCCTTCGAGTTCCCGGCGCAGGGGATGGCCCACCCGCACCGGATCGTCGGTCAGCGGGCCGAGCAGGAACTCGACGATCGCGCTCGCTGCCTTCTCGGGCAACCGCCGGAGTGTGCGCTCGACCGAGGGAGCCACCACCAGCTCCCACGGGGGTTGGGTCACCGCGCGGGGTGGCGGCGCCGGAGCTCCTCGGCGCTCACACCCTTCCCGGCGGCGATGTCCTTCCGTGCCTGTTCGATCTCCGCGACCGCGGAGGGATCGGAGAGGAGGTCGAGGGTGTCCTCAAGCGCCTCCAGGTCCTCCGGGCTGATCAGCACGGCCGCGGGGCGGCCGTTGCGGGTGAGCGTGACGCGCTCGTGCTCACCCTCGACCCGGTCCACGATCTCGGAGAGCCGAGCCTTGATGGTCGCAAGCGGCAGGGTCTCACTCATGACCAGGATGATAGTCACCTCCTCTTGACCTGACAACTGGAACCCCGGCCTTGTCTACCGACCGGTAGACAAGGCATAATCTGCCACGTGGTAGAGGCGGCCCCCGCCCGTCGACGGTCCTCGATCGTCCGAGCCCTCGCCGGCAAGCGCGTGCTCATCACGGGCTTCACCGGCTTCCTCGGGCAGGCCGCGGCCGAGCGCCTCCTGCTCGACTTCCCGCAGACCCAGCTCGTCCTCCTGGTCCGGCCGCAGCACGGCTCGAGCGCGAAGGAGCGCGTCGAGCAGATCCTCGCGCGCCCGGCCTTCAACGTCCTGCGCGAGAAGCTCGGTTACGACGGCCTGCTCGCGCTCTTCGACGAGCGGGTCGAGGTCGTCGAGGACGACCTCTCGCAGCCCGAACCGCTCGAGCTGCCAGCCGACCTCGACGTGGTGATGCACTGCGCGGCGACCGTCTCGTTCGACCCGCCGATCGACGAGGGGTTCCAGACGAACCTCCTGGGCGCCGTCCACTTCTACGAGAGCGTCCTGGCCACCGGCGCGCGGCCGCACCTCGTCCACGTCTCGACCGCGTACGTGGCCGGCAACCGCAAGGGCGTGATCCCGGAGGAGACCCTCGACCACCACGTCGACTGGCGGACCGAGGCCGATCTCGCGCTGAGGGCCCGCGTGGACGTCGAGGCCGCCAGCCGCAAGCCCGAGATGCTCGACCGCTTCATGGACAAGGCCCGGAAGGAGCACAGCCGCGCGGGCCCGCAGACCGTGGCCGACGACGCCGAGGAGCGCCGGAAGTCCTGGGTGACGAAGCGGCTGATCCAGTACGGGCGCGCCCGAGCGCAGACGCTGGGCTGGCCCGACAACTACACGTTCACGAAGGCGATGGGCGAGCGCGCGGTCGAGGAGCTCGCGGCCGAGCACGGCGCGCCGCTCTCGATCGTGCGGCCCTCGATCATCGAGTCCTCGCTCCACCATCCGTTCCCCGGCTGGATCGAGGGGTTCAAGATGGCCGACCCGATCATCCTGGCGTACGGGCGTGGCGCGATCCCGGAGTTCCCCGGCATCCCCGAGGGCATCATCGACATCATCCCGGCCGACCATGTCGTGAACGCGATGATGGCCGTCGCCGCGACGCCGCCCGACCCCGAGCGCCCGGCCTACTACCACGTGAGCTCGGGAACGCGGAACCCGCTCCAGTTCAAGGACCTCTACCGGCTCGTGCGCGGGTACTTCCAGACGCATCCGCTCCCGGCGCGGGGCCAGGGCGACGTGAAGGTGCCCGAGTGGGTCTTCCCCGGCAGCCTGAACGTCGAGCGACGGCTGAAGAACGCCGAGCGCTTCGTCGACGTCGCCGACCGGATCGTGAGCCACCTGCCGAAGTCGAAGCGGATGCGCGACCTCGTGGACCGTGTCGACCGCGACCGCGGCCGCGTCGAGTTCATCCGCCGCTACTCGGACCTGTACGGCGTCTACACGGAGGCCGAGGTCATCTACACGGACGATCGCCTCGTCGAGCTCTGGAGCTCGCTCACGAAGGGGGACCGGGCGAAGTTCCCGTTCGACTCCACCGAGGTCGACTGGGAGCACTACCTCGTCGACGTCCACTGCCCCGCGGTCACCGCGGGCCTGCGGGCGCTCTCGAGCAAGCGGGCGAAGCCGAAGGTGCGGATCCGCGAGCGCGAGCAGCTGATCCTCGCGCTGTTCGACATGGAGGGCACGATCCTGCCCTCGAACGTCGTCGAGTCCTACGTCTGGTCGCGGATGGCAGACACGCCGTGGGACCAGTGGCCGACCGAGCTCGCGAGCGTGTTCTCGCGGATCCCTTCGTACCTCATGGCCGACCAGCGCGACCGGGGCGAGTTCCTCCGAACGTTCTTCCGGCGGTTCGAGGACGCGAGCGTCGAGGGGATCGACCGCCTCGTCGACGAGGTGGTCTCGGAGTTCATGCTGCAGAAGGTCTCGGCCGCGGCGGTCCGCCGGATCCGCGAGCACCGGCAGGCCGGCCACCGCACCGTGATGATCACGGCGGCGGCCGAGCCGTTCATCCGGCCGCTCGCGCCGCTGTTCGACGTCGTGATCGGCGCGAAGCTCGAGCAGCGCGACGGCCGCTACACGGGCTACCTGGCGGAGCCGCCGCTGGTCGGCGAGGCGCGCGGCGCCTGGCTCCGCAGGTACGCCGAGCAGGAGGGCGCCGACCTGAAGAACTCGTACGCGTACGCGGACAGTCACTCGGACCTCTCGCTGCTGCGGACCGTGGGGAACCCCGTCGTCGTCTCGCCGGACGCGGCGCTGCTCCGCGTCGCGAAGCGCAGGCGCTGGCCGATCGAGGACTGGGGCATGTCCGGCGGCATGCCGCGGGTCCGCTTCCCGAAGCCGGTGCGCCGATGACCGTGCAGGCTGTCGAGCTGTTCCGCTCGGTCCCGCGGTACCTCACGGCGAGGGCGCTCGGCGGGCGGGCGCCCGGGTTGGTCTCGGGGCCGCTCGCGCCGATGCGCCTGGCGAACAAGAAGGACCCCCAGCTGCCCGGCCCCGGCTGGGCGCGCGTGCGCCCGCTGCTCTCGGGCATCTGCGGCTCGGACCTGGCGACGATCTCGGGGCGGTCGAGCTTCTACTTCTCGCCGCTCGTGTCGATGCCGTTCGTGCCCGGGCACGAGGTCGTCGGCGAGCTGATCGACGAGGTCGACGGCCTGGCCGCCGGGACGCGGATCGTGCTCGAGCCGGTGCTGAAGTGCGAAGCGCGAGGGCTCGACCCCTGCGACAACTGCGCCGCAGGCCTCACGGGCCGATGCGACCGCGTGACGACCGGCCACCTCGCGGCCGGACTGCAGACCGGCTACTGCAAGGACACCGGCGGCGGGTGGAGCCGGATGCTCCTCGCGCACCGCTCTCAGCTCCACGCCGTGCCGGACGAGCTCTCGGACCGGCGCGCGGTGCTCGTCGAGCCGCTCTCGTGCGCCGTGCACGGCTCGCTGCGCGCGAACGTCCAGCCGAACGACGAGGTCCTCGTGATCGGGGCCGGGAGCATCGGGATCCTCACGCTGATCGCGCTGAAGGAGCTCACGAAGGCCGGCCGCATCACCGTCGTCGCGAAGCACGGCAAGCAGCGGGGGTGGGCAGACTCCTTCGGCGCGACCGAGGTCGTCCCGCCGGCCGAGGCGACGAACGCGGTGCGGCGCTCGACCCGGGCGATGAAGCTCGAGCCCGAGATGGGCAGGAGCTTCCTGATGGGCGGCGCCGACGTCGTGATCGACTGCGTGGGCTCGAAGTCGTCGCTGGACCTCGCCCTCCGCACGACGCGCGCCGGAGGGCGGATCGTCGTCTCGGGCATCCCGGTGCAGACCCCGGACCTCACGCCGCTGTGGTTCCGCGAGCTCGAGCTGGTCGGCGCCTACACCGGTGGCATGGAGACCGTGGACGGGGAGCGCCGGCACGCGTTCGACATCGCGATCGATCTGGCGCGCGAGAACCCGATCGACGGGATCGTCGGCGCGACGTACCCGCTCAGCCGGTGGCGGGAGGCGATCGACCACGCGCTCGGCGCCGGGAAGCTCGGAACGTTGAAGGTGGCCTTCGACCCGAGGGCCGAGGGCATCTAGGAGGGATCGCACATGGCTCGACCGGGGTTCGTGCTGGAAGTGGACGAGCGGACGCCCCCGCTCCTGGTCCACCAGGGCGAGGGCTTCCGCTTGGAGAAGTTCCCGCTCGGCTCGCGGGTGATCTACCCGCCGGACGCCCTGCCGAAGATCCGCGACGTGCGCGGCGCGATCCGTCACGCGCTCGCGAACCCGCACGGGAGCGAGCCGCTCGCCGAGCTCCTGAGGCCGGGCATGAAGCTCACGATCGCGATCGACGACATCTCGCTCCCGCTCCCGCCGATGCAGGCGCCCGACGTCCGTCAGCTGGTCCTCGAGGAGGTCATCGAGCTCGCGGCCCGCCAGGGCGTCGAGGACATCAAGCTGTTCATGGCGAACTCGTTGCACCGCAGGATGACCGGCCCCGAGATCAAGCACGCCGTCGGCGAGCGCGTCTACCGCTCCTTCTACCCGAAAGATCTGAAGAACCACGACGCCGAGGACCCCGACAACCTCCTGTTCGTCGGCACGACCGACAAGGGGGAGGAGGTCGAGCTCAACAAGCGAGCCGCCGAGTCCGACCTGCTCGTCTACGTGAACATCAACCTCGTCGCGCTCGACGGCGGGCACAAGTCCGTGGGGACGGGGCTCGCGAGCTACCGGAGCGTGCGCCACCACCACAACGTGCACACGCTCCTGCACTCGAACTCCTACATGGACCCGCGCGAGGGGCGCTCGGCGATGCACGACTCGCTGCGGCGGATGGGCAAGGTCATCGCGGACGCCGGGATCCGCGTGTTCACGATCGAGACGACGCTGAACAACAACACGTTCCCCGAGCCCTTCGGCTTCATGAACAAGCGCGAGTGGGAGTGGTCGGTGAAGGAGCAGGGCACCTACCTGGCGGCGAAGAAGCTGAACGATCTGGGACCGTCGCAGGCCAAGCACCAGATCTGGATGCGGATCCGCTCGCCGCACGGCGTGACCGGTGTGAACGCCGGCGCCACCGACCCGGTGCACGAGCGCACGCTGGCGAAGCTCCACGAGCAGCAGCTGGTCGAGGTCGACGGGCAGAGCGACATCATGGTGATCGGGATGCCGTACCTGGGTCCCTACAACGTGAACTCGATCATGAACCCGATCCTGGTGCACTGCCTGGGACCGGGCTACATCTTCAACATGTACCGGAACAAGCCGGTCGCCCGGCCTGGCGGCGTGATGATCCTGTTCCACCCGGTCCCGTGGGAGTTCCATCAGGTCCACCACCCGAGCTACGTGGACTTCTTCGAGGAGGTCCTGGCCGAGACCACCGACCCGGCCACGATCGAGTCCAAGTTCGAGGAGGCCTACGCCACCGACCCCTGGTACATCCACCTGTACCGGACGAGCTACGCCTACCACGGCGTCCACCCGTTCTACATGTGGTACTGGGGCGCCCACGCGCTGGACTACCTCGGCGACGTGATCGTCGTCGGCGGGAACCGGAAGGCGTGCGAGCGGATGGGGTACCGAGCCGCCACGACGTTCCGAGACGCGCTCGAGATGGCCGGCGAGACCGTGGGGCGGAGCCCGTCGATCGCCTACTTCCACATGCCCCCGTTCATGATCGCGGACGTGCGCTGATGGCAGCGAAGAAGAAGCTCGTCGACGAGCTGCGGGACGTCGCCGAGGGCTGGCGCTGGGGTCGGCGGCCGATCATGCCGCGCTCGGCCGAGGGCGTCACCGCGCCCGCCGAGCGCTGGTCGTTCCCGACGGACTGGGCCCGGACGCCCGCCGGGCGGGTGGCGCGCGACGCGATCCTGATCGGCGCGATGAGGCCGATCGTGTGGAACGAGACCGCGCCGCAGGTGTTCGGGCTCGACCATCTGGACAAGCTGCGCGCCCCGGTGATGTTCATCAGCAACCACTCGAGCCACCTGGATGCCACGCTGGTCCTGACGACGCTGCCGCAGAAGTGGCGAGACAAGACGGCGACGGCGGCCGCGAAGGACTACTTCTTCGACGTGTGGTGGCGCTCCGCGTTCACCGCGCTCGTGTACGGCGGGTTCCCGATCGAGCGCGGCGGGGGCGAGCGTGCCACGGCGAAGGCGAAGGAGCTGATCCGCGACGGCTGGAACCTCATCGTGTTCCCCGAGGGCACGCGCTCGACGGACGGGTGGGTCCAGCGGTTCCGCCACGGGACGGCTCGGCTGGCGATCGAGATGCAGATGCCGGTCGTCCCGATCGCGATCGTCGGCGCGTACGCCGCGATGCCGAAGGGCCGGTCGTGGCCGAAGAAGGGGCGTCCGCCGATCCGCGTCCGCTACGGCGAGGCGCTGGTCCCGCTCGAGGGCGAGTCGCACCAGGACCTCTCGCTGCGGATGCAGCGGGCGATCGCGGAGCTCTTCGACGAGGACCGCACCTCGTGGTGGGAGGCCCGACGGCGGGCCGCGAACGGTGAGACCCCGAGGGTCACGGGCCCCGCCGGTCCCTCGTGGCTCCGCGTCTGGGAGGGTTCGCGCCCGATCCGCCGGCACGGGCACCGGCCGACGTGGCGATGAGGCGGGAGCCGCCGGGGGCGCGCCCGTGAGCCGGAGGGGCGGCCTCGAGCGATGAGCCGGACCGGTGGCGAGAAGCGGCGGCACGCCCTCATCGAGGAGGCGATCCGCGCGTTCGGCCGCGAGGGCTACAGCGGCGCGAGCCTCGAGCGGATCGCCTCGGCGTGCGGGATCCGCAAGCAGACGCTCCTGTACTACTTCCCGACGAAGGACGCGCTGCTCGAGGCGTGCCTGCGCGCGGCGGGCGAGCGGGTCACGCAGGAGATCTCGGCCGGACTCGAGGGCAAGGAGACGTATTGGGACCGTGCCGAGGCGGTGATCCACGCCGTCTTCCGCCTGGCCGAGGAGTGGCCGGAGTTCCCGATGTTCATCCGCGAGGCGAGCCGCCTGGGGCCAACGGCGTTCGAGCAACTCACCGGCGACCTCGAGGCGCTCCAGCACCGGGCGGTCCGGTTCCTGCAGGAGGGGATGGACGCGGGCGAGATCCGCAAGCAGGACCCCACGTTCCTGCTGTTCCAGCTGTACACGGCGGTCGTCGGCTCGCTCACCGAGGCGAGCGTGCTCCGCGCGATGATCGGCGAGGACAAGAGCCGCGTGTCGCTCCGCCGCCGCGAGCGCGAGGTCGTCACGTTCGTTCGCAGCGCCCTTCAGCCCGCGCCGGCCGAGGGCTGAGCCCGGATCGAGGTCCCGGGGGCGCGGGGACGGTCGAAACGCCCTGGGACCTCACAGACAGCCGACGCCTACGCGTCACCGCCCCCGATGTCGAACCCCATCTCGATGGCGAGGTGGTCGTCGTCGCAGGGGTTGCCGAGCTCGATCGACAGGACCGACTCCTCGATGAGGAGCTGGGCCGCGGCCTTCTCGAGCAGGCAGCCGACCAGCTGGTCGAGGGTCAGTTCCTCGCGCTCGGCCAGCCGCTCGAGGGCGGCCAGTGCCCGCGGCGTGACCATCAGCCTCTCGCGCAGCGTGTCGCCGGGTGAAGTCGCGACGGTCCTTGGCATCGTCCTCACCTTCTCGCGTGAGCATGCCCGCGCCGATATGGAGCCTCATTATCGTCCAAAGGCCGCCGACACGCTCAGCCGGGTCGCTGACCGGGAGTCCTACGGGATCGCGTGGACGGCCAGTCCGATGGCGCCGCCCGCGAGGACGAGCCAGCCCGAGTTCACCTTCCACCGGAACAGGACGGCGGCGGCCGCGAGCGCGAGCAGCACGGTGGGCACGTCCACGATCGCCTCTCGGCCGAGCTGCCAGGTGACGCCCGCCATGAGGCCCACGGCGCCGGCGTTCACGCCGTCGAGCAGGTCCGCCGCCCACGTCGAGCGCCGCATCCACCGGACGAGCGGTTGCAGCGCCGCGACGAACGCGAACCCGGGCAGGAAGATCGCGAGCGTCGCGAGGAGCGCCCCGCCGACCCCGCCCACGAGGTACCCGACGAACGTGGCCGTCGTGAACACGGGCCCCGGCGTCATCTGCCCGACGGCGAGCGCGTCGACGAGCTGCTGCTGCGTGATCCAGCCGAGGCGGTCCACGAGGTCGCCCTCGATGAACGCGAACAGCACGTAGCCGCTGCCGTAGATCACAGCGCCGCACTTCCGGAAGAGCAGGAACAGGCGCCAGAGCTCGACCGAGACGGTTCCGGACACGGCCGCGGCGGGCAGCAGCCCCGCGGAGACCAGCGGGACGAGCGCGGGCGAGACGGTGGGCCGCAGGCGCCCCGCGCCGCGCACGAGCAGGACGACGAGCCCGGCCCCGAACAGGACGACCAGCTCGTTCACGCCGGCCACGTAGGATCCGAGGGCGGCGAGCCCGACGACGACGAGGAGCGGCGAGCGCTTCGTCGCCGTCCGCCCGAGCTGCACGAGCGCCTGGAACACGATCGCGATGACGACGGGCTCGATCCCGTACAGGAGCCCCTCGACGGCGGGGGTGGACCCGTACTCCACGTACGCCCACGCCAGCGCGAGCACGATGAGCATCGCCGGCAGGATGAAGCTCGTCCCCGCGACGACGAGCCCACGCCACCGCGCCCGCGCGAGGCCGACGTGGATCGCCATCTCGGTCGAGTTCGGGCCAGGGATGAGGTTCGTCGCGCCGAGGAGGTCGAGGAACTCCTGCTCACCCATCCACCGACGTCGGGTGACCACCTCGTCGTGCATCATCGACACGTGCGCGGCCGGGCCGCCGAACGCCGTCGCGCCGAGCCGCAGGAACAGCGTCGCCAGCTCCCAGAGCCGCCTGCGTTCGCGCGTGGCCTCCGGGGGTTCGCTCATCGGTGCTCGATGATAGGTGCGACGCGCGCGCGGGCGGAGCCGCTCGGCCCACCCCGCTCGTGCCGTCCGGCCGTCCCCTCGCCGCGCGAGCCGCCGTACGGTGGCCGAGCCGATGGGGCAGGAACAGGTCGCCGAGGGCGCTGAGCTGTTCGCGCGGTACGCGTACCCGCCGAGCGCGCTCGGCTACTGCGGCCCCGATGGCGCGCCGCCGCTGCTGGCGAGCCGAGCATGGGGGACGGACGCGGAGTCGCACCTCGGCGTCCGCGGGGCCGCCGGGACCGACGAGGGGTTCCGCGGGGTGGCGCAGGCGTTCGCGGGCGCCTGGCCCTACCTCGAGCTGCTCGCCGGCGTCCTCGGCGCGGACCCGCTCGACCCCGCCGTCGTCGAGACCTACTGGATCGGCGGTCCCGGGCTCGACCGGGTCGAGGCCTCCACGTTCGGTCCCTTCCTCGCCGAGCGCTTCGGCGCGCAGCCCGGCGTCGACTGGCCGCTCGTACGTGCCCTCGTCGCAGCGGGCGCCGTGCCGCATCACAGCTTCCACGTGCTCGCGATCTACCCGTGGCTCGGGCTGCTGCGCGCCGGGCACGAGGGCCGCCCGCTCGAGGTCCTCGACCGGTGCCGGATCCGGTGGGGCAGGGTCATCAGGATCGACGGCGATGACGCGTTGGTCCGCGGCCGGCCGCTCGCGTGGGACGGGCGGTCGCTCGGCCTCGGCGAGCCTCGGGAGGAGCGGGTGGACGCGGCGATCGAGGGTCACACGACCGTGGCTGGGCTCGCGCCCGGCGACCGGGTCGCGATGCACTGGCACTGGATCTGCGGCCGCCTCGGCCAGGAGCAGGTCGTGCGCCTCCGCGCGGCCACGGCGTGGCACCTCGGCCTGGTGAACGCCTCGTAGCGTCAGCCGCCGGCGGCGGTCACGATCGCCTGCGCGAGGTCCGCCGGTCCGAGCCCCGGGGACCGCAGGTCCAGCTGCCGATAGACCCTCGACAGGACGTCCGCCAGCGCCACGCGGTCCACGGCCTGCCCGCGCGCCGCCTCCTCGAGCGCCCCGAGCCCGTCGGCCGGCAGGAGCGTGAAGTCGCCCGAGAGCGCCAGGTCGTCGATCCGGTGGTCGTGGAGCGTCGCCGTGACGCGGACGAGCCCACCCGGCGCCTTGAAGGCCCCCTCCACCACGCGGACGTCCTCGTGGATCTTCACCGCCGGCCCGCGCCGGCGTCCGCGCTGCTCGAGCCACTCGGCGGTGAGGAACCGCTCGTCCAGACGGCGCGCCACGGCCTCCTCCTCTGGCGTCCAGTGCCCGCGGACGAGCTCGGCGCCGAGCGCCTCCGCGCAGCGCTCCACGTACAGCGCCAGGACCTTGTCGCGGGCGGGGAGGTGGGGGAGCTGCGCGCGCATCGTCGTCATGTACTCCTCGAGCCCGGCGAAGACCTTGTCCCGCATCTTCTCGGACGGGACCTTGAGGACGCGCGCCATCGTGTGCTTGTCGAAGTCGAACATGAAGCTCCCGACGAGCACGCGGGCGATTCCGATCTGCGCGGCGCCGGTCCCGCCGATCTTCTTGCCGGCGACGTGGACGTCGTTCACGGGGCGCAGCGCGGCCGGGATCCCGAGCGCGCGGTACGTCTCGACGAGCGGGTAGACGTAGAGCGCGAACTGCTCCTCGAGCGTGGGAGGCAGGCTCTCCTCGTGGAACACCCACTGCACGAACACCTGCCCGGCGTCCAGGTACACGGCGCCGCCGCCGACCTCGCGGCGGAGGACCGGCAGCCCGTGCTTGGCGCAGTAGGCGAGGTCGACCTCCTGCTGAGGGTCCTGGTGGAACCCCACGCACACGTACGGCTCCGAGGGGCTCACGACGATGATCGTGTCGTGCGAGTCCGGGCCCATCGCGCGCGCGGCCGCGTGGTAGATCGTCTGCGACCGGACGGCCGGCACGCTGCCGGCGTCGAGGAGCCGGACCCTCCTCACGTCCCGTCGTCCCCGACGGTCGGCAGGTCGAGCCCCGACAGGTCGTGGATCCGCGCCAGCGCATCGAACGTCGCCAGCGCCTCCGTTCCGCTCAGGCGGCGGACGGCGAAGCCGAGGGACGCCACCACGTAGTCCCCCACCTGGACGTCCGGGAGGTAGTCGACGCGCAGGGTCCGCTCGACGCCGCCGACGTCGACGGCCGCCGTCGCGAGCCCCGCCGTCCGGGAGATCGAGACCACCCGACCGGGGACCGCGAGGCACATCAGCCCGCACCTCCCACCGGAACCGTTGCATCCCAGCGGGTGAGGAGCTCGGCGGCGCGTCCGAGGATCCGCGGGACCGCGCCGGCCACGGACGGGCTGAGCTCGAGGCCGATCGCGAGGTCGGCCGGCTGTGCGCCGAGCAGGTGGAGCGTCGGGGGCAGCCTGCCACGGACGCTGGCGAGTCCGAGCACGTCCTGGAACGTCACCTGGTGCTCCGAGAGCTTCACCCCGCAAAGCAGCGGGATCTCGTCGCGCCCGAGCTCGATCACCGTCCCCGGCGTCCGGCCGGCGTCGATCGCGTCGAGCACGAGCAGGTGGCTCGAGGCCTCGACGAGAGGCAGGAGGTTCAGGCCCAGCACCCCACCGTCGACGAGCTCGACACCCCGGTCGGCGCCGAGCCGGTCCTCGAGCGCCCGGAGCGCGTGCACGCCGAGCCCCTCGTCGCGGTTCAGCAGGTTGCCCAGGCCGAGCACGACCCGCCGAGCGCCGAGGTCCGAGCCGTCATCCATCCGCGTGCACGTGCAGACCGGCGCCGACCTCGGCGACGAGATCGCCGTTCGCGTCCACCATGTGGATCGCGCACGCCATGCACGGGTCGAAGGAGTGGATCGTCCGGAGGATCTCGAGAGGCGCGTCGGGCTGGGCGAGGGTCGTGCCGACGAGCGCTGCCTCGTATGCGCCGGGGTTGCCCTCGGCGTCGCGCGGCGACGCGTTCCAGGTGGTCGGGACGACGAGCTGATAATTGTCGATCCTGCCGTCCTCGATGACCACCCAGTGCCCGAGCGCACCTCGCGGGGCCTCCGTGAAGCCGAAGCCGCGCGCGCTGTCCGGCCACGAGCGCGGCTCCCACCGCTCGTCGTCGAACGTCCGCGTGTCGCCCGCCGCGATCGTGGCCTGCAGCTCCCCGTACAGCGTCCGGAGGTGATCGGCGAACACCTTGGTCTCGATCGCGCGAGCCGCGGTCCGGCCGAGCGTCGAGAACAGCGCCTCGACCGGCGCGCCGAGCGTCGCGAGCACCGAGTCCACGAGCGCGACCGTCTGCTCGCGCCCCGACGCGTACATCGCGAGGACGCGGGCGAGCGGGCCGACCTCGACCGGGGTGCCCTTCCAGCGCGGGGCCTTCAGCCACGTGTACTTGCCCTCGACGTCGAGCTCCTCGAACGGTGGCTCGGGGCCGGTCTCCTCGAAGACGGTCTCGCCCTCCCACGGGTGCAGGCCCTGCTGGTTCCCGCCCTCGTACCGGTACCACGAGTGCGTCACGAACTCCTGCAGCGCAGCCATGTCGCGCGGGTCGGGCTCGGTCACGCCCGCCAGGTCCCGGCCCAGGATCAGCGCTCGCGGGACGAGGAACGCCGAGGTGTCCGTCGGGTCGACGTCCGGGAACTCGCCCCACGTCAGGAAGTTGCCGAGGCCCTCGCCCCGCCCCGCGTAGTCGAGGTATGCGGGCGCGATCGCGAGCAGGTCCGGCAGGTACACCTGGTCGACGAACTCCGTGATGCGGTCGATCGAGTCTCCGATGATCGACAGGCGCTCGGCGTTCAGCGCCGTGTCGCTGTCGAGGTCGATCGGCATCGGCACGCCACCGACGACGAAATTCGGATGCGGGTTCTTCCCGCCGAAGATCGTGTGGATCTTCGTGACGTGGGACTGCCAGTCGAGCGCCTCCAGGTAGTGGGCGACCGCGAGCAGGTTCACCTCGGGCGGGAGCGCGTACGCGGGGTGTCCCCAGTAGCCGTTCGCGAAGATCGAGAGCTGCCCGCTGTCGACGATCGCCTGCACCTTCGCCTGCACGTCGGCGAAGTAGCCCGGCGACGAGTTCCGCCAATCGGAGATGCTCTGCTGGATCGCCGAGGTCTCGGCCGGGTCGGCCGACAGGCACGACACCACGTCCACCCAGTCGAGCGCGTGCAGGTGATAGAAGTGCATCACGTGGTCGTGCGCGTACTGCTGCGCGATCATCATGTTGCGCATCAGGTTCGCGGCCTTCGGGATCCGGATCCGGAGGGCGTCCTCCACCGCCCGGATCGACGCGAACGAGTGCACGGTCGTGCACACGCCGCATGCGCGCTGGGCGAACGCCCAGGCATCGCGCGGGTCCCGGCCCCGGAGGATGATCTCGATGCCGCGCACCATCGTCCCGGAGGAGTACGCCTGCGTGATCGTGTTCGAGCCGTCCAGCTCGGCCTCGATCCGCAGGTGGCCCTCGATCCTGGTGATCGGGTCGACGACGAGTCTGGTCACGAGGTCCTCCCTTCGTCGGAGGCCTCGAGGCCCTCGGCGACCATCTCCGAGAGCCCGCGGACCTTCAGGTCCGAGCCGAAGTGCTGCACGCCGTCCAGGAACTGGAGTCGGCAGTTCGAGCAGGCCATCACGACGGTGCCGGCCTCGGCCGCGCGGATCTGGTCGAGCTTGAGCCCGAACGCCGCGTACCGGTTCGGGTCCGCCTCCTTGATCGCGATCACCCCGCCCCCGCCGCCGCAGCAGATCGCGGCCTCGCGGTTCGGCGTCATCTCGCGGAAGGACTCGGCCGCAAGGATCTTGAGGAGTCGCCGCGGTTCCTCGATGTGCCCGCCGCGCCGCTGGATCTTGCATGCGTCATGGAACGTCACGCCGCCGTCGCCGTCCGCGGTGCCGGTCCGCAGCCGGATCCGGCCGTCCCGCACGAGCGCGTCGAGCACCGCCACGATGTGGGTGATCTCGAGGCCCTCGGGCATCTCGACCAGGTTCGGGGCCGTCCAGCGGAGCGCGTCGTACGCGTGGCCGCACTCGGTCACCATGACGCGCTTGACGCCGAGCGCCTTCGCGGCGTCGAGCACCCGGCTGATGAAGATCGCGGTGTGCTCGGCGCTCCCCTCGTAGAACCCGAAGTTCACGACCTCACGGCCCGCCGTGCTGAGCGTCCACGACTCGCCGGCCGCGTTCAGGATCCTCGCGATGTCCGCGATGTTCTCGGGGAACTTCATGATCTCGATCGAGGAGAAGACGACGAGCGTCTCGGCGCCCTCGCGGTCGAGCGGGATGTCGACGTCCCACTCGTCGCTCACCCAGTCGATCCGCTGCTCGAAGACCTCGTCGGTCACGCCGAGCGGGCTCCCCTCCTCGAGCTGCTTGTTCACCGCGGCCATGAGGTCGTCGGGGACCATCCCCGCCGCGGCGAGACCCGCTCGGACGTCGTGGATCAGCGGCCCGAGCTGGATCCCCATCGGGCAGACCATCGCGCACTTGTTGCACACGGTGCAGGCCTCGTAGACGAGCTTGCTCCAGGCGACGAGGTCCTCGTCGGTGATCCGCCTGCGGATCCCGAGCGCCGTCAGGATCCGCCCGGCCACGGTGAAGCGCTGCTCGTAGGCCCGGCGGAGCAGCTCGACCTTCCACACCGGGGCGAAGTCCGGGTTGCCGGTCGCCTGGTAGAAGTGGCAGGCGGCGGCGCAGATCCCGCACCGCGTGCACGCCTCGAGCTGCGAGGCGATCCACCCGCCGGTCTCCTCGACGAACGTGTCGATGGCCTCCGCCGTGCGCGTCGTCGTCTGGCTCATGGGGTCACCGCCCTCCGCCCGAACTGCGAACCGTGGATCGTCCGGGAGAAGAAGTAGAAGGCGAAGTGGGGGATCAGACTGAACGGGATCCAGATCAGCAGCACGTCCACGGTGAGCATGTGCAGGCTGAAGAGGACCTCGTACCGGAAGAACATGTGGTGGGTCATCATGTAGCCGGTCAGCATCGGCAGGAACACGAAGATCCAGTTCGCCATCTCGGCCGGCCCGGTCAACTTGCGCACCACCGGCTGCGTGAACCGGTTGATCAGCAGCGCGATCATCGCGACGATCGCGCCAGCGGCCAGGAAGTCGACGATCGGCAGCGGCAGGGTCGGCCACCCGAAACCGAGCAGGCTCTTCCACACGAGCATGTGTGCCGTCCCGAGGAGGATGACGACGAACAGCCCGAGGTGGAACAGCCCGCCCGCGAGGAACGTCACCGCGTTGCCGCGGAACGCGTCCTTCACCCACGGGATGAACGGCCAGATGCCGATGCCCTTCGCGTACGACGTGACGACGCCGCCGGCGCGACTGCCCATCGCGGGCGCGCGCTCCCGCCGCCACCCGAGCGCCACGACGCGGAAGATCCGGTAGGCGAGCCCGGCCGCGAACACGAGCAGGGCGACCTCGAACAGCGGACCGCGGAGGAACCGCAGGAACTCGTGCCAGCTCATGGCTCACCCCCGCTCTCGGCAGGGGCGGTCGGCGCCGTCGGCGCCGGCTTCCTCCTCCTCGCCCGGTTCGCGGCCGCGACGCCCGCTCCCACCACTGCGCCGGCGCCGGCCACGAGCCCGATCGTGGTCAGCCCCGGCGGGCCGATAGGCGCCGACTGTCCCTGATAGAAGCCGCCGCCGTCCCAGAACTCCGGCTCCGAGCAGCCCAGGCACGGGTGCCCGGACTGGATCGGGAACGACAGGCCGCCGTCCCATTTCAGCGTGGCGCACGCGTTGTACGTCGTCGGACCCTTGCAGCCCAGCTTGTACAGGCAGTAGCCCCTCCTGGCCCCCTCGTCGTCGAACGACCCGGCGAACTTGCCCGCGTCGTAGAACGGGCGGCGCTGGCACCGGTCGTGGATCGTCGTGCCGTAGAACGTCTTCGGGCGGTTCAGCGCGTCGAGCTCGGGGAGCTTCCCGAAGACGAGGAAGTGTGCGAGCGTGCCGGTCGTGACCTCGGGGATCGCGGGACAGCCCGGGATGTTCACGACGGGCTTGTCCTCCACGATCTCCCACACGCCCTTGGCGCCGGTCGGGTTCGGGCTCGCCTTCGGCAGGCCGCCGAACGCCGCGCAGTTGCCGGTCGCGATGATCGCCGCGGCGCCCGCGGCGGCCTCGTCCAGGATGTCCGTCGCGCTCCGGCCGCCGATCGTGCAGAACAGGCCTCGGCCGCCGGTGGGGACGCTGCCCTCGACGACGAGGACGTACCGGCCGGCGTAGGTCTCCATCGCCTGCAGACGGGCCTCCTCGGCCGCCGTGCCGGCGGCCGCGAACAGCGTCTCGTGGTAGTCGATCGAGACCTCGTTGAGCACGAGGTCGACGAGGGTCGGCGACTGCGAGCGCGTGAGCGCCTCCGTGCAGCCGGCGCAGTCCTGGAACTCGAGCCAGATGATCGGCAGGCGCGGGCTCGTCTCGAGCGCCTGCACCACCCGGTCGAGCAGGGCCCGGCGCCCGAGATCCGGCGACCCGTGGAGGCCGGACGGCAGGGCGGTCAGCCCGAGCGACCCGGCGAGGATCCCGCAATACTGGATGAACTCGCGCCGCGTGACACCCTCGGCGCGGAGGTGTTCGGAGATGGTCTGCTCGCCCATCGTGGCCCCCTTCCGGGCGTGGTCAGCCGCAGGAGATGCCCTCCGCCTCGAGCTTGGCCGCGTAGGCGGTGACGCCCTCGGCCCCGGTCGCGAGCCCTGCCACCTCGGCCTCCCAGTTCGTGGCCTCGACCTCGGCGACCCACCCCTCGCCGTAGGGGTCGGTGGCCGCGATGTTCGGCTCGGCCTCGAGTCGCTCGTTGCCCCGCACGAGGACCCCGCTCACCGGCGCGGGGACGGGACCGACGAACTTGCTGCTCTCGAGGGTCGCCACGCTCTTGCCCTGGGCCACCTCCTGGCCCACCTTGCGGGCGCTCACGGTGACGGCGTTCAACCCGCCGCCCGCGAGCTTCGCGGCGACCGAGGTCATGCCGAGCCGCACGAGGCTCCCCTCGAGCCTGCGGACCCAGACGTGCTTGTCGATCAGGTAGAAGAGGTCCTCCGGTAGGTCGCAGCCGCGGACCGTTGCCATGCCAACCTCCAGTCAGAACGTGAGGACGACCGAGCTCTCGGCCGCCCACTGCATGAGCGCAGCTCCGCCGGCCATCTCGACCCCTTCGACGAGGTCGTCCGTGGTCATGTCGTGGAGCTCGAGCGCGGGGCTGCACCCGTACAGCTTCACGCCGGCGTCGAGCGCCTCCTGCATGAACTCGGAGATGTACTTCCCGCCCTCGCGCGCGAACAGCTGCTCGGCGACGCCCTGCTTGAGCAGCAGGATGCCGTCGATCGTGAAGATCATCCGCACCTCCTGCTCCATGACGGCCGCGAGCGTGGCGAGGAAGAATGGGGTGGCGCACCGCTGTGGGGTGTTGGGTCCGCTCGTCATGACGATGAGGACCTGGCCCTCGTCCATGCCGGGCTCCTTCCGGTCGAGGTGAGCGGAGGAGCGAGGCGCCCCTTCCACGTCCCGCAACAGATACCGTCCGGGCGTGGAGGTCTTGAGTGCCGAAGGCCCTAGGGCCTTGAGGTCGAGGGGCCGCGACCCATCTCGGGCACCGCGGCGGCGGCCGGCCGTGGCAGGATGGTGAGCCGGAGGAACGGATGGGACCCGTCGAGGGCACCGAGATCCTCACCTACGCCGACGCCGCAGAGTGGGAGACCTGGCTGGCCGATCACCA
>Ga0105094_10000601_pt1 | contig 18142 bp, 18 predicted proteins | sample PPLLak1March2015_2_FD_87023 | JGI IMG/M metagenome (GOLD analysis project Ga0105094, IMG submission 87023) | Freshwater sediment microbial communities from Prairie Pothole Lake near Jamestown, North Dakota, USA - PPLs Lake P8 Core (3) Depth... | ecosystem: Environmental > Aquatic > Freshwater >...
TGAACTGAAGGTCACATCCTTTGACATCAGGAAAGTGACGGACCGCGTTGGGGTGCTCTTTTCAAGGGAATTCGCTGAACAGGGCATACGCCTGGAGGTGGAAACGGAAGATCAATGCATGATGATGAAAGCCGATGAAAAGCTCCTTGAACAGGTACTGATCAACCTGGTAAAGAATTCCCTTGAGGCCATAAATAAGCCCGGCGGGATGATCGCCATCAGGGTCTATAAAGGCACCTCCAACAACCTGTTTTTACAGGTTGCCGATAATGGTGAGGGAATCGGACCGGAAGCCATCGAATCGGTATTTGTCCCTTCCTTTTCGACCAAGGAAAAGGGGATGGGCATAGGATTAAGCCTTTGCAGGCAGATCGTTCAGCTGCACGGTGGGACCATCAGGGCAAGCTCCGTTCCCGGAAAGGAAACGGTAATGGAGATATCGCTGCCGGCGTGAAGGATGAATAATATAAATATCGAACAAGGAACGCTGAACGCCGAATAACGAAGATAATATGCTCATTGTATTATCTTCAGAGCCTGCCTGTCGGGCCGGCAGGTTCAGTGTTCGATGTTCGTTGCCCGATATTCAATTAGTTGTAAATTTTCAAATGGGAATTACCCCTTTTTCGACATCGGCACGATCCCGGCCATTTCGCCTATTACGTTCACCAGGTCGGATCCGGTTGGAACGACTATTTTGGAATTGTTTGCAAGGGATGTCTCCAACGCCTGCAGCTTTCTCAGTATCTGTGCATTGCCGACAAAGTACTTTTCTGCTGCCTCGTTCACCAGTTTAATAGCTTCGGCTTCGCCTTCGGCCTGCAGTATCTTGGACTGTCTTATCCCTTCGGCTTCCTTTATCTTGGCGCGTTTTTCGCCGTCGGCAACAGTCTCGCGTGCGGTAGCATAATCAACAGCTGCAATCTTTTCATTTTCAGCCTTCACCACCTTGTTCATGGTTTCCTGAACATCTTTCGGGGGATCTATTTCCTTTAATTCCGTCCGCACGATATCAATACCCCAGCTTTGGGTTTCTTCCTTCAGCGTCCTGTGCAGGTCGGCATTGATCTTGCCCCTTTCACTGTTGGCCGATTTCAGCGTAAGCGTACCGATAATGTTACGCAGGGTAGTGCGGGCAAGGCTTACGATCTGCAATTTATAGTTGTTCACGTTGTAGGTCGAATTTTTAACGCTTTCCTCGTCATTTTTCACTTTAAAATATACCTGGGCATCCACCCGGGCATTCAGATTATCGTTGGTGATGATCTCCTGCGGGTCTGCGTCCACCATTTGTTCCGTTGTATTTACCTGGAACAGTCTTTCAATGATCGGAATTATCCAATGAAAACCCGGATTGGCATAGCGGTTGTATTTCCCAAGTCTTTCAATCAGTCCCCTGTGGGTGGGTCTGATTATCCTGATTCCGGAAAGGAAAATAAAGACAATGACAATGATAATAATAGTAGTGGTTGTAATACTCATGGCGGTTTCTTTTTATGGTTTGTTTAAATGAAATAGTTATTTGACGGTTAAGTTAAAAGTTTTTTGTAAGGTTATGAATGAAAAATTAAAATTTGTTCTTGCTGTTTTCGTTTTGCCTGAAAAAACAAATATCTATATTTGCAAACCTGATTCGATAGTTCTTTATTTAAATGCCCGGATGGCGGAATAGGTAGACGCGTCCCGATCAAATCGGGATGGGAGTTTTCCCTTGCCGGCCTGCCTGCCTGGCGTTGGCCCTTGCAAGGCAGGCAGGCAGGTTCGATTCCGGATTTTAGAGTTCTTTTATACACGCCCGGATGGCGGAATAGGTAGACGCGCTGGTCTCAAAAACCAGTGGGAGTTTTCCCTTGCCGGTTCGATTCCGGCTCCGGGTACTTGTAAATAAGTTAAGCGCCATATGTTCTATGTTTATGCTCTTTGTAGTGAAACTCATAACTACATCTATGTTGGGATAATAGATAATCTTTCGAGACGTGTAAACCAACACCAATTTGGTTTTAATAGGACGACCAAACCTTACAGGCCTTTCAAACTAATATACACTGAAAAGGCTTGTGATAGAAAACATGCCAGAATAAGAGAAAAGTATTTCAAAACAGCAGCTGGGAAGAGTAAACTAAGATTAATATCTAAATCTTCCGATTGATTCTATTTCTTCATGGCAACTTCGTTCCGATTGCCGTGACAAAATATGTTATGCCCCAACAGATCTATTACCCCGGTCAATAAATCTTCGGCGTTTTCAAACGTTTCAGCACAATCCCCGTCCGGCTTGGCAGATAAAGCTTAAGAAAATCGGGAGCAGAAATTTTACCCGAGCGCTGGGTAAAATGTACGATGGATTCATCGATATTTCCGAATCCGCCGTATTTCAGGTTGTCAGTATTGAGAACGGTTTTGTATTTTCCGCCATCCACGCGGATCCCATAATCACTGAATGATTTAAAGGGATTAAAATTGAAAACAAAAAGAAATCCTTTCCGGCTGAATGCCAGTACCTGGTCACCTCTGTTATCGAGATACAGATAACAATTTTCCTGGGTAAGTATGTCATTTTCTTTAAAGAGCAGGATCATATCACGATCAAAATCGCCCAGCAAATGATATTTCAGATTGGTATCGTCAACAAGGCGCCATTGGCGGCGTGCGTAGTAATATGACCAGTTATTGCCCGCTCTCGGGAAATCGATCCATTCGGGATGGCCGAATTCATTTCCCATGAAATTGAGATAAGCTCCTCCCGCTGTAGCCAATGTTATCAGGCGTATCATCTTATGCAGGGCCATGCCGCGGTCCACCACAATGTGCTGCGATGCCTTGTTCATGAAATAGTACATTTCCTTGTCCATCAGCCTGAATACGATGGTTTTATCACCTACCAATGCCTGGTCATGGGATTCGGCGTAGGAAACTGTCTTTTCGTCTTTCCGTTTGCTGATAAGTTCATAGTAAAGCTTTGAAACATCCCAGTTCTCATCAGGAACTTCCTTTATCAGTTTAATCCAGTAATCCGGAACACCCATAGCCATGCGGTAATCAAATCCGTATCCTCCTTCGTCCAGCGGGCTTGCAAGTCCCGGCATACCGCTCATTTCTTCCGCTATGGTCACAGCATAAGGATTAACCTGGTGGATGAGTTTATTGGCCAGGATGAAATAGGAAATGGCGTCTTCATCCTGTCCTCCGTCATAATACATCTGGTAGCTGGTAAAGTTTCGGGAAAGGCCGTGGTCATAATACAGCATGCTGGTGACGCCGTCAAACCTGAAACCGTCAAAGTGATATTCATCGAGCCAGAATTTGCAGTTGGAGAGGAGAAAATGCAGTACTTCATTCTTGTGGTAATCAAAGCATAGTGAATCCCAGGCAACATGTTCACGGCGCGGGCCGTTATGAAAATACTGATAGTGGGTTCCGTCGAACAAGGCAAGTCCCTCCAGTTCGTTCTTTACGGAATGGGAATGCACCAGGTCCATAATAACCGCTATACCTGCAGTATGAGCTTCATCAATGAGCATTTTCAGGTCTTCGGGAGTGCCGAACCGGGAGGAAACAGCAAAAAAATTGGACACATGATAGCCAAAAGATCCGTAATACGGGTGTTCCTGAATAGCCATTAACTGAATGGCATTGTATCCTGCCCTTATAATACGGGGGAGGACAAGTTCCCTGAATTCACTGAATGTGCCGGTTTTTTCCTCTTCCGTCCCCATGCCGATATGGGCTTCATAGATAAACAAAGGTTTTTCATTAGCCTTCACTACGGTATTTTTCCAGTTATGCTGGGCGGGCGGATTCCAGACCTGGGCATCAAAATTCTTGGTTTTCTCATCCTGGATCACCCTGGTAGCGTAAGAGGGCAACCTGAATCCATGTCCGCCAGGCCAGTGGACAGATAATTTATACAGGTCACCATGATGCATGCCCGAAAGCGGGATCTCAATTTCCCAGATCCCATGGGGTAGTTTCCTGAGCTGGAATTCCGGTTTCTCTTTCCAGTCGGAAAATTGTCCCACCATGAATAATTCAGATGCATTGGGTGCCCACTCCCTGAAAATCCATTTTGTTGCTGACCTGTGAAGGCCAAAGAATAAATATCCGGTGGCAAAGTCGCTTATTTTTTGCTGCCCGGTGAAAAGCTCTTTTTCTTTCGCGAGGGCTTTTTTTGAACGGGAACGAATGACATCACTGAAGGGTGAAAGCCAGGGATCCCTGGCAACAATTCCGGGCACCTGCATACTCATGAATATGGATATTGATCAATGCATTTAATGGAAATCCAATTTACTGATTTTTCATAACATAAAAATTAAACGGTAAATATTATTTTTGCAATGTCAATCATAAAACCGACAGCATTTGAATGTTTGCCATGACATATCCTTGTTTCACAGCCGTAACAGCGTGGCTACCATTGGTATCTTCGATGGCGTGCATGTCGGTCATCAGTTAATCATTAAAAGGCTGAAGGAGCTGGCCTCGACGTATGGAAGTGAAACAGTGATTATTACACTGTGGCCTCATCCGAGGTTAGTATTGAATCCGGATAATACTGAACTGAGGTTGCTCACTACCCTGGAGGAAAAAATACGGATTATGCGTAGCCATGGTATTGACCATTTGCTGATTATTCCCTTTACCCGGGAATTTGCCCAGACCACCTACGAGGAGTTCATCAGGTTTTACCTTGTTGAAAAGGTAAAGGCACACCATGTGGTGGTTGGATACAACCATCATTTTGGAAAGGACCGGCAGGGCACTTTTGAAAGCCTGCTTCAGAGTTCATCGCGGTACGGTTTTTCGGCCGAACGCATGAATCCTGTTGTCATCAACAATTCGGATGTTAGCTCATCCATTATCCGACGCAATATATCCCTGGGCAACATGGTGTTTTCAAACGAAGCCCTGGGGTATAAATATTTTATTCAGGGAGAGGTTATTGCCGGTAACCGGATGGGCAGGAAACTTGGATATCCTACCGCCAATATAGCCGTGAATGATGCCAAGAAATTAATTCCCAGAAACGGAGTCTATGCCGTTGATGTTGAATATGAGGGCCGGGTGCTCATGGGGATGGCCAATATTGGCGTCAGGCCCACCATAGAAAGCCAGGCCCACGAACAGACCATGGAAGTTCATATTTTTAATTTTGCGGAAAGTATTTACGGGAAGTCAATAACTGTTTTTTTTAAGGATAGAATCAGGAATGAGATTAAATTTGCATCGGTCAATAATCTGATAAAGCAACTGGATGAAGACAAAAAAATAATAATGGCACGTTTTAAAGACACCTAATCATTAATGAATTTATTAAATTAATTATAATCAAACGGATGAACACAAAAACCATGGTTGAAGCCTTGCCTTACAAGGTTAAAGATATTACGCTGGCGGAATTTGGCCGGAAAGAAATAGAGATTGCTGAAAAGGAAATGCCCGGATTGATGGCTGTCCGCCAACAATATAAAGGTCAGAAACCCTTACAGGGGGCAAGGATCTCCGGATCATTGCACATGACGATCCAGACCGCCGTGCTGATTGAAACGATGATTGCCCTGGGTGCCGATGTAAGATGGGCAAGCTGCAATATTTTTTCCACCCAGGATCATGCTGCCGCAGCCATTGCAAAAGCCGGGATTCCGGTTTTTGCCTGGAAGGGTGAGACACTGGAAGAATACTGGTGGTGTACAGATCAGGCACTGACATTTCCGGGCGGCAAGGGTCCTAACCTGATAGTGGATGACGGCGGGGATGCCACCTTGCTGGTACACTTAGGATACAAGGCTGAAAACGATGCATCGACACTCGATAAAATAGCTTCCGGCACTGAAGAAGGTGTGATCCTGGACTTGCTGAAAAAAAACCTGAAGGAGGATCCTGCGAAGTGGCACCGCATGGTAAGTGAATGGAAAGGGGTTTCAGAGGAAACAACCACCGGTGTTCACCGGTTGTATCAGATGATGGAGAAAGGTGAGCTGCTCGTACCTGCCATCAATGTAAATGATTCGGTCACCAAATCAAAGTTTGACAATCTGTATGGATGCCGCGAATCACTCGCCGATGGCATCAAGCGTGCCACTGATGTGATGATCGCCGGCAAGGCAATCGTGGTACTGGGTTACGGTGATGTGGGAAAAGGCTGTGCACGATCGATGAGAGCATATGGGGCACGTGTCCTGGTTACGGAAATCGATCCGATATGTGCCTTGCAGGCCGCAATGGAAGGATTTGAGGTGACCACTATGGAAGATGCTGTAAAAGAAGGCAATATTTTCGTCACGGCCACCGGAAACCGCGACGTGATCACCCTGGAGCACATGAAACAAATGAAAGACCAGTCAATCGTATGCAACATAGGCCATTTCGATAATGAAATACAGGTTGACAAGTTAAATGCCATGGCCGGAATAAAGAAAATCAATATCAAGCCCCAGGTGGATAAATATCTGTTTCCTGATGGCCATGCCATATTCCTGCTGGCCGAAGGGCGCCTGGTGAACCTGGGCTGTGCAACAGGCCACCCATCATTTGTGATGAGTAACTCCTTTACAAACCAAACACTGGCCCAGCTTGATCTGTGGAAAAACACCTATGAAATTGGCGTGTACAGGCTTCCCAAAAAGCTGGATGAGGAAGTAGCCCGGCTCCACCTTGGGCAGTTAGGGGTGAAACTTACAAAACTGACTTCAGAACAGGCCGATTATATTGGAGTCCCCAAGGAAGGGCCTTATAAGCCCGATCATTACAGGTATTAGAGATACTGTCGGACATAGCTGAGATATAGGCAGATTCGAATATCGAACAAGGAACACCGAAATCGTGAATATCGAAGATAATGTGTTCTTTGCATTATCTTCAGCGCCTGCCTGGCCGGCAGGCAGGTTCGATATTTAGCGTTCCTTATTCAGTGTTTCTATAATATTATATTTCAATTAGTTGTATATATGCAGGGAATTGCTGTTGGGTAAATAAGTGGTCTGGTATTGTTTAAGCGGATATTTAGAAGGGCTGTCATCCGTAGGGAATCCGCTGAACCAAAGCTGATACAGGCTATGGCATTGAGGACATTCGGCATACAGCGGATTGTCTGAAATTTCAACCGCTATGCTTTCCTCTACATGATAGGGACAGGTTCTGTCATAGGCATAAAACTCACTGACATCACAGTATATGATGATCCCGTTGTTATCATATCCCAGGGACAGGGCTGAAACCATCCCGTTGGTCACGATCAATGAACTGGCCGGAGAAAGATTGTAATGTATCAGCGCCAGGGTGACATTGACCGGAACATCAGGAACAACTTCATCGATCTCTTCAACGCAACCCGGTGCAAGGATCAAAAACAATGCGGCAAAAAATAGGCTTTTATATAAAAAATTGCTATTTTTCAATGCTTTAGCTGAATGAATTACAAAATTAATGCATTTCCACTATAAACGGATCTTTGGGCTGGTAATTGTATTTCTTTTCGTTTCCCTTTCAGCATTGTTTGGTCAGGAAAGGACGGCAAAAAAAGCTGAAAGAAGAAAAGAGCTGGTCGAAAAGCTTGAAAAGAAGTATTATAAGAAGGCCCGTAAGAAAACGATTAAGCAGCGGAGGGAGATGCAAACCAAGGCTACGCAAAAACGAATGAAGGAAACGGATAAGAGGGCGCGGAGATACAACCAGGAAGGAAAGACAGGATGGCTGGTAAAGCAGTTCTGCCGAAAAAAGCCGAAGCGATAGGTGACAAAATATGCAGGGGTGCTTTTCGGAGTGGACTCAAATGCATATATTTGCAGGGTATATGAATTAATGAACAAATGACAGCACTTTCATATGGATGACATCACTGAACTCATAATATACATTGTTATTGGTGTTGTTGGGTTGCTGGCAAGCGCATACCGGAACAAACAAAAACGCCTGTCACAATCCAGGCGCATTCCCAGGGATAATTCAACCGGACCCATGCCGGACATCATGCCTGATCTTGGACCCCTGGCTGAGATTTTAGGCATTCCTGAATTGGCCAATCCCAGTCCAAAGCCAGTACCTGTTTCGGAGCCGGGAGAACAAAATGTGGAGGAGGATGGAATCCGTATAGAGGAAGAAGGTTTTTTCGTTGAAAAGGCAGGTTTTGAATCGGAAGAGCTGTCCGATAAAGCGGAGAAGGAGGGATTGGATGCTGAGAAAATTGACCATGAAGGAATGCCTGTTTTTGAATTGACACAAAAATCCATGTTGTCTGACTCCATATCCGATGCGGCCATTGGTGATATGTCTGATATTTATATACCCATCAGTGATTCAGAAATTAAGGGCGTTGAAGATATTGATAAAGTAGCTGACAATGAGGAAATTGACTGGAGGAAGGCAGTTATTTATTCAGAAATTTTGAAAAGAAAAGGGAATTGATTAATTTAGACCTATTCTTAAATCCTTTATTACATTTAAATAACAACCATACTTAGAACTATTTTATTTATTATAGCAGAAAAGAGGAAAGAGTTCCGGAAGGTATTTCGGAATTCTTTTTTTTTCGATGTTTAATCAGGGAGGTTTCTTTATGAACAAGGTTTCTTATATTACAGAGGAAGGGCTGCAAAGGCTTAAGGATGAACTTGATCATCTCATCAGCATAGAACGGCCGATCATATCCAAGCTCATTGCGGATGCCCGGGACAAGGGCGACCTGACTGAGAACGCTGAATATGAAGCTGCCAAGGAAGCTCAGGGCATGCTTGAGATGAAGATCAACAAGCTCAAAGAAGCCATTATCAATTGCCGGATCATTGATGGTTCCAAGATCGATACGGACAGGATTCAGATTATGAACCGGGTAAAGATCAGGAACACAAAAAACAATACCATGATGGAATATACCATCGTATCGGATAATGAAGCTGATCTGAAACAGGGGAAAATTGCCGTCAGTACTCCTATAGCCAAAGGACTCATCGGGAAAAAGGTCGGGGATTTTGTGGAAATAAAAGTGCCCATGGGCATTATCCCCTTTGAGATCATTGAAATATCCATCTGAATTCCTAATACAATCCTTTATGGCCACTATATTTACCCGCATCATAAAAGGTGAAATCCCCTGCTATAAAATTGCGGAGGATGAACATTTTATTGCTTTTCTGGATATTAATCCCCTGGTAAAAGGCCACACCCTTGTGGTACCGAAAGAAGAAACCGATTATCTCTTTGACCTGTCCGATGAAAGCATGGCAGGCATTTCGGTTTTTGCCAAGAAGGTCGCCCTGGCCATAGGGAAAACCATGCCCTGTAAAAGGGTCGGGATCGCAGTGCTGGGACTCGAGGTTCCGCATGCCCATATTCACCTGATTCCCATCAATGACCTTGGGGATATAAATTTCGCCAGGCCCAAACTGAAACTGACGCCACAGGAGTTTGCCGGCATAGCTGAAAAGATCAGCAAAGCGCTGGATTAACCCAACCGTTCCGGATTCTTCCTGATAAAGTCATTCCATCCCTTGTATTTTCCGGATGACGGGGCTTTCCCCTGCTGATAATAATGACATAAGGCCACGGCCAGGCCATCTGTAGCATCGAGCTTGTCGGGAATGGCATCAAATCTCATGATCTTCTGCAGAAAAGCTGCTATTTGTTCTTTCGAGGCATTTCCATAACCGGTTATGGACTGCTTGATTTTTCTGGGCGCATATTCGAACACGGGCACAGAGCGATAGAGTGCGGCTGCGATGGCTGTACCCTGCGCCCTTCCAAGCTTCAGCATAGACTGGACATTGTTTCCGTAAAACTGGGATTCTATGGCCAGGGCAACAGGTTTATATTCATCAATCAGCTGCAGGGTCCGTTCGAAAATGCATCTCAGTTTCTCGTAATAGTCATTAAGCTGCCGCATTTCAACACAACCAAAATCCACCAGCAAGGGCTCTCTTTCTCCTGTTCTGATCAGACCGTAACCCATTATATTGGTCCCGGGATCAATGCCCAGAATGATGGTGCTTATACCCATGATGAAAAAATGGTTATTGTGATAATACTGCGGCGGAGTGTTGAAAACCCCGTTGGGGTATTGTCATTACAAATATCGTTAACATTTTCATTATTTTTTTTCTTTTACGCCATATTGTTGAAGCATGATACCTGCAATGATCAGCAGAAGGCCTGTTATGGAGGTCAGATAGATTTTTTCGTGCAGGATAAAATGAATGAAGATCAATGAAACAAAGGGAGTTATATAAATGAGGCTGGAGACCCTGGCTGTTGTTGTGGCATATTGAAGGGCTTTGAGCCAGAGGACAAAGGTGATCCCCATTTCAAACAAGCCGGCGTAAACAGACGGAAGTATCCCGAAGCGGGAAATCCCGGTCAATTCCCCGGTTAAAAAACAGTAAATGGTGATATAAACCGATGAAAAGAGAAAATTAGTCATCAGTTTGACCTGATCATCACGGTCATCTTTCATATTGAAGATCCAGTACAGAGCCCAAATCACGGAGGATGACAACGCCAGCATAACGCCAACAGGTTCCTTAATGCTGAAAATATCCAATTGTCCTTGCAGGGACAATAGCACAACGCCGCTGAAGCTTATCAGCAAAGCCATAAAGCTGATGAAATGAAGTCTTTGTTTGAGCAGCGGAACGGAGAGCAGCATCAGCATGATGGGCCAGATAAAATTAATGGGTTGGGCAACCTGGGCCGGCAGTAATGAATAAGCTTTGAATAATATGAGGTAATATACAAAGGGATTCAGGAAACCCAGCAACATGGAAGACAGAAGGTGTTTGCGGGTTTGCCTGAAGCATGCTCCTGCATTACCCTGAATTATGATTGGCAGGGCCAGCGCCAGCCAGGCAACGTAATTGGATATGAGCAGCAGCTGGGCGGGGCTTACACTTTTCAGGGCCCACTTAAAGGCTACCGCAACGGTTGACCAGCATAGCATGGCCAGTCCGGCATAGAGAAATGCAATCTTATCGTTCCTGCGTATCATGAGTTGTTCCAGGCTAAGGTAAATAACCTGGTTTAGATAGTTTCAAATTACGAATAAATCCCTGATTTCCCATACCCGTGATAAGTTTTGTTACACCCTTGAAGTTTAATTTCTTATGCATATCGGACAAAGCTTTTTCCGATTATTTATAGGGGAAACACCGAATGTCGAATAACGAAGATAATGCGTTCGTTGCATAATCTTCGGCGCCTGCCTGACCGGCAGGCAGGTTCGGTGTTCGATATTTCTTGTTCATTATTCATATTCTTCCTCCCTGTATTTTTCCTGTTTTCATGATCAGGTCTTCGTTTTCTCGGCTTCTTTTCACAGGATCGGAAATCTCCCTGTTTATCTCCTGATTGTCTTCATTAATCACTTTAAATAAAATACCTGCAAAAGGATAGGCTAAAGCTGAAACATAACTTTGAGTTCAACGTAAATTGAAGATGTAAAAGTAAACGTATGAAAAAGACCATAACATTTCTTTGTATGATCACGGTATTGTCCGGCATTGTGAGCGGACAGAAGCCTGATCAGGAGAAGCCATGCATATATGTTGATGCGGAGGGTAAATTATTTGTCAACAAACAACTCCCGGTATATCTGTGGATATCCACCTCTCCCAAAGAAAATGCCCCGGCATACCGGCTCACCAGTGACAGTTCGAAAAGGTATTCCAATCCCATGTATTTCGATACCGAGGGAAGAAATACCATCCGTTCTCCCTGGGCAGTTGATACGGTTTCCAGGCAGGTCGTAAATCCTCAGATGGATATAGTATTTGACGTATATGCCGACGGAAATCCTCCGGTCACCCGGGCCAAAATGACCGGGAAGAGCACGTTCACACGCAATGGCCTGTCCTGTTACAGCGGGAAGGTGGAGATTGCGTTATCGTCAACGGATGCTGTATCGGGAGTATCTGCATCCTATTACTCGCTGAACGGCAAATCATTTGAAAAATATGCCCATCCTGTTACACTGGAGGATGACGGTAATTATACCCTTGCTTGGTATTCGGTCGACCAGGTCGGCAACAGGGAAAAAGAGCAGGAGCGAAAATTTGCACTGGATAACAGTGCACCGGTGACCACTTTTACCATTGACGGAATGATGATTAAGAATTACGTATCATCCAGGGCTTCCATAGTATTAAAAAGCACGGATGATATGTCCGGCGTTAAAACGATCTATTACCGCATTAACCAGGGCCAGGAGGTTCCTTATACGGTGCCTGTTCCTGCAAGCCGGCTGGCAGACGGGAAAAGCAGCATTTCATTTTATGCAGTGGATAATCTTTCGAACCGGGAAGAAGTGCAGATTATTGGCGCTGCTGTCTCTGCCGGGACCGATAGTGAGACTTCAGGCAAAAGAGTATTCGAATTTTATGTCGACAATACCCCTCCCGCTGTGAACCTTACATTGGAAGGGGACCAATACAAGGCGGTTAACCTGTATGTGTCACCGCGGACCCGGATCGTGATAACCGGCGAAGATGACAAGTCAGGCCTGGATCAGATCCGTTATGGCATTGATGCGGCTTCCCGGACAACTATATTTAACGGGCCTTTCACCCTGGAAACTCCCGGCCTTCATTTTATACAATACGAAGCTGCTGATTTTGTCGGCAATACTTCAGTGCCTGCTTCTTACCGGGTATATGCAGATGCCAGGCCACCCCTCAGCACGATTATGGTAAATGGCATGAAATACACCAAACGCGACACCCTGTACATAGGCAAGGATGCATCATTCAGCCTGCAGGCAAGCGATGATGAATCGGGGCTGGGAACCCTGTCTTGTGCTGTTGACGAGGAAGATTACAGGGCTTATGCAAGCTCCCTCACCATCGACAGCGAAGGGTTTCACCGGATACGCTATTATGCCAGTGACAAGGTGAACAACCAGGAAGATGCAAGAAATATGGATTTTTTTGTTGACCTGACCCCCCCTGAAATTCATTATCATTTCAGTGTTCCGGCCATCGGCACCAAAACGGTAAGGGATGAGGAATATACCATATATCCGACAAATACCCAGATATATCTTGCCGCAACGGACAAAAAGGCCGGTGGAGAGTCGGTACAGTATACGGTTAACGGTGGTCAGGTCATGAAAGAGATTCCCGTTAAGGACCTGTTGCCGGGAAATTATATCATTAAAATCATCGCTAACGATGTACTGAAGAATAAATCAGAGCAAGAGCTAAAATTCGCCATTGAAAAATAAAGCTTATTCCATGATCAGAAAGATCCTCCAACCCGTTATCCTGCTGTCATTTTTGCTCTGTCAATCTCTTCATGCCCAGGAAGAAAAATATATAGGGCTTTTCCTGTACAATTTCACCAAGTTTTTCGACTGGCCAACGGAAGTAAAAACCGGAGATTTTGTTATTAATGTTCTGGGCCATGAGTCTGTGGCCAAGGAACTTATCCGGTTAACAAACCAGAAGAAAGTAGGGGCTCAGAATATTGTGATAAAGCCCTTGTCCAATGTTGCAGAAGCCGGAAAATGCCAGATCATGTTCGTGGGTTTCTGGCACAGCCGGTATCTGAGTCAGGTAGTTGAAAAAATGGGTTCCGAGCCCTGTCTGATCATAACAGAAAAGGAAGGATTGCTGAAAGAAGGGTCAGCGATCAATTTCCTTATTATGGATAACACCATAAAATTCGAGCTGAAAAAGGGCAATGCTCTTTCGCGGGGATTAAAGGTCGATCCGCGGATTGCTGAGCTTGCGGTTCATGTTGAGGAATGAGTCATGGTCAATGGATAATGGTTAATGGTCAATGATCAATTAACAATTAACAATTGGCCTCTATCAGCTGATCAGGTTAAATCCGGTATAAGGATGCAGTATCGCTGGCATTTTTATCCCTTCGGCCGTCTGGTTGTTTTCCAGCAACGCTGCCACGATCCTCGGCAGTGCGAGCGAACTTCCGTTGAGGGTGTGGGCCAGCGCCGATTTTTTATTCCCTTCCTCTTTATAGCGAAGTTTAAGGCGGTTAGCCTGAAATGATTCGAAATTGGATACGGAACTTACCTCGAGCCACCGTTTTTGTGCGGCCGCAAATACTTCAAAGTCATAGGTAAGGGCTGAGGTAAAACTCATATCCCCTCCGCAGAGTTTGATGATCCGATAGGGGAGCTCGAGTTTGCGGACCAGGCTTTCCACGTGGCTGACCATTTCTTCCAGCGCAGCATAGGACCTTTCGGGGTGCTGGATCTGGACAATCTCAACCTTATCAAACTGATGCAGGCGGTTTAGTCCCCTGACATCCTTGCCATAGGATCCGGCCTCCCGCCTGAAACAAGGCGTATAGGCAGTATTTTTAATGGGGAAGTCCGTTGCATCCAGGATCACATCGCGGTATATATTGGTAACTGGAACCTCTGCTGTAGGGATGAGATAATAATTATCAGCGCCGACATAATACATCTGGCCGTCTTTGTCAGGCAATTGTCCTGTCCCGTAACCGGAATCCTGATTCACCATGAGGGGAGGCATAAATTCAATATAACCGGCCCGCTGGTTTTCGTCAAGGAAAAAGTTAATCAGGGCGCGCTGGAGTTTTGCTCCCTTGCCTTTGTATAAGGGGAATCCTGCCCCGGTGATTTTATTGCCCAGTTCGAAATCAATGATGTCATATTTTTTAGCCAGTTCCCAGTGAGGAAGGGCGTTCTCTGCCAGTGAAGGCATTTCGCCGCCTCCGCGCACAAAAGTGTTATCTTCAGCGCCCCTGCCGCCGGGTACGGATGGATGGGGCAAATTGGGCAACTGAATCAGCAGGGCGTTCAGATCTGACTCGTTGGCTTCGAACTGCTGACTTATTTTCTTAATTTCTTCCTTCAGGTCGGTTGTTTTCTGACGCGATGCTTCCGATTCTTCTTTTCGTCCCTCCCTGATCAGCGATCCGATGGATTTTGAGAGGGAGTTCATCTCGTTTTGTTTGGAATCCTGCAGATATTGCAGTGAGCGACGGTTTTTATCCAACTCGAGAATTCGGTTAACGATTTCTTCAGCGTTAAAGTTTTTAACTTTCAGCCGTTGGATGACTTCATCGGTTTTTTCGCGGATAATAGCCAGTGTCAGCATAAACAGACCATTTATTATAAAATAAAAATCTCCTGCAAGTCTGATGATCCATCAGCCTGTGGCAGGAGCATGACGATTTCAGCAGAATAATCTATTTGATCTCAGCGGGATCGACAGAAACAAAAGAACGATCTTTTTTCTTTTTATGGAACTTAATGGTCCCTTCAATCAGGGCATACAGTGTATGATCCTTACCCATCCCCACATTCAATCCGGGATGATGTACTGTTCCGCGTTGCCGCAAAATAATATTGCCGGCTTTGGCCTGCTCCCCTCCGAATAATTTAATACCGAGGCGCTTACTTTCAGAATCTCTGCCGTTCCTGGAACTACCGGCTCCTTTTTTGTGTGCCATATCAGTGGTTTATTATGTTCTGATTATTTTTTTCCGGGTTTATCTTCCTTTTTTGCAGCCGGTTTGCTCCTGGGTGCAGCTTTTGTGACTGCTGGCTTGGCTTTTTCGGCTGTTTCCTTTTTAATGGGCTTTTTAGCAGCCGGTTTGGCTTTTTCCACGGCAGCCTTTGGCGCTGCTTTTTTACTGGCCGCAGGTTTTTCCGTTTTGGCAGGTTTTTCTTTAACCATTGCCGCGGGCTCAGCTTCTACCTTTTCAACCGGCTTGGGTGTTTCCGCCTTTTTCGGCCTGGGGGCTTTTTTCACAAAGCCTGTTTCTATGATGTCTTCGATCAGTAATTCCGTAAAATACTGACGATGTCCGTTCAATACCTGGTATCCTTTTCTTCTTTTCTTCTTGAATACCTTGATTTTATCACCCCTCAGGTGTGAAATCACCTGGGCGGTAACAGCGGCATCTTTAACATAAGGAGCGCCCACGCTAATTTTTCCTTCACTGTCGATCAGTAGAACACTTTCAAAAGTCACTTCATCACCAACATCTGAATGAAGCTGATGGACAATCACTTTTTTGCCTTTCTCAACTTTAAACTGTTGACCGGCTATTGCAACAATGGCATACATTGAATTAAGATTTCTTCTGTTAAATTTTGGGATTGCAAAGATATAAAAGTTTGAAATAACAACAAATTAATGTGCAAATATTCTTTATACCGACACCCTGACAGGGTGGTACCACCCTGTCAGGGTGTCGGAATACCCTGTCGGGCTAATTGATCAGGGAAAGTCTTTTATGATATTTTGAAATCATTATATTTGTATGATCAAAGGGTGCGGAGTGTATTAGTTTATACTGATAATGAATAAAATAAAGCTAAACGTTTTAGGAATATCTTACAGTCAGACACAAACGGGGGCCTATGCGCTTGTTCTGGCTGAGGAGAACGGTAACCGCAGGATCCCTATCATTGTCGGAGGATTTGAAGCGCAGGCCATTGCGATTCAGCTGGAGGGGCTTAAGCCTCCGCGTCCCCTCACACATGACCTTTTCCTGAATTTTGCCAGAACTTTTACCATTGACCTGCTGGAGGTGACGGTTTACAAACTCGAAGAAGGCGTATTCTCCTCCAAGCTTACCTGTGATGATGGCAAAAGGATTATTGAAATTGATGCCCGCACATCAGATGCCATTGCGCTCGCATTACGTTTCAAATGTCCGATCTATACCACGGAAGAAATCATGCGAAAAGCCGGAATTATTCTTGATTTTGAAAAGGAATCCAACGTAAGCGGTCCGCCCGAGAAACCCGCCCCTGTTAAAAATATCCCGGTCGAGAACAAAACCCTGGCGGATGAGTTGGCCAAGGTTAATATGGCTGAATTGCAGGAAATGCTCAACGATGCAGTTAAAGATGAAGATTACGAAAGGGCGTCCATGATCCGTGATGAAATAAAACGGAGAAAAAAGGAGTAACTTTGCTATCGACGCACCGAATTTGCAGGATTGAACTATTTCATCCTTAAACCGGAGATGACGGGAAAAGAAAATCATATTGATCCAGTTTCGAAAATTAAGGAGCTTGAGCATGAAAATGCCATTTTGAAAACCGACATTGAAAAGTTTCATACTTTTTTTGATGACGCTCCTCTCGGGATTTTCAGGGCAACCCTGGGTGGGAAATACATTGAGGTAAATAACACCTTTGCCCGGATGCTGGGGTATCATGACCCGGCTGAGCTTATCCGCACCATCAGGGATCTGGGCACTGAAGTATATGACAGCAGTTCAGCGAGAAAGCAAATTGTCCGGAGGCTGGTCAAGGGGAAAGGATCCCTGAGACAAGAGACCTACTTCCGGCGAAAAGACGGCACGCTGTTCCCGGTAAGCCTTTTCATTAACCTCATCCGGGGTAAAGACAGCAAAAGCTTATATTTATCGGGGATTGTCGAAGATATTTCTGACCGAAGGAATACGGAAGAATACCTGATTCAGGAACGGAACCAGTTAAAAACGCTGATTGATTCCATTCCCGACTTTATTTACCTGAAAGATATTGACGGGAAGTTCATCTTGTCCAACCTGGCATTTGAAAAACTGCTGGATATTATTAATCCCGCTAACCTTATCGGTAAATCAGAGGATGAGCTGAAGCTGTCTCCTTTAGCGGCAGTGTTTCTCGAAAATGATGCGCTTATCCTGAGAAAAGGCAGGACCGTTGCCAACCATGAGATTTCCTTTATCGATAAAAAAAAGGAAAAGGAACTTTATTTCTACAGCAGTAAAGTCCCGCTTACTGACCATAAAGGCCGGATCACGGGCTTGCTCGGCATCGGCAGGGATATTACTGCGATAAAACAGGCGCAGCAGCAGATCAGCATCAGTCAGGCCAACCTCACCGCTGTGCTGGAAAGCACCCGGAACCTCATCTGGTCTATTGATACTGATTTCAAGATTATAACCGCCAATCGTCATTTCAGGAAATTCTTCAGCCTGTATTATAGAAAAGAGATCTCGGTGGGGGAAAATATCCTCAAGGCTTTGCCGGAACCTGACCGGTCAAAATGGAAACATATTTATGCCAAAGCCCTCAAGGGAGAACAGTTCACCCGGGAAATCAGTTACCTGGGGGATGATATCAACTCTTTTTACGAAGATACCCTTTGCCCGATCCTTGACTGTGATCATCATATTACCGGCATAACGGTGATTTCTGCCAACATAA
>Ga0105094_10000602_pt1 | contig 18127 bp, 14 predicted proteins | sample PPLLak1March2015_2_FD_87023 | JGI IMG/M metagenome (GOLD analysis project Ga0105094, IMG submission 87023) | Freshwater sediment microbial communities from Prairie Pothole Lake near Jamestown, North Dakota, USA - PPLs Lake P8 Core (3) Depth... | ecosystem: Environmental > Aquatic > Freshwater >...
CATGATAAAAGCCCCACTTTCGATCAAGAATGGCACATATTATGGGATTGCACCCCAAAGATAAGCGTTATTAGTCTGGTCCGTCCCACCGAAATACAGGCTTAAAATTGGCGAAGGTATAGCCAATACCGATCCTATATTGATATGCGTTGTGAACTTCAATCGATATTTCAGCCGATGAAGAACTCCACTAGCACAGGTGCGAGCACCTGTGGGGCCACGTCGTGCGTCTGACCTGGCAGAGAGCAGATCTGCCCGTTGGGGAGGGCTTCTGCCAGTGCTTGCGCCGTGGCGTGCATGAACGCGAAGCTTGCCTCCCCGGAGATCACGAGCGCAGGCATTGTCACGGATGCTATCCGATCAACCGGCAGCGAAGAATCGCCCATGATTGTAGCGTCGTAGGCCAACGTGTGCGCCAGGGCTTTCTGGGCTGGCCACCAGGGGGCGTTGCGCGCCTGGGCGGCGAACTCAGCCGGAAGGCCGACTACCTGTGTCATGAAGTATTCCACCGCATCGCCTCGACGACCTGCTGCGATCAGCTCGTTGTAGCGCGACGCCAGGTCTGCTGGCGGGCGGGGTTGGCTGTTGTCGACGATGAACGGCGGCTCAAACAATGCCAGCTTTTTGATATGCAGACCGTGAGCCGCCGCCTCCAGGGCGAGGGCCGCGCCAGAAGAGATCCCGTATACGAACGCCGATACGCCTGACTCAGTGATGAGAGCATCGATATCCTCGACCTCGCGGTGGACCAAGTATGGCGCAGTGTCGCCGCTATCGCCTCGTCCCCGGCGATCGTAGTTGATCACAGTGAAGGACTGCGCCAGGAGTGCAGCCAATGGAGCGTTCGCGGATCGATCGGTGGAGGCGCCGCTTATCAGGATAATCGATGGTCCATCGCCGGACTGATCGAAGGCGATAGGGGTGCCGTCTTTCGAAATTACTTTTCTCATGATTGTTCTCCTTTCATTGGAGCAGCTGGGCAAACATACTTCCTACTCTCTGGGCTGATAAGTCAGGATGGCGACGCCCGTACTCGTTATGGTCGAGCGAACGAGCTTGAGTCTTTTCAGATCGCCTTGATCTTTGAAGAAGCGCTTTCCGCTGCCCACCACAACCGGGTGGATCATGAGTGTAAGCTCTTCTAGGAGATCGTTTTGCAGCAAAGAGAGAACGAGGGTGGGGCTGCCAGCGACCCCGATATTCCTTCCGGATTGCCCCTTGAGCTTGGTGATTTCCTCGGCGAGGTCACCCTTGACCAGCGTCGTGTTCTGCCAATCCACCCTGTCCAGGGTAGTCGAGAGCACGTATTTGGGTATGTTGTTGATGTAGCTGGCGAAAGGTTCGTCAGTCGAAGTTGGCCAGTAGGCCGCCCACTCTTGATAGGTCACTCTGCCCAACAGTACAGCATCCTGCGAGTCGAGCTGTGACCCCATGGTGGCCATCATTTCAGCATCGAAGTTGTCGAATTGCCATTGATCAGGCGATTCGACGACTCCGTCCAGTGATAGAAACAGTCCTGCAACTAATTTTCTCATGTCAGGTCTCCTTTGGCATTGGTTCTCGGTTTGTGCAACGCGGCGCTAATTTCAACCGCTATAAAATGATCCTTTACGGTTCTATCTTAGAACAATTTAGGGGAGTTGTCTTGAACAAAAACGACACCTGCTCGGGCTCAATTTTGTAATTGAGTTGAGCAGGCGTGCGTCCGATAACTGTATTAGCGGTCGCGGTGGGTTGCTACTCGTTAATCTATATCGTTATCCGGGAAAATGGCGCAATCTTGACATAAAAGAAAGCTGCTCCGCCTCTTTCTTGCTGATGATCTGAGCAGGCGTTTGCCCGACGAATCGTTTCAGGGATCTGGTCAGATGCGGCTGATCAGCATACCCGGCTAGATCAACCGTGTCGAGGATAGAGGCGCCTCCCTGGAGCAGCATCGTCGCATACCGGGCGCGGTCGATTTGGCTGAGGGCGCCACGGGTCAGCCCGGTCGCTTTCAAGAACCGGCGCTGAACTGAGCGTATCGACACCTCTTGCAGACCAGGTTGTAAGGCGGCTTCGACGATGGGTTCACGAACCAGCAGACCATCGCGAACGAGGCGGTCTACAAACGTGTCTGCGTTTTCATAGTCCGGAAATAGCCAGGCAGAGCCATTTAGCCAGAAGGAGGAACTTCTCGCTTCGGGTAGATCCACCATTCCATCCCTTAGCAGACTTGCGGGCAGAGGCGGCATGACGGCGCCAGGTTTGAAAAGAATGCCAAAATGCTCAGCGCCTGCAGGGCAGTAAGCCGCTGTAGCTTTTGTCTCTGGCCCGCGCACAGTTAGCTTCGTCTTGCCCTCATACCTGGTAACCACCATCTGCCAACGGCTCATTGCCACGGAGATAAAAGGGCCTCCGCTTTCGCTGTGATTACGCCAGATCACGTCGACAAAAGGGGAATCGGAGAGTTTTTCCTCAAAGTTGAATATCATGACACTATTTCCAACGATGAGTAATTATACAATCTTTATCTAATACATTCAAATAGTGTTTTATGGAATGTTGTAAGAGATGCGGCGCTATACTTTCTATTCCGGCACGTAGGGTGCTTGCGTGTCGATGTTGCCGACGAACTGCGGAAGACGGGTATGCCCCAGCATTTGCCGGATGGCCTGATTCTCGCCGGTGTGATACCTGTAGTGGTAGATCACCCGCTGCAGCAGCGATCCGAAAGTGCGCCGCCCCGGCTGGCCATCTTTCCTTAGGATGTTCGCTTGAAGTACCTCGCTGGTCAGGGTTTCGAGCCACGGGTCGGCTGCAGCGGTAATTTCTTTCCATGCCGCCAGCACTTCGCTCAGCGCAGGGGTGTTTGCCGGGGCGCCGTAGGCAAAGCGCTCATTGATATCAGGGAAGGGCATTTTCCCCTGCCCATAGTACAAGAAGTAGCGCTGCTCCTGCCAGGCTAAATGACCCACATTCCAGCTAATGCAGTTCATGGGTAGCAGCCTTTTGTGCGCATCCGTTTCAGAGATGCCTTTGACCCCGCGGATGAATTCGCTGCGGGTAAAGCGGAGCTGCCTTACGAGTGGATGAGGTGATGGCATGTTTTCCTCCAGAAGCGCTCACTAACAGAAATCACTCCAACCAATTTCTCGATTTCCGAAATTCGCCCGTCTGCTCTATCCAAAATTGTACCAGCGAATGAGCAGGCGCGATCCAGGGACCGCCTTACGCCAAAGCCAGGTCCGGTCCGACGAGGCAGATGATATCTGTCAGCTGTCCGGCGTGGCCCGACCGCGCCGCACAGTGATTAACTGCCAGCCGCTCGTCGAAAGAGCACAATATGGGACTTCTGCAAAAGTGTCAGCGCGCCGGTACCCCTGCCGCGAAAAGAGAGGAACAAATCGTTGACTTGCAGTTGATAATTTGCTATATTGGATTGGCAACATCGCTGCTGTCATTTTCGGCGGAGGCTTTATATAGCCAGATATCGAGGGACCACATTTCAGCCGCCCACGGTGGGTTAGCGGCTTTTTGTTCGGGTCAAGGGAGGTGAGAATGCCGCACCTGGGGATGGAGTTCCTGGGGGGATTTCATGCCAGCTTGGACGGGACCCGGCTGACCGAATTTGAATCAAGCAAAGTACGCGCCCTGCTGGCATATCTGGCAGTCGAATCGCAGCGACCGCATCCCAGGGAGTCACTGGCAGCGTTGCTTTGGCCGGATTGGCCCAACCGCGCTGCACTGAGCAACCTGCGCTATGCCCTATCTGACCTGCGCAAGGTCACCGGTGACCGGGGGGCCGACCCGCCCTTCCTGCTGATCAGCCGGGAGGCGATCCAGTTCAACGCAGAGAGCGATCACTGCCTTGACGTAGCTGAGTTCGTCAGGTTGGCGGATGGGCAGGATGTGGAGCAGCTCGAGGGGGCGGTGAAGCTGTATCAAGGCGATTTCCTGGAAGGCTTCTCGCTCAGCGAGGCTGCCCCGTTCGAGGATTGGGCACGCTTGAAGAGCGAGCAGCTGCAGCGCTGCTACCTGGAAGCTCTGCACCGTTTGGCTGCGATCCTGGAAGCCAGGGGCGAGTACGAGCGTGCCCTGGGCTACGCCCGCAAAGAGGTGACTGCCGAGCCGCTGGACGAGAGCGGTCAGCGCCAAGTGATGCGCCTGTTGGCTTTTAGCGACAGGCGTGCTGAAGCCCTGATCCACTACGAGGCTTGCCGGGAGGTGCTGAAAAAGGAGTTGGGTGCTGTGCCTTCTCGGGAGACGGAAGACCTGTACCAGCTCCTGCTCAAGGGCGAGCTGCCCCCAACCCTATCCCCAGAGCTGCTCCGCCCGGAGCGGGCAGCCAGGCAGGTGGGATCCTGCCCGTACCGAGGGCTGGCAGCGTTTCGCGAGCAGGATGCGCAGTTCTTTTTCGGACGGGAGCAGTTCACCTGGGGGCTGGAAGAAGCTATCCAGCGTGCCTCAATGATCGCGGTGATCGTCGGCTCGTCCGGATCGGGTAAATCCTCGGTAGTCTACGCTGGGCTGCTGCCCAGGCTGCGCAGCTCTGGAGATTGGCAGATCGCCAGCTTCCGTCCCGGTGAGCGACCTTTTCGGGGGCTGGCAGGCGCCCTGCTGCCCCTGCTGGAGCCGGACACGAAGGAAACCGACCGCCTGATCCAGGCCGGCAAGCTGGAAACCGCTTTATCCCTGGGCGAAGTATCGCTGGCGGGCGTGGCCGCCCGGGCGGCTCAGATGGGCGAGGCCACCCGGCACCTGCTGCTGGTGGTGGACCAGTTCGAGGAGATCTATACCCTGTGCACGAACCAGGACGAGCGCAAACGGTACCTGGACCAGCTGTTGGGGATGGTAGAAGCGGGGAGCACACAGCTCGAGGGCAGATCCGTGCTGCTGCTGACCCTGCGGGCCGATTTCATGGGGCAAGCGCTGGCCTACCGTCCTTTTGCAGATGCCCTCCAGGGGGCTTCGGTGCTGATGGGACCGATGAACCGGGAAGAGCTGCGCTCGGCGGTCGAGAATCCGGCCGAGCTGCAGGGGGCCGCCTTCGAGGCCGGGCTGGTGGATCGCCTGCTGGATGACGTGGGCAGCGAGCCAGGCAACCTGCCGCTGCTGGAGTTCGCCCTGACCCTGCTGTGGGAGCATCAGGAGAGCGGCTGGCTGACGCATGCCGTGTACGATTCGATTGGTCTGGTGGATGGCGCCCTGGCCAGCTATGCCGACCAGGTATATGCCAGCCTGGGACCGGACGAGCAGGAGCGCGCCCGGAGTGCCCTGCTGCAATTGGTGCAGCCGGGCGAGGGCACCGAGGACACCCGGCGGGTGGCGGCCCGAGATGAATTGGGGGATGAGAATTGGGAATTACTTCAGCGCTTGGCAGACCGGCGTCTGGTCGTCACCGGGCAGGACGCTGCCGGGAACGTGACCGCCGAGGTGGTGCACGAAACCCTGATCCAGAAGTGGGGGCGCTTCCGGGAGTGGATGGAGGCCGACCGCGCCTTCCGCTCCTGGCAGGAGCGACTGCGGGGCAACTTGCACCAGTGGCAAGAGAGCGGGCGAGAGGCGGGAGCACTGCTGAGCGGGGTGCGGCTGTCCCTGGCTGAGGAGTGGCTGGTGGGGCGGAGCGAGGATCTGAGCCAGGCTGAAACGGATTACATCCAGGCCAGCCTGGTGGAGAAGCACAGGCGGCTGGAAGCGGAGGCAGCCCGGCAGAGACGCGAGGCAGCCCTGGAGCACCGCTCACGGAATTTCCTGTATGCCTTGGTGGTGATCTTATTGCTGGCAGCCATCGGGGCGTCTGGCTTGGCATTCGTCGCCCGACAAGCCCAGGGTGAAGCCGAACGACAGAGCCTGGGGCGCGCCACCCAGCAAGCCATCGCCGAAGCTGAGAAAGCTAACGCTCAGGCAGAGGCCATCAGCCGGGCGACTGCTGAAACGGATGCGCTCCGCCAGGCCGATCTCGCCCGCGCCCGCGAGCTGTCGCTGGCGTCCATCAACAACCTGGAGATTGACCCGGAGCGCAGCATTCTGCTTGGATTGCAGTCCGCCTCGGTCTACAGCTCGCTCGGTCAAACACTGCCCAATGATCTACAGTCCACACTGCACCAGGCGATCCAGGCCTCTCGGGCGCGATTGACCTGGGAGGTTGGCGATGAAAGCATCCTCTCAGCCAGGTTTATCCAACCCGGTGATTTACCGCGTATCCTCACAGCAGACAGGGGGAAGGGGATCATCACCCTTTGGGATCTGGCATTAAACCAGAAGCTTATGCAGATAAGCGTTCCCACAAGCGACTCCATTAAAGCAAGCCTCAGCCCGGACGGTCGATTGGTGGCGGTGCCGGAGAATAATGAGATCAGGCTTTGGGATGTCGACGCAGGACAAGAGCTGCAGAACTTAGCCGGTTATCCTTCTGAGATCCAGGGGGTGACATTCAGCCCGGACAGCCAATATTTATTAACTCGAGGTCTAACAACATATATTCTTCGGGAGATCGAATCAGGCAATGTACGTCTGGAATTTCCTACCCCGGAGGGCGACCGCCTGGTGGCTGTCTTCAGCCCTGATGGAAAGTTAGTCGCTGCCCGAACTCCAGGAAATACCATCGATATTTTCGATGCTCTCTCCGGGGAAGCATTAACTTCAATCCAGCTGGAGCCGAATTTTGATGTCATCGCCCTCGCCTTCAACCCGGATGGGACCCGGCTGGCAGGCGCCGGGCGTGCAACCGAGTGCCTGGTGTGGGATGTTCAAACGGGAGAGCCGCTCTCATCTTTCGACGTTTCTCATGGGACCATTTCAGCTGGCTCCCAGATAGAAACATTAGAATACAGCCCGGATGGCAGGTGGCTGGCGCTTCCAGGTGTCATCTACGACGCTGTCACCGGGGAAGAAATCTTCTTACTCCCTGGGCATACGAAAGGAATATCCCAGCTGGCGTTCAATAGCGATGGGACGCACTTGATTACTGCCAGCTACGATCAGACAGTGAAGACGTGGGATATGACCCCCAGCAACGAAGTGCTGACTCTATCGCATCCCTCGGGCGATTTTCTCTATGGTGTAGCTTTCAGCCCCGATGGGAGATGGCTGGTCACGACTGGAGCAGATAAGACCGCCCGAGTCTGGGAGCTGGCCTCTGGTAAATTGTCCCAAACCCTGGAAGGGCACACAGATTTTGTGAACGGCGCGGCTTTCAGCCCGGATGGAGCCCTGCTGGCGACGGGGTCTGCCGACCGGACGGTGAGAGTCTGGGATACCCGCACTTGGCAAACCCTGCAGATATTGACGGGGCACTCAGAAGACAAACCAGGGATTGTCCCATGGATCCGGGGGGTGGTTGCGGTTGCATTCAGCCTTCAATGCGGCAGCTCGTCCACCCAAGGAAAAACCTGCCCCCTGGCGGGGGTTGGTATGGATGGTCAGCTGATCGTTTGGGACGCTTTTACCGGTGAGAAGTTGTACACCTATCAAGATCCGGAGGGAGGCCTGAAAAGCGCGGCCTTCAGCCCGGATGGAAAGCTGCTGGCGATCGGCAACACTGGAGTGTTCAAATCTTCGGTGGGAGCAGTTGCGATTTTGGACGCTGCTTCCGGCGAGGTGCTGAATACTTTCCCGGGTGAACCTGGCTGGGCCTGGGGCGTTGCCTTCAGCCCAGACGGGAGCCGGCTTGCCACAACCCACTTTTATGGGCTCGTCAGAGTATGGGATCTTGCCAGCAACGAAGCACAGTTCTCCTTGACAGATGTTCAGAGTGGGAATTCGTTGGCTTTTGACCCGACAGGTTCCTACCTGGCGACGGCCGGGTCGGGATCGATCGTAGTATGGGATGCTCGCACTGGGGAGCCATTATTCAACCTTATTGGTCATGCATCTGTGCCAACATTTAGCATGGCTTTTAGCCCGGATGGGAAATACCTGGCAACAGCCAGCTTCGATGGCACGGCGCGCGTCTTTGTGATCCCGCCAGGAGACCTGCTGGCGTTTGCGCGCTCGCGCCTGACACGCAGCCTCACCCAAGATGAGTGCCTGCAGTACCTGCACCTGGAGCAGTGCCCGGCAGCCGAGTAAAAATGGTTTTCCAGTTTAGCGGCATTGCTCTGGATATGCTCGTCGAAAGAGTACGATGCGGAACTTCTCCATAAGGTCAAAAATCAAGATTCCTTATTGACTCTTGATATATTTTTTTATATACTATTTGTAAGTCCAATGGACTTACAAAGTCGCTGCCCTATTTTCCAACACCAACAATGATCAGAAAAGCTACCCAACAACAAACCAAAGAACATAACCGCGATCTTGTGCTTAAGACCATATTCGATCATGAGCGCATCAGCCGGGCAGAGATCGCCCGCAAGACCGGATTGACTCGCACCACTGTGTCCGATATCGTGGCAGAGCTGATTGCTGCAGGCCTGGTTGAAGAAGTCGGCGTGGGCGAATCGCTGGGCGGTAAATCGCCCATCCTCCTAAGCCTGGTTGCAGACTCTCGTTACCTGATCGGGTTGGACCTGGCGCAAAACCAGTTCAGGGGAGCCATCATCAACCTGCGCGGGGTAATCCGCTCGGTTGTTTGCCCACCAGTCACGGATCGCAACGCAGAAGATGCTCTGGAGCAAGTATATGCTATCCTGGACCAGCTGGTGAACACAGACTGCCAACCGGTAGTGGGGATTGGTGTGGGCACGCCGGGATTGGTGAACAGCCATGCAGGCGTGGTGGTGAATGCTGTCAACCTGGATTGGCAAGACCTTCCATTGGCTGACCTGCTGAGGGACCGATATCAGCTGCCGGTCTACGTACTCAACGACAGCCAGGCGGCGGCAATGGGGGAGTATACCTATGGCAACAACCAACTTTCAGAAAGCAACCTGATCGTGATTAACGCCCGGCATGGGATTGGCGCCGGTATCGTAATCAATGGTCATTTATTCTACGGCGATGGAGGCGCTGCTGGCGAGATCGGTCACGTCGTGGTGGTGCCAGAAGGCGGGCTACCCTGCCGCTGTGGCAACTTCGGTTGCCTCGAGACGGTCGCCAGTGCTCAGGCGCTTGTCAAGCGTATGCGCACCCAGGCTGGCCAATACGGCAAAGCCACACCGGCTGATGTTTATTCTTTGGAAGATATTGAGCTGGCTTTCGCGGGCGGAGACTTACTGGCAACCCAGCTGGTTCTCGAAGCCGGTCATTATATGGGCATGGCGATTTCCAGCCTGATCGGGACGCTCAATATCCGTAGGATCATTCTGACAGGCGATATGACGCGCTTCGGCGAACCCTGGCTGGAATCTGTTCGTGGTGCTATGCGGGCGAACACCCTATCAACGCTAGCCGAGGAGACGCAGGTTGAAATTGGGCAGCTCGGCGGGAATGGGGTTGTTTTGGGAGCCTCAGCGCTCCTGGTGAGCAATTATGCGCTGCTTTTCGCTCGAAATCTTTCTCGCTCGTGAGTATTGATCGCATCCAGAGAAGGATGAAGCATGAACGATGGCTTTAAGTTGGTGAGACCCAAGTTTGTGCCACCTCTGGAAGAAGGCTTCCGCCCGGCGGTCCTTGCAAATCGAGCCTTTGCGAGGGAAGCTGCTAAGGTTGGTGTGCCGCTGGTAATCGGGCTGGAGCGTGAGAATGGGCAGCTGGCGCGCTTCGAGACGCGTATCTTTCCAGATGGGCATCCACGCGCCAGGGCTAACATCCGCTATATCGAACGATTGGTCAAGTTCTTACTCTGGCAGCGTGGTGGTTTTCGGCTTTACATCGGCGGTCCACGCCATGTTGGGGATGCGATCCGGGAATATTACTCGCCGGTCGGGGAGCGCAGTTTCGATTACTACTTTATGGGTGAGCAGGTATATGAGCAGACCTTCACTGTGGTCACATGCGATCCGTCTGAAGTTCCTCCAGCGTGTGAGAGCGGAAAGCCCTTGGGACATCATCTGGATGGCTGCCGGATTGGGTTCGATTTAGGTGCTTCGGACCGCAAGGTATGTGCGGTGATCAATGGGCAGGTCGTCTACAGCGAGGAAGTAATCTGGGAGCCGCGCAAACAATCTGACCCTGAATACCATTACCGGGAGATCACTAGCGCCCTGAAAACAGCCGCGGCGAAGATGCCACAGGTGGATGCCATCGGCGGAAGTTCAGCAGGGATTTATATCAATAACCGCCCAATGGTAGCCTCACTCTACCGGGGTGTCCCACCTGAACGCTTCAACGAAATCCGCAACCTGTTCCTGCGCATAAGAGATGAAATGCAGGTGCCCCTTGAGGTGATTAATGATGGCGATGTTACCGCCCTGGCGGGATCCATGTCCCTCGAGGATAACGGCGTTCTGGGGATCGCTATGGGCTCCAGCGAAGCGGCTGGCTACGTAGATATAAACGGGCATATCATGGGCTGGCTGAACGAGCTGGCCTTTGCACCGGTGGATTACTCTCCCCATGCCCCAGTAGATGAGTGGTCTGGAGACATTGGCTGCGGGTCACAGTATTTCTCCCAGCAGTGTGTTTTCCGCCTGGCGCTTAGGGCAGGCATTGATATCCCTTCAAATATACCCGATGCCGAGAAATTAAAGTATGTCCAACAAATGCTGGATAACGGGGATGCCGGAGCGGAAAAAATCTGGCAGAGCATGGGTTTCTACCTGGGTTATGCCCTGGCCCATTATGATGATTTTTACGATATGAAGCACGTGCTCATCTTGGGACGCTGCACTTCCGGCAGAGGAGGCGAGCTGATCTTAGAAGGGACAAATGCAGTGCTGGCTGCAGAGTTTCCAGAGCTATCTACCCGCGTCCGGGTTCAGCTCCCCGATGAGCACAGTCGTCGTGTCGGACAATCAATAGCTGCGGCGAGCCTACCGGAAATTCTATGTAAGTGATAGGAGAGCGTATGCAATTTCACAATGAGACTGCAGAAATCTATATTCCCGATGGTTTGCCAGCAGAGCAGGCACTGAGACGCACCACGCACATGGCGATAGGTGCCCACCAGGACGATCTCGAAATCATGGCTGCCGGACCCATCATCGAATGCTACCAGCAAACGGACAAATGGTTCACCGGTGTGGTGGTGACCGATGGGCGCGGCTCTCCGCGCGATGATATTTATAAATATTACACCGATGAAGAAATGCGCCTGGTGCGTTTTAAGGAGCAGAAGAAAGCTGCCTTTGTCGGCGAATACGCTGTGCAGGTGCTTTTGGATTATCCCAGCAAAGCTGTTAAAGATGGCAAAAACCAGCTGCCAATTGAGGATATTGCCTCACTCATCCAGGCTTCTCGACCACAATATATCTATACCCATAATCTGGCCGATAAACACGATACGCATGTAGGTGTTGCGCTCAAGGTCATTGCAGCCATACGCAGCCTTCCGCAAGGCGAGCGCCCGCAGAAGCTGTATGGCTGTGAGGTCTGGCGCGATCTGGATTGGATGATTGACAGCGACAAAGTGCCTGTGGATCTGTCTTCACACGAGAATCTGCAGGCAGCCTTGCTTGGAGTTTTCGACTCGCAGATCGCTGGCGGAAAGCGCTACGATCTGGCCAGTATGGGACGCCGCCGGGCGAACGCTACGTATTTCGCCTCCCATGGGGTAGACATAGCCCTGGGCATGACCTACGCCATGGACCTTACCCCCTTGAGCATAGATGTAAACAAAGACATTCCGGGGTATGTCCAGGAGCACATAGAGCGCTTCGCCAGTGATGTCACCGAGCGCCTGCGAAGGATGATCTGAGCTCTGGCACAGTTGTGGAACAACCATTCATCATTTGGTTACGGCTTCCTCTATGACAACAAAAGGAGATGAGAAACAGAATGATTTTCTACCAGCAACTTTCAATCAAGCAACCTTCAACAACCAATTAGTAGTCCAGTAAGATAGGAGAAGAAAACATGCGTACAAAATTGTTCGTTCTGATCGTTCTAGTGAGCATCCTGCTTGGCGCTTGTGCACAACCCACACAGGCCCCTGTTGTGGAGCCCGAGAAGATCATCGAGACAGTTGTGGTTGAAGCGACCAAACTCGTCGAGGTAGAGAAAACTGTTGAAGTTGAGGTGGAAAAACTGGTCACCCCTACACCAGGCCCTAACCCCGAGGCCGTCATCCAGGGCGTCGAACCAGGTGCAGAAATCACACTGTGGACTTTCTGGCTATCACCGACATTTGACCAGTATATCCAGGACACCATTGCCCGCTTCCAGGAAGCTTATCCTGGCGTCAACGTGAACTGGGAGGACCACCAGGCTACTTTCCAGGATGATCTGCGCAACGCCTTCGCAGCAGGGAATGCTCCGGACGTTATCAACCTCTCGATCTCCGAGGGATGGGTCTCAGACTATGCAACCCAAGGTTTGTTAATGCCCCTGGACGATGCTGTGCCCCAAGAGGTGAAGGATGTTTACTTCCCCAACCTGTGGGACCAGCAGTTGGTAGATGGCGCTCATTACCAGTTCCCCTGGTACCAGGGTATCCAGGTCGACCTGGTTAACCGGCAGCTCTACGACCAGACTGGCCTGACCCTTGAGGAATTCCCCAAGACGGTGCAAGAACTGCCTGAGTTGTGTCAGCTGATCAAGGATAAGACCGGCACACTTTGCGCTATCCGCCTGACCGTGAATGACCTGCTGGCACAAATGACCTATGAGGGCGGCGTCCAGGTGATCAGCGAGGATGGCACTGCGTTCACCTTCGACTCGCCGGATGCAGTTGAATGGCTCCAGATGTATGTGGATATGGTCAAGGATGGGGTCGTAGACAGGACCGTGCTGGTGACCGATCAGGATCGCGTTGGATTGGATCTCTTCACGACGGGTCAAGCAGCCTTCTATAATACGGGGCCTAATCTCATCCGTGAGGTGCGCGCCAACAATCCTGGATTGTACGGTTATCTGGCAGTGGTACCCGCTCCAGTGGGCAAATCGGGTGTTGTTGGAAAAGGACTGATGGCATTATCGGTGAAAGGGGACACCGCGTATCCCAATGCGTCATTAGCCCTGGCGCAGTTCTTCACCAATCCGCAGAGTATGCTCGAATTCTCCAAGATTGTAGCCATCTACCCCTCAACGCCAGCCTCCTACGATGATCCCTTCTTCTCGGCTGTTCCGGTGGCTATCGAAGATAGCGCCAAGCCGTATGCCAAGGATGCGGTCTCCAAGCTGGCCGATATCGTTCCATTTGTCCCCCACAAGGCAGATGTCAACGAGATCGTTTTGCAGGCAGTCCAACAGGCGCTCTTCAACAATGTCGATCCGCAGACTGCACTTTCCGATGCTGTTGCCCAGGCCAATGCATTGCTCCCATAGATAAGCTCGATCTATCTCAGTCTATTGCCGGCCCCCCATCCCCTTGCCATTTCACGGAGGGGGTGGGGGCAGGCAGGCTGCTCGCCAGGCAGTAAACCTGATGAATAATAAGTTTTCAATAACCCCCTATCTATTCCTCGCGCCTGCCTTAATTGTCATTGCAGTATTTTTGTTATATCCAATTTTTGCAGTCGTATATTACAGCTTTACCGATTACAACATTGTCACACCGCCGGTGTGGGTCGGCATCAAGAATTATCAGCGCCTGGTGGTGGACCCCATCTTTTGGCAGGCAGTGCAGCACTCTTTTATCTACTTGTTGGTAACCCCGATTCTAATCGTTTTATCGACACTCCTGGCAATTGTCGTCAACCGTAAGCTGGTGGGCATCCATGTCTACCGCGCATTATTTTTTATTCCGGTAATCAGCGGTAGTATCGCAGTTGGCATTGCCTGGCGAATGATGCTCGATACAAATGGCATTATCAACAGTATCCTCATATCGCTAGGAATCATCAGTGAGCGTATCCAATGGCTGGCTGAGCCAGCGCTTACGCTGCCCATTGCCATGTTGCTGACCACCTGGCTGGGTCTTGGTTATTACATGATGATCTTCCTTGCGGGGTTGCAGAACATCCCGGAGGAGTTGTACGACGCTGCTTTAATTGACGGGTGTAACAACTGGCAAAAACATTGGCATGTCAGCGTTCCAGGCCTGCGCCCACAAATCACTTTTGTCTTTGTCATATCGAGCCTGGCTGCTCTCCAAGTATTCAATGAAATTTTCACCCTTACCGGTGGGCTAGGGGGCATATTGAACAGTGGAGTAACCCTTGTCTTTTATCTCTGGCGACAGGCGTTCCGATTGAACCATGCCGGGTATGCTTCAGCGATTGCTATCGTGCTGCTGGTGGTCACACTTGTATTTTCGGTGATAAACATTCGCCTCCTGGAGCGCGGGACGGAAGTGGAGTGATGGAGCTGACCAAGACAAATCTATCCTCCCCACCCGGCTCGGCGCGCCATCGCCGCCATTTTCTCGAAAATACCTTTTGGTATGTACTGCTGAGCCTGGTGGCTGTAATAACTGTTTTCCCCTTTGTGTGGGTTTTATTTACCTCCTTCAAAGGAATGACTGATCCGATTTTCTCTGTGCCACCCCAGCTCATCCCTCACGACCCGACCATTGAGAACTACCTGCGGGTGGGGAGACAGCTACCAGTTGGGCGCTTCTACCTGAACAGCATCGTTGCCACGCTCAGTATCGTTATCTTCAATACACTGTTCAGTTCGCTGGCTGCCTACCCTCTGGCAAAGATGAATTTCCGCGGGCGCGACGCCATTTTCTACCTGCTCCTGGCGACATATATCGTGCCGCCTGTCTTGACCTCCATCCCCAGCTTCGTCCTGGCTGTCAACGTCTTTCATTTTTACGACAAGCTTCAGTCGGTCATCTTTCCGTACCTTGCTGGCGTGCTGAGCATTTTTCTTATGCGCCAGGCATTTAAGGCTGTGCCTGATGACCTTATTGACGCAGGTCGCATCGATGGTGCTAACGAGTGGCGTATTTGGTGGAGCATCTTGCTGCCTGTTGTCCGTCCTTCGCTCGCAACCGTCGCTATCATCACTTTCGTTGAGCAGTGGAACAATTTTTTCTGGCCTTCACTGATGCTGCACACACGCGAAAATATGACCTTGCAGGTTGGCCTGGTTGCGCTGCAGGGTGCATTCGCTAACGACGCACGCGGGATTGCCGCCGGTGTCGTTATGACCGTTGTGCCGATGATACTCTTTTTCTTTGCACTGCAGAAGCAGTTTGTGCAGGGTTTGACGGGTGCAGTAAAAGGATAGATAGTGCAGATATTGGATGCCATTGGGCAAAAACTGCTGCTTGCTTTCGCTGGCAAGGACAGACCTACACCCGAGATCGTAGAAGACTTGCGAGCATTTCGCCCGGCCGGGGTAACGTTATTTCGCGCCTTGAATATCGACCACCCGGCCCAGGTGCGCGAGCTCACCCGAGAATTGCAGGCTGCCGCTCATGATGCTAGCTTGCCGCTGTTGTTCATCGCCGCAGACCAGGAAGGCGGTCAATTAATGGCAATTGGCGAGGGCACAACGCAGTTGCCAGGGAATCTGGCGTTGGGGGCTACAGGATCACCAGAGCTGGCGTATCAAGCGGGGGTTGTGCTTGGCCGCGAGTTGGCTGCCATGGGAATCAATGTGAATTATGCGCCTTGCTGTGATGTAAATAGCAACCCGCAGAATCCGGTTGTGGGTACCCGCTCCTTCGGGGAGGTCTCTCAACAGGTGGCAAATTTCGCTGCGGAGATGGTCATTGGCCTCCAATCGAGCGGCGTAGCCGCCTGCGCCAAGCACTTCCCCGGTCACGGGGACACCTCCAGCGACTCGCATTATGGCATCCCTGTCCTTGCGCACTCGTTGGCGCGCTTGCGCAGCGTGGAATTCCCACCTTTTACAGCAGCTATTGGCGCGAATGTCAGGCTGGTAATGACCGGACATCTGGCACTGCCAGCGGTGGATGGGCGCAGCGACCTGCCAGCCACCCTGTCTCCGGCAATACTGAAGGACCTGCTGCGTAAGGAATTGGGTTTCAATGGCGTAATCACCACCGACGCGATGGATATGGAGGCGATCTGCCAGGGAGAGGGGTTGGGGGAGGAAGCAGTCCGAGCTGCCCAGGCAGGTGCTGATTTGTTGCTGTTGGCAGCTAAAGCGGAAGATCAACGCAGGGTTCACGCCAGCCTGGTAACATCTGTCGAGCAGGATCGCCTGAGTCGCACTGAACTGCTGACCTCCGCCAGGCGCATCCAAGAGTTGAAGTACTGGCTGGCTACACAGGATTCCCAGCCTGATCTTGACGTAGTCGGTTGTCCTGCACACCGGAAGGTAGCTGAAGAAATCGCAGCCCGTTCGATCACACTGGTGCGGGATCAAGCTGCTCTGCTGCCTCTGCATATTGATGCTGGGCAGCGTCTGGCAGTGATCTTTCCCCGCCCGATGGATCTCACGCCAGCCGACACCTCTTCTTATGTGAAACTGACATTAGGTCAGGCTTTGCGCGCCTACTATGATGGAATAGAAGAGTTCATCGTCCCCCATGCACCACAAGAGGCAGATATAGCCGCTGTCATTGAGGCTTTGCAAGGCTTCAATAGGGTAATCATCGGCACGATCAACGCCTCGACCCAACCCAGTCAGGCAGCGCTGGTACATTCCGTGCTTCGAACCGGAATTCCGACTGTGGTAGTCGCCTTGCGCATGCCAACCGATCTGCTTGCTTTTCCCGAGGCGCCAACATATGTGTGCAGCTACAGTATCTTAGAACCCTCCCTGCGTGCGCTGGCGCAAGCCTTGTTCGGTCAGGCGAGCTTTCCAGGCCGGCTTCCCGTTTCCATTCCTGGTCTGTATCCATTTGGTCATGGAATTACCGGGTAATTATTCATGGTAGCTGCTCGTGAAGGGGTCGATCATGGGATCGACCTGCCTGCGACTGGCATTGCCAGGGTTGAGATCACACTGCAGACCTGGAATACCGCAAACAAGATTGGGCTTCGGTCCTGCGGTGAAAAAGACTGTCCACTTGGGTAGGTGACAACCCCTCATATGACTATGGCATCTGACATCGATATTCATTATGATTAATCCATCCAGCACGTTTAGAATCCTATTTGTTAAGGGAAGGTTCCGATGAAAACTAAAACCTTTTTGATTTCCCTGCTTCTCGTCTCGATGGTACTGCTCAGCTGCAATTTCGTATCGAACATAGGCGTCAATGTGATCACCCCATCCGATGTTAATATCAGTGAGAACCGTGACGTGAGCGGCTTTACCGCTCTCGAATTTGGCACTTTCGGAAAGCTGAACATTATACAGGGTGATGTCGAGTCGTTGAACATATCCGGCCCCGACAACCTGGTGCCGGAAATCAGGACAACGGTCCGCAATGGAACACTCATTATCAATACCGAAGACAATCTCACCATACGACCTTTACGCCAAGATAACCCATTGACATTCACCCTGGTGGTCAAAGACCTCACCTCTCTGGCGGTGAGCGGGTTGGGCGACGTCCAGGTAGAACCCCTCTCCACTCCGAGCATGGCAATTGACATGAGCGGCGCCGGTATGGTGAAGCAAAACCAAATCACCACGGACAATCTTGAGATCACAATTAGCGGCTTGGGTGGAATCGATATATCCGGACAGGCTACCCAGGCTCAGATCGAAATTTCTGGCGCTGGCAACGTGAACGCGCCAGACTTACAAATCCAAACCGCCGATATCACTGTTTCGGGTTTGGGCGGCGCCACACTTTGGGTGACAGACCAGTTAACCGGCGTCATCAGCGGCGCTGGAAACGTGTCGTATTACGGCAATCCCAAAGCCAGCACAACTTCATCTGGACTGGGAAAATTCGAATCCCTGGGAGATAAATAACGCCAACACCGCCGCCGTCAGCGTACCAGGGGGTCGCGTCTCGGGCGGTTGGTGTTGATCTGGGTGCCAGGCTGCGGATCTGGGGTGAACAACCCCAGGCTGCAGCGAGGGCACTCCAGGGTTTCACCCGATTAGATTGGCGCCATCCCTGCGGATAAAAGCTGCCTCGAAGTTGTCCCACCGCGTGCCCGAGGAGGTTCGAACTCAGTATTCAGAGCTACCCTGGCTGCAAATGATCGCAGCGCGCAACCGCCTGATCCACGGCTATGATAGTGTCGATTTCGATATACTTTGGATAATCGTTACGAACGATTTGCCGGTTTTGATTATCCAGTTAGAAAAGATACTCGAGAGCGATCAGCACTGATGGCATTTGGTC
>Ga0105094_10000607_pt1 | contig 18098 bp, 16 predicted proteins | sample PPLLak1March2015_2_FD_87023 | JGI IMG/M metagenome (GOLD analysis project Ga0105094, IMG submission 87023) | Freshwater sediment microbial communities from Prairie Pothole Lake near Jamestown, North Dakota, USA - PPLs Lake P8 Core (3) Depth... | ecosystem: Environmental > Aquatic > Freshwater >...
CCGCGTTGCACAGGTGTGTCGCAGCGCATGAAAGTCCGGCTGTAGCTTGTGCCGCTTGCGATGACGCTGGAACCAGCGTGAGGCGGCCTGGCCGTGACCGTCTCGCCCGCCGGGGAACTTCGGAAACAGCCGCTTTTCTCCTTTGCTGCGCAGTGCCTTGACGTGATCCAGGAGGCCGCGGGTGATCAACTCGGAATGCACCGGGACCAGGCGTTCGGACTGCGCGTTCTTGAGCTGCTTGTCTGTGCTGCCCTGGTTGATATCGAACACGTCAATGCCGTCGACAACTTTGATGTCGGCGACATGGAGCTGCGCAAGCTCGTTGATGCGGGCACCGGTATACAGCCCCAGGAGGGGCAGCCAGTGGCGCGCGTCGGCGGCTGGATTCAGGGATCCGAGGAGCGCCTGGACGTCGTGCTGGCTGTAGGCCGGCCGTGCGGCGGAGGCCTTCGCTTTGGGCTTCCTGACCGTCAGCCCAGCGAATATGTTGTCCTGGATATAGCCATGCTGCCTCGCCCATTCGAAGAACGAGGACAGGCGTGAGACGTGTTTATTGACCGTTCGCAAGTCCAGGTGATTAAGCAGGGCGTCCGCCTTAAAAGCTCGGGCTGTTTCTTTCGCGAACGGGCTGCCATGTGTCGCACAGTAAGTGTTGTATCGGCCCAGAAGAGACTCAACCTCCTGCTGGGTCTTGGCCGTCCAGGACTTGGTGGCCGTCTTTTCCTTGACGAATGCAGCGATGATTTCGGATAAGGTGGACCCGGGCGTGGGCAGGGCGGACGCGGCCTGCGCCTGCCTACCCATAGGGGCGATCAGGGCCTCGAGCGCCTTGATCTCCGCATCGACATTCTGGGGGTCGATCTCGATCCGCTCGGCGCTGAATGTGCCCTTCTTCTGATCGATCGCAACGTTGTCCAGGATGAGGTGCATGAACTCATCTTCGTTGCCGGGTTTTCTGGAACGCATCAGCGCCTCGAAGGTCACCGCGGCCCGATAGGCAAGCGCTGCGGCCCGCAGGCGGGCCAGACGCAGGTCAGCGGTACCGAGGCTGCGTCTTAGCTCCCGCCGGCCGAGCAGGGCGCGCAAAGGCCGGGGAATAACGACGCGGGCATAGAGGCACGTTCCGTGCCGTGAGCGGACGAGGTAGTGCGCCAAAGTGGATCACCTTTGTGTACCACGCAGGTGATCGCAGCGCGTAAGTCTTTGTCTAGAAGGGATGTGGTGGAGTGGAAGGGGATCGAACCCTCGACCTTCGCATTGCGAACGCGACGCTCTCCCAGCTGAGCTACCACCCCGGCGAAGGCGCGCATTGTACGCCAAAACCCCCCGGGGCCGCTATGCCGGGATCAGCCGGGCCGCTGGCGCGCGCCGCGTGGCCAGTAAGCCCACGCCAGCATGACGATGCCGCCGACGATCATCGGCAGGCAGAGCCACTGGCCCATGGTCAGGCCGAGCTGCAGGAGCCCCAGGAAGTAGTCCGGCTCGCGCGTGTACTCCACGCCGAAGCGCAGCGCGCCGTAGCTCACCAGGAACAGGCCCGAAACCGCCCCGAGCGGGCGCGGCCTGCGCGAGAAGAGCCACAGGATCAGGAACAGCACCAGCCCTTCCAGGCACGCCTCGTAGAGCTGCGACGGATGGCGCGGCAGGGAATCCACCCCAGGAAAGATCATCGCCCAGGGCACGTCGGCAGGCCGGCCCCACAGCTCGCCGTTGATGAAGTTGCCGATGCGCCCCGCTCCGAGCCCCAGCGGAGTCAGCGGCGCCAGAAAATCGGTGACATCGAACCAATGGCGCTTGCGGCGCCAGGCGAAGACCGCCATCGCCAGGATCACGCCGAGAAACCCGCCGTGGAAAGACATGCCGCCCTCCCACACATAGAACAACTTCAGCGGGTCATGCCAGTACTCCGAGAACTTATAGAAGAACACGTAGCCCAGTCGCCCGCCGAGCACGACGCCGATCACGCAGTAGAACAGCAGATCGTCGAGGTCCCGGTAGCTCCAGCCCAGGTCGGGGTGCTTGCGGATGCGCAACCGACCGAGCAGCACTCCCGCCACGAAGCCGATCAGGTACATCAGCCCGTACCAGCGGATGGCGATTGGTCCGAGCTGGATCGCGACGGGGTCGAACTGAGGGTGGACGAACATGCAGGTATGGAGCGGGCGAGGCTCGATTATACGGAACTCCGTCCGGTGTCCCCGCATCCGGCAGACGCGACGCCAAGCGGCGCGCATGATGAGCACCGAGGGCAGCCAGGTCGCTTCCGGCCTGATCGAGCCTGTCCGCGGGGCGGGGCCTCCAAATTCAATGGCATGGAACTTGCCACCGTCCTGCGCCGAGAGGGGAGACTATGCTGCGCTGGATCCGGGGGACCGCCTCCGACCATCCGCTCGAGGACAAGGAAGACGCCCGCCAACTGCTCAGCGAGCTGGCTGAGAAGGGGCCTTTTCGCGCGCTGGAAGAGCTGGCCGGCCACCTGGACGCGGTCAAGACCAGCGAGAACCTGAAACCGATCCGAGCCTTCGAGATCGTCGAGCTGCTCGACCGCAGCGCCCGTCCCTACCAGCGCAAGCTGAACCTGGAATACATCACCAGCGGCACGCGGCTGACCAAGTTCCAACAGCACCGCATCGCGCACACCAATTACGCCTTCCAGACCCAGCTCGCCGAGGGCTACCGCTTCTGCCTCGCCAAGTACGAGGTCGGCGCGGTGGGCGCAGCCGCCCTGAAGCCTTCGCTGCCGAAAATTGCCGGCCGGGCGCTGCGCGCCTGCGGCGCTCAGCTCAAGTGGTCGCTGCTGCGCTATGGTCCGGTCGACCGCCAGATCTGGGAGAACCTAGCGCGGCTGTACACCGCCGCCGAGGCGCTCGGCTTCGGTCCGTGGCTGCTCAATCTGTACCGGAGCGAGAAGCGCGAAACCACCGCCGAGCGCGAGTTCCTGCGCCCGCTCATGCTGGCGGTATCCTCGCCCGATGGTCTGCTGCCGATCCAGATCGAGCTGGCCGATCGCGTGATCGCCCACTGCTCGGACGCCTACGCGATCTCCTCCGATCCCGGCCGCGAATTGCACTACGTCAGCGATCTGGCGGCAGCGTTCCCGCCGGGGCGCATCTCGCCACGCATCACGGTCACACCGCAGACACGCTTCTTCGGCCCCGCCGAAGCGGCGAAGCGCATCGCGCGCTACATCGCCGAGATCGAGCGCACCGGAACCGTACCGAACGAGCTGAATCTAGGGCTGGAGGTCCGGCCAGAGGTGGCGTTGGCCACCCTGCAGCACCTGGCCCGCTACTGGTCTCCCAATCTGCCGGAACGCAAGGAGACGCGACGCCGCCGCACCGAGCACGTCACCGTCGTGCACGAGTTCGGCGAGGTCGTCGCGAACGCTGCCGGCCTGTTCTTCGAATCGCCCTTCGTCAGCAACGACGAAGAGTGGATCGTCGAGAACGAAAGCCCGGGCGGATTCGGCGCCTTCGTGCCGAAGCATCTGGGTGCCTGGGTGCGCATAGGCAGCCTGATCGCAGTGCGGCGCGAGGAAGGCGTGACCTGGGGCGTGGGCATCGTGCGTCGCGTAATGGGCGACGAGCAGGGCAACCGCTATGTGGGCATCCAGATGCTCTCCAGTGGTGGCGCCGCGGTCACGGTGTTCCCCGGCAGCCTTGGAGAGCCGATTGGCGCCGTCTCGCCCGACGGCGAGCTGTGCATCCTGCTGCCGTCCGCAACCACCGACAGCGGCGAGTGCACGCTGCTTCTACGGCCCGAGCTGTTCTCCCTGAAGAACACTCTCCAGATGCACGCCTACGACAAGCAGTATCTGCTCACCCCTGTTGCGCTCGCAGAGCAGGGCGACGATTTCGATATCGGGCGGTTCAAGATCGTGGAGCGGACGGATTAGTCTCGGGCTGGGATCGCTTGCAAGGTGGCTTCGTCATCCTGTACCAGGACAAGCACGCCAAAACCTGCAACCGAAGACCTGATGTGTAAAGTATAGGCCTGACCCCGGCGTCTGCGCTACCCCAACTCGTCCAGGTTCTTCGGCCAGCTCTTGTGCAGCAAGCGTGACAAGGCCCGATCGGCCAGGATCTTGCCGCCGGTCTGACAGCGCGCGCAGTAGTTGGTCTCGTTCTCGGCGTGGACGATGCGCTGCACCGGCGCGCCGCACACCGGGCAGGGCTGGCCGAAGCGGCCGTGCACCGCCATGGCCTCCCGGAACGCCGTGACTTTCTCGGGGAACTTCTCCACGGCTTCCCCCCGCAGTCTGTCGGTCCAATCGGTCAACACCGACCGCGTCGCGTCGAACAGGCGTGAGATCTCCTCGGCACCGAGGTTTGCGCTGAGCGCCACTGGCGAGAGCCTGGCGCGGTGGAGGATCTCGTCCGAATAGGCGTTGCCGATGCCGCTGAAGATGTGCGGGTCGGTCAGGGCACGCTTGAGCGTATGATTTTCGCTCTTCAGCCGCTGGGCGAAGGAGGCTAGGTCCGCTTGCAGCACTTCCAGGCCGCCCATGTCGAACTGCTGAAGCGCAGCCTCCCCTTGTACCAGGTGGAGCGACGCACGCCGCTTTGTCCCGGCCTCCGTGAATGCAAGCTTGCCGCTGTCGAAGTCAAACAGCGCCAGCGTGATGCGCCCCGGCGGTTTGTCCTTGGGGCCGAGCCAGCGCAGTCGGCCTGCGACCATCAGATGCAGCACGAGGAACAGATCATCCTCGAGGCCGACGACGATGCGCTTACCCACGCGGCGCAAGCCGGTGACCTGCTTGCCTTCGGCCGCACTAATCGGCGGCAGGGCAGTTCGCAATAGGAACGGGCTCGAGATCCGCACGCGCTCGAGCCGCCGGCCGAGTATGCCCCGGTCCAGCGCTTCGATGTAGACGACGATGTCTGGCAGCTCAGGCATACGTCCTATTGCACCACAGAGACACAGAGGCACAGAGAAAACGGAATCAATGAACGCATCGCAGGAAACCCGCCCCCCCCAACCAGCGCCAAGGTACAGGCCAAGATGACGCATTCACGTGGGCCGTTGGCGCAAGCGCCTCGCTAGTGCCGGCCGTCGTCGATCTCCTTATTTTCTCTGTCTCCGTGCCTCTGTGGTGATAGGCAGGCTTCAGGGCACCACGGCCGAAGGCATCCGCCCCAGGATCAGATTGGTCTTGCGGTTCAGGTACCGCGTGTTGCGGTGGCGGTCGTAGTACCGTGGGTTGGGCACCATGGCGGCGAGTCGGGCAGCCTCCCAGGCATCCAGCCTGGCCGCGCTGGTCCTGAAGTAGTGCTGCGACGCCGCCTCGCAGCCGAACACGCCGTTGCCCCACTCGATGATGTTGAGATAGATCTCGAAGATGCGCTGCTTGCTCATCACTGTCTCGATGATCAGCGTGATCATGGCCTCCTCGAGCTTGCGGATGGTGCTGCGCTTGGGTGTGAGAAACATGTTCTTCGCGAGTTGCTGGCTGATGGTGGAGCCGCCCGCAACCACTCTGCCTTTCCTGATGTTCTTCTCGTAGGCGCGCTGGATCGCCTCCCAGTCGAACCCTGCGTGCTCCATGAAGTTGGCATCCTCGGCGGCGACCACCGCGCGCTTCAGGTTGAGCGAGATCTTGTCGTAGGGGACCCACTGATGGCGCAGCTTGGCCTTGGGGTTCTTCTCCTGCAGGGTCTCCAGCCGGTCCTGCATGAACGAGCTGCTGGACGGGTTGAAGAAGTTCCACCACAACACGTGGGAAAAGATCCAGCCGAAGTACAGCAGCAGCAGGCCCAAGACCGCCAGCCCTGCGCGCCAGACTAAGCGCCTAGCCCATTTCACAGCGACTTGAGCATCGCAATCACCGGCGCGGTCAGCGGCCGCACATCGCGCCACACGAAGAAGGATTCGGCGGCCTGCTCGACCAGCATGCCGAGGCCGTCGGCCAGCCTGCCCGCCCCCTGCCGCTGCGCCAGTTCCAGGAACGGCGTCAGCCCCTTGCCGTACATCATGTCGTAGGCGGCAGAGCCGGGCGCGAACACGCCGAGGGGCAACTCGGGGACGGTATCGCGCAGGCTCGCCGAAGTGGCGTTGATCACCAGGTCGAACTGCTCACCGGCCAGGTCGCGGTAGCTGCTTGCGCGCACCGCCCCGTCCGGAAGGCGGGCACGGAACCGCGCCACCAGCCGCTGCGCCTTGTCGACGGTGCGATTACCGACCACAAGAGCAGCCGGCCGCGCGGCCAGCAGCGGTGCCATGACCCCCTGCGCGGCACCGCCCGCTCCCATCAGCAGCAGACGGTTCCCTGTGATCGCGATGCCGAGGTTCGCCTCGAGATCCCGCACCAGCCCCACGCCATCGGTGTTGTCGCCGTAGATGCCATCGCTCTCGAACTTGAGGGTGTTGACGGCGGCCGCGTCGAGCGCACGCTCGCTGCGACGCTGCGCCAGCTCGAACGCCTCGAGCTTGAAGGGAAGCGTGACGTTGAGCCCTTTGCCGCCGGAGCTGCGGAACTGCTCAATGGTGGCGCGGAATCCATCCAGCGGCGCGAGCAGCCGGCCGTACTCGAGGTCCTGGCCAGTCTGCCGCGCGAACTCCGCATGGATCAGGGGCGACTTGCTGTGCGCCACCGGATTGCCGACGACGGCGTAGCGGTCAGTCATTGCAGCAGCAAATCGCTGCGTGTGAACGCCCAGGTGCGGGTGATGTGGAGGATGTCGGTCTCGCTCCGCACGTTGGCCGGAAACGGCTTGAACGGAGAAGCCAGCATGACGATGCGCTCGACTGCGCTGTCCAGGATGCGGCTGCCCGACGAGCGGTCGATCTCGATCTTCTCCACGGTCCCGTCTGCCTTGATGGCCACGGTCACCAACACGGAGCCGAACTCGCCGCGCTGCCTGGCCTCCTCCGGGAAGTTGGCCGTGCCGACACGCTCGATCCTCTGACGCCACTGGTCCACGTATTCGGCGTACACGACGCTCTGGGTGCGGGCGCCGACGAACTTGCGCTTGGGCAGCTCCTGGTAGGCCTGCCACTCGCGGGCGATCTCCGCCTCCAGCCGGGCGATCTCGAGGCGGGCGCTCGGCAGGTCGGCGAGCCTGGCGTCGTCGATCGGCTGCGTCTGCTCCAGCGGCAGCGTCTGGGGGTTGGTCGCGTAGTTGCCCGGATTGATCTGCGCCAGCAGCCGCTGCGCCTCGGACTCCAGCTGCTGGACCCGCTTGGCCGCCAGGGAAAGTTCGGAGTCCGCCGACATGTTGGGCAGGGCGGGCAGGTTGCTCTTGGCGCGCAGCTTCCGCTCCGTGTTGCCGCCGCCGTCGAGATCGGCCTGGGCCAGCGCATCGGCCTTGGTGGGACGGGTGGCCGACTTACTGTTCACCAGCACGACCTCGATGGCCGGCGAGCCCTTGAACAGTGTGGCATCCGGGTACTCGAAGTGGATCAGCAGGACCAGCGCATGGACGACCAGCGAGAAGCCGATCGCGACCGACAGGGTGGAGGTGGGCCGCGGAGAAAGGGGGTCGACGACTTCCGCGGGCAGATCGGCGCGGACAGGGCTCAGGCGGAGTGTCGAAGCAGACAAATGATTGGCGCCAGCGAGAGTCAGCAGCCTGATGCAAGAGTGGCTTCGCGAGCGCCTCCGGGCTTTCCCGGTGGCGCACACGCGCAACAACTACCTGATCGAGCGTAACCAGACATTGGTTCAGCGGCCTGATCGGAGTGCCGCGCCGCGTTTTACATCACGCCGTTCCCCCATTGTATGCAAGCACCGGGCCACTGTCATTCCGGGGCCGCCGCAGCAACACCACGGTACTCCGCGCGAAAGGTCAGCGCCAGCAGGTCCACGTCCGAGATCCCCAGCTCCACCAGCGAGCCGGGCTCCAGCTCCGGCAGCGCCGCGACCTTGGTGATCAGCGGGATGTCGGCGATCTTCACCAGGTTTTCGCGGATAACCTCCGCGGTGCTGACCGTGACCGCCTCCTGGAGTAGCCACCGCAGGCACCAGTAGCGCTCCATGGTGCGTTGGAACTCGCCGTAGGCCTCGTAGGCCTGCTCGAAGTCGCGCATAGCAGTGAGCAGGCGCTCGCTCTTCGGCGCATAAGGCGGCTGCTCGCCGCGCACCCAGGCGATAAGCTGGCGCTGGTTCACCAGATCCACGTAGCGGCGCAGCGGCGAGCTCGCCCAGATGTACTGCGCCACGCCCAGGCCCTGGTGCGCCGCCGGCACGGTGGACATGCGCACCTTGCCGTTGTTCTGGGAGCGGTAAATGGCAGCCACCCCGGCCTCGGCGAGCAGGCGACCCCACTCCGAGTTGACGAAGATCATCATCTCGGCCACCACCTTGTCGATCGGCGACCCGCGCCTGCGCTCGACGATGCGCACCCGCTCGTCCTCGACGTAGAAGTTGTAGTCCATCTGCACCGCACGCAGCGGCTCGGGACGGCCGCGACCCGCCTCCAGCACCCCGGCCAGGTCCCACAGCACGTGCAGGGCGTCCGCGTAGGGGAACGCCCGCTGTTCGGCGGCGATGGTTTCCTCGTTGAACTGCTCCTCCAGGACGTCGTGGCGCAGATTAGCGGCAATTTTTACCTGCTCCACAGCGCTGCGTGTGCCACGCACCCGCAGGTCGGCTGCCACGTCGAGGTAGAGCGAGAGCGCCGGCGCCGTCCGGCCTTCCCCCAACGTGTATCGGTCGACAACTGCCGCCGGCAGCATGGTGATCTTGTCTCCCGGCATGTAGACGGTGGATAACCGGGAGGCCGCTTCCACATCCAGTGGGCTGCCTGGCGCGATGCCGAGCGCCGGCGCTGCGATGTGCACGCCGATCTCCCACCCGCCCGCGGGCAGCGGACGCACCGAGAAGGCGTCATCGATCTCGGTGGTGGTGATATCGTCGATGCTGAAGGCCGCGGCCGGCGCGAGCGGGAGCTCGGCGGGCGACTCCGCAGCGTCCGCAACCCGGGAGGCCTTGCCGCCGGGGAAGTATTCGAGCAGGAAGCGATTCAGGTGGTAGTCGCACGAGGAGGGAATGGCCCCGCACTTCTCCAACAGGTGCGCGGTGGAAAGCCCTGCCGCGCTGGCCGCCTGCTCGAGCGCCTTGACCTCGATGCTGTTGCGGTCGGGGTTGTACAGCAGCTCGTTCAGCCGCGGCTTGAACTCCTCTGGCAGCTCGAAGCGGGCGAGCTGCTCGATGTAGCGCGCCTGCGCCAGGGCCTGCTGGCGCTTGCGCTCGACGCTGGCGAGCGCGGCCTTGAGCGCGTCGGCCGGCGCGGCGCGGTAGCGTCCCTTGCCCTTCTTGTAGAAGTACATCGGCGCGCCGTGCAGGCGCAACAGCAGCGCCGCGGACTCCAGCGGAGCGGGTGCGTGACCGTAATAGTCCCGGGCCAGCTTGTCGTAGGAAAACTCGTCCTCCCCGCAGCACTCCCACAGGAAGTCCACGTCCACCGACTCGGCGGACTTGTGCGCCTCCTCCAGGAACCCCGCGAGCGCACCGTCGAAGCGAAACAGGACGTTGGCTGCCTTGACCTTGCTGCGCTTCCCGTGCGGCGCCTCCACCTGCAGGGAGGTGTCGTTGTCGGCGAGGATGGCGCCGACCTTGAAGGTGCCTTCCTCTTCGTAGAAAACATTCATGCGCTGCTCGGGTGCGGCCAGGGGATTGGATCAGGTTGCAGAGGGGTTCCCGGAAGGGGCGCGCATTATAGCCGACCGACTCCCCGCCCGGAGGCGGGCGGCGGGCTCACCCTTCCGCCGGCGCCCTCCGCACGTTTGCGGCTACGGAGACTCTGATTCACTGTTGCATTGTCGTTCCCGCGGAGGCGGGAACCCAGGCTGCTCCGACGCTTCTGGATCCCCGCCTGCGCGGGGATGACAATTCATCAGACGTTCCCGATTTATGTGGCCTTGCTGGCGATCGATCAAGGAATACCGGCGAACTCGAGCACCGAATCCAGGTACTGCTCGAACTCCGCGAAGCCGTGGTCGCTGCCCTGGACGACCAGCTGCCTGGCGCCGACGTACTTCTCCACCGCCTCGCGATAGTCGAGCACTTCGTCACCTGTGGTAACCATCAGGTAGTAGCGTTCCGGGCGCGTGGGACGCTCCACCCACAGCACCTGCAGCTGCGCTAGGTGCTGTTCGGTGAGCTCGTAGGGCTCCCCGGTGTGGAGGTTCTTCTGCGGCCCAAGGTACGCTCGCAACCCCAGGTGCGGCGTGATCGCCGGGTTGACCAGCACTGCGCGCACGCCATGCGTCTCGGCCAGCCAGGTCGCGTAGTAACCCCCCAGCGAACTGCCTACCAGTGTGGTGGATTCCGCCGGGGCTCTGGTCATCTCCCGCTCGAGCAGGGCAATAGCCTGGGCCGGGCGGTCGGGCAGCGCCGGGCAGGAGAACTCGCTGCCGCGCCCGATCGCTTCTAGCCGCGCCTGCAGCTGGTGCGCTTTGGTGGACTGGGGCGAGCTGTTGAAGCCGTGGAGGTAGATCAGCATCTCACAGCTCCATTTGCCCGCAGCCGATCTCGATCACTCGCCCGCCCACGAAGATGCGGCGCTCCTGGTCCACGCTAAGGTGAAGGCGGCAGGCGCGACCGAGGTGGTCGCCCTGGTGTATGGTCAGTGCCACCGGCAACGTGCGTCCGGTCGCCAGCATCCACCCGCCCAGATTGGCGCAGGCCGAGCCCGTACCGGGGTCCTCCCCCAACGTTCCGGGCGAGCGGCTGAAGAGGAAACGTGCGATGGCACGGCCGGGCGCATCCTCTGCCCAGAAGGTCTCGGATAGGTTGAACTGCAGCGCCACCGCCTGCATGGTCGCATCGCTCAAGCCGCTGCCGTCTTCGAACACGCACAGCGCGTTGCCCGCGAGGCGGTCCTCGGCGAACACGTTGAGTAGGCGGTAGGTGCGTCCGGATGTGTGCATGCGCTCCTATTGTGCCGCAGAGCCGCTGCACAGACCAAGCGGCGGTGCCTGGTGCACGCGCCGACGGGTTGCCCTCCGGGAGCGCCTCAGCCGCGCGATGTGTGGTCTCGCAGTCGAGGTGCTTCTGTTCCTTGCGCGATGTCCATTGCGCGGTCGGGCTCCTTCCGCTGGGCAGCTCTCCTGCCCCTGACGATGTGCCAGACCATTGCAACTGGTGCGGCAAGCCCGATGGCCCAGTGAAACACGCTGATCCAGGCACGCGCTTCCTCGCCGCCGAAGTAGTACAGAGCGTACCCTGACAGCGTGAGCAGAAGCACCGTGGACAGCAGCACGATCCCGAGCGGCAGGTTGCGGCGCTGGTGCCAGCCGCGGCGGACGTGAATCGGCAGAAGCGACCCCACCACTACCAGCCCCGCCATCGCCGCGGCGCCATGGATCCGCAGCCACCACTGCTCGAGCGGGTGCGGCGCCGGCCCGAACGCCCCCTCCATCTGCACGAAGTAATGAAACGCCAGCCACAGGGCGCCAGTCACGAACAACGCGCCGGCGACCCAATACACCCACTGACGGTGGCCGCGGGCAAGCCTCATGGGTTCAGCCGTCGACGCCTACTAACGGAACGAGCAGCCGACCGAAGGCGGCGGCTCGGAGGTCGCCGCCCGCATTCACCGTCCCAGGCGCGGCGCAGTTCGAGTGGCTCCGGCATCAGCGCAGCGCGACCTGATGGAAGGCGAGCAGGCGTTTGACGCCGTCGGTGATGTGGCGGCAGGACAGCGTGGCGCCGGTGATGTTTCTGATGTCCTGATCCAGCTTCAGGGTATCGCCCACACGCTTGCCAGCGAACTGCCGCCTCCACGCGGCGTTGCGGATCTCGTACCCGTAGGCCTCGCGATAGTCCATCACCTCGATCTGGCGCACGCTGCCGTCGGCATCGATACCGATGGCGTAAGTGATGAGCTCGTGCTTGCCGATCACTTCGTCGACGACGAACCAACCCAGCAGCTTGCCGTCCGCGCGCGCCTCCCATACCGCCTGCTCCGGCACGCGCGCCCGCACGCCGGAGATCCGTTCGATCTCCTTGACCTGCTCGCGACTGAGGCTGACCGGTGTCGGCACGAACTCCCGGGCGTCGGCGAAGATCGCCGACTGCGCCTGCTCGACACTCAGGTACTGAACGGCGTAGCAGTGCGGCGCGACAAGCGCTGCGGCGGGTGCGAGCCAACGGACGAGATCCTGCATGGTTCAGAGGGTGTGACCGATCTTCAAGCGATTTCGACTCCGGATCGGCAAGATTCATGTTGCCATACTCGGAGGGATAACGCGCCTGGCCCTGGCCACGAGCGTGGATTGCGAGAGGGCCTCGCCCGAGCCCTTGCGCGGCGGACCGCATCGACCGGGCCGCGGGAGGGCGAACAGCTGAGCACATGTCATCCCCACGGCCGATCCTATCGAGGGCAGGCTCCGGCGGCGAGCCAGAAGTGTCTCAGCAGCCCGGGTTCCCGCATCCGCGGGAACGACCGTGCAACAGCTTCCCTAGCCCAGGGCTAGCTCCGGGCTAGCTCGCGGCGAGCCGGTCGAGCAGCTTCTGGTGTATTCCCCCGAACCCGCCGTTGCTCATCACGAGAATCTGGTCGCCAGGGCGTACCGCTCTCACGACTGCGGCAATGAGCTGTCCGAGGTCGTCGTGGGCGACGGCCTTCGCACCGAGTGGGGCCAGCGCGGACTGGACATCCCAGCCCAGGCCGTTGGTGTAGCAGAACACGAGGTCGGCGCCCTCCAAGCTCGGGCCGAGGCTGTCCTTCATGACACCCATCTTCATCGTGTTGGAACGCGGCTCGAGCACCGCGAGAATCCGCGCCGCACCGACCTTGCTGCGCAGGCCGGCGATCGTGAGCTCGATGGCGGTGGGGTGGTGCGCGAAGTCGTCGTAGACGGTGATGTCGTTCACCGTGCCGCGCAGCTCGAGCCGGCGCTTCACATTGTGGAAACGCCCGAGCGCCGCGATGCCGTGCGCCACCGGCACGCCCGCATGACGGGCCGCGGCCAGAGCGGCCAGCGCGTTGTGGCGGTTGTGACTACCCAGCAGCTGCCATTGCACGGTTCCCTGCAACGCGCCTCCCAGCCTGACGTCAAAGCTGCCGTCGGAACGCGGAGCGCCGGCGTGCCAACCTGCTTCGACACCGAAGCGCTCGACGGGCGTCCAGCAGCCGCGCGCGAGTACCCTTTCGATGCTGGCCTCGATGCCGTTGGCCACGACCAACCCGTTGCCGGGGACAGTACGCAGCAGGTGATGGAACTGGGTCTCGATCGCCGCCACGTCCGCAAAAATGTCGGCGTGATCGAACTCCAGGTTGTTGAGGATCGCCGTGCGTGGATGATAGTGAACGAACTTCGAGCGCTTGTCGAAGAAGGCCGTGTCGTACTCGTCGGCCTCGATGGCGAAAAAGGGTGACGCGGTCAACCGGGCAGAGATGCCGAAGTTCTCCGGCACGCCGCCGATCAGAAATCCCGGGTTCAGACCTGCGTCCTCCAGGATCCAGGCCAGCATGGCGGTAGTGGTGGTCTTTCCATGCGTGCCCGCTACGCCCAGCACCCACTTCTCCCGCAGCACGTTCTCGTACAGCCACTGCGGCCCCGATATGTACGCCAGATTCCGGTCGAGGATCGCCTCCATGAGCGGGTTGCCGCGCGAGACGACGTTGCCGATGACGAACAGATCGGGCTGCAGCTCGGTCTGCTGCGGGTCCCAGCCCTCGATCAGATCGATGCCCTGCGCTTCGAGCTGTGTGCTCATGGGCGGGTAGACGTTGGCGTCGCAGCCGGTCACCTTGTGGCCGGCCTGCTTGGCGATCGCTGCGATCCCGCCCATGAAGGTGCCGCAGATGCCTAGGATATGGATGTGCATTGGTGACTAGAGAAAACTCTCAACGCCAAGGACGCAAAGGACGCCAGGGAATGCAAGATCGACTTCTGCCGCGGCGACGCGGAGGGCGCACAGGGTGTCGAAGGTAAGATAACGGCATCCGGACCGGGCGGTTGAGCCATTCCGGGTTTCGCCCCGCTGAGAGCGACGGATTTACTGGGCCCGTGCAATAGTGGCACCGTGTCCGTCGCGCATTTCGAATGTCGGTTTTCCTTGGCGTCCTTTGCGGACTTTGCGTCCTTGGCGTTGAGAGGTAGTTTCAGTAGGGAAAAAAGTGCGCGAGAGCATTGGCCGCAACCCGCCCGCCCCACTCCTGCAGGAAATGCCCGCCGTCGGCCACTTCCATGGGTGCCGGGCAGCCGCGGATGTGCCGGTGGAGCGCACGCATCACGGGCGGCCCCAGCACGGGATCCTGCATACCGATCGCCATGAAGCTGGCGCCGTTCCACTCGCTCGACAGGAACTCGCGTGCGCGGCGTGAAAGCGCCGCGCCTGGTGCGTCGGGCCGGTCGGGTACCAGCTGTGGAAAGCGGCGCACGCCCGCCTTGTAGCGCACGTCCGGGAACGGAGCGTCGTAAGCCGCGCACTCTCCAGCCGTCAGGTGTGGACAGGTACGCCCGAGCAGCTTGCCGGCAGACAGGTCCGGATTCTTCGCCACCCAGGCGCGCCATGCCACGAAGCCATCCGACAGCGGCTCGTCGCCGGTGGCAAGCGCGGTGTTCATCACGAGCAGCCGGGTGATCCGGCCCGGCATGTCCATCGGCAAGGTGAGACCAAGCAGTCCCCCCCAATCCTGCACCACCAGGCAGACATCCCGGAGATCCATCGCCTCGATGAATGCGACAAGCGTACGGCGGTGGAACTCGAAGCTGTACACGCTTTCGTCCACCGGCTTGTCGGAGCGGCCAAACCCGAACAAGTCCGGCGCGACCACCCGGTGCCCCGCCTGGGTGAAGACGGGGAGCATGCGCCGGAACAGATACGCCCAGGTGGGCTCGCCGTGCAGGCAGAGGAAGGTCGTCTGGCCTTCCCCGCGGCCCTCATCCACGTAGTGCAGGCGCAACCCCTCGTAGCCCGGCAGGCCATCGAGATAGTGCGGTGCGCAGGGGAAGCCGGGCAGGCTGGCAAACGCTTCTTCCGGCGTGCGAACCGCGGAAATGGCCGTCATGATCGCAGCATTCTACAGGAGCCTGCTCAGGTCTCCGCGCACAAAGCCGGACAGCGGCGGCTCGACGCCGCGTCCCAGTGCGATGACCTTGAAGAGCTCGCCCATCTCGCTCGGGCTCAACAGCTTCTGCACCTGCGCCGAGAGCGGGAGGTAGTCCGCCGGCCGCTCGGGAGGAGTGCGCGCGAGCAGCTCGGTAATGCCAAGGTTGATCAGGAAGTATGCCTGCGTGGTATAGCCGAGCAGCGTGAGGCCGCACTCGAGGCCAGTGCGCGCCACCGCGCTGAAATCGACGTGCGCAGTGATGTCCTGCAGCCCGGGAAGAAAGAACGGATCGTCATGCGCGCGGTGCCGGTAATGGCACATGAGCGTCCCACGGCTGCGCTGCGGGTGATAGTACTCCGCTTCCCCGAAGCCGTAGTCGACAAACAGCAGGACCCCCCGCTCCAGCAGTGCCGCCAGCGAGCGAATCAGGCCGCGGGCTTCCAGGGCGATCTCCGTCAGATACGGGGCAGGCAGGTCGAGCGTGCGCGCCGCGCGCAGCAGCTCTCCATCGGGCATCGCGCGGTCATCGAATGCGAAGCCGTCGCGTCCGCGGACTACACCACGCTCGAAGTCTCCTTCGTCTCGCCGCACGATCAGGTGCACCGGAAGCGCATCGAGCACCTCGTTGGCCACGATCGCTCCGATGAAGCGCTCGGGCAATCGGTCCAGCCACTGCACGCGGCCGGCGACACGATCCGGCAGCGCGGCGATGCGCTGCTGCTGGCGGGCCCGCAAGTTGCCGCTCAGCTCGACGATCAGATAGCGCGCAGGCAGACGGCCCAGGGCGTCCAGCGCCAGCAGCAGGTCGGCAGCCATCCGGCCGGAACCAGCCCCCAGCTCCAGCACGTCGCCGCCGACCAGAGGCAAGAGTTCGGCGAGCTGGCGCGCCAGCGTGGCGCTGAACAGGGACGACAGCTCCGGCGCCGTGACGAAGTCGCCGGATGCACCGAGCTTGGCTGCACCCCCGGCGTAGTAGCCGAGGCCTGGCGCGTACAGGGCCAGATCCATGTAGCGATCGAAGCCGATCCACCCGCCGCTCTCGGCGATAACCTCGCCGATGCGCTCACGCAGCGCCTGGCTGTGTGCTTGCGCCTCGGGAGCGGGCGGTGGCAGCGCCGGATCGGGTGGGAACAAGGGCAGGGGGAGTGGGGGAAATCCGGTAGAATTTTACCCCTCGACAGGAGACTGGGATGCAGGAGAAGGTCGCGCTGATCACCGGTGGCGCGCGCCGGGTGGGAGCGGCCATCGGCCGGCTGCTGCACCAGGGCGGCATGAACCTCATGGTGCACTACCGCTCGTCGGCAGAGGAAGCGCGTGCGCTGCAAGCCGAGCTCGCTGCCCAGCGGGCCGATTCGGTGGCCCTGGTGCAGGCCGACCTGTTGAACGCGGGCTCGTTGCCTGCGATGGTCAACGAAACCCTCCAGCAGTTCGGGCGGCTCGACGTTCTGATCAACAATGCGTCGAGCTTCTTTCCCACCGTCATCGGCGAGATCACCGAGCGGGAATGGGACGACCTGGTGGGGACCAACCTGAAGACGCCGCTGTTCCTGTCGCAGGCCGCAGCGCCACACCTGAGAAGGAACCACGGCTGCATCGTGAACATCATCGACATCCATGCCGATCGGCCGATGCGCAACTATCTGGTGTACAGCGTGGCAAAGGGCGGCCTGGTGGCGCTGACGCGGTCGCTGGCCGCGGAGCTCGGCCCCGAGGTGCGCGTCAACGGCGTGTCTCCGGGTGCGATCATCTGGCCCGAGGACGAGCGCTGGTCGGACGAGCTGGCACGCCAGCGCATCGTCCAGACCACGCTGCTCAAGCGCGTGGGGGACCCTGAAGACATCGCGCGCACCGTGCGCTTCCTGGTATTCGACGCTCCGTACGTCACCGGCCAGGTCATCGCCGTCGATGGCGGCCGCAGCATTCACTTGTAGACCCATGGATATCCGCAGACGCCACTACGAAGACAACAAGCTCGCCAAGCGACTGCGCCGCCTGACAGGCCAGGCCATCGCCGACTTCGACATGATCCAGGCGGGCGACCGCGTGATGGTGTGCCTGTCCGGCGGAAAGGACAGCTACGCTTTGCTCGACGTGCTGCTCAGCCTGAGGGAGCATGCGCCGGTCGATTTCGAGGTGATCGCCTTCAACCTCGATCAGCGCCACCCGGGCTATCCCGCCGACGTGCTGCCGGGCTATCTGCGCTCGCTGGGCGTGCGCTTCCACATCGAGGAACAGGACACCTACAGCGTGGTCAAGCGCGTCATCCCCGAGGGGAAGACCATGTGCAGCCTGTGCTCGCGGCTGCGGCGCGGGGTGATCTACCGGGTGGCCAGGGAGCTCGGCGCGACCAAGATCGCGCTCGGACATCATCGCGACGACATCCTCGAGACGTTCTTCCTGAACCTGTTCTTCAACGGCAAGATCAAGGCGATGCCGCCCAAGCTGGTGAGCGACGACGGCAACCACATCGTGATCCGTCCGCTGGCCTACGTGAGCGAAGTTGATCTGGTCCGTTACGCCGAGCTGCGCCAGTTCCCGATCATTCCCTGCGACCTGTGCGGATCCCAGGACAATCTGCAGCGCAAGCAGGTCAAAGCCATGCTGGCCGAGTGGGAGAAACACCATCCCGGACGGATGGAGACGATCTTCCGCAGCCTCCACAACATCGTCCCCTCCCACCTCGCCGATACTCGGCTGTTCGACTTCGCCGGCCTCGTGCCGACCGGGGTCCCGGTGGAAGGCGGCGACATCGCGTTCGACGCGGAGCCGTTGTCTGGTGCGGTGATCCCGCTTCGGCGTGTCGACGCGGCCTAAACCGCTACACCATACTACCTACACCCAACGCAGAAGCGTTGGGTGTAGGTAGTAGTCAAAGTATTGATCTAGTTCACAATTAGCAGTCGGCAGGACCTGAAGGCCGGAACATCAAGATCTGCTTGTCAAATTCAGTTTGATAGGGCAGACTTATCACCAGCCCATCAGACCCCCGGTTATCCAATGAATTGCGCCGACCGCCTCGTCACCATCTTCGGCAGCCAAGCTGAAGTGGCGCGCCGTTTCCGCGTCGACCGCGCTGTGGTGAACAACTGGGTCAAG
>Ga0105094_10000611_pt1 | contig 18034 bp, 10 predicted proteins | sample PPLLak1March2015_2_FD_87023 | JGI IMG/M metagenome (GOLD analysis project Ga0105094, IMG submission 87023) | Freshwater sediment microbial communities from Prairie Pothole Lake near Jamestown, North Dakota, USA - PPLs Lake P8 Core (3) Depth... | ecosystem: Environmental > Aquatic > Freshwater >...
TCGAATACCGTTCGTACCTCTAACGATTTATCGGAAGGATAGCTTAATTCTAGCTTGCCAAGTTTTAAGCGTCGCCCTTTGGCATCTGGAGGCACTACAATAGTTCGGTAATCTTCCTGAATTCCATAAACATTGTGAACAACCATACTCCATATAGTCGGTCCCCAGCAATAATCGGGCACGCCCAGCGGGACGCCTTTTGTTCCATCATAACGCTCAAACGATTGGCCGTCATGTTTTTCCACCAATTGCAGCATCTTGTCAGTTAATTCTCTGGCAATGTCATAATATCCATATCGATTCAAGCCCAGGGTAACCAGGTAATTAGTAGGCGGCCACATATCACCTCGCCAAAAACCTTTCGGATCGAAGGTAGGTTCATCCATGGCAGTAGTCGTTACCGGATATTGGGGCCACCATTGATTAGGGTCTTTCAACTGTTTTGCCAAGTGTTCGGCTTGTTCGGGTGATGCCGCCCCACAAGTAAGAGTAAGAAACCCTTGAATGGTGCGTACGGGAATCTTTTTATCGCTGTCTCTGTCGAGGCTATAAAAGAATTTTGTTTTCGGATCCCACATTTTCTTTTGCATCGCGGAGATTCGTTTGGCAATGTTTCTTTCATATTTTCCCGCCATTTCCAGGCGCCCTGTTTTTTGTGCCAACTCGACCATGGCCCGTTCAGACATCAACAGGAAACATGTTTGCTCGACTCCCTCGATATTCCCATACCAGGGGCCCCCGGAATCCCGACGAGGATGTTTAGTCAGCTTCAAATTATCAAGGGTTGCATGACGATCAAATGTCTCAAATCGAGCCGTCTGAACGATGTCTGCGATACTGCACTTTTTATAGGCGCCATATTCGATCAAGCCATCATTATCCGTGTCACGTTCAGTCGAGTACCAATTCATAAAAGCGTCTAAATATGGCAGGCACAACTCAAGTAACTCAGGGTCGTTTGTCTGTTGAAAAACTTTCTGACATCCCCACCCCAAAATCGGAATCTGGGAAAACCCCCCATACGGTAGTTCAGGCTCGATCGTACAAGGTACCATTCCGTAGCGATATGATCCTTTGGGAGCCTCAGGATTGTTATCAATGACATTCCAGTAATTGTGGAAAACGTCACGCATAAGCGCGTCGTCATCGAGAGGCGCCCAGGCATTGAGGATAAACATCGTATCCCATTGTAACTGGCATTTTCCATAAGATGAATCATCTATTCCGGATATCGAAAACCATCGATACGGCAGACCAGGCAGCTTCGGCTCCCACAGCTTATCAAACAGGCATTTCTCATAAAGGCTGTGGGCCAAATCAGTAAGTTTCCTATCTTCCGTATTGATACATTCGGGTAAGTTTTCCATGGCATGGCGTATGGTTTTTTCAGAAGGGGTGAGTTTGTCACCGGCAGCATCTTCTTGATTACCAAAGAGGACACTACCAAACATGCACATAATAACTACGGTAAACCACAAAAAAATATCCACCTTATTTAACATGACACACCTCTTTTGTAACCGTTCAGGCCATTAGGGTCTGACTTTCCAGTTTGGCCAGCCAACACAACCAGCCGTAAAACAACAACTTACAATTAATATACCCTATTCTCGCATCGATGTCAAGGATGTTTTTTTTGAAGCCCAGGGCCGCGAATGTTCGATAACATTACTATTGGCAACAAAAAGTATAAGCGACGGATTACTCAACTGGAAACTGAAAACGCGGCCTTGAAGAAAGTCGAGGCAAAAAACTGGACCAGGTCCGTGTTCAGCAAATTGTCGAACTTCGCGATGACCCCCTGATTGTCATCGAATATCGTTTGCATGGCTATATTTGTCCCCGCTGCGGCCAGATCGTTTGGACCAAACTTCCTGATGGTGTCATCGAAGGACAATTGTTCGGATCCATTATAGGTTCTACGTTGGCGTTCGGAGGATTCATTTTAATCCATTCGTTTTTCATACGCCTGGTAGAGCAGGTCCAGTTCGGTTTCTTTCTCATTATACTGCTGCTGAAGTTCCTTAAACTGTTGGAGATTCTTATAGATTAGGGGATCGCCAAAGCGTTCTCTCGTATCAGCCAATTTATGTTCCAGGGTCGTTATCATTTCTTCGATCTGTTCGACGGAATATTTGTTGAATCGTTTGAGTTTTTCGGGCGTTTTCGCCCGTGGGGCGATCTGGGATCGGACGGCACATCGTTTTCTGGAGCCGCAGGTGGCTGCTTTTTCCTTTTGCTGCCATTCCTCCCGTCGTTTTTGCACCAGGGAAACATAATAGGAATATACGGGTTTAACGCCGACAAATTCGGTTTTGCCCAGGCAGCGTTCTCCCAGTTCGTCGGAACCGATTACCAGCAGCGTATCCACGACGCGGTCCAGAAAGTACCGATCATGGCTGACAACAATCATGGTGCCGCCATAGTCTTCCATCGCGACCTCGAGCATCTCGCGACTGGCAATATCGAGATGGTTGGTGGGTTCATCCATGATGAGAACGTTGGATTCTGCCAGGACCAATCGACAGATCATGAGTCGATTTTTCTGTCCACCGCTTAACTCGCCACATTTTTTGGATACGTCCTCGCCCGTGAATAAGAAGGCGCCCAACCGATTGCGTACCTGTTCCGCAGAAAGGTTCGGATTTACTTTCCATGCCTCATCGAGTACGCTTTGGGATTCATCAAGAACGTCGCCATGTTGGTCGAGATATCCCACGGTGAGATTATTTACCGGGCGAATGCTGCCCGCCGACGGTTCCAGTTGACCCAGGGCCAAGCGTAAGAAGGTGCTTTTGCCAGTGCCGTTGGGGCCGGTAATCCCAAGTCGTTCCCCGCGGAGCACATCCAACGTAAGATTCTCAAATAGAGTTAAATCGCCAAAGGATTTCGATACGTTCTGACATCGCAGTACCAGTTCGCTGGTTGGTCCGATTTTGCCGAACGAGAAGTTGATCGTCTTCTGATCCGAGGGTTTATCCAGGAAATCAGGATTTTCTTTGAGCAAGCGGTTCAGTCGTGTTTTCCGACCGCGTGCCGTTTTTCGCATTCCCTCCTGGTCTTTATTGCGGGCGATGAAATCGCGTGTGCGTTCAACCATTTCCCTGCGTTTGACGTATTCGCGTTGCTGCTGAAGTCGCACGGTTTCTTTGGTTTGCACATAGTTGCTGTAATTGCCGTTCCAAACGTGCGCCCGGCGATTTTCCACTTCGATGATTTTTCGCGCTACGTTATCCAATAAACAGCGGTCGTGACTGATGATGACGACGGCGCCGGGGTAGTTGGTGAGGAACGTTTCGAGCCATTCAGTTGCCTGCAGATCCAGATGATTGGTCGGTTCATCCAGAAGCAGCAGGTCGGTCTCCTGCATAAGTACCTGGGCCAGTCCCAGTCGGGACAATTGTCCGCCGCTCAGCGCCGTCGTCTGCGTCTGAAAAAGATCGGGTTCAAAGCCCAAACCTGCCAAGGTGGTCTGGATATGAATTTCGTAATCATAACCACCGGCGATTTCGAATTCATGGCAGAGTCGGTCGTACTGTTTCATTTTGGCTCGGAGGAGTGACCCGGTCAAGGTAGCCATAGCATGGGAAACGTTCTGTATCTCCCGTTGTAGCCTGAAGATATGATCGACAGAAGCGTGCATTTCTTCCAAAACGGTACGGTTGCCGTGGAATATTGCTTCCTGCGCCAAATACCCGATACGCAATCCTTTTGTTTTGGTAATTTCCCCCATGTCGGGCTTGATATCGCCAACGATGAGCTTGAGAATGGTACTTTTCCCTGAGCCATTGGCTCCGACCATCCCGACTTTTTCACCGGAATGGAGTTGAAGATTCATACGGTCCAGAACCATTTCCGCACCGAAAGTTATTTGTATGTCCTGCATCGTTACAAGGGCCATGCATTCAATCTCCCAGGTATCCTGGGTAGAGCAAACGACGACTCGAAAAACGTATCCGGGGATCGCCTGCAATCCACAAAGAACTATACTATCATTTATTGTATTGAGATTCAATCCCAATAGAGAAGATACTGATATCGGAATGGCATAAAAAGGATGGATTAACGAAAATGAAGACTCTGCTCTTACCTATTGGCAAACCAGACGCAGTAGTCTTTTACCGAAGTGTAATTCGGAGATTTCTTATCCCGCACCGTCAGGCCACACAGCGGGAAAATGAATCGCTGCTTCCCACAAGTAACGTCCACGAGAATACCATAGTGTTCATTCGCTTCGGTAATTTTATGAACCGTTACTTTGTCACCGCAGCCCAATGGGCCTCTGTCTTGCGGTTCGCTTACTTCGGCCTCAAATGGGAACTTGAGCACTTGTGATAAATGGCTATCCCACGCCTCAACTCTATCATCAGCGTCGGCAATAACCTTGAGAATGCGCTCACCTTCTTTGCCTCTACCAAGCCAAAAGAACTTGCTCTCCATTTGCTCTCGTATATCGTCAGCCGTTGTTTCCAAATCTCTCGACGAAGCTGGTTCAACCTCATTTAGTGACAGATACATCTCGGCCCAGTCCAGCCCATCTTCCTCGCTTTGCCTGATGTATTCAAGTGGCAGTTGCTTCAGGGTGATACTGTCCCAGCGAATTCCAATGATGTCATCACCTTCTTCTACATCGAAAATTCTTCCCTGCCAGCCGCTTATGCACACGGAATCATCATCAGGGCACATAATACCTTCTTTAACCTTCACTGAATCGCCTATGCTGAATTTCATCGCCGTTCTCCCTTACAAATACCAGCGAAACCTCTACTACCAAAAGATAAGTGACTGCTGTAAGCCCTTATTCTACAGAATATTATGTCAACAAAAGAGCCTCGAAGGGCAGAATATTGGCACCCAAAATCCATGCCTAACCTTTTGCCAATCAACTCCAGGGATGATTATGATACAAAGACGAGCGTTTCTCAAGCAAAAAAACTCAGTTCGATCAGAGGCAAATGTTGTAAACCCGGTTCAGCCTGATATAATGCTGTGGTTACAGCAGTGTGTATGGAAAAAGCTGCGAAAAAAAAACCTCGTAAAAAACAGGCAGTAATTGCCACTGATTTATAAAATGATAAACCTTAATCCCGACAGACATATCACTGTTACTCTCAGTCCACAAGACCAATCGCTCCTGCTGGAGCAATCTGTGGCAATTGATGAATGGATATTGACAAGAGTACGTAAGTCCAAACACAGGTCAAAACGCGGCAAATTAACGCTTTCTGTGTCTGAGAGCGAATCTCTGTTGGATGCGATTGCCTACGAAATCAACCATGCCGACAACGAAAGACAAAGAGCGGCGTTTGAGAATCTTCATAATTGCCTGGCTAACAGCTTCAACCACTCCACATCCGAAACAGACCATCACTTGCCGCATAAGCTAATGACTGGTCCGATGGAAGACCTATCTGCTTTTCTGCAAGGGAAATCATTCGGCAGCCTTGAAGAACTCAACCTTGCATTAAGAAAATTGACGAATGTCCATAACCGTCAGGCTGACTCTGAAATGGGAGGTTTGTCACCGAATCAGGTTACACAATTGATTCATTTAGCCTGGGACAATCCCAATAATCCTATAGAACTCAATGATCAGTTGTCTCTTTCTGATTTGCAAAACGCCAGGTTTCTGTTGAACGCCCGCATATTCCTTCAAACCCTTCAGTCCAGCGAAAGCCCAACTGCTACAGCTAAAGGGAATCTGAATCGCAAATTCGTTAGCCAAATGCTCGAAAAAATGCACCGGCCGGATGATTTTCTCGAACAACTCCGCAAATATAATAAGGAAGTAAAATGAGCGAAAGTTACAAAAGTCACGTAACATCCATTTGGATGGGGTCGCTGGCACAGAACCTAATTGGAAAACGGCAAAACAGCAAACCCTTAATTCGAACACGTTCTGCTCCTGCCGGGCAAAATGAATTCATGATCCCGGCTAATATGCAGAACGTTTTTGATGAGATCACACAATTGACAGATACTTTTTGCGAAAAGTTTTTGAACAATGAATACGGTTGTATTTGCAGGAAGCTTACCGCTGCACTATGCCGCAAACGCCCATCACCATTGCTAAAAGGCAAAATTCTAACGTGGACGGCAGGCATTGTTTATTCGGCTGGATGGATAAACTTTCTTGGCGACAAAAACCAATCGCCCTATATGAGTACAAAGGAATTGGCTGAAAACTTTGGAGTTGGGTTGAGCACCATGCAGGGCAAAAAACTTCAAATCCAGAACGCCTTGAACCTGATACCGCTTGATCCCGACTATACGCTTAGCAGCCGCCTTGCGGAAAACCCTTTGGTTTGGATGGTGGAAGTGAACGGTTTTGTCATGGATATGCGAACAGCCCCGCCTGAGTTCCAGGAAGCGGCTTTTAAGAAAGGGCTGATACCGTTCATTCCAGAGGATAAAAAAAAGCCTAAGCAGGAAGAGATAGAAACATTGGAATTCCCCTCACAAAAAAAGAGAACTGCTCAATCGAACAACGATCACAAAGCAATATATGATGGACCAACCCTATTTGACGGATTGGAGGAATAATGGGCATGTATTGCTTCAGTCGGACTTGGACATTCCCTGAAATTTAGTTAATCTTTATGATTTGCCAAAAGCAAATCAGATAAAATTAGGTGTAAACAATTAAACGCGTTTGTCCAATTCACGCTCAACCAGTACAACCATAAATGTACCCTTTCATAGTTATAGACATTTTCATTCCTTACTCAGCCGATAACTCCAACTGTCGCCATTATCTTCAATCTTTTTTGCGTAGCATGTTTCCCTCTACTGACCAGATACGGGACATTTACTTTGCGGTTTCTGCCAGAATCCCATCAATGCGGGCTTTGTAGCCTTCTATACTGCGGTCGGTCAGTTTCAGGCCGTTGATCAGGATGGTGGGAGTGCCGCTGACGTTGCATTTACTGGCTTCAGCCTTATCTGCTTTGAGTAATTCGTTGATAGTTGCCTCGCTGGCCATAGTCTTGTCGAACGTGTCCATATTCAGTTCCAGCCCCACAGCATACTCCCGCAATTGAGCAATATCAAGTTCCTTGGGGGCATCCATGATCATCTGGTGCATCATCCAAAAAGCATCAACACCGCGCTGGCGCAAGGCCAACTCCGTTGCCGCATGTACAGCCGGGGCATTTTTGTGAAAGCTCAGTGGATAATGCTTGAACACCAGCCGCACCTGATCGGGATATTCGTCCAGAATCTTCTGCAATTTTGGAAATTCACGCACGCAATATGGACACTGAAAATCAGAGAATTCCACGATTGTTACCGGTGCATCCTTTGGCCCCATGATAGGCGAATTCGCGAGGGATACATCATAAACAGTGGTGTCGGGCAGGCGTGTATTCTTGGAATTGGCCTGCACTGCTCTTTTAGCTGGTTTTGCATCATCAGCAAAGTCACCTGCCCATTGGGCATCGATCATATACGAATGGGTTGCAATCATCTCTTTGGAAGATGAATCGCGCATAAAAACGCGTATTTCGTCTATGACTTTTGGGCTTTGATAGTAACACCAGCCGGTAACGATACCTTTGCTATTATTTTCCTTAGATACGGTCTCTAAACGGTGTGCTTGGTAGCCTTGCAACGGCTTACCGTTGCGATAAGGCCGGGTCCAGACCTGAACCGGCTTCGATGTGGGTGGTTCAAAATGAATTACCACTACTAGCTTTTCCCCCAAGCCCAGTACCGCCGGGGTGGCCGGTTCAGTGGCAATCACCGCCAGCGGTGTTCCCGCTGATATTCTTCCTCCTCCAGATTGGGTCTGTTTACATCCGAGTAAGCTGATGCTTACACAGAAACACAGAGCGAATAGACATCTTCGTAACGAAACATTTAGGTTAAGTTTTGGTCTGCAAATCATGTATACTCCCAAGCCGCAAATTCTATAACGGCTACTTGATATATTAAACATATCAGAGCAGTTTAATTGTTTCTTATCTCATTAATACGGGTTTCTAATTGGGATGACGGAGAAAAGTGATCCACTAATTCCTTCAAGCTTTCATCCGAAATATTAATTCTATTCTGTCGAAGCTCTTGCATTTTTTGACCTGAAGACTCATTAGATTTGAGAATATCAAGCATGACAGGTAATTTTTCTTTTATTGATTTTTTTGACAGCCGTGTTCTACCACCTTTGCCTGAAAAGATAAAGCAAGCTTCTTCTTGTAAAGCTTCTAAATAATGTGTTCTTTCAGTTTCCACACATTGGAGCACGCTGGCTTTATCAAATTCTATCTTTCTGCCCCTCATGTAAATCAATGACTGCGAAACACTTAGGCCTTCTGTTGTAGTAAGATGAAGAATATGAGGACGCTTCTCGTCAATTTTCGCCTCTGTTACAAAAGGAAGATTTCTGTAAACTTGCTCCATTAATTCTCTTTCTTCATTTCGATTGTGCTTATATATGTACGTGTGTTTTCGTAATAGATAATCGTTTACAATCTCATCATTTATAGAGGATTCATTATTGATTTCGGCTGGAAGATCAGGATCTGTAATGCCAGCGTACTCCTTTACAGGCCATTCCATTGGTCGCCTAATCATTTTTCCATTTATGAACAGACCTAATCCTCTACGTTCAATGCGAAAGGGAGTTTCCACGTATTTGCCATTCAAGAATACTATGCCTTTATCAATTGGTTCACTGAAGTTCGAGCCAAATTCGTCAATTCGTAACAACGCGCTTGATAGTTGTTCCAATTGGGCAGTTAAAATCACTGTAATGCTGAAATTGTCGACAAAATCCCCAATATCAATAAAAAGATGCCAATTGTGGGGCTGTAAATATTCAAGCTTATCTTCTCTTGAGTTGTTAGACAGAAGAAACTTTATAATACTAGGAAAATCATACGCCATAGTATAAGGAGATAATTTTATATGTCCACCTCTACTAGAAAATAAATAACCATAGCTTCTGCTTAAATACTTCTCATAAATATTTCGAGTTGCCTCCAAGGCCCTGAATGTTTTTTGGCGTTCTAATTCATTCAAGTCGTTTGGATCTTCTTTCAGGATCAAAAGGCTTTTGCCCGGATGTCGTGTAGGATTGTTAATTTTTTTGTCATTTATGAATAATTCCAACCCTTTTCTTGACACCATATATGGCGGCTCAAGGTACTGTCCATCTAGGAACACATAACCATTACTAACAGAAATCCCTTCTGTAATACCGAGTTCATTGACATATGAATCCGCCATTAATTCATAATCAAGAACTGATAAAACATTCACGGCCAGCATTAAAAATAGCGTTACACGATTCATTATATGTATCTCCTATGTCAACAAGTATTGAATTTTGCCACATAACTAGTATGGCCACGTACGATCATCCTTGCTTGGCTGGATGCGATTACCATCTATTTCTCTTCCTCCATCCGGATCTTTATTTTTACAATTATCCGCCTCGGCTTTCATCGTAGTGGCTGTACCACTTGTTTTATCAAAATCAAAGCCCAAAAGGTATTCCCCGTAGGCGGTTCCGGTCCCGTCTTTTCTTGTTGATGCCCCCCAGCGATGATCATTAGTTGGTCCGCCCCCCTCGCAGGTCAAAGCGGTGTTTGCCCCGATGGTATCATCCATGTAGGTGTCGAAGATGATACAACCCCAGCCGTACCTGTTGCCTGGATTAGCATCCGGCCAGACCGGATCATCTCGCATAGGCGCTGGGCACAAAGTCGTCCAGTCATTACCATGCATTCGAGTATTTGCTGAAAAACCCCCTGCATTCCAAGCTTCACCTGTAGTTCTTCTTTGACCTGCATCCCAAGAACCATTCATTCGTTTTAATAACCGCTCATTCGTACTTTTAGCCTCTACTTCGTCTGTCGGATCCCAATATCCTACTCGCCAGCGACCTCCAGCAGCCTCCTTGACTGCCGCTATACTACCGCCTCCCTGAGCTGAGTAGCATATTGACCATATAGCTATCGCTTTATTTGTATCTAAAGTAGCTGACCAATTAGCTGCAAGCCAGCCACTCTCGACCTCTACAGAGTGCACAAAATTTCCAAGGGAAACAAATCGCACAGTAGTCATATTCGCTTCGCCTGCGCGCCAAGTATCACACGCCACATCTCCTACACCTACGGTACCATCAGCATATACAGCATAATGATATCCAAGTCCACCATGTGAAATAACTGTAAATGCGCCGCAATTTCGCATATTTCGATAATTTGCAGGAGTGCAATCGTTAAAATCTACATTCTGAGCGTCATCTGTATCTTCATACCAATGTGTATCGAATTCTTGCACATCAATCTGGTCTTCAAACATTTGGCCATCATCTGTTCCTAGATTAGGATGAGATGACCAAACATATGATATGTCTGCCTTTGCCGGCGCCCAGGAAATTGTCTCCGTAATCAGAGTCCTCACTTCGTCTTCTGCTACTTTCAAGGCATTCTGGTCTTTATATTCCAAAGTAATATCCACTTTCGCACCTTTTGTGGTACCATCGATCCACAGACTTTGCGGTAAAGTTGCTGAGTTATACGTTGCTGGTAAAGGCACTTCCGCACCACCTGCATCTGAAGTCCATATCTTAATCCCACCTGCAGATTTTGTCAAGCTAATTTCACTGTTTTGAAGGGCCGGTTCGACCTTCAACTTAATCTCTTTTCGATAATCATAAGCAGGTGTGATTCCCTCGGGAGTATCTCCGGCTAAATCCTTTGGCAATATCGCACCAGGTGATTTATCCTCGATAGGATCGTCTTCATCGGCAATTAAATCGTTATTGTCCGAGTCGATATCGATGTCAGACTTTATAATCATAGTTCTTACAAGGTCAATTGCCATCCAGCCAGCGTTACCAGCACTTCCATCCGGATCGATTTCAATTTTAATCTGGCCATCATCAGATATTTGTTGAGCCTGAGCTTTGATACGTTCTATGTAAAACGACTTGTCTCGATCTTGAGCGGTAAAGCCCAATTGCGCAGGTTCATATGTGTTCGGTTTGACGAAATTACCGGCAGGATTATCCTTGGGATTGTCCTTATTTCGAGCTACATTGCCTGGCTGCGTCCATAATCTGAGGTGTCCTGCAGGAGGAGAATACGAATATAGTGGATTCGTTCCGTTCCGCGTTACATTAGCAGGGTCGGAGTGAGTATAGGTTACCTTTACAAGGGCTTTAGTTAGATCAATAGGAGTCTTAATTTCCACAGTAATTGGGGTGAATTCTTCGTTGTTACTAAGGTTATCCGTATTCCCCGGTGGGTCATTCTCAAGATCAAAACCATCGGCAAAATCAGGTACACTGTCTTCATCATCATCGTCGTAGTTTATTTCGATATATTTCCCCGGCCATTCATTTTGAGTTGTATTTTTCATGTTCTCATAATGATCTTCTGCAAGATTTAGCTGTGGTGTATTAAAACCATTATTGTTGTTCGTATCCACATCCGCGTCCACGCTTATATTGGACACCCGAACGGCATCGTTCTTTACTACCGTGTCAGTACCGTCCGGCTTGACGCTTACTGCGATACGCAGGTCGCTCAAGGAAGTGCTGGTACCTACGGCTTCAGCATATAAGACAATATATTTGGTGTTTACACCTTCTTGCCAGTCAAGCCAATCCACATCATATCCCCCAGGTTCGACATAGTGTCCCCGCGCACTGGCGCTGGCGGTTTTGGCCGTGGCCTTTTTTCTCTGCACGTTACCCGGCTTGAGCCAGAGCCGTAGCTTACCGGCTGCCGGGGTATATTCGTACCAGGGATCGGTGCCGGAACGTGTAAGCCCAGTGGGATCCGAAGCAGTGTAGCTAAATTCGATTTTTGAATCGGGAAACCACTCCGGGTGCCATTGTAAAATAAGCGGGGTAAATTGTTCATTGGCATTTACATCATCGTTATTGCCTCCACTGTCGTCCCAGTCAAACCCGTCAGCGTAGTCAACTACTCCGTCCCCATCATTATTATTGTCGTTATCATCATCGTTGACCATAATATACTTGCCGGGCAGGGCTTCGCCGGGAGTTGCGGGATCTTCGGTTAAATCTTCAATTATATCTTCCGCGTTATTTGCGGTAGGTGTAGGCTGATCAAATCCATTGTTGTTGTCGCTATCCACATCCAGGTCGAAGTTCACCACGGTAAACCTGATTTCATCGCGGCATTTTATGCCGCTGTCCAAAGTCATCTCAACCTTGATAGATGTATCCATGACTTCATTGCTGATGCTCTTGCCCTCCAGATAAAAATCTTTGGGCAATTCGCTAAGGTCATATAGGGATTTCACGGTATCGCCCGTTTTATCCTGGTTGTAATATTTATTTAGAGTTGGGGGAAATGTAACTTCTATCTGCCCGTCAACATCCGACTCTACTGTTGTTGGTTTATGTAAGGTAACTTTCACCAGATCCGGGTCTCCACCGGGGATCTCCAGATCGCTTTCACCACAATCTATATTATCATCCCCGTCGCTATTATTATAGTTTACCTGAATTAGAAGCCTGTCCTTATGGCAAATCTCATGCTGATCCGAACTAGGTGCCGGAGTGACTGCTTCTATATCCAGGGAAACAACCTTGATGAGAATTTCGTCCTTGGCAGTCTTATTATCCTGGGTTTTGATCCAGGCTCGTAAGCGCATGCTGTCGCTTCCGGCTCCCTCGACTTTAATGGTGCCCGGAAGGTCACTGGCCAGATACTCGGTCCCGAATTCGATTTTCGTGGTATTGTTCCTATAGAGTTTTATCATCGGACTAGCAAGGGGATCACTGCCATCGACAGTCCATGCTTCGAACCAAACTATTGCCTGATCGTCTTGGTAGGTTTCTGTTTGCAGTGTGATTTCGCCAATCTCGTCGGGGCTATCGCCTTCCAGGTCGTCATCACTACAATCTACATCATAGCAGGTAGCATGTCCATCAGTGGTGGTAGTCGGATTCAATTGTTGATCGAAGTTGTTATTATGAAAGACATTGTATGTCTTGGTCAACTCATCGGCAGCCGCAACACTAGATGCTACCAGATCAATCCCTTCAATCGCAATATTCATCGACTTGGAACTTGATACACAAGAACCAGTTATTGTGTATGTTCCATGGTTCTTGACACTAAACGTAGCTGATGGTTGTTGATCCTGCGGGCAAATCCTGGGATAAAAATCATCCGGAGGCTCAGGGCAATTATGGTTCCATGTAAAACATGGACAACTGCCCCCTATTGTGGCAACAACACCTTGATATACAGGAATTCTTTTTGTTTGTTCATCCAAATAATCGTTGGCCAAATACAAAGTTTCGTCCATCTCTTTGCCACCGGCTGCTACCTTGGTCACTTCACCACAAGATGAGGTATCGGGACAACATTCTTGACCAGGCTCACAACAGTTGCCCTTGCAGCACGTAGTACCTGTCTGGCAGCACCAGTGGTTTTCCTCATCACCACAGCATTTATACCCCGATGAGCAACAACCGCCGTAACAGCAATTCTCGTCAGCATTACAACTGTAGTCAACTTCCAACTCTGTACAGCATTTTAAAACGAGTGGATCATAACACCCTACTTCCCCTCCGCAGCAACTTTCCCCTGTGGCACAGCATTCTTCGTTGTTACAACATTGTTCCCCACTAAAACAACAATTCTCGCCACATGGAGTGCAGCATTCTAGAGTACCCGTATCACATTCATCTCCCACTTCACAGCAAACGCCGCCGCAACACTCCTTTCCTGCATCGCAACATTTCGCATCGCAGCAATCTTCCGTACAGCAAGCTCCACTACAGCAATTTTCGTCTGGGCCACAGAACGATTCGCACTTACCACTAATTTCGTCGCATTCCTTGCAATCATCCTCATAGCAATCGTCATCAGTATTGCATTCGCACTTTCCTTCCACGCAGGGCAGGCCATTTCTACAGCAGGTATCATCGCAACAGCCGCCTTCACAGCAATTCGAACTCAATTCATCATCACTGATACAGCAATCCCGACCGCCATCGCATTTATCCACACACCAGCCACCATTGCATTTCTGGCAGATGCTGCTGCAATCGCCGTCATCCTTACAGGGTTCCGTGCATTTTCCACTTATACAGCTTTGGTCCGCGGGACAACAAACGTTATCACAGCACACATTAGCACAATATGAATTCCCACAACAATTATCATCATCAACACACTCACCGCCGCAGCAGCTCTTGCCCTCGACACAGTCCTCCACACAAAAGTCGTCCTCACATTCTTGGCAACCCAGACAATCCTCTGAACCAGTGCAAGTGCACTCACCCTCCACACAATTCTGCCCCACGGCACACTTATTCTTACAGTACCCGTCATCATCACAATAAACACATTCGTCGGGATCACCGCAATTGGAATCCTGCTTGCACTTTTTCTTGCATTCGCCATCTATGCAAGACTCACCAGTTTCACAGCAATCACCGTCACAGCAAGTCCCGGTGCAGCAACCAGTTCCTATGTCATTACAACATTCGCAGCATTGGTCATTACAGCACATCCCAATGCAGCAGTTATTTCCGCAACAGATACCTTCCGTGCAATCGTCATTATCACAACAGTCGCCCGTCACGCATTCATTGTCACAACAAACCTGGCCTTCGCCACAATCGCCATCACCACAGCATTCCATGCACACACCATTACAACAAACCTGGCCTTCAGCACACTGCCATACCCATGTCCACTCACCACCACCAGGTTGTTGCTCACATACCTTGCATGGTGGTGCTGGTCCGACGCAACATGCACTGGCCGCCGCAGAAAACCAGCAGATGACAAGTAAACTTATAACTCCAACTGTCGCGATTATCTTGAATCTCTTTTGCATGATGTTTTTCCTCGTGCTTTCGAAATTTTTACATTTATATGGAATTCATTTTAGCTCAAATACTTCCAGCCCAATTACCGAGTTATTCCAAGGTCGCCAACATACTCGCCGCTCGCTCGGCATAAGGACTGTCAGGATAGTTCTCTATAACAGCCCGGTAAGCCTGCTCTATGAGGGGCTTGGCTTCTTCCGCGGAGATATCCCCCCTCATCACCTGGCGGGTATAATAATCGGCCACAAAAATTTGAGCATGATCTGCATTGAGATATTCCGGCCAATCCTCCGCTACCCTCTGGAAGTGTTCTATTGCCTTGGCATAATCGTGCAAATCCTGGCCATAGACCACGGCCGCTAAATAATGGGCGCTGGGAGTGCAGTCTGGTGAGGCCGGGAATATTCGTAGTCTTTCTTCACAGATTGCTGCCTCCTGGTGGAAATATCTCAGGGCTCGTTCTTCAACACCACCCATCCTGCTCAAACGTCCCTTGACGGAATATTCCTTTTTCGCCTCGATCAACAGTTCTACCAGAAGTGGATGGTCCAACCCCATGTTATTAACAAACTCTTCCCAATCCACCGGAACCTTGCTGGAATCCGCCTTGGCAATCACCAGTCCCAGTTGCCCATAAGCCTGTGCCTTCTGGTTGTCCGGGAAGTTGTCCAGAACATACTGATCCAGCCATTGCGACCCGCCACATTCTTCTGCGATGCGGTAGTCTCGGGCGAGATCGTAAAACAATTCCGGCGATGCCGGATTCTCACAAAACTCAACGATTAAGGTGTTCGTCGTTTCCAGGGCCAGCAAACAATTACCCAAGCGAACGTTCGCACGGGCATACCCGGACAGGGCCCCAACCATCAGATCACTGTCTGGACAGTTCTGGATAATGTAACCAAAAAGCCTCTTACACGTCTCAAAACGCCAGCGATACCAAAAATTATGATCTCTTGCCATGTCGTATAATATACGGGGCAGGTTCGGATTACCGGCGAAATCTCCTGAGATAAGCGCATCTATCGCCTGATCAGCCGCCTCGTAATCTTCTTGCTCAACACTTGCCATCGCTATCGTCACATGGGACCACATCGCCCCTTCCTCCTGCGGATGGTTGTCGATAACATATTGATACAACTCAAGGGCGGTTTTGGGATCATTAAACCAGCGATAATGGTCCGCTACCTCGCGAAGCGTACTTGCCATTTGCTGGTCGTCGGCATCATAGGACATCAACTCCTGCAAAGCTGTTTGCGCCTGGGTTGGCTTGCCAGAGGCGATATAGGAGATAGTAAGGCCCTTTTGTGCCGCAAAAGCGTACTCACTATCGGGATACTGCTGGATAAGTTGGGTATATATCCGCTCAGCCTGTTCGAAGTCTTTGTCCAACCGATAGTCAAATGCCTCCTCCAGCGTCCAAAACGCAATCTCCTTATCGGGCAAATTGTCAACAATATATTGGTAAAGACTATGGGCCTCTTGATGTTTCTGTTGCCTGCGGTACAAATCCGCTATCTGATGTGCCGCATCTACTATCTTTTCATGGTCCAAATAGTCGGCAAGCAATCTATTAACCGCCGTCTGTGCCACCTCGTAATCTCCCTGCTCAATACTTATCAGCGACACCCTCATCTGCGACCACATAGCGCCATCAAGATTGGGCCAATTGTCCATCACATACCGATAAAGACTGTAGGCCTTTTGCTGTTTTTGTTGATCGCGGTACAATTCCGCCACCTGATATACCGCATCCGCCACCTTCTCATGGCCGGAATAACCGCTAACCAGTTTGTCAACTGCCGCATCCGCCGCGTCATAATCACCCTTGGAAATATCCAATATCACTATGCCCACCTGCGACCACATCGCCTCCTCCCCCTGCGGATGGTTGTCGATAACATATTGATACAACTCAAGGGCGGTTTTGGGATCATTAAACCAGCGATAATGGTCCGCTACATCGCGCAGGGCACTTGCCATTTGCTGGTCGTCGATATCATCTGCCATCAACTCCTGCAAAGCTGTTTGCCCCTGGGTTGGCTTGCCCCATGCGATATAGGAGATGGTAAGGCCCTTTTGTGCCGCGAAAGCGTAGTCACTATCGGGATACCGTTGGATAATTTGGATATAGTCCTGCTCAGCCTGTTCGAAGTTTTCGGCCAGCCGATGGGCAAAAGCCTCCTCCAGTGCCACGACCGCCTGGTTCACAGGTAAACCTTCACCTGTTTGGGCAAAGGCGAACACCTTCACAAAACACAATATCAACACCAAAACCATAATCGTCTTCACCGCAACCTTACCCGTTCGACAAATCACTTTAGCCATAGTTCAAACTCCTTTCGTAATTCTCCGATTTTCTTTCTTTTTGCGAAATAATAGTTATACCGCATTTGCCAGTTGCCTGCCTGCAGTAGAACGCCCACCGTTGATGGCTTCGGAAAGCCTGCCTGAGACTGGTTAAGAATCTACCACACACTTGCATCATCTGTCAAGTGATTTACTTGGGAATCTACCACACACTTGCTTCATCTGTCAAGTAATTTTTCCCCCCTGTGTGCGAATTTTTTTTACTGGCGCGATGTAACTGCATGTTTTACAATGACTTACAGCATTAGATTTTTGATAGTTTTTATTACTTTTTTGAAAGGTAAGTTATGGAAGACAAGCGAGTTACAGCAGAACAGATTTTGGCGGAAATCGGCATAGATGTTGAACGTATGCACAGAAAGTTGCAGATGCAATCAATAATGATGCCTGCGTCAAAAGTTTGCTTAGGCGGCAGTGCCCAGCTTTGAAAATTTCTCAAATTCCTGCCAGTACGGTAAGAATCGCCCCATCACGGCCATGCAAACACTTCTATGAAATATTCGGGCTTAGTGCCTATTGCCTTCTCTCCCCCCATCCTTCCCATCCCCTCTACCCTACCCATTTACCCAATAAAACTCTCTACCTCTTTTAGTGTCTTCTAAAATCTTCGTGTCCTTCTCATTTTTTATTTTGACCCATTAGTGTCCTTTGTATCTTCGCGACTTGGTGGTTGACTTTTCATCAAAACATAGTACAAACATAGTCCAAACTACATACAAACATAGTGCAAACTGGGTACAAACCACATCACTTTTCATCAGAATTCATCCAAATTTCGCCGAATTTCTCACTTTTTTCTTACCTATCTTGCCTAATCGTTATAATCGTTACGCAAAA
>Ga0105094_10000622_pt1 | contig 17903 bp, 13 predicted proteins | sample PPLLak1March2015_2_FD_87023 | JGI IMG/M metagenome (GOLD analysis project Ga0105094, IMG submission 87023) | Freshwater sediment microbial communities from Prairie Pothole Lake near Jamestown, North Dakota, USA - PPLs Lake P8 Core (3) Depth... | ecosystem: Environmental > Aquatic > Freshwater >...
CCGCTGGGAGACAGGCCGACGATGGCGTTCCCGTCGAGCAGCGGGGCGATCGAGCCCGGCCGCGCTCGAGCGACGGCGGTGACCGTTGTGCGCAGCTCTCCGGCGTAGACGAAATGCGCAAAGACGGTATCCACCTTGGCCGTGATCACCACCTCGACATATTCCGGATTGCCCGTGTACGGGCCGTGAGCGGGCGGATTGTAGACCTCGACCCAGTTGTAGGTGCCGTTGTTGTCGTAGGTATTGTCCGCGGCGCGCGCGAAGGCGGCGCTGAAGGGATCGTTGTCATAGACGATCGCCAGCGCGCCGGCGAGGGCGGCGGCGTCGGCCCCGTTCTGCGCCCGGCGTCGTTCGGTGTACAGAAGACCGCCGTCGACCGCCAGCGCGGCGAAGCCGAGCATGCCGATGAAGGCGAAGGCCAGGAGGACGATCGATTGCCCGCGCTCGCTGCGATGCTGTCTGAGTCTCATCCATACCCTCCGAGAGCCTGCCTAAGGGCAGGTCGGCGTCAGGATCGTATCGACCACGGTGGCCTGCAATGGGATCGTCTGACTGCCGATGACCGCGCCGAGGAACGGCGTAATGATGGTGAAGTCGTAGGCGACGTCGACGCGAATGCCGCCTCCGCTGCACGCCTGGCCAATGATCGCGGGTGTGACGGTGACCGTGCTCCATTCGATCAGGCCGGAAGGCGCCTCGCCGCGCACCCGATTGTCGATCCCGGCCCAGTCGTATGGGTCGATCGACCCGTAGGCGGCGCCTTCGCCGGCCGCGGACTGGAGCGCCAGGTAGGTGAAGTACAGCCTTCCGAAATCGATCGTGCCGGCCAGCAGGATCATGATGATGACGGTCCCCAGAGCCAGTTCGGTCAGGCTCTGCCCGCGCTCGCTTCGTCCTTGGCGCTTCCGAATGGTTCTCTTGAACATGGACCCGCTCCTCGATGTCCTGTTACGGACAGGTCACGCTAACCAGGTTAGACGGCGCACTCTCTCGGCTGAGCACGACGGTCGTGGCGTAGAAGACACCCGATTCCCCGGAAGACATGGTGCCGCAGTTGTTGCAGGCTGGATTGCTGTCGATGGCGATGTGCAGCGGGCTCCCATCGACAAGCCGGTAGATGTTGTACGAATGTGCACCGCTGACCACTGACCAGTTGAAACTCAGCTTCCCATTCAGGCAGGTCACGGTCAGGTTGGTCGGCGGCGGGATCGGCGTGGGCGAAGGGACGATCGTGTTGGTGATCGTCGGCGTCGGGCTCGGGCCAGGGGTATCGGTAGGAGGCACTGTCGGTGTGGGCGTGTCCTCCGGTGTGGGCGACGGCCCGGCCGTCGGCGGCACCGAAGTGTCGGTCGGCGCCGTGGTCGAGGTCGGCCCTCCAAGCGTCACCGTCGGTCCGGCAGCGACCTCGGTCAGGATCGTCCGCCCGGTCGACGTGGTGATGGTCATCGGCGGAAGGGGCACCAGCGGGACTATCGGCTGATAGACCGTGGAGACGGTCACCACCACACGGTCGCCCAGGTTGATCTGGTTTGGATGGGGGTTGGCATCGCAGGAGGCGATCGGCAAGGTCGGGTCGCCGTGATCGTAGACGATCTGGATATCCGCATCCGCCAGCGTGGTCAGGGTGGCCACGCGCCGCGCCGCATCGCGCATCCCCAGGCAGTCCAGATAGCGAGGGGTCCCGGAACCGTTGTCGCCGACGGTGGCGCCATAGCGGCTGGCCTCGCGGCTGGCCGAGGTCATGCCCGAGTAGATCAAGAGCATACGCCCGGCCTCGATCACACCCAGCACGATCAGAAGGAGCACCGGCAGGACGAGCATGAACTCGACCAGCCCCTGTCCTGGGCGGCCTTCCGATCGGCGTTGCTGGTCTCCTGGTTCTGTCATCCTTCCACTCCGTCCGAACCCGTTTTCCTTGCCGGCCAGCCTGACAAACGAAAACCCGTGGCGCCGAGCTTCAGGCTCGCCACGGGGCATGGAGGCAACCCCTCAAGGGCCTCCTCCAGAACGTGCTTCGGCAGCTGGCAGTCGTGGCCGGTGACCGGCTTTAGACCCGTAGCTTTGCGCCGCCACCTTTCGGTGACTTTGCCCTTTCGGCAGCCTGGCCGTATTCGATTGGCTTCAACCGAGAGAACGAAGGCAGCGCACCGGCGTTACGCCTGCAGCGGCCCGCACGGCCAACTGCAAGGCGACTGTAAGCCCGACGGGGTCGCGCCACCAGGTGGGTGGGACCCGGGTACCGGGCCGCCTCGCCGATCCTCCGGCGCGGTCGGCATGCTATAATGCCGCCAACCCACTCGAGGAGCGCCGGATGTATGATCAGGATCGGCTCGGCGAACTTCGCCGGGCACTGGAGCAATGGCAGGAAACGACCCTGCAGCAGTCGCAGGCGCGGCTGCCCGGACGACGGACCGACTTCCTGACCACCTCGTCCGACCCTGTCCAGGGCCTGTACACGCCTCTGGACGTCCCCGATCTCGACTACCTGCGCGATCTAGGCCTACCCGGCGAGTACCCCTTCACCCGCGGCGTCCATCCGACCTTGTTCCGCAGCAAGCTGTGGACGATGCGCATGTTCGCCGGATTCGGGACGGCCGAGGAGACCAACGCCCGCTTCCGATATCTCCTCGAGAAGGGGCAGACCGGCCTGTCGATCGCCTTCGATCTGCCCACATTGATGGGCTACGACACCGACGCCCCCCAGGCCGCAGGAGAGTTCGGCCGCTGCGGGGTCGCCATCGCCTCCCTGAAGGACATGGAGATCCTGCTGGCTGAGATCCCGCTCGACCGGGTCTCGACCAGCATGACGATCAACTCGCCGGCCGCGGTCATCTGGGCCATGTACATCGCCGCGGCGGAGAAGCAGGGCGTGCGGCCCGATCAGCTACGCGGCACGATCCAGAACGACATTCTCAAGGAGTACATCGCGCAGAAGGAGTATATCTTCCCGCCCGAGCCTTCGATGCGTCTGGTGGTGGATACCATCGAGCACGGCTCCCGCGAGCTGCCGCAGTGGAACACCATCTCGATCTCCGGCTACCACATCCGTGAGGCCGGCGCGACCGCAGCGCAGGAACTGGCCTTCACGCTGGCGGACGGGATGGAGTACGTGCGCTGGGGACTCGAGCGCGGCCTGGCGGTCGACGAGTTCGCCCCGCGCCTGTCGTTCTTCTTCAACGCACACAACGACTTCTTCGAGGAGATCGCCAAGTACCGTGCCGCCCGGCGCATCTGGGCGCACGAGATGCGTCACACCTTCGGGGCACGCGACTCGCGCTCCTGGCTGCTGCGCTTCCACAGCCAGACTGCCGGCGTCAGCCTGACCGCCCAGCAGCCGGAGAACAACGTCGTCCGCACCACCGTGCAGGCGCTGGCCGCCATCCTGGGCGGCACCCAATCTTTGCACACCAACTCGCTGGATGAGGCCCTTGCCCTGCCGTCCGAGTATGCGGTGACCATCGCCCTGCGCACGCAACAGATCCTGGCCGAGGAATCGGGCACGGCCAACACCGTCGATCCGCTGGCCGGCTCCTTCTTCGTCGAAGCGATGACCAATCGGCAGGAGCAGCAGGCGCGCGAATACTTCCGTCGCATCGAGGAACTGGGCGGCGTCCTGCCGGCCATTCAGGCCGGCTTCTTCCAGCGCCAGATTGCCGACTCGGCCTATCGCTACCAGCGTGAGATCGACGAAGGCACACGCTTCATCGTCGGCGTCAACGCCTACACCGACGAGAAACCCCTGCGCGTGCCCCTGCTGGAGATGGACCCGCAGGGCTACGGCCGGCAGGTCGAACGGCTGCAGGAGCTGCGCCGCACGCGCGACGCCGGCGCGGTCGGACAGGCGCTGGATCGCTTGCGCCTGGCCTGCCAGGGGAGCGAGAACACGATGCCGCACATCCTGGCCGCCGTGCGGGCCTATGCCACGCTGGGGGAGATCATTGACGTCATGCGCGGCGTCTTCGGGAGCTACACCGAGCCGTCCTGGCTGTGAGGCTGGCATGCCCATCGGAGGAGGACCCTGACGTGCGCGACCGCACCGCCATCGATCGCCTTCCCCTGATCGCGCTGGCCCTGGCCGCGGCTGTCATCGCATGCGCCGGCCCGGACGACACCGGCGGCGACCGCGTGGCAACCTCGGTGGCCGCCACCTTCTCTGCGGCCGAGACGGCGACGGGCGAGGCTCCGCTTGCCACACCACTGCAGCCGACAGACACGAGCGAGAGCCCAACCCTCACCCCGCCCCCGCCGGCCACCACCCCGGCGCCGCCTGCCGGCGGCGTGAGCTTCAACTGCGACGGGACGTTCCAGCGCTTCCGCCTGGAGGACGCTGGCGCCGCCGGGAAGACCGCGTGGGTCGACGCCTGGAACGGGACCGCCTGGATCAATGTGTGGAGCGTCGCCGGCGGAGACCCGATGACCCGGCAGATCACCGACGAGGCCGGCCTGTATGCATTCGGCGGCTGCCAGCAGTTCGTGGTCGTGCCAATGGTCTATGGCGGTTCCGGCGCGGTGCTGGAGCTCAGCGTGTATTCCTGGACCGGCGCAGCGATGGTCGAGGTCTACCAGCACGGCGGGGTGCATGGGAGCTGGACCTCGGTCGGAAGCGCTATCCGCTTCGAAGAATCGGTATACCTGTACGGGGAGCCGAATTGCTGTCCCTGCAACCGCCAGAGCCTTGAACACACCTGGAACGGAAGCGCCTTCGTTCAGACCGCCTCGGTTGTCAACCCGACCTACAGCGGGACCCCTCCGCCGATCTGCGTGCCGTAGCGGGCGTCACAGCACTTGGGACTGATTCGGGCGGGCCGCTCCGGATGGTTGCCGGCAGCCGCCGAGGTCAGCTGCGCTGCCGGAAGTAGCGCACAGCGCCGTCGAGAATCGCACCAGTGTTGAGCACGAACCGGTCCCTGACGATGGGCGTCAGGCGCTGCAGGAATGCGGGCAGGTCTGAGTCGACATCCTCGAACTGCTCCTGAGTGCAGGCCTCCAGCCAGGCGATTGCGTTGCGGCGGTACGGCTCACCCAACGCGTTGATGCGCTGGACCAGATCTTCCCCTGAGCCCCGTGCGTCTCGCGGCATGCGCGCCCCAATCCGGCCCGTCCGGGCCCCAGGTGGCGGCGAGGTGCCGCCCCCCGGTTGGGCCAGGATGCAAGGTTCACGCCAGTCTGGGACTTTGGTACCCCCGACGGGTCCGGCTCTCACGTTCAGAACGTGGCCCGACCCCCGCATGTGACAGCTGTTGCGGGCGGGCACCGGCGTCTGCTAGGATGGAGGCGATGGACCACGAGCCCGCCTACCTGGGGCTGCATCGGTCGGGGGAGCTGGCCGCCCGGGGCCGCGAGGCGCGCCGCCGCGAGCAGGCATGTGATCTGTGCGGCCGGATGTGCCGGGTCGACCGGCGCCAGCGTCCTGGGGCCTGCCGCAGCGGGCTGCGTGCCCGCCTGGCATCCTATGGCCCGCACCACGGCGAGGAGGACCCGCTGCGAGGCGTCAGGGGATCGGGCACGGTCTTCTTCGCCTGGTGCAACCTGCGCTGCCTGTACTGCCAGAACCATACGATCAGCCAGGAGCCGGCCGGGCGCGAGGTCGAAGCTCCCGAGCTGGCGGAAGTGATGCTCAGCCTCCAAGAGATGGGCTGTCACAACATCAACCTGGTCTCGCCATCGCATGTGGTGGCGGAGATCCTGGAGGCTGTCGACCTGGCCGCCGGGCAGGGGCTGTGCCTCCCACTGGTCTACAACACCGGCGGTTTCGACTCCCTGGAGGCGCTGTCGCTGCTCGACGGCGTCATCGACATCTACATGCCCGACATGAAATACGACGACGCGCGGGTGGCCAGACTCCTTTCGGGGATCGCCGGGTATCCGCAGGTCAACCGCGCCGCGCTGCGCGAAATGCATCGTCAGGTCGGCGACCTGGCGCTCGACGAGAGCGGGATCGCTCGCCGGGGCCTGCTGGTCCGGCATCTGGTGCTGCCCGGAGGCCTGGCAGGGACCGAGGCAGTGGTGCAATTCCTGGCACAGGAAATCTCCGCGAACACGTACCTGAACCTGATGGCCCAGTACCGCCCTGCGTTCCGAGCGCGAGAGCACCCACCGCTGGATCGTCCGTTGGTTGACGGGGAGTACGCCGAGGCCGTTCGCCTGGCACGCGAGGCCGGGCTGAGGCGATTGGACGGGCACTGGATCTAGGCAGGCTCAGGCGCCGCGCCGGAGCGGGCCTGGATGCCGTTCTGAGCCGCGCCTATCCGACGGATGCCACCGGCGCCCCGCCGGAGCGGCGAAGTCTCCCCCGCCTCGCGCCTCAGAGATCCTTCGCTTAGCTCCCTGGCCAGCCCTCCAGGGCAGGCAGGATGACATCCTGTCCCTCATGTCATTCTGAGCCGTGTCCTTCGGACGGATGCCATCGGCGCCCTGCCGGAGCGGCGAAGAATCTCGCGGCCTCGGCATCTCAGGACGCAGCCCGCGCGCAGGCGCCGGCTGCGAGTCGGCGTCGGCATCGGGCTCAGCGCAGGAACATCGGCAGGCCTTCGACCGAGCGGATGCGCGGCCGGTAGCCCTCCACGTCGTAGAGCGCGTCTACATCCACCTTGCGCGCTCCGGCGCGCGTCTCATCCATGGGCACGTGCGTGTAAGTACCGCTTCGCAGAGCCACCATCCGGCCAGTCCTTCCGGCCATGAGCAGGTCGGCGGCCAGGCTGGCGTAGTTGAAGGCGGCCATCAGGTCAAGCGGATCGGGGGGACCGCTGCGCATCAGGTAGCCGATCTGCTGCTGGATGATGCCCACGCCGGTCAGTTCTTTCAGGATGTCGCCGGTGATCATCCCGATTCCGCCCAGCTTCTTGTGCCCGAACGCGTCCGCCTGCCCGCGCTCGACCAGCTCGCCCCCGACCATCTGCGCGCCCTCCGAGATGGTCACCATGGCATAGTTGCTCGGGTTGCGGCGGCGGTCGTCCATCAACAGCGCGGCCAGCTTCTCGGGATCGAAGGGCACCTCCGAAATGATGGCCCGATCGGCGTCGGCCAGGTAGGCGCTGATGAGCGAGGTCTCGCCGCTGTTGCGGCCGAACAGCTCGATGACCGCCAGGCGCTCGTGCGATCCAGCGCTGGTGCGCAGGTTGGTGATGAATTCCACGTTGCGCGCCACCGCCGTGGCGAAGCCGAGGCAGTAGTCCGTCCCGGAGACGTCGTTGTCCATCGTCTTGGGTATGGCCACGACCGGCACGCCCTCATCATGAAGCCGCAAGCCGTAGGAGAGCGTGTCGTCGCCGCCGATCGGCACCAGCGCGTCGACCTGCAGATGCTTGATGACTCTCAGGATATGCGCGGTGAAGTCTTGAGCGCCCTCACCCTTGACGTCGCCCTTCAAGAATGCCGGGGCGTCCTTGGCCTTCACCTTGCTCGGGTTGGTGCGCGAGGTGTGCAGGAAGGTGCCGCCGGTGCGGTCCACGGTGCGCACCCGTTCAGGCGTCAGCGGCAGCACATGCCGCACGGCGCTGTCCGGGTCGCTCGGGTCGAACTCCAGCAGGCCCGCCCAGCCGCGGCGGATGCCCAGGACGGTATGCCCGTGTTCCGCCACGCGCTCGACGACGGCCTTGATAGCCGGATTGAGTCCGGGGACGTCTCCGCCCCCCGTCAGAACGCCGATCTTCATGCGATTCCCTCAGTCCGTGAGTGTGTCTAGACGGAGCGCCGCGGTCCGACGCGCCGCCCTACTGGATCGGCAGCCGATCGACCCGCACGCGCTCTTCGCCCAGCAGCACGGTCAGCTGCCCGTGCAGCTCGGTGCAGTAGCCGGTGGTCGAATTCGGGAATTCGAGGTGATACCTTCGATCGGACTCGTACACGTGGAAGGCGAAGCGATCCGTCCCCGGATAAGAGGTCAGCAGGCCGTGCACGCGGCGCATGCGCAGCAGATCGCGCTTCTCGTCGCCCGTCGACTCGAGCACCAGCGTGACCATCAACGGGTCGCGCGCCGCACCGCGCAGGCCGTCCAGGTCGACCGTCAGGCCCAGCCCCGCGGGGCGCCAGGCGGGCTCGCGAGGCGGCAGGGAGGCGGTCTCTCGAGCCGCCACCGCTTCAGGCACCTCGACCACGGGGAAGGGCGCGGCTGCAGGGGGCGGCGCCTCCCACGGATCGGAATCCGGCAGCGGAGGGGCTTCCTCGGGCGGCAGCGAGTCCTCCCAGACCGGCTCCGGCGGGGCGGCGGTGGGCGGACTGGCCGGCTGCGGGGCCTGACGGACGCCCGGCCGCCCGACGGGGTTGTAGGCGGGACCGCTGTCGCTGCCCTCCCGCCGCGGCTGGCCGTTGCCGGCGCGCGGCGCAGCGATCGTGGCCGCCTTCTGCAGATCGCTCAGGATCTCATCCGCCAGGACCTGCGGCTCGCCGCGCTGGGTGTCGAGCTTGCCCGAGGCGACGACGATCATCTCAGGCTGCAGCCAGGCGGAGACGTCTTTCCACTTGCGGGCGAAGACGACGAGATCGATCGTCCCCTGCACGTCCTCCAGGGTGACGTAGCCCATCATCTTGCCGGTGCGCGTCTGGTACGGGCGGATGGCGTTGACCACGCCGGCCACGACGACAGCCTCGCCGTTGGTGCCCTCGCGCAGCTCGGCGCTGAAGTGGGTGACGACCCGTCCCAACTGCTCCAGGTGCGGCGTCAGCGGATGGTCGGACACGTAAACGCCCAGCAGTTCCTTCTCCCACAGGAGCTGCTGCCGCTTGGGAATATCCGACACCGCCGGCGCGGCAGTCAGGCTGCCGGCCCCGCCGGCGGCTTCGCCGAACAACGACATCTGGCCGACGTCGGCGGCGCGGAAATGTGCTCCCGAAGCGCCCAGGATGCGGTCCAGGGCGTCCAGCAGCCCGATGCGCTTCCCCAGCCCATCCAGGGCGCCGACCTTGACCAGGCATTCCAGCGCCCGCTTACCCACCAGGCGCAGATCGACGCGCCTCGAGAAATCGTCCAGACTGCGGAAGGGCCCGCCCTTGGCACGTGCCTCGAGGATCGCCAGCACCGCGCCCACGCCGACGTTCTTGATTGCCCCCAGGCCGCAGCGCACGGCGGCGCGGCCGTCGGCGCGGTCCTCGATCTCGAAATCGAGCCCGCTGGCGTTCACATCCGGCGCCAGGACGTCGATGCCCAACCGGCGGCAGTCGGCGATGTACAGCGCCACCCGTTCGCTGTCGTGCTTGAAGACGGACAGCAACGCGGTCAGGTACTCGACCGCGTAATGCGCCTTCAGGTAGGCGGTCTCGACGCAGATGACGGCGTAGTCAGCGGCGTGGCCCTTGGGGAAGCCGTAGCGGGCGAAAGCTTCCCAGTCGTCGAAGACCGCATTGGCGGCGTCGACGGGGATGCCGCGCTCGACCGCCCCGGCGACGAACTTGCTGCGCTCGTTGTGCAGCGCTTCGGCCTTCTTCTTGGCCACCGCCTTGCGCAGGTTGTCGGCCTCGGAAGCGGAGTACCCGGCCAAGTTCATGGCCGTGTACATGATCTGCTCCTGGTAGACGGTGATGCCGTAGGTCTCTTCCAGGATTTCGCGCAGGTTGGCGTGCCGGTAGGTGACCGCCTCCTGGCCGTGCATGCGCCGGATGTAGGCCGGGATGAATTCCATCGGTCCCGGCCGATACAGGGCCACCATGGCCGTGACATGCGCCAGGCTGCTTGGCTTCATCTCCATCAGGTGCCGGCGCATCCCAGCGCCTTCCACCTGGAAGACGCCGAGCACGTCGCCTCGCCCGAGCAGTTCGTACGTCGCCGGATCGTCGAGCGGGATGCTGTTAATGTCGAGCGACACCGCATGTCGGCGCTGGATCAGTTCACAGGCGCGTGCCATGACCGTCAGCGTCGACAATCCCAGGAAGTCCACCTTCAGCAGGCCGAGCGAATCGAGCACCTGCATCTCGAACTGCGTGACCGCGCCGATGGGGCTGTCTTCCGGACCGCCCTTCGTCGGCCGGTGCAGGGGGATATATTCGATGATCGGGCGATCGGTGATGATCACACCGGCCGCGTGCGTCCCGGCGTTGCGGGCGATGCCTTCCACCCGCGCCGCCGTATCCACCAGTTCGCGCAAGTAGGGAGCGCTGTCGGTGGCTTCGCGGAACATCTGCACAGTCTCGAGCGCCTCCGGGATCGTCATCGGCTTGCCCGGGATGTGCGGGACGAGCTTGGCTACCCGGTCGACCTCAGGCAGCGGCACGTCCATGACCCGTCCGACGTCGCGGATGGCCGCGCGCGCCCCCAACGTACCGAAGGTGATGATCTGTGCCACCTTGTCACGCCCGTAGCGCGACGAGGCATACTCGAGCATCTTGTAGCGCTGGTCGTCCTGGAAATCGAGGTCGATGTCCGGCATCGACACGCGCCCGGGGTTGAGGAAGCGCTCGAAGATCAGCCCGTGCTGGATCGGGTCGACCAGCGTGATCTCGAGGCAGTAGGCTACGATCGACCCGGAGGCTGAACCGCGGGCGTTGTACCAGATGCCCTGCTCGCGAGCGTAGCGGCATAGATCCCACACGATCAGGAAGTAGGTGTCGAACCCCATCTGGTGGATGATGCGCAGCTCGTAGTCCAGGCGCTCGCTGCGCTGGGGGCTCCCTTCCCGGTCGCCGTAGCGCTTGCGCAGCCCGGCCTGACAGAGCTCGCGCAGGTAGGTGTCGGGAGTGTGCCCCTCCGGCACGGGGAAGTTGGGGAGATGGTAGCCTTTGAACGACAGATCGACCGAGCAGCGCTCGGCGATTTCCAACGTGTTCTCGATCGCGCCGGGGACGTGGCCGAATAGCGCCTGCATCTCCTGCGGCGAGCGCAGGTAGTAGGAGTTGTCCCCCATGCGCATGCGGTCGGGGTCGGCCCGCACCGTGCCGGTGCCGATGCAGAGCAGGATATCCTGCAGCTCGGCGTCCTGCGGATCGACGTAGTGAACGTCGTTCGTGGCGATGTAGCGGGCTTGATAGCGCGGCCCGAGCTCGAGCAGTCCCTGGTTGACGCGCGCCAGGTCTGGGACCTCGTGGTGCTGCAGTTCGAGGAAGAAGCGGTCGCGGCCGAAGACCTCCAGGTACCACTCCAGCCGCCGCACCGCTTCCTGATCCCGGTTTTCGATCAGCGCCCGCGGGATTTCCCCCGACATGCAAGTGCTTGTGCAGATCAGGCCCTGATTGTGCGCGGCCAGGAAATCGTGATCGATGCGCGGCCGATAGTAGAAGCCCTGCAGCTGCGAGACGGTGGCGATCTCCAGCAGATTGCGATAGCCGATCTCGCTTTCGGCCAACAGCAGCAGGTGGAAGGCGCGGCTATCGAGCTTCGGGTCCCGGTCGGCCATGCCGCGCGGGGCCATGTAGGCCTCCAGGCCGATGATCGGTTTGATCCCGGCCCGGGTGGCGGCGTTGTAGAAGTCGATCGTACCGAACATCGCCCCGTGATCGGTCAGGGCGAGCGCCGGCATGCCGAACTCCCGCGCCCGTTCAACCAGCAGCGGGATGCGGCTGAAGCCGTCGAGCAGGGAGTATTCCGAATGGACGTGGAGATGGACGAAGGTCATCCGCGATGGGCCTTCAAGCCCGACTCTCTTGGAGACGGGCTGGCGGTCATTATAGCCAAGCCGGCCCGGCCGCGCCAGTGACGCCTCCCTTAAAGGATGCGCTCCCGAAGCCGTGCCGGCTTCGGGAGCGCAGGTGCGGAGCAGCCTCAGGCGCTCGGGGCGGCCGGGGGCGTCAGCGCCCCGGATGTCCCGGCCGGCCGTTGATAGAGCTGCAGGCCGAAGCGCGTCACCAGGACGCTCCCCAGGCCCAGCGAGCCGACCAGCGCCGGCGCCATCCATCCGACACACGGGATGAAACCGATCCCGTCCGCGACCAGGGTCAAGACCAGCGTGCCCAGCCCGGCCGCCGCGGCCGGGTGCAACGACCAGCGGAAGGCCTCCGCCATGCGCGTGCCTACTTCCAGCCCGAGCCCGAGCCAGCCGAAGACCACCGCCACGACCAACAGCATTGCCCCGGCGATCGTCACCGGGATCAGGCAGATGGTCGCCGCCAGAACGACCAGGAACAGCGGGACGACCACGGCCGTCAGGATGCCCAGCCCGCCGGTGATGAGCGGCTGTTCGACAGCCGTCCGCCCGACGCGCGAGGTGTGCACCGGCAGGAACATGACCAGCAGGACCGCCAGACCGGCCAGGAGCACGGCCCTCAGGATGTACGAGACGCCGGAGAACCACATGCCGCTGAGGCCCGGCCAAGCCTGGATCGGCCACGGGCCGGAGGGGACGCGCACGACGCGCCCGAACTCCCAATCGAAGGGCACCCGGACCGCATCGCCGGAAAGGACCTCCCCCGAGACCACGGCGCCCTCGTGGCGTCTCAGGTTCCCACCGAACACGGTGACATCGCCCTGGATCTCGGCCGTACTGTCCAGGGTCAGGTTGCCGCCGAACAGCGCGACATCCCCCTCGACGACGCCTCTCATCTCCGCGTTCCCGCCCATCAGGAAGATGCTGCCCTCGACCAGCGAGCCGCTTTCCAGGACGACATTCCCGCCCAGGACCACCAGGTCCCCGGTGAGTGTCTCGCCTTCCCGAAGGGTGTAGTCCCCGCCGAAAATGACCTCGCCGTCGCTCTCCCCGGCCGCCAGCGCGGAGCCGGGCAGGGCTGCGACAAGCAGCGCTACCAGCGCCAAAAGGACAATCGATCGTTTCATCTCACGCCTCCTCGATGCACCGGCAGTGCAAACCGGTGCATGGTGATGAACCAGGCTCCCGCCAGGCCGACTGTGGCGGCCATCAACCCCAGCGCCAGCGCCATGCCGGAGGCGATGGAGATCGGCTCGGGCAGGCTTCCGACGAATGCGCCCGCCAGACCCCACACCAGTCTGGCATCGGCGATCCAGCCTGCCAGTGTGCGCAGGCCTCCTGCCGCCCAGTCAGCCGGGGAGCCCAGCACGCCCGCAACCAGCAGAGCCAGCAAAGAGACCGCCATACCCGCCATGAGCCCCAACGCCGACCATGCCTGGCGGACCGCACGACGCTCGCTCGCCCCTTCCATGCGGGCGCGCCAACGCGCTGTGAAACCCGGAGCCGGGCGGAGAGACTCGGCGGTCCGGAATTCCGCCTCGACTTCCTCGAGTGCGCCCGCCAATGCCGCGCACGGACCGCATTCATCGAGGTGCGCCCGCAGGCGTCCAGACTCGTCCGGCGTCAGCTCGTCCCGCATCAACAGCCAGGCCTCAAACGGCTGATGGCTCATTGTGTCTCCCTCGCACCAGCGCCGGCTGGGGCTCCCCTTCCCGCCAGCGCTCTGCCAACGTTCGCCGCGCCCGATGCATGCGGCTCTTGACGGCGCCCACCGAAGTCGACAGGACCTCGGCGATCTCCTCGTAGGAAAGGTCGTACCAGTAGTGCAGGGTGATCGCGGCGCGTTCCTGCGGGCCAAGGCCTCGGGTCAGTTTGCTGATGCGGTCGCTTCGCTCCCGGATCGCCAGCGCCTCCTCCGGACCCGTGCCCGAATCGGCCGGCTCCTGTTCGCGCGGAACGTCCTCTCCCGGGGCCGGCAGGAAACGGCGCCGGCGGATCATGTCGATGCAGTAGTGTGAAGCGATGGACAGCAGCCATGTCGGGAAGGGGCGCTGGGGATCGTAGCGCTTGAGGTTGCGGAACGCGCGCAGGAAGGTCTCCTGTGCAGCGTCCTCGGCCTCGCCGGCATCGCCCAGCATCCGGGAACACAGGTTGTAGACCGGCACCTGGAAGGTCTCTACCAGGCGGGCGAACGCCTCGCCATCTCCGGCGCGTGCCCTGGCTACCCACTCTGCCTCCGACTGGCCAAAGGTGACTCTCACTACCGATCCCTTCGGTTTGACCTACATCTATCTACGAAGCTCCGGCCCGCAGGTCGCGGGCCGTCAACACGCCGGGCCGGGGTCCCCCACCCCGGCCCGGTCCAAGTCCAGGTCTACGGTCGACCGCTAGGCGGCGGGGAAGCGTCGCAGGACGGTCGCCGAGGTCGGAACGACCGCCCGGTCGCCGATCTTCATCTCGGAGGGCGGCTTCCCGGCCTCCTTGGGGGCTCCCTGGAAAACGGCGATGGGTGTCCCCTCGACGGCGGCCTTCTTCTCCAGGTAGGCCTGCCCGAGCAAGTACCCTTCACTGTCCACCGCGCAGGAGGTCACCGTCCCAACCACGCGCCCGCGCCGATCCACGACCGGGTCGCCGTTGTGGGCCATGCGCACTCCCTTATCGTCGAAGCGGAAGCGCGTCACCTCACCCTTTCGGGAGCGCTCTTGTTCCAGGAAGGCGCTGCGGCCGATGAACCAGGGCTTGTAGGTCTTCACATAGGACCCAAAACCGGCGTCGCCGACGCCTAGGCCAAGCGAGCCGGCCATCTCATGCCCGTACAGCGGCAGGCCGGCCTCCGTCCGCAGCGAATCGCGCGCTCCCAAACCGACCGGTTTGATCCCGTACGGCTGGCCGACCTTCAGGAGTGCCTCCCAGAGCGCCACACTCCGGTCGGGGTGGACGAAGAGTTCATAGGCGATCCGCTCACCGGTATAGCCTGTCCGGCTGATGACCAGATCGAATCCGCCCAGGCTGCCCTCCATGACCCCGGCCCACTTCAGCCGGCGCAATCGGTCGGCGGTCGCGGGTTCCGCGCCGAGGGCCAGCAGGATTTCCAGGCTCTTCGGGCCCTGAAGGGCGATGTCGACCCGCATCTGGCCGCCTTCCTTCGGGTCGCGCAAGTTGCGCAAGACACAGTTCCTTCCAAAGGCAAGCGCTCAGGGTCGGTCAACATTGACTTTGACGCGCCCCTCCTTGACCGCGGTCAACCAGGCCCAATCCTTGTCGTCATTGGAGGCATTGACCACCACCAGGTAGGCGTGCTCCTGGCGGCGGTAGACCATCGTGTCGTCCAGAACCGAACCGTCGGGGAGCAGGAACTGCGAGTAGAGCGACTCCCCGACCTCCAACGAAGCGACCTCGTTGCCGACCACGCTGTCGAGGAAAGCGCAGGCCGAAGGTCCTTCGACCTGGTAGACGCCCATGTGGCTGACATCGAACAAGCCGGCAGCCTGGCGAGTGGCCAGGTGCTCCTCGATGACCGAGGTATACCAGACCGGCATATCCCACCCGGCGAAGGGCACCATCTTGGCGCCCAGGGCGCGGTGAGTGGCGTTGAGCGCGGTCTTCTTCGGCTCCCCCTCGGGGGGTTCCCGCCATTCGAAGGACGGTAACGCCTTACCTGCCCCAGCCGGGATGCCGACATACCAGGGCTTGTCCTCGGTCACGGCCCCCGCCGCTGCAGGTTTCTCGGCGACGCCCTTTAGACAGACGGCGACAGGGCCGGGGAGCCGTTTATGCGGATCGGCTGCGTCGAACGCTACGAAGCCGTCCGACAGGTCGCGCAGCCAGATCAGCGCCAGCGGTACTTCCGCCGCCGGCAGGCACAATTCCCATGTGTCTGCCTGAGTGCGCGTGAGAACCGAGTCGATCGCCTTGCGCGGCGTGTTCAGCGCGGCTTTGACTGACTGTCCAAGCTTCAGACCTTCCGGCCGGACGTTCGTCGCCCAGCGCAGGAAGTCCTGCGCGCGCGAACCGCGCAGGCCCAGGCTGGCGAACTTGCCTTGCGGAGGCGGATCGTCCGGGTAGTAGAAGTGCGGAGACCCGTGCCGGCTTGGCTGAGTCTCGACACCCTTCTGCATGGCCAGGTCGCGCACCTCGATGCGAGTCTTCTGAAGCGCCTCGAAGTCGACCTTGGCCCGCCGCTGCGGGCCTTTGCGGCCCTGCAGCGTGTGCGGGGTGCAGGCTTTGAGCAACCGGCCGATCATGCCGGCGACGGCCGCCGCATCTGCCTCGGTGAAGCCGCGCTGGGTGATCCAGGGCGTGCCCAGACGAATACCCGACGGGCTGGCGGCGGAGCGGTCGCCCGGGATGGTGTTGCGGTTGACAACGATGCCGGCCAGATCGAGAATGCGCGCCGCCTGGTCCCCGGAGAGATGCGTCCCGTCGGGACCGGTGATCGAGCGGCAGTCCAGATTCGTCAGGTGGGTGTCGGTGCCGCCGAAGGGGATGCGGAAGCCGGACTCCTGTAGACCTTTGGTCAACGCCAGGCAGTTGGCCACAACCTGCCGCTGCATGGTCTTGAACGAATCGGTGGTGGCGAGTTTGAAGGTCAGCGCCTGAGCGGCGATCGTGCTCATGTGCGGGCCCCCCTGCTCGCCGGGAAAGACGGCCTTGTCGATCTTCGACGAGAGCGCGGCCGAGGTGGTCAGGATGGCCGCGCCGCGCGGCCCGCACAAGGACTTGTGCGTCGTGAATGTGACCACGTCGGCGATCCCGACGGGCGAAGGATACACCCCGGCTGCCACCAATCCGGCCACATGGGCGATATCCGCCAGCAGGAAGGCGCCGACGGCGTCGGCAATGCGGCGGAATTGGCGCCAATCGACCGACCACGGATACGAGGAGTAGCCGGCAATGATGAGCCTTGGTCGGTGTTCGAGGGCCAGGGCCTCGATGGCGGCGTAGTCGATCCGCTCGGTCTGCGGGTCAACAGTGTAGTGCACTGCTTTGTAGTACTTGCCCGAGCGATTGGCGGATGAGCCGTGCGTCAGATGACCCCCATGCAGCAGGTCCATGCCCATGACCACGTCGCCGGGGGTGACCAGCGCATGGTAGACGGCATTGTTAGCCGGCGCGCCGGACAGGGCCTGCACATTGACGAAGATCTTCTCCGCTGGAAAGCCATTGGCAGCGAAGGCTTCGGCGCAGCGGCGGCGGGCCAGGGCCTCGACCGTGTCGGCGTATTCGACACCCTTGTAATAGCGCGGATCGGAATCGCGCCGGTATTCGGCCAGCCGGGCGGCGTAGTCCAGAATCTCGGCCTCGGTCATCCGCCGGGTGGCTTCCTCGGGGTAGCCCTCGGCATAGATGTTTTGGAACGCGGAGGCCAGCAATTGTCGGACCGCCGGAGGTGCGGCGCTTTCAGACGGGATCAGGATGATGCGCCGATACTGGCGTTCGGCTTCGATCTGGGCGAGTTCATGAAGCGCGGGGTCCAGATCAGCGAGTTCGCTGCGGACGAGGAAATCGGGCATGAGGCACTCCAACCGGTGTGAGAGGGCTCGGACCGGGCGCGGAAATGTCTGACAACCCATTGTATGTCCGGGCCGCGCGAGGGTCAAGGACAGGGGTCATGCGCAGGGGGTGCGTTTGGTCCGCGAGTGCCGCCTACGGCCCGGGGAGCGGGCCGCCCCGCTCCACCCACAGATCGAAGACAGGATCGAGGTCGCAGCGGCAGGCGGACTCGGCTGCACGGGCGAAGTCGGCCGGCTCGGCGAAACCGTAGCGGTAGTCGCCGAAATACTCCTGCAGGAAGCGGAAGAAGACCTCATCCCCCAGCTGCCGGCGCAACGCATCGAAGAACAACGCGCCCTTGGCATACACGATCAGCGCGTACTCGTTCTCCGAGGCGTACTCGCCCACCGGCAGCCCGATCGGTGTCTGGGATCGGCTGGCGAAGCCGGCCACCAGATCGTGGAACTCGCGCACCAAGGTCGTGCCGCGCTCGGGGCCGACGGCGGCCTCATAGTAGAGGACCTCCGTGTAGGAGGCGGCAGCTTCGTCGAGCCAGGGCGCCTCAAGCTGGTCGCTGCCGATCAGGCCGTAGAACCACTGGTGGCCGACCTCATGAACGACCGGTTCGATGATCCACGAGGTCCCCAGCGTGCCGATGTAGACCAGTCCGGGATACTCGATCCCTCCGAAGGCGCCGGGCGCGTCGACCAGGTCAAGTTCGGCATACGGATAGGGGCCGATCCACTCGCTGAGCGCAACCAGCTGCGTCTCGGCCGCGTCCAGCATGCGGCGCAAGTCACCGGTATGGTCGGGAAGCACCCAGGCGCGCAGATTGACCCC
>Ga0105094_10000623_pt1 | contig 17892 bp, 11 predicted proteins | sample PPLLak1March2015_2_FD_87023 | JGI IMG/M metagenome (GOLD analysis project Ga0105094, IMG submission 87023) | Freshwater sediment microbial communities from Prairie Pothole Lake near Jamestown, North Dakota, USA - PPLs Lake P8 Core (3) Depth... | ecosystem: Environmental > Aquatic > Freshwater >...
CCGTGACCGCGGTGCTCCCGGGGGACAGGCCGGCCTCGAGGACGTACCCGGTGAACGTAGGGCCGGAGAGAGGCGGCTCCCACGCGAGGCGCACCAGGCCGTCGTCGACGAAGGCGCGCAGGCCGTAAGGAGCGGCCGGCGGTCCCGTGAGCAGCGCGACGGCGAAGTCGACGCCCGTGGTCACCGCGCCGCCGTTCACCGTAATCGGCGTGCCGGTGGTCAGCAGCAGCGGCTCGCAACCCGTGTCGATCGGACATGGGATGTTGTCGAAGATCTCGTTCCCATATCCCCTCCACGACGTCATGTACGCGTAGTAGGTGCCGGGCGGCAGCAGGTGGACCCCGTATTCGCCCGACGTGTTCGTCGAGGTGGAGACGCTCTCGATCCGCGTGCCTCCCACACGACGGAAGATGGTGACCCGCGCGTAGTCCAGGCCGGCCGACGTGCTCTCGTCCCTCACCACGCCACGGATCGCTCCGGCGAGCGCCAGGCCGAAGTCCACCCCTGCTGTCGTCTCGCTGACGGTCACGGGAACCTCCGTCGCGCTCGCGAAGTCGCACGACGACCAGTCCACGCACGCCACGCCGTCGTACACCGTGGTGACGTGGCCGGACGAGGTGCTGCTGGCAACGACGTAGTGGTTGCCGCCCGCCAGCCCCTCTACCGCGTAGGCCCCGGACGCGTCGGCATAGCTCCAGGCCGCAATGACCACCTGCCCGGTCCAGGGATTCCGGCGGTAGACACTCACGCCCGCACCGCCCACGGGATCGAGCGTGGACGCATCCCTCACGACGCCCGCGATGCGCCCTCCGCGATCGAGCGCGATGTTCGTGCCGGAGCTCGTTGCCCCGAGCGCCACGTCAATCGGCGTCCCACCGTCGATGGTTGAGCAGCCCCAATACTGGCCGCAATACACGTTGTCGTAGATCTCGTCCAGGTATCCGGGCGGCGCACCGGACGTGCTGGCGTAGTACTGCCCCGCAGGCAGGCCCCGGACGAGGTACTCGCCATTCGCGTCGGTCCTGACGCTGGCCACGTACCAGCTTCCGCCTTCCGGATTGATGAAGCTCGCGGCGACCGCCACGCCCGCAAGGGGATTCCCCGTGTCCGCGGCGGTCACCCGGCCGGCAATGCTGCCGCCCAGGTCCAGTCCGAAGTCCTTCCCGCTCGCCGTCGCACCGGCCGTGACGAAGATGGGCGTGCCACTCAGGCATCCGAAGCACATGGGCGAAGCCGGCGAGTCGATCCCGAGGCCGACCCCGAAGGGAGCACAACTCCCCCGGCAGAGCAGGTTGTCGTAGACCTCGTTGGTCAGGCCGAGGTCGTTGGTGGTGAACGCATAGTAGCGGCCGGCGGGAACGTTCTGAATCCGGTACCCGCCGGAGGCGTCGGTGGCAGCGGCGGAGTAGGTGATGTAGCCCTCGGCATCCACCAGCGTGACGGTGACACCCGGGACGGGCGTCCCGGAGGGCACGTGCCTCACGGTCCCGGTGACCGAGCCGGTTTGCGCCCACGCGGGGGATGAGAGAAGACCGACCGTCAGCGCCGTCGCCAGGCCGACCCGCCACGGTGCGACGAGACGACAATCGAAGCCCAGCCGAGGCGCCATGGCAGCCCCCTTCGAACGCCGGCCCGGGAGTACGAGCCGTACAGCGTCGTAAAAGAGCAAGATCCCCGCCAGGACGCAGCCCGTGAAATGCCGCCCCAATCAGCCGTGTCCCACAGCGGTCCGTCGGTTCCCCGTCACGGCGAGCATTTGAACTCGCCCCCGAAGCCGTCGCAGGCACTGTCCCGCGTCTACCAGGGCGCCGCGACGTCGTACGTCACGGTCTTGCCCTGCAGGTACTTGTCGAACCAGCCCAGGATGTGGCGCAGCCGCTCGACGCGGTGCTGCGGCTTGCCCGAGCGGGAGAGCTCGTGCGTCTCGCCCGGCACGCGGACCATCACCGTCGGGACCTTCAGGTACTTCAACGCGCGGAACATCATCTCGCCGCCGTCGGCCGGGGGCGTGCGCAGGTCGTCGTCTCCGTCGATCAGCATCAGCGGCGTCGTCACCTTCGCGACGTGCGTGAGGGGCGATCGCGCGGCGTAGTCCTGCGGGTCTTCCCAGGGCGCCTTGCGGAACCACGACGGCGTGAACTGCGCGAAGTCGGCCGTGAACCAGAAGCCGGACCAGTCCGCGATGGACCGCATCGAGACCGCCGCCGCGAAGCGCTGCGTCTGCGTAATCGTCCAGTTGGTCAGCAGCCCGCCACCGCTGCCGCCCGTGACGCCCATCCGCTTTTCGTCGATGTAACCGCGCTTGACCACGGCGTCCACGCCGGCCATCAGATCCTTGTAGTCGTCGCCCGGGTAGCGGTACTGGATGATGTTGCCGAACTCCTGGCCGTAGTTGCTGCTGCCGCGCGGGTTTGGGAACAGCACCACGTAGCCCTTCGCCGCCATCCAGTGGAACTCGTGCGTGAACACGTTGCCGTACGCTGCGTGCGGCCCGCCGTGGATCTCGAGGATGAACGGATGCTTCTTCGAGCGGTCGAAGTCGGGTGGATGGAGCAGCCAGCCCTGGATGGTGCGGCCGTCGAAGCTGGTCCATGTGATTTCCTCGGGCGTCGTGATCGAGAGCGTCTGGAACAACGAGTCGTTCACGCGGGTGATCTGTTTCGCGCTCGGGGTTCCCGCGGCCGCATCGACGATGACGATGTCGTTGATGTTGGTTTGTGTGGACACCACGGCGGCGAGCGTCTTGCCGTCGGCGGTGGCGCTGTACGACTGCACCGTGTGCGAGCCCTTGAGCACCGGCTGGGCAGTCCCCTTCGCCACGTCGAATCGCACCAGGTTGGCATCGCCCCGTTCGCCCACGACAACGACGATGGACCGACCGTCCGCGGACCAGATGGCGCCGGCCGATCCGCCGCCGCGCGGCGCCCGCTGGTCTCCACCCACGCTGCCGCCAATGTCGAAGTCGTAGGTGGCGGTGAGGTTCCGCGGCCCCGACGAGCCGTCCACGGGAGCGACGAAGAGGTCGGGCTGGTCGTAGGACCGCTCCGGCGTGCCGTACAGCGTGCCGCCAAAGGCAATCCACTTGCCGTCCGGTGAGGGCCGCGGACCGCCGATGGTGCCGTTGATGCTCGCCACCTTGACCGCTTCCCCACCGCCGGCCGGCACCGCATACAGGTCGGAATCCGACTGCTGGTAGTAGGGCTCGTCCACGCGGTTCGACGTGAAATAGATGCGCGACCCATCGGGCGCCCACGCGTGGCCGTTGTCGGCGTACCGGCCCGACGTGAGTTGCTGCGGCTTGACGATGTTGGCGCCGGGTCCGACGGAGGTGACCCACAGGTGCGCCGGTCGATCCGGCTCGTTCCAGCCGCCGCCGTTCGATCGGTAGACGGCCTCGGTGATCACGCGGACGTCAGACGGCTTCGGGGCATCGGGCGCCTTCGCGAAGTCCTCGTCCTTCGTGGTGCTCGAGAACGCGATGCGGGTGCCGTCCGGCGACCACGCGGGCGCGCCCGCGCCCTTCGGCAGGTCGGTGACAGCGCGCGCTTCGCCTCCGTCGAGCGGCAGCACGTAGATTTGCGGCGGCTGGGCCTTGCCGTCGCGTTCCACCGCCCGCACGAACGCCAGGCTGCGGCCATCCGGCGACCAGCGCGGGCTGCTGTCGCGCGTTCCCGCCGTCAGCGGACGCGGCTCTGCCGAGCCGTCCGCCGGCACCAGCCACAGGCTGGTCTCGTAGTCGTCGTCCTTCTCGTTCACCACGACGCGCGTGAACGCGACCGCGGATCCGTTCGGCGAGATCTGCGGGTCGGCGATCCAGGTGAACTTCAGAAGGTCGGTCTCCGTGATCGGCCGCTTACCCTGGGCGGCGATCGTGCCCGACAGCGCAATGGCAACGGCCGTGACGATGAGTCGACGCATAAGGGGCGATTATAGCCACCGTGCAGCTGGCATCCGTCGTGAACCCCACGTTCCGGTGACGAACTGCTGGCCGGGTGCGTGCTCGCGGGTCATACTGTTCACCTGCCATGAGATTCGTCGCGCTGCTCGCTCTCTGCCTTTCCGTTGTCTCGCTCTCCGCCCAGTCACCCCGTCCGTTCCAGGCCGATCCGCCAAAGGCGTGCGACAGCTGCGCCGAGTGGAACCGCCCGATGGCCCCCTTCAAGGTGTTCGGCAACACGTACTACGTGGGCACCGAGGGACTGTCGGCGATGCTGGTCACTTCGGACGCCGGGCACATCCTGCTCGACGGCGCGCTGCCGCAGTCGGCGCCGCTCATCGATGCCAGCATCCGCGCGCTCGGCTTCCGGACCGAGGACGTGAAGTTCATCCTCAACTCCCACGCGCACTACGATCACGCGGCCGGCATCGCCGCCCTGCAACGGGCGAGCGGCGCCACCGTGGTCGCGAGCCCCTGGAGCGCGGAGGCGATCCGTCGGGGTCTGCCGCTCGATGACGATCCGCAGATCGGGTTCGGCCGCGAGGCCAACGCCTTCCCCCCCGTGAAGACCGTGAGGGAGATCAAGGATGGCGAGGTGCTCCGCCTGGGCCCACTGGCGCTCACTCCCCACCTGATTCCGGGGCATACACCCGGCAGCACGGCCTGGACGTGGGACGCCTGCGAGCCCGTGGCCGGCGGCGCACCGCGGTGCCTGCACATGGTCTATGCGGACAGCCTCACGGCCGTGTCGGCGCCCGGCTTCCGCTACACCGGGGACGCCACGCACCCGAGCCTGGTGGAGAGCTTCCGCGCGAGCATTGCCAAACTGGCGGCGCTGCCCTGCGATATCGTCGTCTCCACGCATCCCAGCTTCACCGCGGTGGCCGAGAAGCGGACCAGGCGCGGCACGATCGCCCCTGGCGCGCCGGGCGATCCGTTCGTGGACCCGCAGGGCTGCCGCACGCTCGCGGCCGATTCCATGAAGCGTCTCGAGGCGCGGGTCGCTGAAGAGCGCGACAAGCGCTGATCACGGGCACCTCGCGCGCCGTCATCAGACCTCGTTCAGGGGCACGACCTGGACGGCGGCGTCGGGAACCCCGCCAAGGAATCGGTCGAGCGTGGACCCGCGCATGAGCAGTTCCCACCGTGACCGTGCGCTCTGCCCGAAGATGACGTGCGTGACGCCTTCGCGTTGGGCGAACGCGATGAGCCCGTCGGAGGGCCGATCGGCCTTGACTCTCACCACCGTGGCGCCAAGGCTTTCCGCGAGCCGGATATTCTGCTGCAGCGCCTCGGCGTCACGAGCGTTGATGCGTCCGGGTTTCTCGCGGGGCGTCTCGACGTAGACGGCATACCACTTGGAGCCCAGCCGGCCGGCGATGCGCGCGCCGGTCCTGATCACGCGCGGCGCGTGTGCGTTCGAGCTCATGCACACCATGACCCGCTCGGGAATCAGCGCGGGCTCCAGCCCCTCGCGGGCACGGTAGCTGGCCGCCTTCTCGCCGACCTCGTCCGCCACGGCCCGAAGCGCGAGCTCGCGAAGCGTCGACAGGTTGCCCTTGCGGAAGAAGTTCGTCAGGGCCTGTTCGACCTTCTCGGGCCGGTAGATCTTCCCCTCGCGCAGGCGATTCCGCAGTTCCTCGACCGTGACGTCGACGTTGATCACCTCGTCGGCACGGTCGAGGAACGTATCCGGCACGGTCTCGCGCACGCGCACGCCCGTGGCCTTGGCCACGGCGTCGTTCAGCGTCTCCAGGTGCTGGATGTTCACGGCCGTCATCACGTGAATGCCGGCCTCGAGAATGTCGATGACATCCTCGTACCGTTTCTCGTGGCGGCTGCCTGGCACGTTGGTGTGCGCGAGCTCGTCGACGATACAGATCTGAGGCTTCCGGCGGATGATCGCCTCGACGTCCATCTCTTCCATGGTCACGCCGCGATAGTCGACCTTCCTCCGCGGGACGACCTCGAGGTCTTTCAGCTGTGCCTCGGTGTCGCGGCGCCCATAGGTCTCGACATAGCCGATGACCACGTCGAGACCACGGGCCTTGAGGGCGTGGCCTTCCTGCAGCATCTCGTAGGTCTTGCCCACGCCGGGAGCGGCCCCGACGTAGATCCGCAGGCGGGCGCGGTCTCGCTCCTTGATGCGAGCCAGCAACGCGTCGGCCGTGGGGCGCTGGGTCATGACAGTCCATCGCTCCCTATGCCAGGCCGATGGCGACCAGGACCACGTCAATCACCTTGATGCCGACGAACGGTAGCACGATGCCCCCGAGGCCGTAGATGAGCATGTTCCGACGCAGGACCGCCGCCGCGCCCAGCGGCTTGTAGGGGATGCCGCGAAGCGCCAGCGGAATGAGCGCGATGATGATCACCGCGTTGAAGATCACGGCGGAGAGTATCGCCGACTCCGGCGTCGCCAGCCGCATCACGTTGAGCGCGGTCAGCTGCGGGAACGCCAGGATGAACATCGCCGGGATGATCGCGAAATACTTGGCGACGTCGTTCGCAATCGAGAACGTCGTCAACGCACCGCGCGTCATCAGGAGCTGCTTGCCGATCTCGACGATCTCGATGAGCTTGGTCGGGTTGGAGTCGAGGTCCACCATATTGCCGGCTTCCTTGGCGGCGGTGGTGCCGGTGTTCATCGCCACCCCGACGTCGGCTTGCGCCAGCGCGGGCGCGTCGTTGGTGCCGTCGCCCGTCATCGCCACGAGCTTGCCGGCCGCCTGCTCGCGCTTGATGAGGTCCATCTTGTTCTCGGTGGTCGCCGGGGCGTGAAAATCGTACACCCCGGCCTCGTTCGCGATCGCGGCGGCCGTGAGCGGGTTGTCGCCGGTGATCATCACCGTCTTGATGCCCATGGCCCGAAGGGCGTCGAAGCGATGCCGCATACCGCCCTTGACGATGTCCTTGAGGTGCACCACGCCGAGCGCGCGACCGCGCTCCGCCACCACGAGAGGTGTGCCGCCCGCACGCGCGATGCGATCGGTGGCCACCTGGAGCTCGGCGGGGATCACGCCACCCTGCTCACTGACGTACTTGGCGATGGCCTCGGCAGCCCCCTTCCGGATTTCGCGGCCGTCCAGGTTGATGCCCGACATGCGGGTCATGGCCGAGAACGGCACGAACGCCGCCGACTTGTCCGCCAGCTCACGGCCCCGGATGCGGTACTTCTCCTTGGCCAGCACGACGATGGAGCGTCCTTCGGGTGTTTCGTCCGCGAGCGAGGCCAGCTGGGCCGCGTCGGCGAGCTCGCCTTCGCTGACACCCGGCACGGGAATGAACTCGGTGGCCTGCCGGTTGCCCAGCGTGATCGTCCCTGTCTTGTCGAGAAGCAGTGTATCGACGTCACCGGCCGCTTCGACGGCGCGCCCCGACATGGCGAGCACGTTCTGCTGCACCAGCCGGTCCATGCCGGCGATTCCGATGGCCGATATCAGCGCGCCGATGGTCGTCGGGATGAGGCACACGAGCAGCGACACGAGCACTGGAATCGGGATCTCGGTGCCCGCGTAGTAGGCGAACGGCTGAAGCGTCACGACCACGAGCAGGAAGACCAGCGTCAGCACCGCGAGCAGGATGTTCAACGCGATCTCGTTGGGTGTCTTGTGGCGCTCGGCGCCCTCGACGAGCGCAATCATGTGATCGAGGAAGGTGTGCCCGGGATCGGAGGTCACCTGCACCTTGATCCAGTCCGAGATCACACGCGTTCCACCCGTCACCGCCGAGCGATCGCCGCCGGCTTCCCGGATCACCGGCGCCGACTCGCCGGTGATCGCCGACTCGTCCACCGAGGCGACGCCCTGGGTGATTTCGCCGTCGGCCGGGATGAACTCTCCGGCGTGCACCATGACCACGTCGCCCTTGCGCAGGCTGGCGGCAGGCACCGTCTCCATTCGGCCGCCTTCGGTCAGCCGGTTTGCCACGGTCTCGGTCCGCGTCTTCCGCAGCGTGTCGGCCTGCGCCTTGCCGCGACCCTCGGCCATCGCCTCGGCGAAGTTCGCAAACAGGACCGTGAACCAGAGCCAGAAGGCGACCTGTCCGGTGAAGAGCGGTTGCCCGGCGCCGGTCGCCAGCTCCCGTACGAAGATGATGGTCGTCAGGAGGCTGCCGACCTCCACGATGAACATCACCGGATTCTTGATTTGCATCCGCGGATCGAGCTTGCGGAGCGAATCCAGGGCCGCCTGTCGGACGATGCCGGGATCCCAGATCGAAATCGTGTGTGCGCGTTCTGACATAAGAATGCTTTCGTGGTAAGACTTGGGCTCGCGGCTTGGAACGTCAGACTCCGGGCTTCGGCGGTCCGAACGTCTCGTCGAGCGCGAGGTTCAGTTCGAGCACGTTGACCCGCGACCGGCCCAGAAGCCCCAGACTGGGCGGCTCGGTGTGCGCCTGAATCAGGTCCCGAACCCGCTCGATGGCTGCGCCGCGCGCCGCCGCCACGCGCGGCGCCTGCAGCTCGGCGGCATCGGGCGGAATGTGCGGATCCAACCCGGCCCCGCTGGCGGTGATCAGCTCCGACGGCACGCGGTCGGGGGTGACGCCTTCCTGCCTGGTGACGGCATCGAGGCGCTCCTGAACCGCCTTCAAGTGGTCGGGATTGGACGGCCCGTAGTTCGTTCCACCGGTCGACGCGGCGTTGTAGTCCACGCCTGAAGGCCGCGGCTGGAAGTACTCCGGACGCGTGAACGTCTGGGCGATCAGCCGGGAGCCGACGATGGTGCCGTCGGCACGGCGAATCAGGCTGCCTTCGGCTTGTGCCGGGAAGACGACCTGACCCACCACCCACAGCGCGAGGTGGTAGCCACCGCCCAGCAGCACCATCGTGACGATCGAGAACAGGACGCCTTGCTTCAATTCTTTGACCATGAGGTGCTCCGCGCGCGAACTACAGACCACCGGCGAGCGTGAGGTGCTCGGCGATCGGCCCGAGCACGGCCACCGGCATGAACATCAGCAGGCCGAGGATGACGATGACGGCCCACAGGGTGAATCCGAACGTGGCGCTGTCGGCGCGAAGCGACCCCGCCGTTTCAGGCGCCGCGGGCTTGGCCGCCAGTACCCCCGCGAGGGCCAGCGGCGCGATGATCGGGATGTAGCGCGACAACAGCATCACGAGGCCCGTCGCGATGTTCCAGAACGGCGTGTTGTCGCCCAGTCCCTCGAAGCCCGAGCCGTTGTTGGCCGCTGCCGAGGTGAACTCGTAGAGCATCTCGGAAAAGCCGTGCGGGCCCGGGTTCTTGAGCCAGGCCAGGGCCGTTCCGGGATCGGCGGTCGTGGCCCACACGTAGCAGGCCACGGCGGAGCCGACCAGAATTGCGAGGGGATGCCACAGGAGGGCCAGGCTCGCCAGCTTCACTTCCTTGGCCTCGACCTTCTTGCCCAGGAACTCCGGCGTGCGGCCGACCATCATGCCGGCCACGAACACCGCGACGATGACGAAGATGATCATGTTGATGAAGCCCACGCCCACGCCGCCGAAGATGTTGTTCAGCCACATGCCGACGAGCGGCATCAGCCCGCCAAGGGGGGTCATCGAGTCGTGCATTGAATTGACGGACCCGTTCGACGTCACCGTGGTCGTCACCGCCCACAATGCGGAGAGGCCGGCACCGAAGCGGACTTCCTTGCCTTCCATCGAGCCGGTGGACTGGTCGGCGCCCATCGCGGCGATCGCCGGGTTGCCTCCGGCTTCCTGCGCCACGGCGAACACGACCATCGGCAGGTAGATCGCGAGCATGGTCGCAAACACCACCACCGCCAGACGCCGGCGACCGACCATGTAGCCGAGCGTCCACACCATCGCCATGGGGATGATCGTGATCGACCAGGTCTCCGCGAAATTGGAGATCGGAGTCGGATTCTCGTAGGGGTGGGAAGAATTCGGCCCGAAGTAGCCGCCGCCATTCGTCCCGAGTTGCTTGATCGCGACCTCCGGCGCCGCCACGCCCCTGGCGATGACCTGCGCCTGTCCCTCGAGCGTCGTCGCATGGACGGCGCCCTCGAACGTCATGGGCGTGCCCTGCCAGATGAGGACGGTGCCGACGAGCAGGGCCAGCGGGAGAAACACCCGGACGGCCGCGCGCGTGCAGTCGACGTAGAAGTTGCCGAGCTCCGTCAGGCGATTGCCCGCCAGGCCGCGGATGACGGCGATACACGCCGCCACTCCCGTGGCGGCCGTCACGAACTGCAGGAACGTGATGACGAACATCTGCGAGAAGTACGACACGCCCGTCTCGCCGCTGTAGTGCTGCAGGTTCGTGTTGGTGGTGAAGCTCGAGATCGTGTTGAACGACAGTGTCGGCTCCATGTTGCCGATGCCGTCCGGATTGAGGGGCAGCCAACTCTGCACCGACACGATCGCGAAGGTCACCAGCCACATGATCACGTTCGAGATCAGGAGGGACAGCGAGTACCGCTTCCAGTCCTGCTGGTCGCCGGGGTCGATCCCGGTCGCACGAAGAACCAGCCGCTCGATCGGCACGAACAGCGGATCGAGGAGCGTCCGCTGGCCGGTGAACACCTTGAACATGTACCGGCCGACCACCAGGCTGGTCGCGATCGTGAACAGGATCGTGACCGCGACGGCAATGTATTCCGTACCCATGGCGACCTCAGAACTTCTCCGGGCGCAGCATCGCGTACACGAGGTAGGCGAACGCGGCGACGCTCAACAGCAAGGACAGTAGAGTCATGGCTCACCTACACGCGGTCACAGAACGAGACGAATCCGACCATGGCCGCAAACGTGACCACACCCAGCACGACCATCAGCATCAGCATCACGGCAGGCCTCCTACCAGGCGCCCGATTTGTTGCCGAACCACCACACGAGACCGACCAGGAACGTGTTCTGGTGCTCCCGGAGACCGTCCGGCTCGGGCCCGGTGAAGAACGGCTGATTGGACCAGTCGCGGCGGAACTCGCCCCGCACGAGGAACCCGTCGGCGAACTTGTATTCAGCGGTCGCGGTCAGCTCGTGGAGCACCTGATCGATGCCACCGAACAGACCGTCGTCGTCGAGCCGCTCGTATCGCACGGCCAGCGCGGCCGGGGACGTCACCTGGTAGCGCGCGTAGGCCCCGATACCCTGGAGCGACAGCGAGGGGTCGCTCTTGTTGACCTCGTTGGTTACGTAGTTCACGTCCAGGCCGAGGCCGAGTTTCTGTGTCGCGGCGTACGCCACGTAGGTGTCGAAGACCTTGAAGTAGCCGTCGGGCCCGGTCGGCTCCCCGCCGTCCGGCTGCTCCTGGCCGAAGTAGTAGTTCACCGTCCACGTCACGGAGTCGATGGGCTTGACGATGGCGGCGACGTGGCTGCTCTTGAAGTCGTTGAAGTCCTCGGTCTGCTGGATACCGTTCGTGAGCATGTACAGCAGCGTCACCTCGTCGCTCACCGGCAGGGTCGTCCGCAGGCCGGTATGGTAGAAGGGCAGGAAGTTGAACAGGTACGCCCGAGAGAAGTGGTTGTCGTCCTTCGCGTAGTTCGTCTCGTAGCCGAGCATCGAGGCAAACTTGCCGAAGTCGGTCTGCAGTCCGCGGCCCACCGGGAAGACGTACGTGCCGTACGCCTGCCAGACCTGGCGATACACGTCGGGGCGCGGCTCGTTGGCGGGACTGCCCTGCACGGTCTCGGTCGCCTGGCCGTACTGCAGGTCGATCCGCGCGCCGAAGCGGCGGCCCTCATCCACCTTCGGCGCGCTCTCGACGATGATCGCCGCCTGCTGGATGCTGAACACGTTGGCGCGCGTATCATACGCGCGCAGCAGATTCACCCGGTCGTACGGGCGGTTCCAGTTGTACTGGTAGTAGCCCTCGAACGTGACGCCGAACTGGACGTGCGCGAACGGATTGGACGATTCCTGGCTGGCCGGCTGGGCCGCGGACGGCTCTGCGGGATCGGACGGATCGGTCGTTTGCGCTGCGGCGAAGCTCGCGAACACGGCGAGACCAGCGAGCGTGGCTGTGACGATCGCGGCCAGCCGTGCAGCCCGTCCGGCGGGTCTTCCACCGGCGGATGGCCACTCTGCGTCGAGCACGGCCAGCAGCTTTCTCCGAAGGAACAGTTCCCGCTCGAATGCCTCCTCGCGGTGCCGGCGACTACCGACTGGCGAAACCATGATGATGCGCTCCTCTTGTTGACGGTAGCGACTCCGGCCTGAGGATGGGCCAAGGAGTTCCTGAAAAGACCCTCAAGGACGGCATGAGCACAGAGCGTGCCGTACGGCCGCTGTGGGGCCGACGGGGAAGATCAGGAGCGATCGGGTTGCCGGACCCCTGCGAATTCCCGCCGGGCAGCGACGGGATTCCGGCGTGGTCATTCGTCGCGGGACGGTGCTCAGACGGACTCGTCGCCGTCAGCCTTCGCGTCGGGCTCGCCAGTGGAGAATCGGTAGCCCACCCACGGCTCGCTGAGCAGGTAGCGGGGCGTCCCCGGGTCGGGCTCGATCTTCTTTCGGAGCTGCGCCACGAGCGTCCACAGGTGCTCGGGCTGCTCGACGGCGTTCGGGCCCCAGATGGCCTTGAGGATGGCCCGATGCGTGAGCACGCGGTCGTGGTTGCGGGCGAGGAGCGAGAGGAGCTCGAACTCCTTGGGCGTCAGCCGGATCTCGGTCTCGTCGCGGAGGACGCGACGCCGGTCGTAGTCGATGGCGAGGGGACCGGCGCGGAGCTGCCCGCTCTCGGCCGGCTCGTCGCCCTTCGTCCGCCGCAGCGCCACGCGAATGCGCGCGAGCAGCTCTTCGGGACCGAACGGCTTCGTCACGTAGTCGTCCGCGCCGAGATCGAGCGCGCTCACCTTCTCCGCCTCGGCGCTCCGCGCCGAAAGGACGATGATTGGCACCTTCGACGTCGCGCGAATGCGACGGCAGACCTCAGTCCCATCGAGGTCGGGGAGACCCAGGTCGAGCACGACCAGATCCGGCATCTGCTCGGCGACCATGCGGAGGGCGTCGGCGCCGCTGGCAGCCATCCGCACGTGGTGGCCGTGCGAGCGGAGAAGCGGGCCGAGCGCGCGCTGGATGGCCACCTCGTCGTCGACGAGCAGGATGTGCACGGGGGACGTCATGGCGTGGGTATGGACGCCGCCGCCGGTTCCTGGACGGCGGCGGGCACCATAATCGTAAACTGCGCGCCGCCATCCGCGCAGTTCTCCGCCCACACGCGGCCCTGGACCGACGCCAGCAGTCCCCTGGCGATCCAGAGGCCCATCCCCGTTCCCGACGCCCGTGTCCGCGCGGCGGCGCCGCGATAGAAACGCTCGAAGAGGTGCGGCAGATCGGCCGGTGCGATGCCCGGACCGCGGTCGCGAACCTGAATCTCGAGGCCTTCGCTCGTCACGCTCGTCGTGACGTCGATCGTCGAGCCGCTCGGCGTGTACTGCGCCGCGTTCTCGAGCAGATGGGCGAGCGCTGTCGCGGTCAGGCGCGGGTCGAGCTGCACCGGCACGTCGCGTTCGATGTGCAGGTTCAGCCGGTGCGCGGCGAGCGTGTGGGCGACCTGATCCCGCGCGGCCTCGACAATCTCCGACGGGTGTGCCCACCGGGACTCCGTGGCGACGGCGCCCGCGTCGATGCGAGCCATCTCCAGCACGTTCTGGAACAGCCGCGTGAGTCGCTCGACTTCCGCCAGAATGAGGTCGCCCTGCTCGCTTCGGTCCTCGTTCGTCAGCCACGACGCCTTGAGGTTGTCCGCGGCCAGCCGGATGGCGGTGAGAGGCGTCCGCAGGTCGTGGCCCAGCGACGCGAGCAGCGCCGTCTTCAGCTCCTCGCTCTGCCGCGTCATCTCGGCGGCCTTGCGCTCGGCCAGCAGCTGAGACCGCTCGAGCGCAATCGCCACGACGCCTCCAAGCGCGTCGAGGGTGCCCACCTCGATTGGCCGGCCCGCTGCGGCCAGCAGTCCGATGGGCCGCGTTCCCACGCGCAGGGGCACCAGCCGGATCACCCGGCTGTCGACCGTCATCGTACGGTGTCCCGCGTAGGTGCGGGAGTACGCGTCGAATTCGAGGGACGTCTGCGCGGTCGCCATGGCCGAGGCGAGCTGACGTCGGTCGAGGGCGACCGTCTGGGCCCCAGCCTCGAACAGCTTCCAGTCATCTTTGCCATCCGGCAGCGCGATGGCCACGAACTCCAGGTCGAATCGCTGCGCGATCGATCGGGCGAGCGTGGCGAGGGTCGCCGGACTGTCGGTCATGAGCATCACATCGCGGCTCAGATCGAACAATCGCGCGAGCTCGTCTCGCCGACTCACCGCCTCCTCGGCACGGAGGCGGGCCACGGCGGACAGGTGGCTGGCTACGAGGCTGACGCTGAGGAAGGCGATGAGGGCGACCCAGTTCTGCGGGTCGGCGATCGTGAACGTGCCGACGGGAGGCAGGAAGAAAAAGTTCAGAAGGAGCATCGCGGCGATGGACGTCGCCACGGCCACGCGGCGGCTCGACGTGGTGGCGATGACGAGAACGATCAGCAGGAATGTCGTGGAGACGGTCGCGGCGTTGGAGACGTGCCACCAGCGGGCGTAGACGAGGGTGACGAAGCCCAGCGTGGCCAGGGCGGCCGCGAAGCGCCACGCCTCGCGGTAACGAGGTGTCATGTGGGAGAGATGATAAGCCGACCGCCTGCCAGTGCTACAGTGTGCCCGCCACCGCATTCGCGTGGCGTCCGGAGGCACTCCATGGCGCAGGGATCGGCGGGGACACGGCGGTCCGTATCACGGCGGGCGGTGGGCCACATCGCGGGCGCGTCGCTCCTGGTCGCCACCCTTGGCGGCGGAGCGGCGCTGACCGCGCAAGCGCAGACGCCCTCGGAGAACCGTCCGCTGGCCGAGGCCGACGCGGCGGACCTCGCGGCCGGCAAGCGCGCCTACGTCGCGCAGTGCGCGCTGTGTCATGGCATGGACGGCAGCGGCGGCTACGGCCCCTCGCTGCTCGTGCCGGTGCTCGCGCGTGCGTCCGACGATCGCGGGCTGATCAGGGTCGTGGACCAGGGGATCCCCAACCTGATGCCGGGCTACGGCCGCGCCAATGGCCCACGCCGTACGTGGCAGCTGGCGGCCTACGTGCGCAGCCTCATCGCCGGAACGACGCCGGTCGTGTTCGCTGGGGACGCGACCAGGGGGAGAGCCGTCTACCAGGAGCGCGGCTGCGCCTCGTGTCACGTGCTGGATGGCGCGGGGCGGGCGTACGGGCCCGACCTCTCGAACATCGGCACGCAGCGTGGCTCCGCCTACATCAAGGAAGCGCTCCTCCAGCCGGGTGCGCGCGTCCCGGACGGCCACGTCGTGGTCACGGCCAGGCCGAAGGATGCCCGCTCCATCCGCGGTGTGCGCGTCAGCGAGGATGCCTTTTGGGTCTACGTGAGGGATCCCGGCGGCAGGATCCATCGGTACTGGAAGTCGGATCTGGAAGCGCTGGAACGGGAGGCGGGCGCCAGCCTGATGCCGGCATATGGCGCGCAGCGCACGGCAACGGAAATCGACGACCTGGTGGCCTACCTGGCCGGCCTGCGGGGGACACGATGAGACGCGTGGTGGCAGTCGTAGCCGGCGTCGTGGCCCTCGGAACGGTCCTCGCGGCCCAGGTTCCCTACACGCGCATCGTCAACGCCGCGAAGGAGCCGGGGGCCTGGCTCACCTACAACGGCACCTACGACGGGAAGCGGCATTCGACGCTCGCACAGATCAACACGTCGAACGTCGCGCAGTTGCAGCCCGCCTGGGTCTACCAGGTGCGTGGCGAGGGCGCAGTGGAGACCTCGCCCATCGTCGTGGACGGCCGGATGTACGTCACCGAGCCGCCCACCACCGTCACCGCGCTCGACCCGCGCACCGGGCGCACGCTCTGGAGCTACCTGCGACCAATGCCGTCGGACCTGCGGCTCATCGGCTTTCCCGCCACGAACCGCGGCGTGGCCATCCTGGATGACATGCTCTACGTCGGCTCGCTCGATGGCTACCTCATCGCCCTCGACGCGGAGACCGGCGCGAAGCGCTGGGAGACGATGGTCGCGGACAACGCGCTGGGACACTCCGTGACGATGGCGCCCCTCGCGCTGGGCGGGAAGATCATCGTGGGCATCAGCGGCGGCGAGGCGGGAATCCGCGGGTTCGTGGACGCGTACGACGCGAAGTCCGGCACGCGACTTTGGCGCACGCACACGGTGCCGGCCACGGGCGAGCCCGGCGTGGAGACGTGGGCCGGCGATAGCTGGAAGAACGGCGCGGGCGCCACGTGGCTCACCGGCTCCTACGACCCCGAGTTGAAGCTGCTCTACTGGGGCACCGGCAACCCGGGGCCGGACTGGAACGGGGACGTGCGCATGGGCGACAACCTCTACACCTCGTCCGTGGTGGCGCTCGATCCCGACACCGGGAAGATGAAGTGGCACTTCCAGTACACGCCGCACGACACTCACGACTGGGATGCGAACCAGATCCAGGTGCTCGCGGACCTGGAGATCGGCGGGCGCCCGCGCAAGACGCTCATCACGGCCAACCGCAACGCCTTCTACTACGTGCTGGACCGCGAGACCGGTGAGTTCCTTCACGCCCGGGCGTACGCGAAACAGACGTGGGCGAAGGGCATCGACGCGAAGGGGCGACCCGAAGTGCTGCCGAACACCGAGCCCACCGAGGAAGGCAACCTGGTGTATCCGAGCCTGCAGGGCTCCACCAACTGGCCGAGCCCGTCCTTCAGCCCGCAGACGGGGTTCTTCTACGTCCCGGTGCGCGAGATGGGCTCGTACTACTACAAGACGGACGTGGAGTACGAGGCGGGGCTGCCCTTCACGGGAGGCGGCGAGCGCGCCCTGTTGGACGAGGCCTGGGGCGCCGTCCGCGCGCTCGATGCGAAGACGGGCGCGAAGGTCTGGGACTTCAGGCTGCCGTCACCGTCGTGGTCCGGCGTGCTCTCCACCGCGGGCGGCCTGGTGTTCAGCGGGTCGAACGAGGGGAATTTCTACGCGCTGGACGCGAAGACCGGGGCGGCCCTGTGGCAGTTCCAGGTGGGCGGCGGGGTGCGATCGAACCCGGCGACGTTCATGGTGGAGGGGCGCCAGCACGTGTCGGTGTCGGCCGGGCGCGCGGTGTTCATGTTCGCGCTGCCGCAAGCGACCAGCACAGCAGGGCGGTGAAACGTCGCGCGAGGGTCAGTCGGCGTGCCGATGTCTACCCGCACAGGGGGGCGAGCAATGATCCTTCAGGAGCTCCTTGGCATCGAATACCCCATCATCCAGGCTCCCATGGCGGGCGTGCAGGGCAGCGCACTCGCCATCGCCGTCTCCAACGCTGGCGGACTCGGCTCGCTCCCCTGCGCCCTGCTCGATGCAGATGCCATGCGCAAGGAGCTGGCCGCCATTCGCGCGCACACCACGAAGCCGTTCAACGTGAACTTCTTCTGCCATGCGCAGCCCGAGCCCAGCGTCGAGCGCGAACGAGCGTGGCGGGCCGCCCTGGCGCCTTATTTCGCTGAGTTCGGCATCGATGCGAGCCCCATCGAAGCGGGCCCCGGCCGGTTGCCCTTCAGCGCCGACATCGTCGACGTGCTCGACGAGTTCAGGCCAGCGGTGGTGAGCTTTCACTTCGGCCTGCCCTCAGGTGACCTGCTGGCCCGGGTGCGCCGCATGGGCGCCCGGATCCTGTCGTCGGCGACCAGCGTGGACGAGGCGTGCTGGCTGGAGGCGCGCGGGGTGGATGCCGTCATCGCGCAAGGACTCGAAGCGGGCGGCCATCGCGGCATCTTCCTCTCGGACGATCTCTCCACCCAGATGGGCACACTCGCGCTGGTGCCGCAGGTGGTGGCAGCCGTGAAGGTCCCGGTCATAGCCGCGGGCGGAATCGCGGACGCGAACGGCATCGCGGCAGCCATGTCGCTCGGCGCGGCCGGCGTGCAGATCGGCACGGCCTACTTGCTGTGCCCCGAGGCGACGACGAGCGCCGTGCATCGGGCGGCCCTCG
>Ga0105094_10000624_pt1 | contig 17890 bp, 13 predicted proteins | sample PPLLak1March2015_2_FD_87023 | JGI IMG/M metagenome (GOLD analysis project Ga0105094, IMG submission 87023) | Freshwater sediment microbial communities from Prairie Pothole Lake near Jamestown, North Dakota, USA - PPLs Lake P8 Core (3) Depth... | ecosystem: Environmental > Aquatic > Freshwater >...
CAACTGGCTTTACCCCTTTCACCTCAGGCTTGGTCCACCCTCCTGCTCTGCCAGACCTTGACTGATACGACTTTATGAGACTTTGTTAAAGTTCGGGTGATACGAGTTAATAGGACTCGACACACCCATTGCGGTCAGTATGCACTAGGTTATAGCCTTGAACCGCCTTCAGGGTCTCGGGGTCGGGCCGGCCCTGTCGGTCCCCTGCCGCCACGCTGAGCAAGATCATTTGCGGGCGCAGCTTCTCGATCCACCCCAGCGGGTTAGCGGGGGCGTAGCCGCTCTCCGCCAGCAGCAGGGCTGTGACCGACGTGATGCGGGGATCTTCTTGCAGTCTTTCCAGCATTTCAAAATCGATGCCGATGGGCAATAAGGCGCGGAAATCCTCCCACTCCAACAACAGCACTGCCCCGCGGCTGCCTACCGCCAGGACTTCCAGGTGGGCGCCATTGCCCAGATCCAGGCTCTGACCGGATTGCATCGTAACGGGCGCCAGCTCCATCTGAGCCAGCGCCTCCTGCAGGCGCCGTGCCGCGGGGGTGCCGTCTTGAGGTCCCGCCCACAGCACCTGATCCGGCGGGTAGCGCTCAATCACGGCAGGTAGAGCGCCCACCTGCTCCTCCCCGCCAGCCGCCACCACCAGCCAGTCCAGGCGGCGTTGAGTCCAGGGCAGGCGCCGACCCAGGGCGTCGGAGAGCAGGCTGGCGCTGGGACCGCCGTCTACCAGCAGATAGCGCCCGGCGGGGGTCTGGATCAGGATGGCGTCGCCGCTGCCCACGTCCATGACGGTCAGGTGCAGGCGACCATCCGGCGCGGAGAGAACCCCTCGCCAGACCAGCACGGCGGCGATGCCCAATCCCAATAGAGCCATCCCCAGAATGGCTGTGCTCGCCAGCGATCTGCCGCCCGTCCGCGCCGCCAGTCCGGCGCGCACCTTCCCTCCGAAGAACGTCAGGCCGAACAAAACCGCGTAAAAGATCAGCACACCTGCCAGGGATACTCGCCCCAATGCCAGGGCGCTGCCCTGCCGGGCAGCGAACCACTCCGCCAGGCGCACGCTGTAGGCGGCAAAGGGCCACGCCAGCGCCGCCACCGCCTGCCCCAGCGGCTGGAACGCCAGTCCAGCCAGCAGCGACAGCCCGCCCAGGACCATCAGCGGCGGCTGGGCGGGCAGGATGACCGGGTTGGCAATTAATGAGACCAGAGACAGGCGCTGAAAGTGGTACGCTGTGATTGGCAGCGTGGTCAGCGTGGCGGCAAAGGTGAACAGGAAGTACTCCCCGACCGGGCGGGCGATCTTGCGGGCGCTCTCCAGCGGCAGGCGGCGGGAGGCCAGGGAGGTAAAGAGTTGCGTCAGCGGTCCGGCGTACAGCACCAACCCCAGGGTCGCCAGGAAAGAGAGCTGGAAGCCCACGTCCCAGGGCACGTTTGGATTGACCAGGGCCATCAGCATGGCGACCAGTGCCAGGGTGTTGAGACCCTCCTGGCGGCGTCCGAGCTGGGCTGCGAAGAGGCTCAGCCCGCCCATCAGCGCTGCCCGCACCACCGAAGCCCCCGCACCCACCAGCAGGGTGTAGACGGCGATGCAGAACAACGCCGCCACAGCCCCGCGCCAGCGCCCCAGCACCCGCCCGAACAAAGTGGTGAACAGCCCCGCCAGGATCGCGATGTTGAATCCATAAAAACAAAAGTAAAACGGATGTGGTTTTTCAATTGAATGGGACGTTTGTGTAATCCGAAACTTCGTTTCGGCGACTATCAGCAACAATCAAACTATTCGATCAACTGTCTATCAGACGAGAGACCGCCAATCTCTAATCGCCGCCTAATGCAAACATGGTATTATGACAAAGAGGGATTCTATCTCTCCCACGCCGCGGCAACGCTCCCATGGGGCAACATCATAGCTAGGCAAATCCATTTTTGCCCATAACTAGAAACATCATTTACTTATGCCCCTCAGGCGCTGACGCCGACCTGCGGACTTTGCGGCGTCCGGATTGGTTGCCTTGACGTAGGAACAAAAGGATCAATTTATTTCGGTCCGCCAACCAGTCGTGAACGAATATTGGGAATAATTATTGGTAACTGAGCCGAAGGATGGTAAACGAAAATGACTTACATTATCACCAGTCTGTGTTTGCGTGATGGAAGCTGTGTGGGGGTTTGCCCGGTGGAGTGTATCGTTCCTGGCAAACCCAAAGACGAAAGGCCTTGGTTTTACATAGACCCGGACACCTGTATCGACTGCGGGGCGTGCGTCCCGGAGTGCCCGTATGAAGCGATTTTCCCGGAGGACGAGGTACCAGCAAACTACGAAGCGAAAGGTGGTGAGCGACAAAGTATGCCGATCGGGACGCCTGGGTTTGAGCAATCCTTTCTAGCACATAACGAAGCCGGTATTGAGGTGAACATCCCTGCCACCCGGGAACTTGAGCCAGGTCAATCTGTTGATTTAACCAAGGATATCCCAGCGAATTACGATTTCTATACAAAAGGAGCTGGTTACTGGAAAGGCTGGGAAAAAGGCGTCACAGTAGACGATCCCGAAAGCGTTGCCGAAGAATAAAGGAATTTTTTCCTGATTACGTTGTTCCCGCTTCGTAACCTCTACTTCGACAACCAAACATCCCAAATCGGGCTGACGGTACGGGTTCTTTTGGGTATCAACACGGGGCAGACGTTTCTCCATAGACGGCAGGCCAGGCCTCCGGTCCGGCGATGAGGCCAGAGAGAATACTGATATTGAATCCGCAAAAACAAACCCAAAGTCGATGTCATTTTCCGGCTGACAAGCTCGTTTATGTAAAGTAACGAGCTCTAATCCAGCGGATTAAGGTTATAACGATAGGGGATTTAATATTTACGTCAGTCGTTGTAGAGATTTACGGATAAACCCACTAAAAAACTGCAGGCTAAATAATGTCTTTCGAACCGTAGACATATGCCTATCGACCTGTTGAGTCGATACCCACCCCTCTCCGCTAATATACATCCGCTTATTACACTAATTTAGACGAATTATTGAGATCGCTCAGTGACCGCTGGGCGATCTCAACTTTTAAGCGATTTCTCTTCATTGCACGTTCTCTTCGATGCTTGTCAGGCGTTGGCTAGACAAGTGCATGTCTTGTCCGACATCGGAAAAGGGATTTTGACTTCCACTTCTATCTGTCCCATATCTCCCCCATGTAACCAATATCCACTTCTGTGCCATGTTCTCTGATCCAGTAGCGGCGTCCGGTGTCGGCGCGCAGTCCATCCTTCAGCCTGAAGAGAATTTCGTAGTCAGGATTGATCTTAACCCACACGCTGCGCTTTGTGCCCACATCGCAACCGGCTTCCTGGATCATGGTGCACACCAACATCTTGCGCGCTTCACGGGTAACCCACTCCCAGCTATCATGCAGATTCAGCTGAGTGAGCGCAGCCCACTCAATCGCTATTTCGAATCACGGCTGAGCCTTTGCGTAACCCGTAAATACAGTTCTTTAAGATAGATTTCACTGTCGTTCGCGTTTATATTTATAATGAGAGCGTGATTCCGTGATGTCTACCTCTGATGAGCAATCCCTCGTCGAAAATGCACGGTATGATCCCCGTGCCTTTGCCGAGCTTTACGACCGGTATGTAAAGCCGGTCTTCTGGTTCGCCCTGCGCCGAACCGGCGACCGCACACAGGCCGAGGATGTCACGAGTGCCACCTTCGAGAAAGCACTCCGTCATCTGCGTCAGTATGGATGGAAAGGCAGCAGTTATCTGGCCTGGCTATACCGTATTGCCTACCAGCAGATCGTCCAACATCATCGCCACAACCACCGCTACGTCTCTTTGTTATCAGACTGGCCGACAGAGACCGACGTTGAGCAACAAGCCCAATCCAGTCTGCAACGGCAAGCTATTGTCCAAGCCTGGCAGAATCTTTCCAAGAACGATCAGGAAGTGATCAGTTTGCGGCTGTTCGATCGGCTATCCAGTACGGAAGCGGCTGAGTTCTTGGGATGTTCGATTGAGAATGTGTATGTGAGGTTATATCGAGCACTGGAGCATCTTCGTCACCAGCTCGAAGCGCTTGAAGAATTACCCGGAGAAAAGAACTCATGAAACCCGAGAATAAGTTGGATTATAAAGACTGGAACCGCAGGCTTGATGCCGGAGATCGTTCTGATTCCCTGCAAGACCTGGCAGCACACCTCCAAAACCTTTCTCCAACACCGGACGGGCCTTCCATGACTTTCCAGGTCAAGCTGCGTGCTGGTCTGTTAGACCAGTATGGCAGACGACCTCCGGTAAGTCTACTACCCGTCAGGAGATGGATCACCTGGGGTCTAATGCTGCTAGCTGTGGTCGGGTTGACCCTTGCCGGGTTGCATTTATTTCCTGGCAGTGTGCCCGCAGTGAGTGCAGCCGAGATCCTGGGAAAAGCTAATCTCCGTCTTTCTGAACGATTAGCAACCGGCGATGTGGTCTATGATCGCCTACTTCTGGATTGGGATCAGGGAGGGGATTGGAAGCGTAAAGGTGTGATCGCCGAGTTGTGGCGTTCAGCAGATGGCACCTATCTGCGCTATCAGTTGCTTGATCGCAGCAGCTTGTTATTCTTCGAGCAGTACGATGGTGAACGTCTATGGCGTTCAAGCCAGGTGCGGCCAGTGGAAGGGAGAGAGGTCACTTTTGTGTATAACGCGCCCTATGTCCCTGGATTTAACTATCTGGAAGACAAGCAGTTAGTCGCACAGCTCCTTTTCCGTGATCTCTCGAATTTCTGGATGTATATTGACCAGATGGCAAGCGCTGATCACTCGACTTGTGCGGCTTTGTTCTGCGCGCTGAGTGTTTTAGGGGAGGGTTGGGAGTGTACTGAGAACGGCTGCACGCTGAACCTCGGCCCTGTTTTGGAGGACAAAGATTTTATCATCACCGCCATGGTTACCCGGCAATACCGCCTGCCGAGTGGGAGAGAGGTCTATGAGGTACGCTTATCTGGTCCTGAGTCAGGAGATCAATTCTACACGAACTTGAAAATCGATACAACCACCTTCGATTTACTCGAAATCGAAGATTTCTGGCATGGGCAGATGCACTATCGCATCAGCCTAGTTGAACGCAAAACACTCGCCTGGAGGGATCTACCGGAAGGATTCTTTCAGACAGTCCCGGAAGGGATCGAAGTGCGGCAATGGAATAGCACTATCCCCCTCGGCCACAAAGAGGGCGATCGGGTCTGGGTGATCTCTGCGGACCCGCCGCAGGGAGCCAGTCTATCGGGCGTAATTACTGCCCGACTGGAGATCGGGTATCGGCTTACCAGTGTTCAAGAAGCAGAGATTGAGGTCGGAATGTCTTGGGTAGGGCATGATTCACCCTACGCCATTCAGGGTGCGAAAGTGCCTGTCACAGCCGGTGAGGGGACTGTGCAGATGAACGTTACTGTTGACACCGACCAACTCCCAGAGGGGAAATGGGCGGTGGGCGCCGGTTTTTTTGACACCATGGGAGTCTCGCCAAACACTGGCTGGAGCGGCGGTGGTGCGCCATTGGGTATCTATTTAGAATGGTGCATTCGCTGTTCAACTGAACCCCCCAAACCCTAATTGAAAGTTTTCACTGAAATTAAAGTGAGTTCGGGTTAAGCGGACAGGCAAGCCAATGCCTCTCGACCTAAAGACAGTTTTTTGGGCGGATGGGCATAGGTAATCAGCCCACAAGGGAGATTGACCAGAAAACTTGTCATACTCTGGCGACGGGAATGTTCGATCTTTGAAACGTTCTTCAGCCGATCAATCACATTGTAACTAAACCTTTGTGGAAATAAACCAGTTAATCGCTGATGTTGCTAGTATTGGATTACCCTGGTTGCAAATGCCAGACTCTGTGACCATGCTCAGAACCATGCTGTTGACCTGGATCGCGGACCTGATCAAAAAAACCGCCTCTTCTAGATCTATCGCCGATCAAGGTTGATGGAATCAAAGCAACCCGAGAGCTCGGTTTGACTTATACACCTATCCGAGTGGCAATGGAACAAGCCCTGGCCCTGATCATAGCCGAGAATCAGCAGTATGCTTCCAGTCGTCCCATAGGTTCCAGAGCATAAGCCAGTTTGAAAAGTGGGATTAGCGAGATTGAATGACTAAGACATCCAACTATCGGGCCAACAGCATTTTTGTCCTCCACTTTTGCCATTGTAATCTAATTATAGCCACAAATGTAAAAACAAAGTCGATGTGGTTTTTCAACTTATCGGGTCGTTTACACTACGTGTATTTTGACAGCCGTGATCACAGAGAACCTACGTGAACATTGATTTAGAAATCTTAATGGTGATAGGATTAAATATGATAAGCACAAGATATCCGTGGCAAGAAATCCCAAAAAACATACTAAGCCAAACAGAAACTCGTTCTTGGATGACCTTGAACCAACCCTGAGAACTTCAAAAAGGGGGAAAGCCCTTAAATACGTTAAATATCAGAAGCTGCTTCTTAAAACTCACCCCGAATTTAGTGAAAAATGGGTACAGGAACGAATTGCCGAAGACCCCGCCATACTTGGACTTGGTGAGCTAATCCTCAAAGATAAAGAACGAAACCAGCCAGGTGCAGGCCGTTTAGATTTACTATTCCAGGACCCAGACTCGAACCTTCGTTATGAAGTCGAAGTCCAGCTTGGGAAGACAGATGAGAGCCATATTATTCGTACAATTGAATATTGGGATCTGGAGAGGAAACGATATCCCCAATATGACCATATGTAGCAGTCCTTGTTGCAGAGGATATTACAAGCAGATTTCTGAACATCATCAGCCTTTTCAACGGATTTCTACCATTAGTTGCTATCCAGCTAAACGCCATCCAGGTGGGGGACCACATTGCTGTGATATTTACCGTGGTTCTTGACCAGCGTTTGGGATTTGCTCTGGACGAAGAGGAGGAGCAAGAAGTTGTTGACCGTTCATACTGGGAGAAGAAGGGATCGAAAACAACCGTATGTGTGGCCGATGAAGTGCTCCAACTTCTAAAAGCGCTGGACCATGAATTGGAGTTGAAATACAACAAGTTTTATATCGGTGTAGCCAAGGCGAATAAACCCCTTAATTTTGTAATCTTTCGACCGAAGAAAACTTCCTTGAGAGTCGAGCCGAAGTTGCAGAAGTCAGATGAAATCGAGGCAATGCTGGAGTCGTCAGGATTAGATGTTTTGGAGTATGACAGCAGAAACCAGCGATACCGGATTCGCTTATCGAAAGGCGAATTCAAGAAGCATGAGGATATATTGAAGAAGATATTAGAAAGAGCATATAAGGAATTTAACGGCTATACCTAGAAGGGTAAACCGGGTTTGTGAGATTAAGAGTGCAAAAAGAATGGAAACTTAGAGATTTGGAGAATGACAAATTTTTCTCGCACCTTGACTATGAAGAGATACCGCCGTTGAAGAGTTGTTCCCACAGATATAAAACCAAAGTCGATGTTGTTTTTAAACTGAATGGGACGTTCGTGTAAGGCAAAGAGTTGCTCCCCCATTGACTTCACAATAGCCGGAGACTTAACAATCCGGAACAATAATTGCAAAGCTTTGACAGACAACTTTACCAAGAATGGAACCTGGCAAAATCAAACTACTTCGTGTGCTCCGATTCCTACAAGTGATGGAGATGCTCTAACATACCTCCTTATTGCTTCCTGACAATAGGTAGGTAGATTTTTGGAGTAACAACAAAAACGGCTACACCATTAGTGTTTGTCATCTCTGGGACGCTGGGAAAGTAGACGGTTGCGTAGTTGGTAATCAGGGTGTTGATTGGCGCGGAGGCGCGCGCAGCTACGGTATAGGTAATCTCTCCCCCACTGTGCGGGTCTACCTGGCCGATATACCAGGTGATAGTGTGGGTCTTTTCATCATAATGATACGAATCGACGATGGCTGGTAAGAGATCGAAAAATTCCAGAGTAGACGCATCGAGATCCTCGTCTAGCGTATCATCGATATAGACGCCGTAAGCCGTGCCCTCACCTTCGTTCTCAAACTCGATCGTGAAGGTTATGCTCTCCCCAGGTGAAATGGTGGTCTTATTGACCGATTTAGCATTGGGATCGCGGGCAATAAGAACCTGTGTTTTTGACTTCGCACTCCGGTTGTCTGCTTCGGTACAGCGGTTCGGATCGCCGTCATGGGAATAAGCGTAATTGAAACAATGCATCCAATCGCCGTGACCGGCTCCAGGTACATCGATGACCTTTGCTCTCGACCGGAAGGGATCGCCTGAGGGGACCTTATACTGGCAATCACCGCCATACAAAACCTGGCAAGCCCCGTTGACTTTCTGGATCCAGCTTGGCAAGTCAGCATCGGATTGGTAGATGGTGATATCCGTGCCAAGGGCGATAATGCTGTCTAGCTCCGCGGCATCGGTCAGGAATGGAGAAATGAGAACAAGATGGTTGCAGCGCACGTTCCTGTGCAGGATCACGGTGACAATGGTCACAGTCCCACCGGAGTATGCCCAGCAGGTGTCATAATTATAGGGAAGGATGCTGTTTAATCCGTTATCCTCGTCGGCGATATTGTTATTGGCATTAATCACATTGGAAAAAATATCATCGATGGGGTCCTTACATAAGAGGGGGTGAGTAATACCCATATAAACGGGATACCATGCCGCATTCCTTAAATTAGCAAATTCTTCATTCTTTTTCCAGGTAACTGAATCAGGACAGTTCCCGATCCCGTTAACATAAAGATTTAAAGGTTGAATATTCCATACCTGGCTAGTTTTGAGCGGCTCGAGAACCGTGATCACTGCCGAATTGTTCATTACCGTCCCAAACGGAACGCCCCACTCGACCTCTACATCCAGGCTGAGTTCACCCTTGCCGCCGGGAGGCAGGCTGCCAACCTCCCATTCTACGGAATGTAACGTGTTATTGTAAAATGGGTTGTTGCTGGCCGATACGAACTGGAGGTTCTCATCCAGCTCGACAAAGACGAGTGCATCCGGAACGGTTTTGCTTCCGTTATTGGCGTACTTCACCAGATAGGTGAATTCTTGCCCGGAGCTGGCCCGCTCGGGAGCAATCATTTGGATGTCCAATTTCAACCCAGAGACGGCCGGGCAGCCCGAATCAGTGGTATCCACCTGCCCGTCCCCGTCGTTATCGGCAATATCCTCACAGACCGACGTGCTGGTAAGCAAGGTGGTTGGCACTGCCTGGTTCTCTGGCGTGCTCTTTCCATCGTTAATTTTCGATCCCAGCGCCGTCTCGGCAGCGTCGCTCCAGCCATCGCTATCTGTATCAGGTCCCAATGCTGTAGCAGCCCAGTGCATCTCACACACATCGGCCCCTGAACGAAAGGTAAAGCCACCATAACCTTGGTCGGGTTTACCATCCCCATTAGTATCGAAAAAGACACCGTCGATATCCATAGAATGTGCATGACCAGGTGAGGCGGGGATATCCAGTGGGATTCCAAGTGCAAAGAAACGCCCATCAGCGATCGGAAGGGTCAGACCTGGATCGTAAACGAAGGCATGTGCTTCGTGAGGCAAGCAGGTCGGATCGCCGCGGATTTCCAGGATTTGTGATAAGGAATCATTCACTTTAATTCGGATAGGTCCTTCCTGGCCGAAGGCAATGGGCGCAGCGGAGTGCTGTCCGACATACCAGCCTACATCGACTGCAAGATTATAATTCCCAGTTAGCGTGCCATTGTAACTATCATAGACCAGAAGCAAGTAATTCCCATAGGTTTCAATAGAGCAACCTGTCATTTCGACGTCTGGAACACCAGAATCTTGGCATAGTAGATCACCCTTAGAGTCGTAGACCCTGATTCCTGGCCAGAGGCTCCCAGATATTTTACTGACCTGGACCAGAACACTTGCTCCCGCTTCCGCCGAAAAAATGTATGCATTCATCATGGCAGGGGCGCTGATTGTACCAGTAAGGACTTGACCAAAAGTAATAGGCTCTGCGTTCCCCGGATTATTTAACCGCTGTAAATAAAGAGTATATTCTCCAGTGTATGTCCCGAGGTAAGAGTCGTAGACCAAGATCGTGTAATTCCCTGCGGAAGGTAAATCGCAGGTACTAATCTCAGCAGTGGGGGTAGTACCTCCTTGCTCACATGCCTTTGTTCCATCGGGTGCATACACTCGAATTCCAGGCCATAAGTCACCTGAAGTTTTGCTCATCCGGACTAGGATTTTATCCCCTGCTTCACCCGAAAACCTGTAAGTTTCCATTTCCGCTGCGTTGGCCAGTGAGCCGGAAATGAGCTGACCGTAGTCGATTGCTAAGGAATTCCCTGGATTATTTAACCGCTGCAAGTAAAGAGTATAGTCTCCAGTGTATGTCCCGAGGTAAGAGTCGTAGACCAAGATCGTGTAATTCCCTGCGGAAGGTAAATCGCAGGTACTAATCTCAGCAGTGAAAGCACTGCCTGCTTGGCACAGGTTTGCACCTCCCGAATCTTCGATTCTCACCCCTGGCCACAGGCTTCCTGATGTTTTACTTACCCGGACCAGCACTCTGTCCCCAGAGTTTACTGGAAAGGTGAAGGAATCAACATCTCCGGATGAATCGATTGAACACTGAATCGTTTCGCCAAATCCAATGGTTGATGGACATTGAAGCTGAGCGAATGGATAATGTAACACTGCGTTGACTAAAAAGACAGGATTTAGAACAGAGAGGGGATCTAATAGTTGTTGGGGCACCGATGGTTGTGGTTTGCCTGTTATCAGCAAAATTACTATCATGGTAGAAATCAACATTTGGTTGACTCCCACTTTCCTCAACAACTCGCGAAGATGCCGTAGATAGAGGAATAGAGGATCAAAAACCAATTTCTCTTGCATATTATCCTCCCCTGTTGGTTCTCGAATTTATCGGCTACTAGCTGACTTGTGAGAAAGTAATGTTTCTGGCCACAGTAACCAGGGTTATTTAAAATATGCACGTAAGGAGGCTATTAGGAACTTGCTCTTTATAAGTTATTATCGCGCTAATAATAGATTCACGATACTATATTTAGTGCATCGATTTGCCCAATAGAATGTGGTTTCTCAGAGTAAATTCCAAACCAATTACAGGTTATTGATAGAGTAGTAGCGTTTATCCCGTAAAAACAAAAGCAAAATGGATGTTGTTTTTCAACTAAGCGGTACGTTCATGCGAGACAAAAAAGTCGTGTCGCTGAAGGCTAAGCGCATCACGTACATGATCATTCTTTGAGCGATTCTGATGCTCGGTTTCTGCTATAATTTTGACATACGCATCCTGCTTTTACTTCGGACGGCCTAGTCCCCGAATTGGTTTAGATGATTAGCCAGGAGGGGTCTATAAGCTGTAGCGTCATAAAACTATAGCTAAATACCCTGTTAGGGTAAGGTGATGGGGCGAAAGAAATTCCGGACATTCTTGCGGTATAGGCGGCAACCAGCCAAAAGCAATGGAGGAAATACGATGAAATCCCAAGATATTAAAGCGGTTCTAACCAAGATGCAGAATGATATCTGCAAGGGGGATCTCGATGCAATTTACCCTTACTTCGCGGACGATATTGTGTTTCATCGAATACCACTGCCAGATACCGTCGGCAAAGATGCAAATCGGAAAGGGGACGAGGCGATGCTCGCCGCTTTCACGAATAACCGAATGACCATTCACGAAATCATCGTGGAAGGCGACACCGCTGTTATGCACTACACTTGGCAGGCGATTCACTCAGGAACTTCACCAAGCCTGGGCATCCCTGCAACTGGTAAGCAAGTCACGTTGTCCGGCTGCATGCTCTATCACTGGAAAGGCGATCAGATAATCGAACAGTGGGACTATACCGACATGCTGGGTTTGATGCAGCAACTTGGTCTTGTCCCCACCCCAGGATAAAGCAGGAAATAACGATTTTCCGATGACACATAAGTGTCAGAATTACTGGTTGCCGCCTTGGTGACACCGCTTTGCTGCACAACGCTAGAAACTGAGTTCACCGTACCACGGAAGCTGAGCCGTATATATAGATTGAATGTAATATACGCTGATCGTCCTATCGTCAGCAGCGCCGCGTCCAGCGCCAGGATGTTGACACCGGCCTTCCTGCATCCAAGCTGCTGTGCGAACACCGAAAACCCGCCCAGGATGGCGACGCGCACCACGGCGGCCTCCGCCCCCACCAGCAGCGTGTAGAGCGCAATACCCAGCACGGCTGCCAGCGCGCCGCGCCAGCGCCCCAGCAGGCGCCCGAAGACCAGGAAGAACAGCCCCGAAAGAAACGTAATATTGAATCCACAGATATAAAACCAATATGGATGTGGTTTTTCAATTGAATGGGACATTTATTTAGAACAAAAGCGATGGGTTTATTTTACATTCGCAAAATCCGGGCTGGTCGTAAGCAGTGGGATGCCCAACCCGGCGTTGTAACCGACACGCTGCGTTCCGCGTGCGGTTGAACCGCAGCCCGTTTTGCCAGCGCCCCAGAAGGCGAGAGAAAACCCGTGAGAATAGGCTGGCGAGAATCGGAATATTTAACCCAACGGATATAAAACCAATATTGAAGTGCTGTTCCAAAGACAGGCACGTTTTTGCAAACCTAGTTCGATTCTTAGAGCCTGTATTTGCCGCTCAATTCGTTCTAAACCTAACTTATTCCAGAAATTGCACTCATCATGTCAGCTGACCGATTGAGTTTCGTTCCCACACCTTCCTGTATGTCCATTATTCGGGGCACCTTCCGCATATGGTGTTCTAAGCGCTATCCCAACTATATTTGGAGAGGTTTAGCCGTTTTATCGAATTATTAGTTCATTTTTGTGAGAAACGGCTTTCAGGCGGGATCAGATGGGATATTTCCACTATACGGGTTAATCCAACCATTATGGAAATACGTAAATAGGAGTATATAGATTTGTTTTGTGGATATGAAACTTTATGAAAGGGAAATGGAATGAATAAATACAGAGAAGATCGCCGATCGAAAGAAGGAATACCTTGCTGATCGAAACGCCGGAATATATAGAGCTTTCCCCAATGCAGAGAAAACTGTTGGATGACTTGCAGAAGGGATCCTTTAATTACTTTATCGATCAGGCCAATCCTCAAAACGGGCTGGTGGCTGACAGCCTTGGGGAAAATAGCCCCTCCAGTATTGCCGCCATAGGTTTCTCATTACCAGTTTACTTCATTGGTGTCGAGCATGGTTGGTTGCGGCGAAAAGAAGCAGTTGAACGAACTTTGACGGTTTTGCGTTTCTTCTCCAATTATGTAAACACTCCAGATGCAAACCAGGTAGGCCACCAGGGGTTCTATTATCACTTTTTAGATATGAAAACCGGGGAGCGAGTATGGGGGTGCGAGCTATCAACGATTGACACGGCTATCCTGATCTCCGGTATGCTTGCAGCGCAGGCATATTACCAACAAGAGGATGCAGGAGAGCACGAGATCCGCAGACTCGCAGACAAGCTTTACCGGGAGGTCAACTGGCAGTGGGCGCTGAATGAAGGCGCGACCGTGACCCACGGCTGGAAGCCCGAGTCGGGCTTTTTACCTTACAGTTGGCAAGGTTATGACGAAGCAATGTTACTTTATGTGCTTGGATTGGGCTCTCCTACTTACCCGCTGCCGTCCTCGAGTTATCAGGCCTGGACTTCGACGTTTCGTTGGGAAACCTTTTACGATATCCCATTCTTATTTGCCGGACCTTTATTTATTCATCAGTTTTCACACATCTGGATTGATTTTCGAGGTATCCGGGACCGATATATGTCTGAGCATAACAGCGACTATTTTGAAAACAGCCGCAGGGCAACCTATATTAATCGCCAATACGCCATATTAAATCCGCAAGGATTTAGTGGGTATGGACAGGATACCTGGGGGATTTCAGCAAGCGAAGGACCTATTAGTGTACCGGGCCCAATAGAGATAGAGGGGAATCGTTTTTATGGCTACCTGGCACGCGGTGTGCCAGGGCCGGACGACGGCACATTATCACCCTGGACGGTAATCACGTCTCTGCCTTTTGCCCCGGAAATAGCCCTGCCAGCGATAGAAAATTATTTAAAGCAATATTCTCACTTGCATGGCAAATATGGAATGATGTGCAGCCTCAATTTGACATATCCGACAAAGACAGATGGGCTAGAAGGTTGGTATTCGGATAACTATTCTGGCCTGAACGAAGGTCCGGTTGTGCTGATGATTGAAAATTTTCGAAACGGCTTTCTATGGGAGCTGATGAAACGCCTTCCTTATATATCAACTGGGTTGAAACGAGCAGGTTTCTCGTTATGATGGTTATGAGGATGGATCGATCTGATCTCATTTCGCCTCCCACACTCATGAACAAATTCACGGAATGTGGGAATTGACTGTCTTTGTTCAACAGTTTTACTTCGTTTTGATCTTCCCATAGATTAAGAACCAATATGGATGTTGTTTTTCAACTGAATGGGACGTTCATGCAAAACAAAGAGATCATGTCCGCCGAACGGCTGGGGGCATCCCGAATCTGATCAAGGCATTAATATGATGGTTCTAACATCATGCCTTATCCAAATACCTGCTATTTCCCTTCTCAATTTATACTATAATTTATGAAATTTATCCCTTTATTTTATCTGAGTCTGGGCATGGCGACGAAGTTGCTCCTCGAACGTGAATACCCGCTGCGTGAACTCGACACGGCGCTGAAAGAGGCGACCGCCGGCGAAGGCCGCGTAGCGCTTGTAAGCGGTGAAGCAGGTATCGGTAAGACCTCGTTGGTCGAACAGTTCGCCCGCGAGCGACGGGACGCTGCCTGCGGGCGCAGCCTGATCTACGACACCACCGGCCGGTCCAGATAGAGCGCCTGGACCAAATCTTGATGCTTAAACAGGGGAGGGTGGTCGAGCGCGGGATGCATGCAGAATTAGAGGCGCAAAAAGACTGATATCACCGTATTTGGATGTCAGAACTAGCCCTATGTATTTCCTACAAGTGCATTTGCCGGCGGAGCTCCGCGGCTGCTGGAGCAGCGCCTAACTGCTCGAAAATCTCCAGGGCGGAGAGGCGAGCTTCTACATCACCATCGGCCATCGCCCGGCTACGGTTGGTCATTGCTCATTCAATGCCAACGCAACCGCTTCATCCAGTGTCATTACCTGACCTTCATCATACGTATCCGCAAACGCGACTTCACCCATCTTGGAAATACATGCCGCGATGACCTTATCTATTTCCCTCTGTTCGAGTAGTGGACGAGTATCGTTGATTTCTTTGCGCGTCGCGTCCGCCCATCCAATCAATCGCGTTGCGTTTTTGGGGTTGCCAATGGCAACAATTATTCTTGCCATTCCTTCCAGTGTGAATACAACCCCAATCGTTGCTTTATTCTTTTGAAACTCCTGTGCGGTTTCTGCAAAAACCTTTCGCGCTTCACGAATATTGCCCTCGCACAAAGCGAGATGACCAGAACGAACTTGAGCCCAGAGATAATCAAACCGATTTCCCGATTTTTCAGAATGAACTAATACCTCTTGCAGAAGAGTACGCGCCTGTTCATAATCACCGTGCTCGAGCGCGATGATGCTTTTTGCTATCTTGAAATATCCCCGGTCTACGATCTTTTTATCTAAGGGAAATAACATCATTGCCTTATCTAGATATTTTTGTGCTAGCTCAATGTCGCCATTTAATGCCCGATAAAGGGCAATCCAGCTCAAGAGATTCGCCTGAGACCTCTGGTCTCCTGCTTCGCTAAACAAGACCGCCGCTTTTTCCCAGTAAGCGAAGTAACGCTGGTTATCAATGTGATCAAAGCCTAAAAAATAATTCACTTTCGCTTGCCTCCAAATATCGCCAAGAGATTGGGACAGAGTAAGAGCCTGTTTATAAAGTTCAACCCCTTCTGATCGGTTCCCAGGGAAAAAATAAGAAGCCCCCAGCAAGATAAGAGCATCAATTTCACCTGGTCGATCATTGCAGGCATGAAATAAGACCAAACTCTCCTCCGCTGCACCTCGTGCTTGCGGATATCTCCTAAGCCAGAAAAGAAGCCTGCTCTGGGCGCACAAAGCCTTTGCTTTCGCAAAAGGAAACTGTTTTGACTCCGGACTCTGGAGAAACTCAGCCAGCCAGAACGCGCCATTGCGTATATCGTACTCTTCCCATACAGCTTCCAGTCTGGCCGATATATACAACCCGGCTTCGATTTCTTTTTTAGCGGCTTGTTCCAGCGCAGCGTGCAGATTGTCGCCTTCGTCTATTGCACGAGCAAACCATGCCTCTTGCTTAACGCCAAGCAATCCAGACTCGATTTCTTCAGAAAGCCCCAGGAAGTATTGCAAATGTCGCATGCGGACGGTTTCTAATTCCCCCGACTCAGCCAACTTTTCATATGCATATTGCCGGAGCGTTTCATGGAAATGATAACGAGTCTCATGTTCCGGTTCCTGTTGCACCATAATCAATGATTTTTGGGCAAGTGAGTTAGTCAAGTTCAGCGCATTTCCATCGCACACGGACTGCGCAGCCTCAAGTGTCCAGCTGCCTGTAAAAACAGATAGTTGACGCAGAAATACTTGCTCTGAATCGGTCAGCAAAGACCAGCTCCAATCGATGGAAGCCCAGAGTGTTTGGTGACGGGAAAGTGTCGTTCGACTATTGTTTGCCAATATGGCAAATGAATTTTGCAATTGTTTTGAAATCTCTTCGACTTTCAAGATGTTCACGCGTGCCACAATAAGCTCGATTGCCAATGGAATTCCATCCACTCTGCGGCATATATCCGTTATAGCTTGAGCGTTTTCCTGTGTTAATTGAAACGTTGATAGAGCCAATGCTGCCCGTTCAACAAATAATTGAATCGATTCGTATTCAGATATTTTTTCAAGAGAATCACTTACCTCAGGAATGGAAAGAGATGGAAGGTAGTACGTTGCTTCGCCTTCCATCTTCAATATTTCACGGCTGGTCGTAAGAACTCTCAAGTTAGGGCAATGAGTTAGCAGGACCTTTATCAGTTGTGTACAGGCATCAAGTAAATGCTCACAGTTATCAAGGATAAGCAATGAGGTTTTCGGGCGTAGAACATTCTTCAGTGTTTCAATGACTTGACGATCAATACCTTCTCGAATACCGAACACCGAAGCAACAGTTGGTGGAACGCGCAAAGGGTCGGAAAGGGAATCAAGGGGGACGAACCAGACACCATGTGGATATTCAGGTAGCAGTTGATGCCCCACTTGAATAGCAAGCCGCGTTTTACCAATTCCCCCTGCGCCTGCGAGAGTAACCAGGCGATTCTTCTTGAGAAGATTGATAACCTCCCGTTGTTCTTTCTCGCGACCAATAAAGGAGGTAAGTAATGACGGCAAATTGGATTGTTGATCAATAATCGATAAGCGCCACGGTGCATTCTCAGTTTCACTGCCCACAAAAGCCTGCCAGTCACCGCGGGCAAAACGCAGAAAGGATCTACGCTCTTCTGAAGGAATATTGAAAATATCCGCGAGTTGTTCGATCGTCTCGGCGGATGGACGGCGTTCTTCTGACTCGAATTTGCGCAAGGCGCTCGTCGAGCAATTGATCTGCAGGGCCAGTTGATCCTGGGTTAGTCCCAATCCAAGACGTCGGCGCTTTACCCAGTCCCCAAAAGACACCTCTGCCAACGCTTCCTCCATAAATATTGTGTCAATTTTGTATCACTGATCGACACCAGTTAACAATCCATACCCTGTATAGTGTAATCGTCGAACGAAGTATATCACTTAGAATTAGGAGAAAAAACATGAAGCGGTTTATAGGTATTACAGTCTTGTTCAGTGTCAGCATTCTGGCAATCTGGGTGTTCTTCGAGGTATTTGCCGCAACACCGCCTGAAACTAAAAGCGACAATTCACCGA
>Ga0105094_10000625_pt1 | contig 17889 bp, 11 predicted proteins | sample PPLLak1March2015_2_FD_87023 | JGI IMG/M metagenome (GOLD analysis project Ga0105094, IMG submission 87023) | Freshwater sediment microbial communities from Prairie Pothole Lake near Jamestown, North Dakota, USA - PPLs Lake P8 Core (3) Depth... | ecosystem: Environmental > Aquatic > Freshwater >...
GTAACACAATACATTTTGGTCTGCACCGGCGTTATTAAAATAAACATCTGAATAACCTTCTCCGTTAAGCGGATTACCCGTGTAGTTAGGAGCTGCAAGCGTGGTAAAACGCACCGTGCCATAATTTGTAAGATCACCGCTTATATAGATCTGATGACGGTAATTCCTCGCCCCTACCAGGATCTGACCGTTAGCATTAACGAGTGCATTTCCGTATATTCTCACAGTTCTTGCCGCACCTCCGATGACACTTCTTCCTATCCTGAGTATTCCTTGATTTATGGTGAGATCACCATTGATCGTCAGGGCTGCTCCGTCATCGTAAAATACTTCATTGGCTGTATTGTTTAAGTTGATTATCAGATTATTATAAGTGAACTGTGTGGGTGTAAATCCTCCCATATTGTAATACTCCACTGTCCCGCCGTCAGCGCTCACGAAGGTACCGGAGGCAAAAGCAGGAAAATTTGCCGTGGAAAGCCTTAACATACCTGATCCGCTGAAAGTGCCGAAATTGTGAACATTGGTGTTGGTTGTCAGATCCAATACAGCACCTTCCTGTATGGTAAAGCTGGTCGTTGTGATAGCCGGGACTGCCGGTTGAATGTTTACCATACGGCCGTTGAGTATGACAACCGTATTATTGACTGCAGACGAAGGTGTTATATGCGTCGGATTGATCAGGGTGGTTCCTGATGGATCTGTTGTCCATGTTCTCCAATCGGTCCAGCTGCCGGTTTGATAACTGTACCAGTTTGTCTGAGCGGCTGCATATCCTGCTGAAAAAACAGAGAAAAGGAAAATCAGGGCGCAAGGCCGCAAAATCCGTTTGAAAAGAATAGATTTTTGCATGGTTCCTGGGATCGTTTTTATCATGGGTTGGAATTTATTCATGTTCGCAGGGAATTCGATAGTATATCAGCCAATTATACAAATAAAATCCTTAAGGTATTCCCTTATTGGCTGGGTAGTTATTAACACTTTACCACGGATAATACCGGGAAATTATGGTTGGCGCTTCAAAAGGCCTGCCAGATAGCCCTTATGAAGAACAGCCATGGTTATCAACAGGGGTCATACAAAGGATCAGTTTTTTCATATGACAGCATGTGATTTGATTGTAAATGTAATCATTTAAGTTGGTGAAAATATTTCATATCGGTTTTGTCATTGTTCTTTGTTCTTTTGTCTTGTCACTGGTAACTTGTCACTTTTTTTTCTTGCCAGGAAGGCGACCACAAGGGTCGCCCCTACTAATCCCTGCTTGTCCCTTGTCCCTTGTCCCTTCTTCACATGACTGAAATCATACCACGAATCCCCTGCTTTGCCCTATCTTTATGCAATGAAATACAACATGCCATGAACAAACTTGCTGTTGTTGCTTTGGGCGGGAATGCCCTTCAGCGGGACTATCAGAAGGGCACCATCGAGGAACAGGAACAAAATACCTTCGAGACCCTGGAAAATCTCGTTTTTTTGCTAAAAGACGGTTATGAACTGGTCATTACCCATGGTAACGGACCGCAGGTAGGGGATATACTCCTGAAGAACGATGCAGGTGAAAAGGCTTACAACATCCCGCAAATGCCGCTGGATATATGTGTGGCCGGAACACAGGGCGAGATCGGATATATGATTGAAAGAATTCTGCGCAACGTGCTCAACAAGCACGGAATCCATAAAAACGTGATCAGTCTCATCAGTCAGATTATCGTCAATCATCAGGGAGATGCTTTTAAAAATCCGAAGAAAAGAATTGGCCGTATCTATCCCCGTGAACTGGCCGAACAACTATCCAGGGACAAAGGCTGGGTCTTCAAGGAAGAACAGAAATCAAGCGGCGGTTTGAGACGCGTGGTACCTTCCCCGGAACCCCTCGAAATCATGAACAGGAAAATAATCCGGCAGCTGGTAAGCCGGGGTAATATTGTTATAACGGCCGGGGGCGGAGGCATCCCTGTGTATATTGATGAGCGCAACGATGTAAGGCCGGTCGAAGCGGTGATTGACAAGGATTTTGCATCAGCCTTACTGGCCGCATCAATCGGTGCCGATGAATTCTATATATTAACCGATGTTCCCTATGTATACCTGAATTACAAAAAACCTGACCAGCAGATCGCGGAATTTCTGGATTATAAGGATACCATTAAATATCTCGAACAAGGCATGTTTGGTGAGGGAGACATGAAGCCCAAAATTGAGGCTGCCCTTTTCTTTTTATGGAATGGCGGTAGAAAAAGTATTATCACTGAAGCCACGAAACTCGAGGATAAACGGTTTGGCTCAAAAATAACCCTGGAGTATGATCCGGCTGACACAAAGCACCTGGACAACTATGGACGTGTATGATTGTTAGCAGCGTTAATTACTTTGTTGAAGTTTATATTCAATTTTGAAAAATAAATTTTAGATTTGTTTGGGTATTACCTAAACTATGAATTCTTTTTCTTTGCGGAACAAAACCATTGCTGCCTCTTTTCTGACTTTGATCGGATTAGGCTCGTCTTCCAGGTACGCAGATTGTCAGGATCTCCTGCATGTTAAGTTTGAAAACATTTCTGTCCGTGAAGGACTTTCCCAATTTACACCCAATTGCATATTTCAGGATTCCCGTGGTTTTATATGGGTTGGCACCGAGGATGGACTCAACAAATACAACGGGTATGAATTTGAGGTATATAAACCCGAAATAAACAATCCTTTCAGCATCAGCATGGCCAAGATTAATTGTATGGAAGAAGATGACGACGGGGATCTGTGGATCGGTACAAAGGGAGGGGGACTGAACAAATTTAACCGGGCATTGAATAATTTTCAGCGGTTCAGGGCTGATGAAAAGGATTCAGCTTCAATCCCCGGAGACCATATTACCTGCATCACGAAAATGAGTGATGGAAACATCTGGATTGGCACTGATAAGGGGTTAGCGATACTGGACAGAAAAACCGGCAGATCATCCTGCCCGGTGCTGCAGGAAAACAAACCGTTAATCCTGACTGATCATGCTATTAACGCATTGCACGCTGATAAACATGGCGTTATCTGGGTAGGCACGGAAAACGGCTTAAACAGGATTGACACAGCGCATGGACTTGTTATGTATTACAGGCATGATCCCGGCGATCCCATGTCTCTTCCCTGCGAGTACATCACCAGCTTATACAGCGACCGGAATGGCAATGTCTGGGTGGGAACACAAAAAGGACTGGTGAAAAAAACCTCAGGGACAGAATTCTTCACCGGTATAAAGGCCGGATCAGCTTCATCCGTATATGAGATCAGGGATCTGCTTGAAGATGAACAGGGCAATATCTGGATCGCAACATTCGGCGGTGGTTTGGATATCTATATACCGGGACAGGATAGGATCATCTCCCATATCTTTGATTATAATAATCCATACAGCATAGGTCATAACGAGGTTTCATGCCTTTGTGAAGACAAGGCAGGGATTATCTGGGCGGGGACCTATGGGTTGGATAAATTCAATCGGTTAAAGGAAAAATTCAAACTGTATGATTATATCCCCAATGCCCGTGAAAATATTGCTTTTAAGAGTATATATTCCATTTATCAGGATAAGGACGATGTTTTATGGATTGGCTCAAAGACGGATGGTGTACATGTTTTTGACCGTGGCAATAACAATTATTTCAGGATTAAGCATGAGGACAACAATCCCAACAGCCTTTCAAGCAATAAAGTGAGGGTTATCAAAGAGAATCCTTCGGGTGTTTTCTGGATAGGGACGGATGACGGAGGCCTTAATAAGCTGGTGCTGGATGATAACAGGAAGCCCCGTCAGTTTATTCATTATAATCATGATCCGCAGAATCCCAATTCGCTTAGCAGCGATCTGATCTATTCGCTGTATTTTGATGCCGATGATAACCTTTGGATTGGCACGGATAACGGACTTAACCAGATGGATGTTGCAACCGGAAGCATAAAACGTTACCTGCCTGATTCAACGGATCCGGGAAGCCTGAGCAATACAACCGCTTATTATATATTTGGTGACGCTTCCGGCGGGATGTGGATCGCTACAGACTATGGCATAAATCAATATAATCCTGAAACGGATGGTTTTGTCCACTATGTGCATGATGCCCACGATTCCACCAGCGTGATCATCGATGAGATCCTTACGATTTACGAGGACAGGAAGAGTATGCTGTGGATTGGTACATTCTCGGGAGGCCTTGACAGGCTTGACCGGAAAAAGGGTGTATTTACCCATTTTAATCAGATTAAGGAATTATCCAATGCCGTTATTTATGGCATATTCGAGGATAATGTGTCAAACCTGTGGCTGAGCACCAATAATGGCATAATCCAGTTCAATCCGGAAACCCGTTATATTAAGCAATATACCATTGATGACGGGCTGCAAAGCAATGAATTCAACGGCGGTGCCTATTACCTAAGCCCGGGCGGCGAAATTTTCTTTGGCGGATATTTTGGTTTTAACAGCTTTTTCCCCGAAAAGATAAAGCTCGATACGGTTGCCCCTGCCATTGTCATTACCGACCTTCAGATCAAGAATGTCTCGGTAAAGCCGGGAAAGAAATCGCCTATTGCAAAACATATTACTGAGGCTGAAGAGATTATCCTGAACCACAACCAGAATAACTTTACGCTATATTTTGCTGCCCTGCATTATGGCAATCCCGCTCGGAATAAATACCGGTATAAACTGGAAGGATTTGACAAGGATTGGATCGATGCCGGAAACAGAAGGTATGTCTCGTTCACAAGCCTTCCTTACCGGAAGTACAGGCTGTGGATTCAGGCGGCCAATTGCGACGGAAAGTGGAACGAAGAAGGTATTTCCATCAAAATCAGAATTAAGCCTCCCCTGATTCGCACTGCCTGGTTCAGGCTTTTGCTTGCTGCCTTTATTATTGGATTGATAGCTTATATATGGCGTTATTTCAGAAACCAGGAACAGAACCAGAAGAGGCAGTTGGAGGAACGTATTAAAGAAAGCACCCGTGAACTTGAGATAGCGAGGGAAAAAGTAGATAAACAAAAAGAGGAAATCATCCTTCAGAAACAGGAATTGAAATTAAGGGAAAGGGACCAGGAAGAAATGTTGTGGTTCAATCAGGGGATCAGCATGTTCTCGGAACTTATCAGCAGAAACAAGGAAAATCTGAACGTACTTTGCGAACAGGTGATCATGAAGCTGGTTGAATATATTGAAGCCCAGCAGGGAGGTATTTTTCTGCTTAACGATGATACCGAAGATGATATTCATCTTGAACTTGTTGCCCACCACGCATTTAACGTTGAAAAACTAAACGCGAGATTTCTGCCCGGTGAAGGATATGTCGGTACCTGTTTTGTTGAAAAACAATTTATTGAGATCGATGATCTTCCGGCAGGCTATTCCATTTTACGCTCAGGACTGGGCGAAGAACACATGAAACACCTCTTGCTGGCCCCGTTAAAGGTTAATGAAATGTCCGTCGGCATAATAGAAATCGGTTCTTTCAGGAAAATCAAGGGATATAAAGTTGCCTTTGTAGAAAAATTATGCGAAAACCTTGCCTCCACCATCGCAACCGAGAAATCAAATGCCAAACTGAAGAAGCTGATTGAGCAGACGAGAAATCAGTCGGCAGAACTACAGGCAGGGGAGGAGGAGCTCCGGCAAAACCTGGAGGAAATGCAGGCAACACAGGAAGAATCGACCCGCCGTGAAGATGAGCTCATAAAATATGCTGAAGAGGCAGCCAGCCGTGAAGAAATCCTGAATCAGAAGATTGAAGAACTTGAGAATCAGATAAAAAATCTCACCGGGAAAGCGAAGAAGAAGGGGAAAGAAAGGTAATCGGTGATCGGTGATCGGTAATTCAGTTGTCAGCCTGCCTGCCGGAAGGCAGGTCGTGCGGTCATTCGGTCATGCTGTCAGGGATTTAGCAGTTTAGGTGTTTAGGAAATTGTTTTTTACTCCTAAAAAGCTAAACTGCTAAAAGGCTAAATTGCTAAACAGCCAAAAACCTAAACCGCTACATAATTATTTCCTCCCCAATATTTATAGGGTGATAAAAATCATCACGTATTTTTTACGTTAAGTTTGATTTTAAAGGAATTTATTACTAATTTTGATCTGAGAGTCCTAAAAAAGGATGACAGCCAATCTTAATCCTCATATTTCAGTTGACTGTGTTATTTTCGGTTTTGACGAAAATGAACTGAAAGCGCTGTTAATTAATCGTGACCCATCAGAGGATCCTGCCTCATCCGGTAAACTCAAATTGCCCGGTGACCTTATTATTCGTGGTGAGGTACTGATTCATGCGGCAGAGCGTATTCTTGCCGAGCTCACGGGACTTCATGATATCTATTTGAAACAATTCGGGATCTTTGATGACCCCGGCCGCCTTGATTCTTCAGATGACCTTAAATGGCTGCAAGAACGGTCGGGATTGCCGGTGGAACGCGTAATAACCGTTGCCTATTATTCACTGATCAAGATCGACAAGCGTATCCCGACCGATCTGTCCATTGCCTACAATGCCCAGTGGTATCCGTGTTCCTCGATTCCTGCGATGATCTTCGATCATAACATGATTGCAGAAAGCGGACTGGATACCCTGCGCCGTGAAATGCTGACCGAACCCCTGTGCTTTGAACTGCTGCCTGAGAAATTTGCCCTCAATCAATTGCAGCGGTTGTATGAAGCCATCCTGGGGTGCTCGCTTGACAACCGGAATTTCCGCAAGAAGATCCAGCGGCTTCCTTATATTGTCCCGCTCAATGAACGGCAAAACGGTGTGCGGCACAAACCAGCGCTGCTGCACGTCTTTGATAATGAGAAATATATCAGTATTAAAAAAGACAATACTGTCTTTATAATATAATTATGCTGAAACCTAAAAATTAGTTCTATGTATTTATTGGGATTTGATGTCGGTAGTTCTTCCATAAAAGCCAGCCTGCTTGAAGCAGCTACCGGAAAATGCATTGCTTCAGCCTATCAGCCGAAGCAGGAAATGCCAATAATGGCGGCTAAGCCAGGTTGGGCAGAACAGGATCCTGAGAACTGGTGGAAATATCTCAAACTGGCACTGGCTGACGTACTGAGCCAGTCCGGTATTGACACTGTTGCCATTAAAAGTATCGGTATTTCTTATCAGATGCACGGGCTGGTGACGGTTGACCAAAGCGGCAATGTTTTGCGGCCTTCCATTATCTGGTGTGACAGCCGCTCGGTGGACATCGGCAATAAAGCATTACAACACCTGGGCGCAGATAAATGCCTGCCTTCCCTGCTGAATTCTCCCGGTAATTTTACTGCCTCCAAGCTGAAATGGGTGAAGGAAAACGAACCTGAGGTTTATAAAAAGATTTACAAGATCATGCTGCCTGGCGATTTTATTGCTGCAAAAATGACAGGCGATATAAAAACTACCATATCGGGTCTTTCTGAAGGTATTTTCTGGGATTTCAGCCAACATAAATTATCAGACTTGATTATGCAGGAATATGGTTTCGACCGGGATCTGATACCTGAAATTACGCCCACTTTTGCCATCCAGGGTGTCGTTTCATCAAAGGCGGCCGGGGAACTCGGATTAAAGTCAGGTACTCCGGTAGCTTATCGCGCCGGTGACCAGCCTAATAATGCTTTTTCACTCAACGTTTTGAATCCGGGCGAGATTGCAGCGACCGCAGGTACATCCGGAGTGGTATACGGCGTCAGCGATGTCGTTAAGTATGACCCTCAATCGCGTGTAAACACTTTTGCCCACGTCAACTATACCCCGGATGTGACCCGACTTGGTATATTATTGTGTGTAAACGGGACCGGTATCCTGAATTCCTGGCTGAAGAAAAACGTTTCAGGAACCATGGATTACAACCAGATGAACATGCTGGCCTCCCAGGTGCCTATAGGCGCTGACGGATTGACCATCATGCCTTTTGGCAATGGTGCGGAAAGGATGCTGGACAACAGGGATACAGGTTGCATGATCACCGGACTTAATTTCAACATCCACAACAAATCGCATATATTACGGGCTGCACAGGAAGGGATCGTTTTCTCCTTCCAATACGGAATTGAGATAATGGAATCCATCGGCATTAAACCTTCCGTAATCCGGGCCGGTAATGCAAACATGTTTCTGAGTCCCGTGTTCCGCGAGGCACTGGCTTCTACCGCAGAGGCAACTATTGAGCTTTATGATACCGACGGTTCACGGGGGGCAGCCCTGGCCGGAGGGGTGGGAGCAGGCATCTATAAATCATTTGATGAAGCTTTTCAAACCCTCCGGAAAATGGAAACCATCGATCCGGACAAGGCTAAAAAAAGCGCATATATGGATGCTTATCAGAAATGGCACGATCAACTGATGAAGATACTTCATTAAACACACTATATTTTTTGAGCTCAAAATCATTTGTAACCATTTAATACCATAACTATGAAGATTGTAACAGGCAGTAAGGTGTATTTCCCGAAAATAGGGAAAATCAAGTATGAAGGACGCGATTCGAAGAATCCGCTTGCCTTTAAATTTTATGATGAGAACCAGGTAGTGGCCGGAAAAAAAATGAAAGATCATTTCCGGTTTGCCATGGCATACTGGCATACATTCTGCGGAGCAGGCAGTGATCCCTTTGGCCCCGGTACCAAAAATTTTCCATGGGATGGAGCAAAAGATGCCGTGACCGCAGGGAAGAACAAAATGGATGCAGCCTTTGAATTCATGTCCAAGATCGGGCTTAATTTTTATTGCTTTCATGACTATGACCTGGTGAAGGAAGCTGATACCATTGCTGAATCTGAGAAAAGACTTCATGCCATGGTCGATTATGCCCAGGAAAAACAGAAAGTCTCCGGGATTAAGCTATTGTGGGGAACCGCAAACGTATTTTCAAATCCCCGCTTCATGAACGGGGCTTCCACCAATCCTGATTTTAATGTAATCCCCTGGGCCGCTACCCAGGTGAAGAACGCCATCGATGCCACCATTGCCCTGAAAGGTGAGAATTATGTTTTCTGGGGTGGACGTGAAGGCTATATGTCCCTGCTGAATACAAACACAAAAAGGGAACTGCAGCACCTGGCCATGTTCCTTACCAAGGCGCGTGACTATGCCCGCAAACAGGGATGGAAAGGAACTTTCCTTATCGAACCCAAGCCCATGGAGCCGACCAAGCATCAGTATGATTTTGACGCTCAGACGGTGATCGGATTCCTTCGCTATTACAAACTTGATAAAGATTTCAAGCTGAATGTGGAAGTGAACCATGCAACCCTGGCAGGACATACTTTTGAACACGACCTCCAGATGGCTGCCGATGCCGGTATGCTGGGCAGCATTGATGCCAACCGCGGAGATTATCAGAATGGCTGGGATACCGATCAATTCCCGATCAATGTCTATGAATTGACCGAGGCAATGCTGGTGATAGTACAGGCAGGCGGTTTTACTACCGGTGGGGTGAACTTTGACGCAAAAACACGCCGGAACTCCACTGACCTTGAAGACATCTTCATCGCTCACATAGGCGGAATGGATGCCTTTGCCAGGGCACTGCTGGTGGCCAATAATGTCCTGACCAAATCAGATTATCTGAAGCTCAGGAAGGAAAGATATGCTTCCTTTGATAAAGGTAGCGGCAAAGACTTTGAAAATGGTAAACTGTCTCTCGAAGATCTGCGTAAACTGGCATTGAAAAATGGCGATCCGAAACAGATCAGCGGAAAACAGGAATTATATGAAATGATTATCAATCAGTATATTTAGTATTGACTAATGCTAACTGAATGAGGTCCGGTGGCTGATCGAAAGATCAAGTACCGGACCTTTATTATTTAAGTGACTGGTGAGCAGAATTCTTAGCAGGAGCGTCATTGCGAGCCATGCATCAATGAAGAATAAAAAATGAAGCAGCATAATTGAGCATGGCGCGGCAATCGTATCGAATATGCAAGACATTCGCCGGAGCAAAGTAAAATAATGGGAAGAGCTTTGTGTGTGTTTTCTGCTCTTACTAATCGATTGCTTCGTCGGCAATCAAATTCATTAAGTCAGAATCATACTGAACGCCTCCTCGCAATGAAGCCTTGGGCGGGCAAAGTCTAGCTTTCACATCGTCTTGTGCCTGCTAATAATATGCCGTATCGGATTTACGATACGGGTCATCAGGGTCATATCCCCGGTTATGATCTCCGCATCTCCCTGCATCTCCTGCCGGAATGTGATCGTTTTTCCATAGGTGGTAAGCAGGGAATCCTGAAGATTGACCTGGACCATATAGGCTGATTCATTTGGGGCAGCGGCAATTGATTTTACATACCCGTTGAGCATGCCAAACTCAAGGTATGGATAATGATCCAGTTTTATTACCACCCTTTGTCCTTCCATTACCTTCCCTGCACCTTCCATCGACAGCCTGATCTTTCCGATGATATTCCCCTGTTCTGCAGGTATAACCGTCATAACCAGATCGCCTTCCGTCACCGGCTGATTTTCATTCCATACCTTTGAGAAACTGACCTTGCCGGCCACCGGGGCTGTAAACACATACCGGTTCTCCCAGGTTGCTATGGCAGCGGTAAGATTGGACAAGGATTCCCGTATGGTGCGTTCTTTCTCAAACTGCTTTTCTCTTACCTCAGCTTCCAGGGTGACAATTTCCTGTTGCACCTGGGCTTCCTTAAGTCTGTTGCCGGCCAGCGTCACCTTTGACTCCCCCTGCCCGTAATCTTTTGCCAGCAAGGCTGATTCTGATTTTTCAAGGTCGGCATCCGAGATCGTACCGGAAGCATGAAGGGTCACATTTCGTTCGTGCTGCTTCCTGATAAGTTCAACTTCCTTGTTCAGGATGTTGCTTTGTTTTGCCAGCTCGCGGCTGAGATCACCATATCGTTCCAGTTCCTGTTCTAAGGCTCTTATCCGTTGTTTATCTGGATTATCTGACCGGTAATAAACATAGTCTGCCATTTGGTTCAAACAAGCTGAAAGGTCAGGCTGGATCTCTCCCAGTTGATAAACCTGCTGCTGGAGATCCTTTTTCTGATTGAAATCGTGCGTGCCCGTATCCGACAAGATACTGTCAGCCCATTGCCTGATCAGCATGACATCATGGTAGTCGGCAGGATTTTTTAAGATGGCCAGTAAATCACCGGTATTCACAAACTGGTTGTCGGCGACCAGAATTTTCTGGATATTGCCGGATGATTTGGCCATCAGATTGGCCGGTGGATTTTCCGTGGTTATGACAATAGCTGACCTTACCGATTCGGGATATTTGAAAACCGAAGCAAAGAGCATAAGCATCAGCATGAACCCGAATACCAGCGTGGTTCCCCAAATGGTGATCCAGCCGGGAGCCCTTCCGATGATTTCCTGCATGGGAGCGTTGCGTATTTCAATATGATCACCGTTTTCAGGCATACTGTTTATTGACTAATATTTTAAAAATTCACGGTTCCCCTTTATTCTTTCTTATCTCCTCTTATATTATTTCTTCCCGGTGGGCAACCACAAGTATTGCCCCTACAATCCCTTCCTTATCCCTCGTCCCCTGCCTTGCCGGCAGGCAGGCTCGTCCCTTGTCCCTGCATTCAAACTCCCAATTCCAACTGATTCTTCACCAGCTGATAGTAACTTCCTTTCCTGGCTGTCAAATCATGGTGCGTGCCCTGCTCAATCAAAGCACCCTTTTCCAGCACAATGATCTGGTCTGCATTTTTCACCGTGCTGAGGCGGTGAGCTACGATGACCACCGTCCTTTCGCGGAAAAATTTTTCGAGGTTGTGCATGATCACCAGTTCATTATTGGCATCCAGGGCATTGGTTGCCTCATCAAAGAATATGAATGCAGGATCCTTATATATAGCCCGGGCTATCAGAATACGCTGTTTTTGTCCCTGGCTCAGGCCATGCCCTTCGTTACCGATCTTTGTATTATAGGATATCGGCATAGATTCCACAAACTCCCTTATATTGGCAACTTCAGCCGCCATCAGTAACTTTTCCACATCCACCGGATCATCAGCCATGGCTATATTACGGGCGATGGTATCAGAAAAAATGTAGCCATCCTGCATGACAACGCCGCAGTTTTGTCTCCAGAAACGTGAGTCGATGCTTTGAAGGAAAGTGTCACCTACCTTCACAGAACCTTCTGTGGGTTCATAAAATCCCAGCATCATTTTCACCAGCGTTGTTTTACCGCTCCCGCTGGTGCCGACAATGGCCGTAATCTTTTTTTCCGGGATTGTCAGGTTGATATTCCTGATCGCAAAGTCAGCATGAGGCCCTTCATACTGAAAACTCAGTTCATTGACCCTGATATCATGTTTGAATGGCAAAGAAAACAGTTTTGCCGATCCTGCAGGCTCTTCATCATTTTTAAGGTGGATCTCACCCAGCCTTTCCAGGCTGATCTTGGCATCCTGGGCATTATGAATGAATTGGGTGAGTTGTTCCAGCGGGCTGTTTAGCTGTCCGATTATATATTGAATTCCCAGCATCATACCAAGGGATATGCGGCCGTCCAGCACTGAATAGGCAGCCAGCACGGTAATGATGATGTTTTTCAGCTCATTGATGAGCACGGCTCCTGCCTGCTGATATTGCGACAGGGCCAGGCTCCTGATGTTGATCCTGAATATCCGTGCCTGAATATTCTCCCATTCCCACCGTTTCTGCTTTTCACAATTGTTGAGTTTGATCTCCTGCATGGCGGTGACGAGCTGGATGATGTTGCTCTGGTTTGATGATAGCTGGGCGAACATCTTATGATCCAGGTTACGGCGGCGGGTAAGAAAAACAGATACCCAGGCTATATACAAGGCACTTCCCGACAGGAAGACAAGAAAAATAACCGGACTGTAAAACAGCAATACCAGTCCGAAGATGATCAGGTTAAATGCAGAAAAAACAACCGAAAGGGAGGAGGAGGTAAGAAACTGTTCAATCCGGTGATGGTCCTGAATACGCTGTATAAGGTCACCGGTTAATTTTGTGTCAAAATAGGCAATGGGCAGCTTCATCAGCTTGGCCAGGAAGTCAGATATGAGCGAGACGTTAATGCGGGCACTCAGATGAAGCAATATCCAGCTGCGGATAAACTCAACCGTGCTGCGGGAAATCAACAGCACCAATTGCGCGATCAGGATCAGCAAAATGAAACTGCGGATTTGCTGGTTGATGCCAATGTCCACCAGTGCCTGGGTAAGGAAGGGAAAGATCAGCTGTATCAGGCTGCCGATGATAAGCCCCAGCACCAGCTGAACCACAAACTTCCTGTAGGGTTTCAGATAAGAAAGTAGATAACCAAATCCGGATTTGTTAACCGGTTCATCTTCTGTAGCATAGAAATCCGGACCCGGTTCCAATAGCAGGCAAAGACCTTTTTCCGTCCTATCGGCCAGCACACTGGCCCATGAATCAAGGAACTCTTTGCGGGTATATTGGATCAATCCGTGAGCCGGGTCAGCAACATGGATCAGGGATTCTTTTTTGCCATTGACCCGGTGCTGTGTGATGCGGTATACCACAATGAAATGATCCTGTTTCCAGTGGGCAATGCAGGGCAACGGGATTTCCTGCACCAGCCGGTCGAGTTCTATTTTAACCCCCAGTGTTTTAAATCCGACAGCCTCAGCGGCATCGCTTATACCGAGCATGCTCACCCCTTCGCGGGTAAGATAACTGTGTTCCCGTAAAGTCTGAAGAGAATAGTTTTTCCCGTAGAACTTTGCGATCATTCTGAGGCACGCCGGACCGCAGTCCTTGGCATCATATTGCTGATAGAACGGAAAACGGGGCACAGGTATAATTTTTCCGATCCAAGATACGCGAAAAATTCAAGGAAAGCAACATGGACAGGAAAGGGACAAGGGACAAGCCTGCCTGCCGGCAAGGCAGGGGACAAGGGACAAGGGACAAGGGACGAAGATGTAGGGGCGACCCTTGTGGTCGCCCGTTGAATATTTTGAACTATTTAAAGCGCATTCACCGAAAACGTAGCGTCAATGCGAACTGCTGTATCGCCGAGGATTTTTACCCGTTCAAAGACCATGTCGGCATAGCTGCTGTCATTACTCAGGTCAAGGGACACGTTATAGGCAACAGGCAGGGTGTCCTGTTTCAGGTAATCCTGGATCCCGTCAATGCCGCGCCGGACTTTCACCGGGGAATCAATGGCAGGTTCAATAACATATAATAACTGGGTAAGGATGCTATACCATTGCTTTACCTGGCTGGTGTCGGTCCCGAATCGTGAGGTCTCAAACCGGAAGGTAAGATTGTAGGACTCGCAACCCCAGTTGATAATCAGGAGCCTGTCACCGGTAGGCAATTCAATCTTTTCATAACCCATGAGGTCAACCTGTTTGAATTCGGCTCCGGGAAGAACGCTGGCATCAATAACGCGCTGGGGGATGCCCTTAAGGCAATCCGTCTTTTCAGCATTACCGGCTGCCTCAGCTTCAGCCGGTGGGTTGGACAGCGGAGTAACTGTCTCCTGCGGCTGATCATTTGTTATAATACCATCATCAGCAACCGTTCCGCTTTTTTCCTTGCAGGAATATCCCGTGAAAAGTAAGCAACAGAGAAACAACAATATGCAATGCACGGTTTTCATTCGTCTTTCAGATACCATCCATGTGAGATTGGAAGAACCTCAAATATAATGTATTTATTATGAAATTGTTCCGGGGAATGATTGTTTTTTTAACTTTAAGGCTTCTAAATAATCAATTATGAAATCTTATCGCAAAGAACTCTGGTTTGAGACCTCCACCCGCAGGGCTTTTATAAATATTACGGGACAAGTGGAGCAATGCCTTGCCGAAAGCGGCATAAGGGAGGGAATGGTGCTGGTCAACGCCATGCATATCACCGCAAGCGTCTTTATCAATGACGACGAAGCAGGCCTTCACCATGATTTTGAGGTATGGCTTGAAAAACTTGCCCCTGAAAAGCCTTATTCCCAATATAAGCATAATGGCTTTGAAGATAATGCCGATGCCCATATCAAGCGCACCTTAATGGGCAGGGAAGTGGTCGTGGCGATTACGGATGGCAAACTCGATTTTGGCCCATGGGAACAAATTTTCTACGGTGAATTTGACGGGAAAAGAAGGAAACGGGCACTGGTGAAAATTATTGGAGAATAAATGAATCCCCCCTGACTGAAGCCTGCCTGCCGGCCTTTAGGCAGGTCAGGGGCAATAGATGCAGGACATTGCTTGGGGCTCATCTGCCAAAAACCCCTGACTAAAGTCAGGGGCAATAGATGCAGAACATTGCTTGGGGCTCATCTGCCAAAGACCCCTGACTAAAGTCAGGGGCAATAGATGCAGAACATTGCTCGGAGCTCATCTATTGCCCCTGGTTTCAACCAGGGGCCGGAGGAGAATAAAATTATTTCAATAATGACTGAAGCCTGCATGCCAGTATTGCTGAGCACTAATAAATTGCCCCTGGTTTCAACCAGGGGCTAATTAATATTATTTCAATTTCAGATCCCGGATAATATTCTCAACTTTTGTATCCAGCAGTTTGTTCACCCTTTCAAATTCCCCGATATCATTCAGCTTTTCCTTTACACCGAAATAGAATTTTATCTTTGGCTCTGTCCCGGATGGGCGGATGGAGATCTTTGATCCGTCCACTGTTATAAATTGCAGTACATCAGCTTTCGGTATCCTGATGCCTTTGTTCTTCTCATTTACCCGTTTGATGGAAGCATCATTGAGGTAATCGATCACCTCCATCATTTTTGAATTATTAATTGACGCAGGGGGATTATCCCGGAAGTCCTTCATCATCTGCTGAATTTGCTCCAGTCCTGTTTTCCCTTTCCGCTCCAGGGAGATGAGCTTTTCTTTGTAAAATCCGAATTCCTTGTATATTTCCAGCAGCAGGGCAAACATTGACTTTCCCTGTTCCCTGGCCCAGGCAGCTGTTTCGGCGATCAGGGCACAGGATATAACGGCATCCTTGTCGCGCACAAAATCACCGGCCAGGTAGCCGTAACTTTCTTCACCGCCACCGATGAAAGTCTTCTTGCCTTCGAATTGTTTGATCACATCGGCTATATATTTAAATCCGGTCAGCACATCAAAATAGTCGACTCTGAACCTGGTGGCGATATCGGCCAGCAATTCGGTTGTAACAATGGTCTTTACGATAAATTCCTTTCCGGTCAGCTTTTTCTTTTCCGACCATTTGGAAAGGAGGTAATTGATTAACAGGGAAGCTGTCTGGTTTCCGTTGAGTATGATAAAATCACCCCGGTAATCGCGGACTGCAACGCCAACCCTGTCCGCGTCCGGATCCGTGGCCAGTACAAGGTCCGCGTTGGTTTCTTCTGCTTTCTTAATGGCCATGGAAAGGGCGGCCTGTTCTTCGGGATTCGGGGATTTGACTGTCGGAAAATTGCCATCCGGCATATCCTGTTCAGGGACGCTGATAATGTTTTTAAATCCGAACTTTTTAAGCACCATCGGAACCAGTTTTCCTCCCGTTCCGTGGATAGGAGTATATACAATCTTCAGCCCTGACTGCCGTTTGATTATTTCCCGTGAAAGGGATAAGGTGGTGATCTTGTCGGTATAGGCCTCATCGACCTCCTTGCCTATGATCTCAATATTTTCACGCCGGGCTTTGAAGTTTACCTCATCGATGGATTTTATCTTCTGAACTTCCTGTATGATCAGCTTATCATGCGGGGAAATGATCTGTCCCCCGTCATCCCAGTATGCTTTGTACCCGTTATATTCCTTTGGGTTATGCGAAGCCGTGATCACGATCCCGCTCTGGCAACCGAAATACCTTATGGCAAAAGACAATTCAGGTGTTGGCCGGAGAGCATCGAACAGATACACTTTAAATCCGTTGGCCGAGAAAATATTGGCTGCTGTTTCTGCAAAAAGCCTGCTGTTGTTTCTGGAGTCGTGTGCCACGGCTACCTTAATCTGGGAGATGCCGGGAAATCCCTTTTTCAGGTAGTTGCTGAGTCCCTGCGTGGCCATGCCAACCGTATAGATATTTATCCTGTTGGTGCCTACCCCCATTATTCCGCGAAGCCCGCCCGTGCCGAATTCAAGGTCACGCCAAAAGCATTCGATAAGCTCTTTTTCATTGTTTTCAAGCAATTCCCTGACCTGTTTTTTCGTTTCGGCATCATAGTTACCGCTGAGCCAGACTTGCGCTCTTGACTTCACTTCCCCTAAGTCTCCTGTATTCATAAGGCAGCTGTTATAATATTAAGATCATTTGGTTACGTAGTTAACAAATTTAGAAAATAATTCACTCTAAAAATAAATGAGCAAACAGAACTTATTAGCAAAAGAAATTTAACTTTGTGTAAACGGTTTGTAACTCAATAATTATTAAAAACTTTCCGGATATGAAACTCGATGGTGTCAAGAAAATAGCCAGAAGAAGCTTGCGGATTGCGTTATTCATAATCATACTGATTGCCGCGGGCGTTGGCTACTGGAAATATTTTTATACCTATAGCGAAGGCTACAGGGCAGGATTACTGCAAAAATTCACAAAAAAAGGCAACGTTTTTAAAACCTACGAAGGGGAGATCATTCTCAGCAGTGTCACCAGCACTACCAATGTAGCCCTGGCATCGGAGAAATTTTTCTTTTCCGTGGTCGATGATTCACTGGCACAAATACTGGATACCCTGCAGGGACAGTTTGTCATTGTGCACTACAAGCAGAAAAACGGCAAAGTCATCTGGAAAGGAGATACCCCCTATTTTGTGGACAATGTGAAACCAAAGGATTAGCTGTAAGAACCAGGAATCCTGCCTGCCGGCAGGCAGGCAAGAACCAAGAACCAGGAACCAAGATTAAAGATTAAAGACTAAAGACTAAAGATCAAAGACACAACA
>Ga0105094_10000628_pt1 | contig 17862 bp, 14 predicted proteins | sample PPLLak1March2015_2_FD_87023 | JGI IMG/M metagenome (GOLD analysis project Ga0105094, IMG submission 87023) | Freshwater sediment microbial communities from Prairie Pothole Lake near Jamestown, North Dakota, USA - PPLs Lake P8 Core (3) Depth... | ecosystem: Environmental > Aquatic > Freshwater >...
CCGCCGTTGTCGCAAAAGCCCAGCAGCTGCCGCAGCCCCACTGATTCCTGACGGGACTGACATAGTTAGCCCCGTTGTACGACCGCCAATCGAGGCTCACCGGCAGAGCTGCCGCCGCGAAAGACGGAAGCTCCTCAACTGGGGCAGACCAATCCTCATCCATCACATCGGGCTTGAGCAGCCCAAGGAGGTTCGATCGCTCTTCAGGTTTGATTCGGGATATGCTCGTTTCACCCGCAGTCCAGTTCGCCCCTTTGAACTGGATAGATTGTTGGATCTCCATGAGCTCTTCGTTGAGCGCATAAGCGCTTGAGGTGAAGACAAGAGCCACAGACAAAGACAATAAGAATAGAAACGATATGTATGGTAACGACTTATTTCTGGCGATCCTGCCCATAAATCATTCCTTCCATAGGATGCTTCGGTCTGATTACTGTACGGTGATTTCAACCACAAAGCGATCTTGAGCTGCCTCCTTTCCTTCCCATGGTCTGCAATATGAAAAATCGAGTCCGGTCTTGCCCTTTTGCTTGGCCTTCAATTCCCAGATCTTGATCACCGGGGCACCCACCAATCCGACCATTTCTCCCGCCCTGGATTCAACACGCACCAATTCGAAGAATCGCTGATCCAAAGCATCGAGCAGCCAGAGGTATCCGGTCCCCCCCTGTTCCTCCAACTCGATACGGATCAAGGTTCCCACATCGACCGTGAAGTGTTTGCCGCTATCCGGCCGTTTCAACGTGACCATTTCCGCTCCTGATGCCTCCTGCGACAGAGATGCACAGGCGAGCAGCAGGATGAGCACCCATCGCAAGAGACCCTTCCGCGCCATGCCGCGCTCCTGTCTGAGAGGCTTTTCGAGACTTCATCGAAAGGCAAATTGTATGCCCATCTTGATCGGCTCCATTTCAACCGTGATCTGTTCATCGGAAGCGAGCCTGGATGGCATGAGTAAACTCTGGTGCTCGGAATCCTCTACATCTGCTGCCGCTCTGGATTTCTGGAGCCGCAACAGCATCGCGACTCAGCCTTCACAGGCGGACGTGCATCTGCCACGCCCTTGCAGGTCCAGCAACCGAACGCGCTTTTCTGGGTCGAACCTCACGCTCTCAGCTTGCCCTTAGCCGGCAGATGACCCTGGCGAATGACAAAGAACGTCCCCTCATGGTCGAAAATCGTCAGGTGTTGAACCCACTGAGGTCTGCGCATGACCCGCGGGCAACCGCGCACGCTTTGTCTTTGCCTCATGTCGCTGCACGATGGAGAAATACGCGTTGAGCTTACGACTGTCTCCGATTCCGTGGGGGTGTTGCACGGCGAGCCAGAGTGCTCGTCAAGGCATCGGGGGAATTGAGGAAACGGGCAGGCACCCTTAAGTCTTTGTTTGGAGGTAAAGAAATGGGACACCATTCATATCGGGGAGACAGACCGATCGCGCTGCTCAGAGGGATTGAATACGGCTGACAGATGTTTTGGGAATACAGGTTTGTTAGTGCGGTATGACGCCTCTCGATCGAGGTGCAGGAGGGAGTCGGGCTGGGAATGCGCAGCCCCCTGTTGGTAGTCATCATCGACGAGGCGGGCTCCCGGCATGGGCAAGCATGAACCGGAAGCCCGCGTCATTTGGGCAAATTCAGTGGGAGGAAACTCTTGTGCCCTCCTCTACTTCTCCAGGGTCAGCTGGATGTAGTGGCAGGGGCATTCCTTGACGCAGAGGCCGCAGCCTTTGCAGAAGTCGTAATCAAACTCGTACCTGCCGCCGCCCTGGGTCACTTTGACGGCGTTGTCCGGGCAGTACATGAGGCAGTTGCCGCAGTCGAAGCAGAGGCCGCAGCTGAAGCAGCGGCTCGACTCCGTGAGGATCTCGTCCCGGTCGAAGGCCGGGTAGATCTCGTTGAAGCTTTTCAGCCGCTCGTGAACCGGGATGGCCTCTTTGGCAAAGCGTCTTTTCTGCTGATAGTAGTAGGTGTTGAGATCCCGCGAGAAGACCACCGGCGGGCGGGCCAGGTGGCCCTCGGTCTGCCCGTCGATCATGTCCTCGATGGCCATGGCGGCACGGAATCCCTGCCCGATGGCCGCCGAAACCGTCTCGAGGCCCAGCACCGCATCGCCGCCCGCAAAGACCTTGGGGATGCTCGTCATGTACTGCTCGTCGGCGCTGACCCACTTATTCTCCCGCTTTGCCAGGTCGAGCCCCTCGTAGTCCACATCCTGCCCCGTGGCCATGATGACCGTATCCGCAGGAACGACGGACTCGGAGCCCGTGATCGGGACCGGTCGTGCCCGGCCGCTGGCATCGGCTTCCTTGAGCTCCATCTGCACGCACATGAGCCCCACGACGCGGCCGTCGTCGGTGATGATCTTGACGGGGTTCGTGTGGTAGCGGAACATGATGCGCTCCTCCAAAGCTTCGTCGATTTCAGCCGTGATGGCGGGCATCTCGTTCCGGGTGCGGCGGTAGACGACGCTCACGTTGGCTCCCATCCGCTTGGCCACCCGTGCGCAGTCCATGGCGGTGTTGCCTCCGCCGACCACCACCACGTCGCGCCCCAGCTGGACCTTCCTGCCGCTGTGCACGTCTTTCAGGAAGCCCACCCCGGTGAAAACGCCGCGGGAATCCTGGCCCTCGACGCCGATGGAAACCCCCTTCTGGGCGCCCAGCCCGAGGAAAACCGCGTCATAGTGGCCCGTCAGCTGATCCATGGGGATGTTGACCCCCACCTTGGTGTTGCACTCGAGCTCGATGCCGAGCTTCAAGATGTTGTCAATTTCACGGCTCAGCACCTCCTTGGGCAGCCGGTAGGCCGGAATGCCCCAGCGCATCATGCCGCCCGGCTCGTGCTCGGCTTCGTAGATCTTCACCTTGAAGCCGCGCTTGGCCAGATGGAAAGCGCAGGAAAGACCCGCAGCGCCCGATCCCACCACCGCGATCTTTTCCTTGCGCTGGGTGAGCACGTCCTTCTTGTGCTCCAGGTGATTGTCCAGACCGTAATCCCCCACGCAGCGCTCGGAGCTGTTGATGGCGAGGGGAGTGTCGAAGTCGCGCCGGTTGCAGCCGTCCTCGCAGGGATGGGGGCACACGCGGCCGCATGTGGCGGGAAACGGGTTGGTGCGCGTGAGGACGCGCCAGGCCGCCTCATAATCCTTCTGGTCGGCCAGAGTCCTCAGAAAACCCCGAATGTCGTTCCCGATGGGGCAACTGTGGCTGCAGGGCGGCGTCTGCATCAGATACAGGGGTTTCAGGGTCCGCCAGGAACCGGTCTTGTAGGGGACCACATTCCTCAAGTCCAGGGCTAGTCCTAATGGCAGCTTTTCCATATGTGGGTTCAACCTCGTGAATGAGTTTCTAGTTTCTGGTTTCTAGTTCCTGGTTGGCGGCTTCCGTCACAGGTTGAACTTCTCGATGTTCTGGTTGGCGATTTCCTGGATGGCGGCCACGGGCTCCGTCGGGACCCCTTTCTTGAAGAGATGGCGGAAGCGGCCCTGGAGCTTGAGGTACTCTTCCACGGGCTTCTTGTTGGGGACCTTCTGCACGTTGGTGACCTTGCCCTCGACGATCTCATAGACCGGGAAAATACATGTATCCTTGGCCAGGCGGCACATGAGCACCGTGAGATCGCCCGTGTGGCCCCAGCCCAGGGGGCAAGGCGCCAGGATATGCAGATACTTGGGGCCCTCGATGGCCAGCGCCTTTTTCACCTTGCGCTGCAGATCCCGGAAATCGTCCACAGTCGCCGTCGCCACGTAGGGAATGCCGTGGTCGGCCGCGATCAGAGGCAGGTTCTTCTTGCGGGTTTTGTTGCCCGTTGGCGTCGTGGTGGTGCGGGCTCCCAGCGGCGTGAAGCTCGACCGCTGAACGCCCGTGTTCATGTAGGCTTCGTTGTCGTAGCAGACGTAGAGCACGTTGTGGCCGCGCTCGAACATGCCGCTGATGCACTGGAAGCCGATGTCGGCGGTGCTGCCGTCGCCGCCCTGGGCGATGATGTTGACGGGACCCTTCTTGAGGGCCTTGTAAGCCGCCTCCACACCCGAGGCCACGGCCGCCGAGTTCTCAAAGAGGCTGTGGAGGAACGGGATGCGCCAGGAGGGGTCGGGATAGGGGGAGCTAAAAACTTCGAGGCAGCCGGTGGCTACACAGGCGATGGTGTTTTCGCCGGCGGCATCCGCCACGAGCCTGGCCGCCAGGGCCTGACCGCAGCCGCCACACGCCCGGTGGCCGCTCGCGAACAAATCCTTTTTTTCAACCCGGTTCAGATCTTCGGCTTTGATTTCCATGGCTATAGGTCTTTCTCCGCTATGATGTCCTTTTTGAGGCCGAGGAACTCGAGATCCACCGGCTCTTTTTCGACGCGCTCCACCATGAACCGCAGGTCGTCGATGGAGATGTTCCGGCCGCCGAGACCCGCCACGAAGCAGCTGATGTGGCGATCCGTCTTGTCGGACCGGGGAAAGGACCAGCGCACATCGCTCGCCAGGACCCCGCCCCTTCCGAGGGACACGGACTTCTCCAGGACCACGATGTTCTGTTTGTCCTTGAGGGCCTTGTAGACTTCTTGCTTGGGAAACGGCCGGTACGAGCAGATCTGAAGGAGGCCCACCTTCTTGCCTTCCGCCTCCAGGCGGTCGATGAGCTCCTTGACGCTTCCCACCACCGACCCCATGGTGACGATCACCAGGTCGGCGCCTTCGAGTTTGTAAGGCTTCACGAGGCCGCCGCTGTTGCGGCCGAACGCTTTGGCAAATTCCGCGCTCACTTCACGGATGGTGTCCTCGGATTTCTCAAGGGCTCGGTGGAGGATGTACCGGGTTTCCATGTAAAAGCGGGGATCCGCATAGAGCCCGATGCCGCGCGGCCAGCGCGGATCCACGATGTGGCGCGGTTTGAAAGGCGGCAGGAAGTCGTCCACCTGCTTCTGGTCCGGAACGTCAACGGGCTCGAAGGCATGCGTCAGGATGAACCCATCCATGCACACCATGATGGGCAGATGGGTTTGCTCGGCGATTCTGAAAGCCTGCACGTGCAGGTCAGCCGCTTCCTGGTTGTCTTCGGCGTGCATCTGGATCCAGCCCGCATCGCGGACCGTCATGGAGTCCTGCTGGTCGTTCCAGATGTTCAGCGGTGCCGAGATGGCGCGGTTGGCGCAAGTCATGATGATGGGCAGCCTCATGCCGGCGATGCAGTAGACCACCTCGGTCATGAGGAGGAGGCCCTGGGACGTGGTCGCCGTGTAAGTGCGCGCCCCCGCGGCGCTGGCTCCGAGGACCACCGAAGCCGCCGCAAACTCGCTTTCCACGTTCACAAACTCCGCGTCGAGCTTACCGCTCTCGACAATGTCGGCGAGTCCTTCCACGATGTGCGTCTGCGGGGTGATGGGATAGGCCGAGATCACGTTGGGCCGGCAGAGGGCCACCACGTCGGCAACGGCATGGGAACCTTCGATCTGCTTAAGCATGGTTCTTCCTCTCCTGTATGATCTCGTGAGCCCGCTCCATGGCGGCCACGTTGTTCGTGCCCACGGCCCCCGGAAACTTTTCCATGATCGCCTGCTGAACCGCCTCGAGGCTCACCAGCCCCGTGATGGAGCAGAAGGCGCCGATCATGATGGCATTGGGAATGGGGCGTCCGATGATCTCGAGGGCAATCTCCGTGGCGGGAATGGTTTCCACCGTCGCCGTCGTCTTGAGGTTCAGGTCCTCGGACCGGACGTTGGCGTTGACCAGCACCAGTCCGCCCTCTTTGAGGCCGTCGAGCACCGGAACCGAGTCAATGAGGTACTGGTCCTGGACGATGAGGTAGTCCGGAGTGCGCACATCCTCGCGGACCCGGATCTTCTTGCTGTCGATGCGCACGAACGCCTGGACCGGAGCTCCAACGCGCTCGGCACCGAAGGATGGAAATGCCTGGGCGAACTTGCCGTCCTTGAAGGCCGCGATGGCCAGCAGCTCGGCTGCCGCCACGTTCCCCTGCCCGCCTCGACCGTGAATTCGTATCTCGATCATTGGTTTATCCTGTGAAAGATGGTTTCAAGTCTCGGGTTTCGGGTTTCGAGTTTCGAGTTGAAGGCTTACTCGTTGCGGAGGAGTCGTAGGGTGGGCACGTATTTTCGTGCCCACCACAACTTTTTGCGCAGTCGCCCGAGAGGAAGCCCGCCCGGTTCATTCGCTTTCCATTTTGGCGCCCATTCCTGCACCGTCATCCGTTCCGCAGCCGCAGGACCGCAGTCGAGGCGCTCTACTCAGCTTCCAGCCTGGCGTCCATGAGGCGGCGGGAGGCCACGTCGTCGGTGGTGTAGTCGGGAAGGAGGATGGGGGCCACCATGGGGTTTACGATTCCGGCCTCGGCGAGCTCTTTCTCGAAGCGCGTCACGTGGTCCAGGGTGAGGGTTTTCACCTCGACTCCGTTCTTCACGTATTCCGCGGCGCTCATCCCGGCCCGGCGCCCGAAGGTGATGATGTCCTGGAGGCTGTTGCCCATGAGCCGGTTCTCCCCGTGCACCCCGCCCACGCACTCGCCCGCACTGTAGAGCCCCGGAATCGCCGTTTCGCAGTCGGCATTGATGGCAATCCCGCCGTTCTGGTAGTGAAGCGTCGGGAAGACCAGCATCGGGTCCTTGCTGATGTCGATCCCGTGCCGCTCGAACTGGATGAACTTCGCCGGAAGCTCGCGCCGGACCGTCCCCTCCCCGTGGAGGAGGTCGATCATGGGGGAATCCAGCCAGAGGCCATAGCGGCCCGTCGGAGTCACCACCGCCTTCTTCTTCTCGAAGGCCTCCTTGATGAGCTCGGCCGACTCCACATCCCGGGGCTCGAGGGGAAAGCAGAACTGCTCGCCGTCCACGTTCAGCACGTGGGCTCCGAGCCCCCGCACCTTCTCGGTGATGAGAAGCCCGACGTTCTGCTCGGGATAGGCCACCCCCGTCGGGTGGTACTGGGTCGAGTGCAGACACGTCGTCCCGACTCCCGCCCGGTAGGCCATCACCACTCCGTCCATGGTGGCCCCGTAGTGGTTCGTGGTCGCAAACCCCTTGATGTGGAGCCTCCCGTTTCCGCCCGTTGCGATGATGACCGCCCTGGCCCGGGCCACGAAAAACTCGCGCGTTTCCATGTTGTAGAGGATCGCTCCCCCGCATTTCCCCTCGGAATCGATGAGGAGCTCGACCGCCGGGCAGAACTCGAGCATCACGATCTGCTCCTTGCGGTTCCTCGCCTCATCCCGGAGCACCCGCATGATCTCGGCTCCCGTCATGTCTCCCGCCGAGTGCATGCGCTTGCGGGAAGACCCTCCGAAGTGACGCACGCTCAGCCTGCCGTCCGGAGCCTTGTTGAACATCATGCCGAGCGCTTCGAGCCAGGCGATGGAAAGCGGGGCGTCGTGGGCGAGAGCCGCCACGAGATCCGGCTGGTTCGTGAAGTGCCCGCCCCCGATGGTGTCGAGATAATGGTAGAAGGGAGAGTCGCACTCCTGCGTCGCCGCCTGGATCCCCCCTTCGGCCATCATGGTGTTCGCATCCCCGTGGCGGAGCTTGGTCGTCATGATGACGCTCGCTCCTGCGGCGGACGCCATGAGGGCCGCAGACGTCCCGGCTCCCCCCCCGCCCAGGATCAGCACATCCGTTTCAAAGTCGATCTTCGAGACATTCACCTTCTCCGGCCGGAGCATCGAGCGCGACTCCAGCATCCGGGTGATCTCCTCGGGAAACGCCTTCCCCTTGTCGGGGCCCACCCGGACCTCGCACCTTCCATCCTTCTGGTAGTCCGGATGGAATTTTTCCAGAACCACCGCACGCTCCTCCAGGCTCAGCGCCGGGAAGTGCTCGCCCCTTCGCGCCATCGCCACCCGCTCGGGCCTCGTGGCCTCGACGCGCTTGATCAGCTCTCTCATCTCAGGCGTGTAACTCATTGCTTTCTTGCTCCTCAAACTTGATTGAAGACTCTCTCACCACGAAGGAAACGAAGAGTTCTCTCTCTCTGCGTCTCCGCGTGAGTATTCTCATTCAGTCATCCATCAGCATCCGGCCCCAGGCCCGGCCCAACCAGAAACCAGAAACTAGAAACTAGAAACCAGAAACTAGAAACTAGAAACTAAAGGTACTGCGCATCCTGCGGCCACCACGTACCGGGAGGCGCCAGATCCGGCTCCCGCTCGCGCTCCTTGTAGAGCTTCTCGAGCTCGTCGTGGGACATCTTCTGGAGGTTTCCCAGCGTGGGGTCGTATTTGCCCGTTTCGATCTCCGCCACGCGAGCCTTCAGGTGCTCGGCTCCCGCCTGGATGTACTTTCCGAAGATCCTCCGGGCCAGCTGGGCGATGTGGTACTGGGGAAGCTCCCCCATGCACCGGCTCGCGCAAAGCCCGCACTGGATGCAGTCAAACGAGAGGTGCGCCGCCCGTTCGATGTCTCCCTGCTTCAGCGCCGAGATGTAGTCCAGCACATTCACCCCCATGGGGCAGGCCTTCGTGCAGCTGTTGCACGCCACGCAGCGAAAGATCTCCGGGTAGAGCGAGTGGATGGTTTCGGCCACCGGGTTGATCTCATCCAGGTTGTAGGGCGCACGGTTGGCCGGGTAGAACGGGATCTGGGCGAGATACATGTTGGGCTCGACCACCGTCTGGCAGGCCAGACCGAAACGAAGCTTGTATTCGCCCTCCTTGCGGTAGACCGTCGGGCACGCCCCGCAGATCCCCCCGCGGCAGCCGCAGCCCCGAAGGAACTTGAACCCCACGTACTCCATGGCCTTCATGATGGTGAGGGTTTCGGGAACCTCGTAGCGCTTCCCCATGACGAAAATCGGGATTGTCCGCGCCCCCTCGGGGAGAATCGCACGGTCTCCCGTTGCAACCTGATGGTGTTGTGCTTCAGACATTTCTTTGTTCTCCTTCGTGGCTCAAAATCGAAAAACTTATCCTCACGCAGAGACGCAGAGGGGCAGAGAAGAGCGTTCTCTGAATGCCCTGGGGCCCCGCGGTCTCAAATGGAGAGATTCAACCGGCCTGGGCTTGGGCTCCAGAGAGGCTCTTGCACTTCAGGAATTCGAGGGCCGAGGCGTCGTTGAGATCAAACCGGCAGACCGCATCGTCCAGCCCGAGGGAGAGGGCCAGGAGCTGCGTGAAGTAATAGACGGGGACCTCGCGGCTGATCTTCTGCCGGCTCAAAAGCTTCTTCTGGGTCTTTCCGAGGTTGTACTCGCAGAGCGGGCAGCTCAGGATGAGCGAATCCGCCCCGGCATCGAGGGCGCTCTGGAGGATCGCCGCCGAAACACCCAGGGCCGCCTCGGGGTGCGCCAGGATCTGGTAGGACCCGCAGCAGAGGGTCTTGTCGGCAAAATCCACGGGCTCGGCGCCAAGGGCCCATAGAAACTCGTTCATGAGGGCCGGATGCCCCGGAGGCTCGATGGCGACATTTTTGGGGCGGAGCAGCGTGCAGCCGTAGTAGGGGGCGACCTTCATGCCCGAAAGGGGCTTCTTCACCCGGCTGCGAAGAGCCTCCCAGCCCACATGGTCCCGAAGGAACGTCAGGAAGTGGACGACTTCCACCTCTCCGGCGTAGTCCTTCTCCTCGTCCATGAAGTCGTTGATCGTCCTGCGCTTGACCTCGTCATCGCGCATGAGCCGGTTGGCCCGGGCCAGCGTGTTGTAGCACATGGAGCAGAGCGTCACCACCGTGTCGCTCCCCTGCTCCTGGGCGCGCACCAGGTCCCGCACCGGCGCCACCTGGTGGATCAGGTCGTCGTCGCTGAGCGAGTGAACCGCCCCGCAGCAGTTCCACCGCGGCAGCTCCTCGAATTCCACCCCGAGCGCCGACATCGACGCCACCGCCGACTCCTCGAGGTTCCTTGCCTTCGTCTTCAACGTGCATCCTGGATAATAACTGACTTTCATGCGTCTCCTCGCTAGCTCGTGAGCTTACGGAAGCAGCTCACCATGGCGATCTGGGGAAGCTCCCGAAGGGTCTCTTCATCCAGTTTCGAGGGCTCCACCATGTCCACATTCCTGCGAAGGGTGAGCTGTCGGATGGCTTCCATCACCCGGGCCAGGTCGATCCCACGCGGGCAGCTCACCGTGCAGCTGTGGCACGAGGCGCACGTCCAGCACGTCTTGCTCTCCTCCACCGCCTCCTCCAGGCCCAGCTGAGTCATCCGCATGATCTTGCGGGGCATCGTGTCCATGTGGTCTGTCATGGGGCAGGCCCCCCCACAGGTGCCGCACTGGAAGCACTTGTAGATGTTCTGGCCGCTCAGCTTCATCACCTTTTCGATGAATTCCCCTTTGACCGTCTTCTCAGAAATCTCGATCGGCATGGATTTCCTCGTATCATCAAGAACTTGAAGAGAAAAAACCGGAGGACTGGAGAAGCAGTGAGCCGTTCGCCGACTCACCGCTTCCCCCTGTCAACAGCTCTTCATCAACCGATCACCGCCAGGACATCGCCCTTCTGGACCGTGTCGCCATCCTTGAAATTGATCTGCTTGATGGTGCCTGAAGTGGGGCTGGTGATGGAGTTTTCCATCTTCATGGCTTCCAGGATGAGCACCACATCGCCTTCCTTGACCGAGGCGCCGACGGCCACTTCGTAGCGAATGATCATGCCCGGCATGGGGGCCTCGATGGTCGTCCCGCCGGCAACGGGGGCGGCGGCCTTGGGAGCTGCGGCGGGTGCGGCGGCAGCGGCCTTGGGAGCAGCCGGAGCGGCAGCAGGTCTAGGAGGAGGAGGCGGCACCACCGAGGTGGCTGCTGCAGGCTGAGGTGCAGCCGCAGGGGCCGCCATGGGCGTGATGGCCGTGATGGCGGGGGCTCCCCCAATCTGCTCCACGTCCACCTCGAAGAACTCGCCGTCCACAAACACATTGAAGGTGCGGGTGCCGGGACCTTTAGCCGGTGCTTCCTTGACGCATTTTTCAACCAGCAGCCCCGTCTTAGCCTTCTTGACGAGCTCTTCTTCGGCCTTCACATCTTCGAAGGTCTTGGGCTTCACCTCCGCGGGAATCTCTTCCTGGCCGTATTTCCATTTCAAGAAACGCTTGCCCGTGGTCGGATAGAGGGCGTAGGTGATGACATCGTCCAGGTCCCTGGCCAGCCCTTCCACGTCCTTGCGGGCCTTTTCGAGCTCCGGTTCCAGCACATCGGCGGGGCGCACGGTGATGGGGGTTTCGCCGCGCGGATAGCCCTTCAACGCCTTCTTCTGGACTTCCGGGTCGATGGGAATGGCGGTCTTTCCGTACAGCCCATAGCAAAGGTCTTTCACCTGGGCCGTGATCATCTTGTAACGCTCGTTGGGCGTGTCGAAGAGCACGTTGTTCACGGTCTGGATGCCCACGATCTGGCTCGTCGGGGTCACCAGGGGAACCTGGCCCAGCTCCTTGCGGACGATGGGAAGCTGCCTGAACACTTCGTCGATCTTGTCGAGAGCGTCCATCTCTCGCAGCTGGTTCACCAGGTTGGAGAGCATGCCGCCCGGGGTCTGGTGGAGGAGGACGTTGATGTCCACGATGGACATGCGATCGTCCAGCAGATGCTTGTACTTGGCGGAAATCTTCTCCATGTGCGCGCTGCACTTGGCCAGTGTCCGGATGTTCAGACCCGTGTCACGGCTGGTTCCCTGGAGAGCGACCACCAGGGGCTCGACGGCGGGGTGCGAGGTGCGATAGGCCCAGGGAATGAGGCAGGTGTCCACGATGTCCACCCCGGCTTCGATGGCCTTGAGGAGCGACATGTCCGCCATGCCCGAGGTGAAATGGCTGTGGAGATGAATGGGGGCCTTGACGGTTTCCTTGAGCTTTTTCACCAGGATGAAGGCATCGTAGGGGGCGATGAGGCCGGCCATATCCTTGATGCAGATGGTGTCGGCGCCCATGTCCTCGAGTGCCTTGGCCTTGTTCACGAAGTAGTCCAGATTGTAAACGTCTCCACCCAGGCGCGACTGGGTGAGGGAGTAGCAGATGCAGCCCTGGAAATGCATGCCGTTCTTCTTGATGATGGGGACGACGGTCTCGAAGTTGCGGTAGTCGTTGAGCGCGTCGAACGTCCTGAAGATGTCGATGCCGTTGGCGCAGGAGCGCTCCACGAAGGCCTCGGCCAGGTCGTCGGCATAGTTGCGGTAGCCCACCAGGTTCTGGGCCCGGAGCAGCATGGAGAAGGGAGTCTTCTTGATGAACTTCTTCATGGTCCGGATGCGCTCCCAGGGGTCTTCGGCCAGGAACCGGTGCATGGTGTCGCAGGTGGCGCCCCCCCAGACTTCCATGGAGTAGAACCCCACCTCGTCCATCTGCTCGGCGATGGGAAGGAAATCCTCGGTGCGGCCGCGGGTGGCGAAAAGGGACTGATGCCCATCGCGGAACGTCAGGTCCTGAACCTTGACCGGATTGGTCACGGGAGCCTTTTCTTCAAACAGCTTGGCGACAAGCGCGCCGTGTTCATCTGCCATCGTTCATCTCCTCAATATGTGGAACAGTTTCTGGTTTCTGGTTTCTGGTTTCCAATCTTGGTTGCCGAGCTCTAAGCGAGTGTTCGCAGCCGGCTCGAAACCATCGGTTCTAACGGGCCAGTCGCATTTGGAGAAAGCGCCGCATATCCATCATGGACTGGCGGCCCGACAAGGCCCAGGGGCTGTATCCCATGGGTGGCGGCTCCGGAGCCCGGCTTTCCGCGACCACTGGTGCCGCCAGGCATTGCTCGGCCTGCAGGAGCTCCCCCACCGCTGCGGCAACGGCTGCAATGATTTTTCGATTCACAGGCATAACCAAGCCTTTCCATCAATCTTTCAGGTGTGTTCTCTGCGCCTCTGCGTCTCTGCGCGAGGAATGCCTTTTGCTCATCGTCGCACGACTCCCTTAAAGCGGAATGTTCCCGTGCTTCTTGGCCGGCAGCGCTTCCCGCTTGGTGCAGAGCACCTCGAAGGCTTCGATGAGACGCGGCCGCGTGTCGCTCGGCAGGATGACCCCGTCGATGTAGCCCCGGGAGGCGGCAATGTAAGGGTTGTAGAGCAGGTTCCGATACTCGTCGATCTTCTCCTGCCGCCTGGCCTTCGGGTCTTCGGCCTCCTGGATCTCTCTCCGGAAGATGATGTTGGCGGCCCCATCGGCACCCATGACGGCGATTTCGGCCGTGGGCCAGGCCAGCACCAGATCGGCTCCCAGGTCCCGGGAGCACATGGCGAGATACGATCCGCCGTAGTCCTTGCGCACGATGACGGTGATCTTGGGCACCGTGGCCTCGGAGTAGCACCAGAGCAGCTTGGCGCCATGGCGAATGATGCCCGCGTGCTCCTGCTGCCTGCCCGGCAGATACCCCGGGACGTCCGGCAGGGTCAGGATGGGAAGGTTGAAGGAATCGCAGAAGCGGATGAATCGGGTGGCCTTGTCCGAGGAATCGATGTCGAGGCACCCAGCCAGCACTTTGGGCTGGTTGGCGATGATGCCGACGGACCGCCCGTTGAACCGCCCGAATCCCGTCAGGATGTTCTGGGCGTAGTTCTCATGGACCTCGTAGAAGTCCCCGTGGTCCACGATGGAGCGGATGACGTCCTTCATGTCATAGGCGCCCATGGGATTGTCGGGGATGATGGAGTCCAGTGCGGGGTCCGTCCGGGTGACCGGATCGCCACAGGCAATCACCGGGGGATCCTCCATGTTGTTGTCCGGGAGGAAGCTCAGGAGACGCTTGATCTCGTCGATGCAGTCTTTCTCGCTCTCACAGGCGAAGTGAGCCACACCGCTCTTGGAGGCGTGGGTCATGGCGCCGCCCAGATCCTCCTGGGTCACGACCTCTCCCAGGACCGACTTGATGACGTCCGGCCCGGTGATGAACATGTAGCTCGTGTTCTTGACCATGAAGACGAAGTCCGTCATGGCCGGCGAATACACGGCTCCCCCGGCGCAGGGACCCATGATGCCGGAAATCTGCGGGATGACACCCGATGCGATGGCGTTGCGATAGAAGATCTGTCCATAGCCGGACAGCGCATCGACGCCTTCCTGGATCCGCGCACCGCCCGAATCGTTGAATCCGATCAGGGGCTTGCCGGTCTTGAGGGCCAGGTCCATGACCTTGCAGATCTTCTTGGCGTGCATCTCACCGAGGGTTCCGGCACGGGCCGTGAAATCCTGTGAAAACGCGAAGACGTCCCGGCCGTTGACCTTGCCGTAGCCGGTGATGACGCCGTCCGCCGCGATATCCAGCTTGTCGAGGCCGAACAGCGAGCCCCGGTGTTTGACGAAGATATCGATCTCCCGGAAGGTCCCGGGATCGAAGAAGTGGTCCAGCCGTTCACGGGCGGTCATTTTCCCACGCTCGTGCTGGGAGGCCACAGCCTTGGCCCCACCCATCTCCTTGACCTTGTCTTCCTTCTTTTTGAACGCTGCTATTTTGTCCGCTACAACTCCCATCGACTCCCTTCCCTTGCTCCTCGGTTTGTTTAAGGGCTCAGCCGTCAGCTATGAGATCTCAGCTGTCAGCTCTCAGTAATAGACCACCACCCGCTGTTTGGAGGGAGCTCTCAAGAGGGCGTCGATCTTCTTCTGGAGCTCGATGCGGTCGGCATCCGCTTCCCAGGCCTTCCACTCTTCGAGGGTGTTCCAGGTGGAAATGACGATGCAGGTGTTGGGGTCGTCCAGGTCGCGCAGGGTTTCACCGGAGATGTAGCCCTTCACTTTCATGGCTTTGGCCCGCAGCTCCATGAGGACGCGGTTCAGTTCCAGATCGTTGCCGGGAATGGCCTTTCTTTCGATGATGACTTTGATCGCCATGGTTGAAGCTCCTTTCTCCTTGGGACCGACTCAGGCCGGGCCTGGAATGGAGCCGAAAGGCTCAATGCTCTGCCCGCCGGCTCCTCTCGGGTTTCAGACCTTGAGCTCTTTCACCAGATCCCGGACTGCCTGAACCGACTTGTCAAAGGCGGCTTTTTCTTCGGGGGTCATCTGGATCTCAACGACTTTTTCCACGCCGTTGGCACCCAGGAGCACCGGCACTCCGACATAGTATCCCCCCACACCGTATTCCTTGTCGCAATAGGCGGCACAGGGCAGAATCCGCTTCTGGTCTTTTAGGATGGATTCAGCCATCTGGACGGCCGAGGCGGACGGTGCGAAGAAGGCGCTGCCCGTCTTGAGGAGGTTCACGATTTCGCCGCCACCCTTGCGGGTGCGATCCACCAGGGCTTCGATGCGCTCCGCGGACATGAGATCGGGGATGGGGATGCCGGAAACCGTCGTGTAGCGCGGCAGCGGAACCATGGTGTCGCCGTGCCCGCCAAGCACGAAGGCCTGGATGTCTTTGACGGAAACACCCAGCTCCAGGGCAATGAAAGCACGAAAGCGGGCCGAGTCGAGCACTCCCGCCATGCCCACAACCCGGTTGGTCGGGAAGCCGCTCACCTTATGAGCCACATAGACCATGGCATCCAGCGGGTTGGAAACGATGATCAGGAAGGCCTTGGGCGAATGCTTCACGATGTTGGCGGTGACGTCTTTCACGATACCGGTGTTGATGCCGATGAGGTCGTCGCGGCTCATGCCGGGCTTGCGGGCGATGCCCGCAGTGATGATCACGATGTCCGAATTGGCCGTGTCGGCGTAGTCGTTGGTCCCGATCACGTTGACGTCAAAGCCTTCCACGGGGCCCGCTTCCAGCAGATCGAGCCCCTTGCCCTGGGGCATGCCCTCGATGATGTCCACCAGAACCACGTCGGCCAGCTCCTTGGCTGCAATCCAGTGGGCGCAGGTTGCTCCGACGAATCCACCACCAACGACCGTGATCTTTTTCCGCTTCAGTGACATACCCGTACTCCTTTTGGTTTGAGTGTCCAACGCGATGGATCCGAAACAGTCCAAGCTCTTGAGCTCCGAGTTCCTGTTTACATTGGTCTATGATCAATGCTCGCGCAGAATAAAGATTTCCTGGCACTCTCTGCGTCTCTGCGTGAGGATAGGTTTTTGCCATCTAGGCCCCCAGGATCTTCTTGGTGGTCTCACCGATCTGCCCCAGGTTCCTGACGACGGTGAGGCCGGCAGCCTCCATGGCTGCGATTTTGGCCTGAGCCGTTCCGCTGCTGCCGCTGATGATGGCGCCGGCGTGACCCATCCGGCGGCCCGGAGGCGCCGTGAGACCCGCGATGAACCCGATGACCGGTTTGGTCACGTTCTCACGGATGAACGCCGAAGCGTCCTCCTCCGCTGACCCTCCGATCTCACCCACCATGATGATGGCTTCGGTTTCGGGATCTTGCTGAAAAGCCGTCAGCGCATCGATGAAATTGGTCCCGATGATGGGGTCCCCTCCGATGCCGATGCAGGTGGACTGGCCGATGCCGTTCTTCGTCAGCTGGTCCACTACCTCGTAGGTGAGGGTTCCGCTGCGGGAGACCACCCCCACATTGCCCGGCTTGTGGATGGGCGCCGGCATGATCCCCACCTTGCACTTGCCCGGTGAGATGACTCCCGGGCAGTTGGGCCCGATGAGGCGGGAGGAGGTTCCCTTCAGGAAATGGTACGCTTTCATCATGTCCAGGACGGGGATGCCTTCGGTGATGCAGACGACCACGTCCATGCCCGCATCTGCGGATTCCATGATGGCGTCCGCGGCGAACGCCGGCGGCACGAAAATCATGGACACGTTGGCGCCCGCGTCACGTTTGGCCTGCAAAACGGTGTTGAAGACCGGAATGGAATCCACGGACTGCCCGCCCTTGCCCGGGGTGACTCCGGCGACGACTTTGGTCCCATAGGCCACACACTGTCGCGTGTGGAACTGGCCTTCGCGGCCCGTGATGCCCTGAACGACTAACCGGGTGTTATCACCAACAAATATACTCATTGGGGTTTCCTCACTTCCCTATGCTGGTAGGAATGGCACGGTTTCGCATTGACCCCTCACCACGGAGGCCACGGAGAGCGCGAAAAAGGTGCCTTCGTGTCCTTCATGGTGAGATGGAAGCATCATTCCCGGGCGGCTCCTAGGCTTTAGCTCCCGCGATTTCAGCGACCTTGCCCGCAGCGTCCCAGACATCCTTGGCCACGAACAGGTTGAGCCCCGACTCCTTGAGGATCCGCCGGCCCTCGTCGACGTTGGTGCCCTCCATGCGGATGACCACCGGGACCTGGATTCCGACCTTTTTGGCCGCCTCCACCACGCCCTGAGCCAGGATGTCGCAGCGCAGGATCCCGCCGAATATATTGATGAGCACCCCTTTGACATTGGGGTCGCTCAGGATGATCCGGAAACCGTTTTCCACCATCTCGGCGCTGGCGCCGCCGCCAACATCCAGGAAGTTGGCCGGCTCGGCCCCGGCGAGCTTGATGATGTCCATGGTGGCCATGGCCAACCCCGCGCCGTTGACCATGTTCCCGATATTTCCGTCCAGCTTGATGTAGTTGAGATTGTATCGGGACGCCTCGACCTCCAGGGGATCTTCCTCGTCCAGGTCGCGGTAGGCCTCGAGATCCTTGTGGCGGAAGAGCGCGTTGTCGTCGAAATTGATCTTGGCGTCCAGGGCGATGAGATGATGGTCGCCGGTGATCACGAGGGGATTGATTTCGAGAAGCGAGCAGTCGCAGCGGATGAAGAGATCGCAGAGCTTCCCGACCATGGCTATGAACTCCTTCATCACCTCCGGCGGAAGGTTCAGCTCGTAGGCCAGTGCCCTCCCGTTGAAGGGCTGAAGTCCGTCCATGGGCCTGATGCGCTGCTTGATGATCTTCTCGGGCGTTTTCGCGGCCACTTCCTCGATGTCCATGCCGCCGGCCTCGCTGGCCATGATCACCAGGCTGGCCGTGGCCCGGTCGGGCACGATGCCGAGGTAGAGCTCCTTGGCGATGTTGAGGCCTTCTTCGACGAGCAGCTTTTTGACGACTCTCCCCTGAGGTCCGGTC